>JAEEGJ010005402.1_pt1 | contig 40267 bp, 32 predicted proteins | sample 8958761 | NCBI WGS metagenome assembly JAEEGJ01 (sample SAMN16246546, study PRJNA631951) | gut metagenome | biome: gut microbiome; feature: rumen; material: RS-attached | host: Bos | place: Iran: Karaj | collected 2018-10 | reverse complement strand
TCGTTCGACATTGACGACCATCACCGACACGTCGGGAGTCTCGTACTTTTTCATTGTTTGGTTTTCCATTGATTGATAAAATTGATAAATATTAAATTGATTAAAAACTATTTGGCAAAATTGCAATAGCTCCACTGCCGTGTTGAAATAGAAAAGAAAGGGGATTCTTCCCCATGCATACAATTGTTGATGATGCTGTATGTGTGGTTGATAATCACTGTGTTATAATGGTGCTTTTTGCTATCATCTCTGTGGGTTGCGATGCAAATATACACATTTTCTGAGAAATATAAAAAACATTTATAATGCAGTAGGAAGTATTTTGACTGTGTGATTATCTTTGACTTGATAGTTTCTCTGAAATGTTGGGTTACTTTGTTTTCCCCTATAGTTTGATATGCATAGTCATTAGTGTCCCTTTAAAAATGAGAAAACGTGTTAATGCGCTAACCGGACTTGCGGATTGGCACATTAACACGTTGACACATTCATTGATTTACTTCAGGTTCTCGATGGCTTCGCGGGTCCAGTTCAGGAAGAAGTCTATGACAAGCTTGCGGTTGTACGTTTTCCCTTCTTCAAGGTAGGAGCTGTTCTGGATGTGCAAGACACGGCCATCGTGGTCAAGAATGACAAGCACAGGGTAGCCGAAGCGGCCGGGATTGCCTAAACGTTTCAAGGCTTCGATGTTCTTGTTTTCTTTTGAAGTGTTGACGTGGATGTAAACGAAATGCTTCTTCACAATCTCGGCAATCTCTTTGTCTTGATTGATGAATTGGGAGAAACGGATGCACCATGGGCACCAGTTGCCTCCCACTTGGCATATCACCATGCGGTTGGTTCTGCGTGCTTCTTCGATGGCTTTGTCAATCTGCACCATGGCGTTTATGCTCTCGTCGTAGATTTTCTCAGGTGCTTTCACTTCATCTTTCTTCCCCTTTACAGGAGCGTCTTTAGAAGTAGTGATGGTAGGAGCCTGTGCCATCAAGGGCAGCGCGAGACACATCATTACAAATGCAATAAGGATTCTTTTCATTTTTTGTCGATTTTAAAGGATTAATGGATTGACGTTTATGATTACATGGCTATTAGCACTAACAATTGTGCCGTGAAGATGCGCAGGAACATGGTAAGGGGGTAGACGGTGGCATAGCCGGTGTTGGGCAGTTTGCACCCTTCGGGGGCAACGTTGTTGGCGAAGGCCAGCGTGGGCGGGTCGGTGTGGGAGCCACCGATGAAGCCCATAAGGGTGTAGTAGTTGAGGTGCAGTACCAGCCGACCGAAGAGGGTGACAAGAATGGGGGGTACCATGGTGATGATTACGCCGTAGACCACCCACATGTAATGAGTCTGGACGGTGGACACAAAGGCCTGTCCTGCTCCCAGACCCACGCCTGCGAGGAAGAGGGCAATACCCACTTCGCGCAGCATGTGGACGCCCTGCCCATCAGTGAAGTCGGTACCATACCAGCCTTTCTTCACGCCGAGCCATCCGGCAATGAGAGCCACCACCAGAGGCCCGCCGGCCAAGCCCAGTTTGACGGGGGCTTTCATGCCCACGGGGATGGGGATGGAACCGAGCACGATGCCGAGGGCGATGATGATAAAGATGGGGATAAGCAGGATGCCGCCTTTCTTGGAAGTCTGATTGGTCGGACTTGTCTGAATAGTCTGACTGGTCTGACCTTCTTCAGTAGGCTCTTTCTTCAGGTCGATGCGGCAGAACCAGCGCAGCAGCAGGCAGGAGACAATCATGCCCACCACGGCCAGCGGATAGGCCACGGCATAGCCGGCAGCCAGCCGCTCGGATGCTCCTTCGATGCCGAGGTCGCCCACGGCCTGTTGTGCAGCCGAGAGACCCGGAGTGTTGGTGATGGCACCGGTGTAGACACCCGCCATGTCTGTCAGCTCCTGATTGGCCATCTTAGCGATAATCACCGTGATGCCCACGCCCAGAGCCACGTTCACCAATGCCATGATATTCATGGCCAGGCCGCCCTTCTTGAACGAGCGGAAGAATCCCGGTCCCACCTGCAGACCCACAGCGGTGACGAAGAGGATAAGGCCGAATTCCTTAATGATGTGCAGCATGTCGTGGTTGCATGCCACACCGAGAGCACTCAGGCCAATGCCGACAAAGAGCACCCAGGTGATGCCTAAGGTGATGCCCTTGATCTTGATTTTGCCCAACAGCAGTCCCAAGAATATGGAGATGGCAAGCATCAGGACAGTTGTGCCGACGCCGCCGTTGGTGAGTAAATTAGTAAACCACATAGTTTTGAATCGTAATTAATGATTAAAAAGACATGACTATCCGCATTCTACCGAAGAGCTAAATCGCGTCTCTCCGAGACGCAAAAAGAGGGTTGCTCTCCATCCCCAGACTGCAAAGATCAAAGATTTTTTTGTCAGGGGTTATTGAGATTAAGCCTCTTCGAGGCTTGTTCGGGACATTGCGGATAATCATTAATGATTAATAATGAAGAATTGGGGAGGGGATGTGTGTAAAGAGAAAATTGAAAATTGAAACGGGTCGCCAGTAGGGTCGCCTCATTTCAATTTTCAATTCTCAATTTTCAATTCATCAGTCGCCCAGGGTGGCAACCATGACGGCCTTGATGGTGTGCATGCGGTTCTCGGCCTCGTCGAAAACGATGCTGTTCTCGCTCTCGAAGACCTCTTCGGTCACCTCGATGCCGTCCAGACCGAACTGCTTGTTGACGTCGCGTCCCACCTGGGTCTCCAGATTGTGGTATGCGGGCAGGCAGTGCATGAACTTGCACTTGGGGTTGCCGGTGTTCTTCATCATCTGAGCATTCACCTGATAGGGCATAAGCAGGTCGATGCGCTCTTTCCACACCTCGGCGGGTTCGCCCATGGAGACCCACACGTCGGTATAGATAAAGTCGCAACCCTTCACGCCGGCCACGGGGTCGTCGGTGACGGTCACCTTGGCGCCGGTCTCTTTGGCAATCTCCTGGCATTTCTCAATCAGCCAAGCTTCGGGCTGCAGAGCCTTGGGGGCGATGATGCGGGTGTCCATACCCATCTTGGCGCCGCCGACCATGAGGCTGTTACCCATGTTGAAGCGGGAGTCGCCAACATAGGCAAAGGTTACCTGGTCGAGGGGTTTGCCGGCATGTTCCTGCATGGTGAGGAAGTCGGCGAGAATCTGGGTGGGGTGGCTCTCGTTGGTGAGGCCGTTCCAAACGGGAACGCCAGCGTATTTGGCCAGCTCCTCAACAGTCTCCTGCTTGAAGCCACGATACTCGATGCCGTCGAACATGCGACCCAACACGCGGGCGGTGTCCTTCATGCTCTCCTTCACGCCGATCTGGCTGCCGGTGGGGCCCAGATAGGTGACGTGAGCACCCTGGTCTTTTGCACCAACCTCGAAGGCGCAGCGTGTGCGGGTGGAGGTCTTCTCGAAAATGAGGGCGATGTTCTTACCTTTCAAAGTGGGCTGCTCGGTGCCGGTATACTTGGCGCGTTTCAGGTCGCGAGCCAAGTCGAGCAGATAGTTGAGTTCCTTGGGGCTGAAGTCTAAAATCTTCAGAAAATTGCGGTTTCTTAAATTGTAAGCCATGTTATTGTTGTTTTAAATAATTAATTGTTGTCTTCTTCAAATATTTGATTGTCTTTGTTCTTCTTATAGTAGAGTAAATACACCAGCCATGCGATTGCACAGACTGCCACGCAGCCGACGCCGATAAGCATCATCTTATCGCCGCCAGGCCAATGCATAATGATGAACAGCACCCCTATCAGGGCAGCCGCAAGCGAGTATCCGGTGAGTGTCATCGCAAACTTCCAGAGGGGTGCTCCGACGCGATTGGTGCCGGGAAACATCTGTCCCAGAAAGAATGCCACTACTGCCAGTGTGCCGAAGCCTACTGTGAGCAGGGCATCGTTGTAATGCACACCAGCCAGCTTCAGCACCAAAGCCACCAGCAGCATTGCTCCGCCCATGATGGCCACCTTCAGCATGAAAGGTCTGAACTTGGGTGAGTCGGTGATTGGGTTCATGATTATGCAATATTCTGAGTAATCGGAGTATTCTGATTATTCTGATTATTCTGATTATTCTGAGTAATCCGAAACTGTTACTGCACGATGCGGGTGCCGCAGTTGGGGTTGTCCAGCTGGCCGGCCTCGGTGATGATGCACTCCTTGCCGCCGTTCTCGACGAACATGATGGCGGCGCGAATCTTCGGGGCCATGCTGCCCTCGGCAAAGTGACCCTCCTCGAGCAGTTTCTTGGCCTCGGCCACGGTGATGGTGTCGAGGGCCTGCTCATTCTCCTTGCGGAAGTTGATGTACACCTTGGGCACATCGGTGAGGATGTAGAACTCGTCGGCGCCAATCTGCACAGCGCACAGGGCGCTGGCCAGGTCTTTATCGATAACGGCCTCGATGCCGCGCACATAGTCGCTCTCCTCCACCACGGGGATGCCGCCGCCGCCAACAGTGACCACAATGTGGCCGGCCTTGGCCAGCTTCTCCACAATCTTGATGTTGTTGATGCGCGTAGGCTTGGGCGATGCCACCACCTTGCGCCAGCCGCGACCCTTGGGGTCTTCCTTATAGACGGCGCCGGTGGTCTTGGCCAACTCTTCGGCCTGCTCCTTGGTGTAGTAGGGACCGACGGGCTTGGTGGGGTTCTGGAACATGGGGTCGAACTTGTTCACCGCCACCTGGGTGACCAGCGTCACCACATCGCGCTGAATGTCGTGGCGGGCCATCACATTACGGAGACCCATCTCGATGAGGTAGGCGATGGAGCCCTGGGTCTCGGCCACGCAGAAATCCATCGGCATGGCCTCGATACCGGCGCGCTTGCCCTCTTCGTGCTGCAGCATCACGTTGCCCACCTGGGGGCCGTTGCCGTGCCCAATGACGATGTTATAGTTGCGCTTTAGCAGATTGTACAGCGACTCGCAAGTCTGTTCCACATTCTCTATTTGTTCTTGATAAGTGCCCTTTTGGCCGCTGCGCAACAACGCATTGCCACCAAAAGCCACCACTGCTAATTTTCTCATATTAGTATTATAATATTAATTCTTAAATAATTACCCACGCACTACAACGTGCTAAGGAATTGCAAATATACGAAGATTGAACGACATAGCAAAAAAAATCTCCTTTCTACACAAAGCAAACGCCAAAAACAGACCCCACCGACCCTTACGACTCGGCTGATTAAAAGTGAGAAACGCTATTATTCAATCACAACAAAACGGGATTTGTCACCATCGAGGTGCAGCAAGAGTGACGGAGTGCCTTCGATGCGGACAAAAGCCTCGCCACTTTGTCTACAGCAGTCCCACCGCAGCAAGCGAGGATTGAATATCACACTATCATTAAAGTCCTTTGGTACAAAACAATTCGGCCCGACATGGGAAGCCACCTCCCTCAAATCATCACCATCGCGCACAAACAGATGCTGACAGAAGAAAAGCCAACGGATACCTTCTTGATAAACCATATTACCATTGTTTGAACAAAGATAGTATTCGCGGCCTACGCTGTCCGAGAGATGAAAGAGCTTTTCAATGGTCGTGCTCCCTGTCTCGCCAATCATCTTAGCCCGCAGGCCATCATTGGTGGGGTAGATAAGGAAGGAATATAGTGGATCGGGATTCCACTCACGATAGTTAAGTATTCCTGCTGTGCCATCAGACGAATGGAAATCGGTTACAAAATCCACTATAGGACACAACCTCACAGCCTGCTCAAGAAAGCGGAAGAAAAATATCTCCGGGTATGTGGTATCCTCGAAACCATTATGGTTATAGGTACATCCTAACTGGAAAGCCATCTCGTCGAGTGCCCTTCGCACCTCGTCTGCTGGATAATAAGCACGCATACCCGCCGCATAGTCATCAAGCAGCCCCACCGTCTGCCATACTTTTAAGGAATCGTTAAAGTCATCGATGTGCACAGCCACCTCCGCACCATACTTGCTACAAAGCATCTCAAAATAAGCCGTGAGGTTTTCCGGCTCATCCACAACATACTCTCCCGGAGCCAGGCGAACATCCTGCTCCACAGGCAGACCAGATTCATCCCCGCCCTGATGGCACGCCGTCAACACAAACATCGAAATCAAAACAATTATAAACCTCTGAATATTCATAAATTATATATTTCAAACATTAAAATTTAGAATTATCTGTCAAACATACCTTATTACGGAATTTCCGTTACGTAAATTCCGCAATGAAGATAGCCTTCCTTTCATCTGCAAATGAGTTTTTTTTCTTTCCTCCACCCTAAAATAACTTATAAAAATCCCTATCTTATGTTTATGTTACATTTTTGCTAATTATCTCTGCATCGGTCACGCATACCAATACGGTAGCCTTCATCATAGCCTTGGTTGTAAGTGTCAATCGCAGCATCTCCGTTTATCCAATATTTCATAGATTTACCTGATGACACATACGATTTCTCCTTCCCAGCCTTTGCGTCTCGATAACCGTCTTCATAACCACGTTTGTAATCATTAGAATTAAAGATTCCCATAGTAGTATTTATTTTTTTGTTTGGCAATGCAAAGTTACAAAAAAAATCTAACATGGTCATTTTTTTCATCCAGACACACTCTGATTAAAAGTATATTACTTTTATTTACAAACAAATACACTTATTCAATTCCAATAGTTTTGTCTTGTCAAAAGACTATCCTACCGTGACGGTGATGAGATCTTTGAGGTGGGTTTGGGCGAGGGATTGGAGTTGGGCGGGGGTGACTTGGGTGATGGCTTCTAGGAGGCTGGTGGCCAGAGGGTCTGTCTCGGGATTGGGGTCGACGACATGGGTGGAGGCCATTTGGCGGTAGCGTTCCGAGACTTCGAATACGCCGTCGATGCTGCGGATAAAGTCGCCCATCATGTAGTTGCGCACTCGGTCCAATTCCTCCGCAGAGATAGGTTCCTGCTGCAAGCGGTCTATTTCCTTAAACACTTCTTCTACTGCCGACTGTGTCGCCTCTTTCGCCACGTCGGCAGTGATATAGAAGACGATGCTGCCTCGATGTATCTGCGTGGTGCTGTAGATGCCATAGGTATAGCCCTTGTCCTCACGGATGTTGCTCATCAGGCGCGAGCCGAAATAGCCGCCTAGCACCGTGTTCAGCACCATGAACTGCGAGAATTGTGAATTGTTTATCGCAGAAACAAACCCCAGCCTATCGGCATCCCCTCTCAAGAGGGGACGCTGACGCATCGGTATTTCTTGATTATCTAACTGGAAAAACGGCAGTATACAGCCGATGCGGATGGTGGATTGTACGGCGTTGGGCAGTTGATAGGATACATACCCCGGCCTTACGTCCACCCCTCTCAAGAGGGGACGCTGACGCGACAAACCGTCCTCTTCCCCACTTTCAGGATTAGGCTGTGGCAAAGACGGTTCGGACATCCCTCCTAACGATTGCGATGCCAAATACCTGTCGGCAAGAGCTAACAGTTCCTCGTCCACGTCGCCACTCATCACCAGATGGGCTGTACCCAAAGCGTAACGCTCACAAATGAAATCGTTGACGGCCTCGAGGGTCAGCGCATCCATATCCTCCGGCTTGGCGTAGGTTCCTAACGGATGCTTGGTGCCGTAGAGCAACTCATAAAAACGGTTGCGCGCCACATACGATGTCTTCTGAAACCCCGTCGCCAACTGCTGCCTGCGTTTGGCCACGTAGGCATCAAACATCGCCTGCGTAATTGGAGAGCCCCCGTCGCCACTATACGGAGCATCAAACATCTCACGCACAAGCGGCAGCAGCTCATCAGCATACCGGCTCAAGAAATAGAACGTCAGGTTGCTCACGCACACATCCGCCATCCGTTCCACCACAATCCCCCTGAAATCAAGGAATTCCGCCACCTCGCGGGCATCGCGCATCGCTGTCGCCTCACCGAAGAGTTGGTTGGCGGCATGAGCCTGACACTTAAACCTCTGGTAGCGACTGCCCGCCTCCACGGTGATGTCGAGTTTCACTAATCCTAAGGCATTATTTGGAAAATAGCGGAGCGTCTGTCCATTGGGCAGCAGATGTTTCTGCGGGATAAGGGAGGAAATCGAAGGAGGTTGGAGCATGGGCAATTGAAAGTTGAAAATTGAAATTATGTGGCGGCGTTTGTTTTTTTCAGTTTATTCCGACTACTCAGACCATTTAGACCACTCCGATTAATAATTAAAACGTTGCACTAAGTTTCACATTCACCTGCCTGGCCGTTAAGTAGTTGGGCACACGGTAATACACGCCGTCGTAGTCGGCGACCCACAAATACGACACCACATTGTGATAGTCGAACAGGTTGAACACCTCCACCCCCACCGAAAGGTCGTCGAACACTCGTCCTAACTTCGACTTGCGCACGCTCTCGAAGCGGGTGAGCTGTATCGTGTTACCCCAATCCACGCGGAAATAGGGCGGCAGCCTGTATTCCACCGCACGGCTGCTCTGATAGGGGTGCGTGACGGGTGTGCCCGTACCGTAAATCAGGCTCAGGCTCATACGCCAGCACGGAATTGTGGGCATATAGTCCTGCAAGAAAATCTTAAAGTTGAAACGCTGGTCCGTGGGACGCGCCAGCCAGCCCAGCTCGTCGCCCACGACATCCTCCTGCGTCTTCATATAGGCCACGCTCGCCCACGACTCCAGCCCTGGCGCAAACTCGCCGTTGATGCGCAGGCTCACACCCGCGGCATAGCCCACCGCCTCCAAGTCGGGATTGTAGCGGACGCGCAGATTGTCGATGGTGTAAGGCACAAGATGGGTTATATACTTATAATATATGTCGGCCGTGAGGCGGAAAGGCTTGTTCCACATCCTGAAGTTCCAATCCATCGACCCCGTAGTCTGATAGGAGCACTGCGCTGGCAAGTCAGTACTCAACGTGCCGTCGGTCCGGCGCAACTCGCGATAGAGGTAGGGCTGCTGATACACCCCCGCCGTTAGGCGGTAGAGGATGTCGCTCTTGCCATGCGGCTTGTAGCTGGCCGACAATCGTGGCGAAAGGAGAAACTGAGCATTGGGATCTGCCACTTCATAGACAGTACGATAATACTGCCCGCGCACGCCCGCCGTCAGCGTCACCTCGTCGTCGTGGCGGGTAAAGAGGCTCACCTCGCGCTGCACATAGCCCATGCCCCTGAAGTTCGCAATGCGGTTGTCGGCGTTGCAATACAGCTGCAACACAGGGTTAAATACCACCGTGTCGTCCAACCCCGGCGTATGGTGGTCGGTCGGGAAGCTATAGCCCGCACTGTCCACCCACTTCCACTCGCGCATCCGGTCTGTCACCACCTCCGCCTGCGCCTTCACGCCGAAGTCCCAGCTGCCCAGCAAAGCATACTTCACCACCTTCAACTCGGTACTGTAGATACTGCGGTCCAAACGGTTGCGGGCATGCTCCAAGAAGGTGCCCACGCCGCGGTCGAAATGGTTGGTGTCGCCCGCCTGCTCGCCCACGCCCACCTGATAGAGCATATACTGGTCCTGAATGTCATACAGTTCCTGCTCGCAACTCCGTTGTGCCGAGGTAATCCAGCGCAGCTGCACGTCGTCGTTGGGGTGGTAGTCCATCACCAGAGAGCCCAACAGCGTGTTATACAGGTCCGTCTCCAATCCGTCGAAATAGACACGCAGTTCGTAAGACTCGGTGAAGCTGCCAAACGCCGTTGTCGCCGAGAAGGGTATCAGGCTGTAGCGGTTGCGCGTGCCGATGGCCATCAGCGAGATGTCGAGGCTGTCGTTCACCCTATAGCCCAGCACCGCCTGCAGGTCGGTATAGCTGCTGGCATACTCGCCCTCCGTGTCGAGGCTCCGCAGGAGGTAGCGGTTGCTATGCTGGCGGAAGCCCACGCTGTAGCTCCATCGGTCGCCCACACGGCCCTGTGCCGACGCGCTGCCGCCCAGCAGCGACAACGACACGTGATGCCGACGCTCCACCGGACGGCCATAGATGATGTCCAGCACCGACGACATGCGGTCGCCATACGTTGCGTCGAATCCGCCTGGCGAAAACAGCACGTGGTCCACCAGGTCGGGATTGATGATACTCACCCCCTCCTGCTGACCGCTGCGAATCAATTGCGGACGGTACACCTCCACGCCGTTGATATACACCAAATTCTCGTCGAACGAGCCGCCCCGCACCGAATACTGCGACGACAACTCGTTGTTCGAGCTCACATCGGGCAGCGTCTTCAGTAATGCCTCCACGCCCGACGTCGGACCCACTGGATTCTCGATACGTTGCAAGTTAATCTGCGTGAAAGCCGACGAGCGGATGCGCTCGTCCGTCACCTCCACCGTCTGCAACTGGGTGGACGAATGCTGCAGCTCAATGTCGAGCGTGCGGCTCTCGCCCTTGCTCAGTGCCAGCCGGAACTCCTGCGGCTCATAGCCCGTGCACGACACCCGCACCGTGATGCTGTCCGTCCCACGCACCGCCAAACGGTAATACCCCCGGCTGTCGGTCACGCCGCTGTAAGGCGTCTTAGCACTCACCACCCCCACATTGGCAAACTCCACACCTCTCCCTTCAGAACTGACACGACCCCTCAACTCCTGTGCTTTTAGAGGCACAAAGAGAGTCGACAACAGCGCGACAACAGATATGAAAAACAACTTGTTCATTAAAAAAAGTAGATTAGTAACGATAGATTTGAAAAAAAATTGTACTTTTGCAAAATATTTCTGACACAACTTATGCTCTACAACTCACCTCATACCCCCTCTCCCCGACCCCTCCCCCACACTGCCCCACCACTGCGCCCCACTCCCGCCTCTGCCCCACCTTACTCTCACCTACAACCCACTTTCCATACACTTTCCACTACCACTTCTTCGCTATTATAGCCCAATAAGAATCCAATATGAAGCGAATAAGAATCCAATAACGGAGAGAGGAAGGGAAAAAGCAAGAAGCACAAACACGAAATAAAACAACAGATAAAACAATATGAAATACAGACTGATTATCCTTGCGCTGATGATGGTGGGCATAGCCTGCCAGGCGCAGAACAAGACTGACAACCAAGGACGCAAACAGGGCCACTGGGTCAAGAACGACAAGCAGGGTAACAAAATCTATGAGGGCGACTTCGTCGACGACATGGAGACCGGCCTCTTCACCTACTACTATCCCGACGGCACCGTGCGCATCACCAACGAGTACAGCGTGCCCGGCAAGGTGTGCAAACACAAGGTATACAACCAGCGTGGCCAGTTGCTGGCGGAAGGCAACTTCAACCAGAAGAACCGCGACGGGCTGTGGTTGTTCTACGACGGGGCGCGCAAACAGACTGTGAAGCTGACCACCTACAAGATGGGCGTGCGCCACGGGCTGCAGGTCATCTTCACCTCCAACGGCGACACCGCCGAGGTTTGCAACTGGGCCGACAACCACCGCCACGGCCGCTGGTGGAAACGCATCGGCAAGCAGGGCTACATCACCGCCACCTACGTCCACGGCGGCATCGAGGGCCGGCTGGTGGAGTACAACGACGCGCAGCAGCTAGTGCGCGAAGGCTTCTACACCAAAGGTGAGCGCAACGGCACGTGGAAATACTACGACCAGGGGCACCTGGTGGTCGAAGAGGACTGGACCATGAGCCGCCTGCGCGACCGCCGCGTGCGCCTGCTGCTGCCCGAGGAGCGCTTCGTCTCTATCTTCAATATCAACTACATGGCCCCGCAAGGGAACAAGAAGACCGTCGTCTACCTCGCCAACGGCACCAAACTCGTCAACCTAGAAGGCTCCGACGTGCTCTACGGCCGCATTGGCAACGACCGTTTCACCCTTGCCAACAAGGAGGCCCGCATCATGGTGGCCACCGACCTCATCGTGGGCACCACGCGCGACCGCGAGGGGCGCGAGATTCTAAACCTCGACCCACGTCCCGACTTCGACGTCTTCCCCGACGAGGACTGCATGAAGATGCTGCACAGCCTGAAACTGCAACAGCAGACCGTCGAGGACGGCGGATCGTTCGACTTCGACCGCTAGCCCGCCGATGGCAAAAGAGGGATGGAATAGACAAAAAAATGGGACTCCTTGCGGTGTCCCATTTCCCATTAAACACTATTACAAAATCCTTATTATGAATCTAACAACTTCAGAATAAAGCGTTAAGCGCATTTCATTCCTCTCAAAAGCGGATGCAAAGATACTACATTTTTGTCATACTGCAACATACCGACATCACAATTAACTATTATTAATAAAGTTTAGGGTTAGAGATTAGGGGGTACTTATAAATTAAAAATTAAAATTTTCAGATACGTTATGCGACAAATTCTCTAACCTCTAACCTTTCATTTTTCAATTTTCAACTTTCAATATGACCATCGCTGCGCACACCCTAGGATGTAAGCTCAACTTTGCCGAAACCAGCCACCTGCTTCGCCAGATGGAGGAGGCCGGATTCGCCGTGGTGGAGCACCATGAGCCAGCCGACATCTACGTGATAAACACCTGCACGGTAACCGCCACCAGCGAGAAGAAGTGCCGCAATGCCATCCGCCAGGCCATAGCACTGAACCCCAATGCCGTGGTGGCCGTGATAGGCTGTTTTGCACAGAACGATGCGGAGCAGATTGCCCGCATCCCGGGCGTGAGCATCATCTTGGGCAACGACCAGAAACACCGTCTGCCAGAAATACTTGCCCAACACGGCTACATGCCTCCGGCCACGCAGGTGGTGGACCGGGGCGAGCCACGGTCGTTCCAGCTGGCCTATTCGGGTGGCGACCGCACACGCACATTCTTTAAGATACAGGACGGGTGCGACTATTTCTGCACCTACTGCGCCATCCCCTTCGCCCGCGGGCGCAGCCGCAGTGCCACCATTGCCGAGACGGTACGGATGGCTCACGAGATAGCCGCCACTGGCACCCGCGAGGTGGTGCTGACGGGCGTAAACACCGGCACCTTCGGAATGGCGCATGGCGAACAGTTCGTGGACCTGCTGCGACAGCTCGACGACATCGAGGGCATACTGCGCTACCGCATCTCCAGCATCGAGCCCAACCTGATTACCGACGAGATTATCGACTTTGTGGCCACCTCGCGCGCCTTCCTGCCCCACTTCCACATACCGCTGCAGGCGGGGTCGGACAAGGTGTTGCGACTGATGCGCCGCCGATACGACACCGCCCTCTACGCCAGTCGGCTGCAACACATCAAGGCCGTCATGCCCCACGCCTGCATCGCTGCCGACGTCATCACCGGCTTCAACGGCGAGGACGACGACACCTTCGCCCAAAGCAAGGCATTCATCAACAGCCTGCCAATCTCATACCTGCACGTGTTTCCCTACTCCGACCGGCCCAACACCGCCGCCCTCAAGATGGCGGACAAGGTGCCAATGCCCGTCCGCAAGGCGCGGAGCCAGGAGCTGCACGACCTCTCCAACCGCAAACGCCATGCCTTCATCGAGAGCCAGCTGGGCACCTGCCGCAAAGTGCTGTGGGAACACACCCGGCACCCCGGTGCCGACGGTGCAACCATGCAGGGGTGGACAGACAACTATATACGCCTACAACGTCCGTTCGACATGGCACTTGCGGGCACCGTGACGATATACGCGATAGAGAATTCAACAATTGTTGATAACTTTGCATGTGAAGATTGAAATAATAGGTGTACCTTTGCTCTTTAATTGTAAAAACCGGGCATTTCCAAGAAACTAAAATACAATATATAACATACAATCATTTATAATTTTTAATTTCATTTTTCCATGAGCGGTCTATTTGGAGTCATCACCGAGAAGCCCTGCGCTACCGACCTTTTTTACGGCACCGATTATCATTCGCATCTGGGCACCCGTCGTGCCGGTCTGAGCACCATCGACAACGACATGATGCACCTCAACATCCACAACATCGAGAACACCCAGTTCAAGCCCAAGTTTGCCAGCGACATCCACGAAATGCTGGGACACAAGGGCATCGGCGTCATTTCCGACACCGACGCGCAGCCTATAGTGTGCAACTCGCATCTGGGGCGTTTTGCAGTATGCACAGTGTCGCGCATCAACAACATCAACGAGCTGGAGCAGCTGTGCCTGAGCAAGAACCAGCAGTTCACCGAACTCAGCATGGGGCGCACCAACCCGTCGGAGCTGGTGGCACTGCTCGTCACCCAGGGCAAGGACTTTGCCGACGGCATCCGCAACGTCTACGAGCATGTGCGTGGCAGCGTCTCGTTCCTCATCCTTACCAACGACGGCATCATCGCCGCCCGCGACCGCTATGGCCGCACCCCCCTCGTGGTGGGACAGCGCGACAACGACTATGCCGTTGCATCCGAGAGCCATAGCTACGTCAATCTTGGTTTCACCACCCGCTACTTCATCAAGCCCGGCGAGGCCGTCCTCATCACCCACGACGGCATACGCCAGCTGACCGCCCCCAACGACAAGATGCAGATTTGCTCGTTCCTGTGGATTTACTACGGCTTCCCCAGCACTGAATATGAGGACATCAACGCCGAGGAGGTGCGCTACCGCCTGGGCGAGGAGATGGGCCGCACCGACGACGTGGAGGCCGACTATGTGTCGGGCATTCCCGACTCGGGCGTGGGCATGGCTCTGGGCTATGCCATGGGCAAGGGCATCCCCTACAAACGAGGCATCCTCAAATACACCCCCACCTGGGCCCGCAGCTTTATGCCCGTCAACCAGGAGGCACGCAGCCTGGTGGCAAAAATGAAACTCATACCCTCGCACAAGATGCTGGAAGGCAAGAACGTGGTGTTTTGCGACGACAGCATTGTGCGCGGCACGCAGCTCCGCGACCAAACCCGTATGCTCTATGCCAACGGAGTCAAGCACATCCACATCCGCATCAGCTGCCCGCCCCTGCTGCACGGGTGCGAGTACCTCAACTTCTCCACCTCCAAGACCGACCGCGAACTGATTACACGCCGCGTTATCGAAGAGCTGGAAGGCGGCCAAGTCAGAAACCTCGAAGCCTACCGCGACGAAACCTCCAAACAGTATGCCACCATGGTGGAGACCATCCGCAAGACCATCGGCGTGGACACGCTGAAGTTCAACAGCCTCGACACCGTATGCAAAGCCATCGGCCTGCCCAAGTGCCAAGTGTGTACGCACTGTTTCGACGGCAGTTCCTTTGGTGAATGAGAATTAATCAATCATGAAAAAAAGCATACTCTTTATCCTGCTACTCACGGCCATGCTGGGCAGCCATGCACAGAGCCCCATACCCGTGTCGCTTAAAGAACTGGCTCCCGGATTCGGCATCAGACCCATCTTCCTCGACGACACGATACATGTGGTGCGCTACCTCGACAGCCTCGGTGGCACCAACCCCGCCATGACCGATACCTGCGTCACCATCAACGCCCGGCTGATGGCCATGGAGAACGTGCTGCTCTACGACTACCGCCACCAGAACGACACCGTGTGGGTCGACGCTACGCACTATATCGAGGACTATGCCCACTACACCCTGCAAATCAAGACCCTGTCGGAGACCGTGCTCCGCCGTGCCCACCAATACATCGAACGCGAACACATCCGTCAGGACGCCATCCAGCAGACCGCCCTCAACCTGCGCAAAGACAGCATACAGCGCAACCACCGCACCATCGTCAACGCCTGCGAGGGCATCGGCATCAGCGACAAGGCTCGGAAAAAAGAGCTCAAAGACCTCTACTACGCCTACCTCTCGGTCTACAACCGGTACGACTTCTCCAACCGTCGTGCCGACAGCCTCTACGCTGCCAGTCTCGACCGATTCTCGCTATTCCAGCAGAGTGTTATCAGCAACCTACTGAGCAACAACAACTACACCGCCCGCATCAACAACTTCGGCAACACCCTCAAAGTGCGCTGCGGACACAACCACAGCGACGTGCTGCGCTCCTACCAGCGCGTGTTTCGCCAGGCCGTGCCGCCACCTACCTTTGCCTCCATCCGCGAATACGACGAATACATCGCATCGCTCCAGAACATCATCGACCTCCAAAACAGCTACCTTACGGTCATCGACCTCCGCGAAAAGATTGCCGCCACCTCCAAGCGCATCGTCAACCTCTACTCATCCTCCTTCCGCGACGCCTCCAAGACCTACCAGGAGGTGGCCGCCACGGTCAACACCATCCCCGCCTTCAACACCACCCTCGATGCCGAGATATTTATCGACAACCTCAACGAGTTCATCCAAGTGCAGGAATGTTACCTGCGCGATTACGACCGCCTCAAGGCCATCCAGCAGCACGGCGACAGCATCACCCGCAACAGCTCGCCCAAATACTCCGACATCAGCAAGGCCTATAAGCAAACCCGCGAGGCAAACCCCATCGCGCCCAAATACCAGACCCTCCACGATGCCATGCGATTCGGCTACGAGATGGACAACTTCGAGACCATCCAACGCCAATTCGACACAATCCTCGCTATGCGCCAGCTGATTAACTCTACCGCTGACAGCATCTCGCGTGGCTGGATGTCGCATCTGGTGGTATACAACGGCTACCAAAACATCCGCAAACACTACGTCCTCACCCCCACCTTTATCGACGTACAGGGCGGCACCCTCTTCATCAGCCAGCTCAACGACTACTACGACATGCAGCTCAACTGCCTACGCGCCATCAAGCTCTACGACACCTACCGCCAGCTGGGCGACAAGATACAGCCCGACATGCAGTCGTTCCGCAACCTGCGCAAGGCCTACAGCAAGCTCGACAAGGAATATCTCAACATCAAGGCCGTCAACCACCTCTCCGAACTCTACCTCTACATCCGCCAGCTCGAAGCCATTATCACCGTTCAGGAACACTTTGCCGAACTGCTCAAAGGCACCGAGGCGCATGTCGTCGACACCCGCCTTCGCAACGTCCGCGAAACCGAGCAAATCGAAGCCATACTAGGACTGTAATAAATTGAAAGTTGAAAGTTAAAAATTGAAAATTAACAGGTTAGAGGTTAGAGAATTGGCTACCGCGTCTAACCTCTAACCCCTAACCTCTAAACTCTAAACTTTAATCCCATGAAAATAGCAATCATTCTTTCAGGCTGCGGCAACCGCGACGGCAGCGAACTCCAAGAAACCCTCTCTCTCATGCTGGCCATCGACCGCCGTGGATGGCACTACCAATGCTTCGCCCCCGACGGCGACTACTCCGTAGTCAGCCACCTCGACGGCAGCGAGAGCGGCGAACGGCGCGACCTCTTCGTCGAGTCCGCCCGCATTGCCCGCGGCAACATCCAGCCCCTTGCCGACTACTGTCCCACCGACTACGACGCGCTGGCACTGCCCGGCGGCATGGGCGCGGCACGCAACCTCTCCACCTTCGCCTTCGACGGTGCCGACATGACCGTGCGACCCGACGTCGAGCAGGCCATCCTCGACACCTACAGCGTGCGCAAGCCCATCCTGGCCATGTGCATCGCGCCCATGGTGCTTGCCAAAGTCCTCGGACCCAAAGGGGTGACACTGACCCTCGGACAGCCATGCCCACCCGCCGAAATTGCCAAACGACTGGGTGCACGCGTAGAAAGCTGCAACGCCACCGATGTCTGCGCTGATAGCGAACACCGCGTCTACACCACCCCCGCCTACATGGTCGCCACCCGCATTAGCGAGATATTCGAAGGTGCCGACCGTCTGGTAGGCTGCTTGGCAAATTGAGAATTGAAAATTGAAAATTGAAATTATTGGACGTTAGTCTGCCTGCCCACTCGCGTTCCATCTTGAGAGGGGAGCAAACCTCCAGCGGATGTTTGCCGCAAGTCTGGGGTATGTCTTCCTGTTTTCATCTTTCAATTAAAAATAACCACTAAATATTCGTTTTTTTCGAACACGAATAGCACGAATGACACGAATAGCAATTCGTTAGATTCGTGTAATGCGTGTTCATAATAATAATTGGAGGTTACTTAAAATCACTCTCAAAACACAAACGTCAGCGGCAGCATCACCGCGCCCGACATGGGGGCTATTTCAGGGTGCTGGCGCATGATGCATTGTCGCACACAGTGTGCCGCCACCGCACAACCTATGCCCAGCACCGCCCCCGACATCACGTCCGATGGATAGTGCGCTCCCACATACATCCTGCTGTAGCCCACCCCCACAGCCCACGCAAAGGCAGGCACCGCCACATACCATTTCGGGTACATCAGCGACAGCGACGTTGCGGTGGCGAAACAGAGCGACGTATGGCCCGATGGGAACGAAGGGTCGGGCAAAGGCTGCAGACAAACCAAGTCGGACGGATAGGTGGCGTAAGGCCTCGGTCGGGCCACTATCCATTTGAGTGCCATGGTCAGTCCAAAAGTCAGCAGCCACGATCCGCCCAGCTCGGCACCGTCGTGCAGGGCGGCCCTGTCGCCCGCCACCCAGCCATACAGGCTATACCCCACCGCGGGCGTGGCCGAGAGAGCCAGGCTGTTGCTCATGGCCAGCCAAAGGCGGTCGTGCGGCGGGGTGCGCCGCTGCTGCAGTTCGTAGAGGGTTCCGAAATCGTGGTTGCGGGGAGGCTCTATCGTGTCCGCCCGCGCCCCTGCCGCCAATGCGACAAACAAGAGTATCGAAAATCTAAAATTCATCGCCGTCCCTCCTTTCTGGCCTTCTCAAACTCTTCCCGCACCCACTGCTGCGACAGGTCGTACACCTGGTCCGTGGGACGCGAAAGTTTTTCCACTAGGATATGTGTGTTGTCCTGATGCTCAATCTCCTCCAACGCCACTGCCACCGATGCCCAGTCGTGCGTGGCGAGATGTAGAGGGATGAACTTGTGCAACTCAAAGTTGTTGATTACCATGTTGTCGATGCCCTCTGTCTCGATGCGGCTGTGCGCCCGCACCAGCCTTATCTCGCCCACCTCTTCCAGCACCTGCTGGTATTTCTCGTAGAGCACATACTCGTTCAGCAGGAATGCCACCTGCTTATCGGTCAACCTGTTCCACACTGCTGTCGGCATCGGTTTCGACACAAAGCGCCCTATCATAAACGAACCCGCCTTCAGCCCCGACAGACCCTGCCCGATACAGGTCTGCGACACCTTTTGGAAGAAATGCACCTTGCGGCTGTCGTCCAGCAGGTCGAACACGCGCGACTGGTCCTGATGCGACCCCATGCGGCTTTGCAGTACCTGATGCACATATAGGTCGGAGTGGTCGCTATACCAGCGGTTCACCACCTCGCGGGCTATGTCGGGCTTGTCCTGCAGCTCGAGGCGGATGATGCGTGCCAACTTGTCCACATCGTCGATGACCGACGCCTTTTGGCTGGTGACGATCTGCTGATAGGTCTCGTATGAACTCTTCATGTCGTTGAAAAACCCCACCTCGTCGTCGGCCAACGGCACCTGCTCTCCCTTCAGGAATTTGGCAAAACGGGCAGGGCGGAAGTCGGCAACGCCTCGGTAGATGGTCTGATGATAGCTGGAAATGGTAATAGTGTCCAGCTCGTGCAGTTCGTCGCCCTCGCCATTCACCAGTGCCCACTGCCTGTCGCGCATCTCCATGCGGATGCCGTAGTTATGAAGGTTCATCAGGGCGGGGATACCGTAACCCCTGCAGGCCGTTACGACGTGGATGGCGGCGGGGGTCATGCTGAGGATTGCGTGCACCTCGTTGAGCACGATAGTGTCCTCGGGTACAAAACGTTCCTGACAGAGGCACACCTGCTGCCCCTTTGCCACCATCTCGCGCGCCTTGCCCGCGCTGAAGCACAGCACCGCCGTGATGGCTGTACGGGGCAGCACGCTCAGCCCGCTTCCAAAGACTGTGAGCCGCCCGAACGAACGTTCGTCGATAGAGTTGGAGACAATCTGGCGCAGATGGTAGGGCTTGATGATGTCCACCACGTTCTGTTTCTCGATACGACCCTCGCGCAGCAGGTCGATGGCGGAGATGAGCGCAGCCCGGCCCGTCATCTCCGACATATTCAACTGCAGCACAGAGAAGAGGCTCAGGCTGTCGGGGCGCGACTCGACGGCAAACTCGATAGTCACCGGCGAGCGGTAGCGTTCCTCCAGCTTCGTCAGCAACGGGTGGAAGTGGTACACCGCCGGAAACTCGTGCTTGATAGACTCGCGATGAGTGTAGGCGCGGTCGTCCGAAGTCACGTCGCCCGTCATAATCTCCTCGCCGAAGATATTGCGGTAGCTCTCAATCTGGCTACCCTTGCCGGTGCGGCTGTGGCGGCTGTAGAGCACACCGGGATACGACTCCTCGTTGCCGATAGTCCACACCATTCGCTGCAGGATAAGCGATGGCGATGCCTGTTTTCCCTGCATGAATGTGAGAATGAGGTCGTGATTGTCGATATAGAACTTGCGCACATGTTCCACCAGCCTCCATGCTTGGAAGAATGCGTCGGAAAGCAGCAGTGCCCCATCGTCCTTGGCACTTATCTCTGCCTCCATCAAGGCGATGCGTTCGCGCTGCAGTTCAGGGGTAAGGGCAATGTCCGACACCTCATACTTGTTTTCTATGCCCAGCATCTCGGCAATAGTGTGGAGGGTTGAAAGATACACACGGTTGGCCATAGCCTCGCCATATTTGCTGTGCGCCAGTGCCTCGTAGGCAGTGCGGTTGACACCGATGTTCAGCAGCGTGGGCATCAGGCCGGGAATATACTGCGGCATGGCGCAACGGATGGCAAACACCAGGGGGTGCCTATTGTCCCCCAGCCGCAAGTTGGTCATCACCTCAAGATAGTGGATAGCCTGCTTCAGCCGCTCCTTGAGATGCTCGGGATGCTTGTAGCACTCCGCCGTAAGGATTACGAAGTCGGGCACGGGGTAGCAATTCTGCGTCAGCTCCACCAGCATACGTCCCTTGTGGCTGATTTCGTCGTCGGTGTACTGGCGGTCGGTCAATGGCGTCACCAGTTCGTCGTTGTCGGGCAAGGGGTTGGCTTCGACGTATGAGATAATCTCCTCGTGAAACTGACGGCGTACACTCGCCAGCTCCGCCAACTGCTTCGCCGAGGCGGTGCCGTCACGTTCGGCCAGCATCAGGCGCAGATAGTATTCCGGTTTCTCTTCTTTTGCCTTCAACAGCAGATACATATCGTACCATCGGGGCGGGAACTCGTGTTTCTCGCCACCATCCTCGTATGAATATATCACCGTGCCAGGCTTGTTGCCTTCCAGTGTGTTCTTTACGTCGTCCACATCGCAGTTAAACACTTCGGGGCCTTGCTTTGCATAACGGCTCACCATGTGGTAGTTGGGGTAACTGGCTCTAATTAGGATGTTCATAGGGGGTTAGAGGTTAGAGGTTAGAGGTTAGGGGCTAGAAGGGAGTTAAAGGGGGAGTTAAAAGGGGAGTTATAAAAGGGAGTTAAAGTGGACAATACGTTTGTCTACAGTGTTGTCGCAAAATGTATTGTCCACTTCCCCTCTTGAGAGGGGTGTCCGCTAGGCCGGGGTATGTTCTAACTCCCACTTTAACTTCCATTTTTACTTCCATTTCAATTTTCACTTTTCAATTTTAATAAGTAGTTGCAGGCGGAATCGATAATGTTGTCCCGACCCTGAGTTTGCGCAACCTGGCGGTCGAAGGGCACGAGAATGTCGGGCGGCACGCCGTTCTCATAGTTGTTGCCGTCGAGGGCTATGGCGCGGGTGACGGGCAGGCGGTAGCGCCATCCATTGGGCAGCACGCCCATGGCAGGCAGACCAAGGCCGCCACTGGTAGTGTCGCCCATGAGCACCATGTTGTCGTATGCCTGCGTGCAGATGGCAAAGACGCTGGTGGCACTGAAACAGCCACGGTCTATCAGCACTACCACTGGGCGGGTGAATACCGAGGTGTCAGCCGACCTGTCGGGCGCGTAGGTGGCAACCAAGGGGGGGAAGTCGTCGTGAGCAGGACCCGACTTGATTTGGCTGCTATAAAGACATTGCCCGTGCGAGGGCATCAGGGTCAGGATGTTGGCGACATTGGTGAGCGAGCCGCCGCCATTGCCACGCATATCCAGCACCATGCCATCTGCTTGGGGATAGGACTGGATGAGGCGACGGAAGAGCGACACGGACACTGTGTTGTTGAACGAGCCATAATGGATGTATATCACTCGGCCGTTGCATAGGGCGGTGTGGGCCATGCCGCCAGTGCTGTGGTAGTCGATGCCGAGATAATTGAGCACCATGGTGTTCACGTCGATGCCGCCCTGCGAGTAGAAGCGGTAGTAGAGCGAGTCGGCCCGCGACACGTCGAATCCTGCATAGAGATTGACATGACCGTCGTTGAGGGTGCCCAGCATGGTAGCACAGACGGCAAAAAGGCTATCCGGGCTCATGCCGCTATAGACTCGGGGGCGCAGGCTATCGTAGACGGCCTGCCAGTCGACACCCTTCACGTCGAACATGGAATACTGTTGGTCGAAACGCTGCCAGAGGTAGTCGAAAGTGGCGGGAGCGGTGGCGGGCAGGTCGTCGGACATCAACGCCCGCTCACACGAAGCTGTGACCAAGGCAAAAAGCAGGAGGATGGAGAATTTTTTCATGGGTTAGAGGTTAGAGAATATGTCGCATAACGTATCTGAAAATTTTAATTTTTAATTTTAGAATCACCAATCACTAATTTCACTTTAAAACAAATCCTAGGTGGAAGAGGATCGCGTGGTCGGCATATTGGAAGAGGTGGGGAGCCGAGGAGGTGGTGCGCGAGGTGAGGTAGCTCCAGCAATAGGAGACCCCTATGCGGTTGCCGCTGGCGAGTTGTAGGGTTGCCCCCATGTCGGTGGCAGCACTGGTTGCGACAGAAAGATAGCTGCGATATTGGTCGAAGGCGTTGGCTGTCTCACTGGCAATATTCTGGTCGTAATTATCCATATAGGAAAAACCTGGACGCATATTGAGAGAGATCAGATTGAGCTGAATCCGCGCATGGAACAGCCATCGGTCGTAGCGAAATTCCACACAGCCATCGGCGTTCACACGCGCGTAGTTGCCAAAGCCGGCACAGGCGTTGCCGAGAGAAGGTGTGTAACGGCCCTCGAAAAGGTTGTCGACAGAGCCTCCGGCCCATAGATGCCAACCGCCTTGGCCGACAAACTGCCGCCATGCCCTAAATCCTATCACCGCATGGCCGCCGTAAGTCTGCATATTGTTGATACCCAGCTTAAGGCCATAGCCTCCTACGCCGGTCAGCAGCATGGATTCGTATCGCCATTGCGGCTTCTGCACCAGCACAGAGAGGCCTGGCGCGAGGTGCAGCCCGCGGTAGGTAAGCGGAGAGGTGCCGAGGTCGCGGTAGAGGCCGTAGGCAATGCCCCCATGCAAATTGATATAACAATGTGTAACAGTATCGCTTTCGGCATGGAGCGGAGCGGCGGCGACAAGGAGGAGAAAGGTTGTTACAAACAGGCGGTTCATATTTTTTTTATCAAAAAAGTCACTATTCAAAAAAAAAGATTTATCTTTGCAATTCGATTACAAAAGTACAATTTTTTTTTAAAATAGATAGAAATAAATACATAAATACAATGAACACAAGCAGAAAGAAATCAATTTTCACGATTGTTGCGCTTACTTTTCTTACTGTAGGCGGCCTCATTTCTTGTAATCAGAACTCCCAAAACGGACCCTCAGTGCACGAGATGCAGACCCGTTTGGACGAAATCATGAAGGAGTATCAGGAGATGCAGCAGAGCTGCGACGAGTATACCCAGCAGCTGGCCCAGCGCGACAGTTCCATCCAGGCTCAGGCCGCGGAAATCCAAAAGCTGATTGACCAACTGAACAATTGCGGCAGCAAGGGCACCAACGTCAAGGCCACCCGCAGCGGCAAGGGCGGCAAGAGTGTCAGCAACGCCAAACTGCGCAAGCTCAACGCTCAGCTGGAGGCCAAGAAGGCCGAGATTGCCTACCTGCAGCAGCGCCTCGACCAGCAGACCGCCGAGCTGGACGCCCTGCGCAACACCGAGGGCTACGGCGACATGGAGACCATCGCCCGCCTGCGCCGCCTGGTGAAGGAGCAGGATGCCCGCATCGTAGCCCTCTCTAACGATAAGGTAGCCCTGACCAATATCAACGACTCGCTGACCGCCCACATGGCCTATCTGCTTGGCCAACGCGCGGACTATGCCAATACCGCAGATGCCGAGGCCACCGCACAGATTGCCCTGCTGCAAGGCCAGGTGTCGACCCAGCAGGCAGAGATTGCCCGCCTCCAGGAGGAGCTCGCCAACCAGATTGCCCTCGTGAACGAGGCTAACGAGAGTGCCCGCACCGCAAAGGCCGCCGCCGAGAAGGCCGCCGCCAGCACCAAGAACGACGTGGCAAAGACCAAGGGTTCTATCAACAAGAAACTGGCCCAGCTGCAGGCCCAGTGCGACGAGTATCTGGAAGAGCTGGAGCGTCTACGTGCCGAGAACATCGTGCTGCGCAACGAGAACGACAGCCTGCGCAACGAGGTGGTCACCATCCGCCGCAACGCAGAGAATGTGGCTGTGGAGAATGCCAAGATGGCTGCCAAGGTGAGCCGCGCATCGGTCCTCTCGACAGCTGACCTCAACGTCACCCCGCTGAAACGCCTCTCCAACGGCACTGGCCGCCCCACATCGCGTGCCTCTGCAACCAACGCCTTCCGCATCGAGGGCCACCTGCTCGCCAACAACGTGGTGGAGCCCGGCACCATCACCATCTACGCCTGCATCACCACGCCCTCCAACGTGGTACTGCACAATGGAACGGTGGAGCAGAAGTTCGACGCCAACGGCGTGCGCACCACCTATACCACCGTCCAGGCCTTCGAGTTCACGGGCGACAGCCGCGAGTTTGAAATGGGCTGGAGCAAAGACGACGAGACGGAACTGGAGTCCGGTATCTACCGCGTGAACCTCTATGCCAACGGCAACCTGATAGGTGTAAGCGAATTTAAGCTGAAATAAAGAGGTGTCTGACCAAACAAAATACGATTCTTTCCGTCAGACATACCCTGAGTTTGTCTTCGAGAGGTACGGATACGATGTGCAGTCCGACGGGCTGCACATCGTTTTTACGTTTCGTATCGGCAAAGACATCTGTTTCCATCCGACAGCCGTTATCCCTGCACGACCGTTCCTCAATTTCCATCAACCGAAAGCCGTGCTCGACAAGCTGGTGTTCAACATCGGCATGATTGAGATGGTGAGCTACTGGAAATGCGCCTGCCCGCCAAAGGTAAGGGTGGAGTGCGGCACGCTGGACGGCAGCCAGATTGCCTTTTGGAAGAAAATCTATTTCAACGGGCTGGGAGAGTTCTTCTATACCAACGGCATCCACACCACTATCGAGGACTTTATGGTAGTTGAAAATGGAAATAATCCTAGTGCGGCCGCCGTCCCCTCTTTAGAGGGGAGAGGAACTTCCAGTGGATGTATCTCCGAAGAGCCGGGGCATGTTCTGGAGGGGAGCAATCATCCAGTGAATGTTTGCCGAAATGGCGGGGTATGTACTGCATTTTCCAATTTTCAATTTTCAACTGAATACTATCTCGTTCCCATCGGGGGAGGAAAAGATTCCGTGGTGACTTTAAAGATACTCAAGGGTGTCGGCATCCCACTCATTATGAATCCTCGCGGAGCCACCATTGGCTGCATTGAGGCCGCCGGGCTGACGATGGACGATGTGGTTGTCATTCGTCGTTCTATCGACCCCCTGCTCCTCGACCTCAACAGCCGCGGATACCTTAACGGGCATACCCCGTTCAGCGCCATGCTGGCATTCTATACCCTGCTGGCCGCACAGCTGTGCGGTGTCGCCAATATTGCCCTCTCCAACGAAGGCAGTGCCAACGAAGACACTATCGTCGGCATGGGGGTAAACCACCAATATTCCAAAAGCCTGGAGTTCGAAAACGACTTCCGCGCCTACGTCAGGCAGCACCTGTCACCGGCCTACAACTACTTCAGTCTGCTACGCCCTTTGTCCGAACTACAGATAGCCATGCTCTTCAGCCGTTTGGACGAATACCATGAGGTGTTCCGCAGCTGCAACGCGGGCAGCAAGCAGGACATCTGGTGCGGACATTGCGCCAAATGCCTCTTCGCCTACATCATCCTCAGCCCCTTCATCGCTCCCCACCGGCTACAACGCATCTTTGGGAAGGACATGCTCGACGATGCCACCATGCTGCACGAATTCCACCAGCTGACAGGGCAGGCTGAGACGAAACCGTTCGAATGTGTTGGCACCGTCAGCGAGGTGAACACCGCCATCGCCATGACCCTCGGCAGGTGGTATGCCAATCCCCACACCCGCCCCAGGCTGCTGGAAGGCTTTTCGCCCAGACTGCCCTACACCCCGCTCGACTCCCTCGGTACCGACCATAACGTCCCAGCACCCCTATTCGAACAGCTGTCCGAATGGGTGCACACACTCGCACATTTCATGGGGTCGGAGGTTAAACTCTAAACATCGAACAATAAACTCAAAACATAAAAACATTGTATAAGGCCGAAACACTGACATCGTTATTATCCGACCAACAAATCCTGATTGCAGGTTATGGTCGTGAGGGGCAGAGCACACACCGCCTGCTGGGCTGTCTGCTGCCTAACAACGATGCAGATGTGGCACACAACGATGAGGAAATCGTCACCCTGCTGGGGAAAAAGAAATACGACCTTATCATCAAATCGCCCGGCATACCCACCATGAAATTCGAGGGGCTCTGCGAGTTGGACACCCTCACCTCGCAGACCGACCTGTTTTTGCAGGTCTATGGCGACCAGACCATCGGGGTGACTGGCACCAAAGGCAAAAGCACCACCACATCGCTGATACACTACGTGCTGTCGCATGGTCTGTGCCAGTCGGCCCACGCGCTGCTGGCGGGCAACATCGGGATACCGCTGTTCGACATCCTCGATCAGCTAGACGAGCGGAGCATCGTGGTGGCAGAACTGTCGTGCCACCAATTGGAGAACATACACCGCGCCCCCCATATCGGAGTCATCCTCAACCTATACCAGGAGCACCTCGACCATTACCACGACTACCGAGGCTACCAACTGGCCAAGATGCGGATGATGCTGGAACAGCAGGCAGGCGACCACTGCTTCTACTGTACCGACAGCGATGACCTAACCCGCGTGGTGGAAGAGTTCAAACCAGTAATGTCCACCACATTGCACCCTTATTCGATAGAGGATGCCCACCAAGCAGGTGCCGATACCTTGCAGACCACCCTCAAAGGCGACCACAACGTGAGCAATATATTTGTCGCCAAGCAAATATGTGAACTAATGGGCGTTAGCAACAGACAGTTCGAAGAGGCTCTGGCAATGTTTCAGGGGTTGCCCCACAGGCTGGAACTGGTGGGCACCTACCACGGCATCACCTTCTACAACGACTCCATTAGCACCATTCCCCAGGCCACCATCGCCGCAATGAAGGCACTCCCGAACGTGGAAACCCTGATACTGGGCGGATACGACCGAGGCATAGACTATGGTAAAATCATTTCACTGCTTGTCTTTGCGACCGAGGGTCTACACAATGTGGCCTTCGTAGGCGAAGCGGGTAGACGCATACTGAAAGAATTGGGATGTACCCATCACGGCCTGCCGGACAGAATAGCGGTGTTGCAGGAAGACGACTACAAGAAAGTGGTAGACTGGTGCTTCCGCGTCACCACATCTGGCAAAACATGCCTTCTCTCCCCTGCCGCCGCCAGCTACGACAGTTTTAAGAACTTTGAGGAACGGGGCGAAACATTCAAACAACTAGTACGCACACACAAATGACACTGACCGATATACGACACGACCTACATGCCCATCCCGGCGTATCAGGCGACGAGCATTACGCGCACGACCTCGTCGTGCGGCAGTTGGCACTGTATCACCCCGACAGGGTGTATGAGCATGTGGGCGGATTCGGTATCATAGCCGTTTGGGGAAAGGAACAATCGCACCCCACCATAGCCATTCGGGGCGACATCGATGCACTGCCCATCGGACACCGCTGCGGACATGACGGACACGCCACCATACTGCTCCAGTTGTCGGAATACATCGCCCAAAGAGGAGTCCCATCGGGACGTAATGTGATACTCATATTCCAACCCGAAGAAGAGACAGGCATGGGCGCACAGAAGATTATTGACGCACAGATACTGCAACAATATAACATCCGTGCCATCTACGGCCTGCACAATCTGCCGGGATTCCCACTCGGCACGGTGATACTGAACCGCCATACCTTCGCCGCCGCATCAACAGGCATCGTGTTCCGTCTCATCGGTCGCGAGACCCACGCCTCCACACCCGAAAAAGGTATCAATCCCGGCCTAGCCGTGGCCGAAATCATACAGCAGTTGAGCCGGATGAACAGCCTGCCCAATGTCTCAGACGAAACTTTCCGGCAGGCAACACTGATATGCGTCCGTTTGGGAGAAGAGGCTTTCGGCACCTCGGCAGGCAACGCCGAGGTGATGTTCACCCTGCGCGCTTTCACTAACGACAGCATGGAACATTTCCTCTCCGACACTATCGCCACCGTCACCACCATTGCGGCACGCCATCACCTACAACTGCAGCACACGCTGGTCGAGCCGTTCCGAGCCACAGAGAATAATTCGCTGAACGTGGAACACATCGAAAAGGTTTGCGGTTGCCGTAGTAGATATGTCCTCACCCCATTCTGCTGGTCGGAAGACTTTGCCAACTACCTACTGCACTATCCTGGAGCCATGTTCGGCATCGGTGCCGGAGAGAATCACGCCGAGCTACACCATCCCGACTACGACTTCCCCGACGAACTCATTCCCATTGCCGCACAAGTATTCTACAATATCATAAAAAGTGAAAATTGAAAGTTGAAAATTGAAAACTATTTGGTGCGCCAGCTTAAACATTAAACTTTAAACATTAAACTCTAAATAGTAACCTCTAACCAGTTGAAATGAGATAAAATATAAAAAAGTATAACACCATGAAGAAAGTACTACTATCATTAGCCTTGTTAGCATTCGTATTCTCCGCAGGAGGACAAGAGATCAGCCAACCCGAATTTGACGGACAGAGTTGCACCAGCATCATGGTAGGCAAACGCGCCTCCAAGGATGGCAGCGTCATCACCTCCCACACCTGCGACGGTCGCTATCGCACTTGGATGTACATGGAACCCGCTGCCGACCACGAGGCTGGCGAGGTGCACCCGGTCTATAAAGGCACGCTGCACACCACATTCCGTGGCGACACCACCGGCGTGCGTCTGGCAGGTGCCATCCCCGAGGTGGCACACACCTACGCCTACCTCAACACCGCCTATCCCTGCCTCAACGAGCACCAGCTGGCCATCGGCGAGAGCACCTTCGGCGGCCCCGACACGCTGAAGAACCCTGCAGGCATGTTCCTCATCGAGGAGCTTGAGCGCGTCGCCCTCCAGCGTTGCACCACCGCCCGCGATGCCATCCACCTCATCGCCGACCTCGTGAAGATCTACGGCTATGCCGACGGCGGCGAATGCATCACCATTGCCGACACGAAGGAGGTGTGGCAGATGGAAATCCTCGGTGAAGGCAAGGGCAACATCGGCGGCGTATGGGCCGCACAGCGCATCCCCGACGACCAAGTGGGCGTAAGCTGCAACATCCCCCGCATCGGTCGCCTGCAACGTGGCAATAGCGAGTATTTCATGTGCTCCGACAACATCGAGTCCGTCGCCCGCCGCTATGGCCTGTGGGACGGCAAGGGCGAGTTCGTCTTCTGGAAGGCCTTCAACAGCAGCTATGCCAACGGGAAGAACTACCGCGAGCGCGAATACTTCATCCTCAGCCATCTTGCCCCTTCGCTCGAGCTGAACATGGACATGCCTGAGCTGCCCTTCTCCGTGCGTCCCGACAAGGATGTCGACGTCCGCGAGGTGATGGAACTCTTCCGCAGCACCTACGAAGGGACTGACCTTGACATGTGCCAGAACATTAAGATGCCCGTCAGCCGCAAGGACAAAAACGGCAAGACCTACGAGGACACTATCATCAGCCCTATCGCCAACCCCTGGCTCAGTTCCTCTATGCAGAAGACCCTCAACACCATCGCCCCCGGCACCATCACCTTCCGCCGCACGGTCAGTGTGGCATGGTGCTCCTACTCCTTCGTCGCCCAATTGCGCGACTGGCTGCCCGACTGCGTGGGCGGTGTGTGCTGGATGTCGGTCGACAACCCTGGCCAGTCGCCCCGCGTGCCCATCTTCTGCGGCACCAGCGAGCTGCCCCAGCCCTACAGCATCTGCGGACAAAAGGAGTACAACCCCGATGCCGTCATCTGGAAATACCGCAAGGCCAACAAACTCGCCACCGTCGCATGGCAGCGCACCAAAGCCTCCATGCAGGCCGAGCTGAAAAGCCTTGAAGACAAAGCTTTCGGCAGCCTCGAGGCACTTGAGCGCGAAGCCACCCGCTACGACCGCATCGGCCGCACCGCCGACGCGCACGCCTCGCTCAACAACTTCACCCGCCAGCAATACGAGAATACCTCCTTCGCCTGGAGCCAGCTGGAAAACAAATACTGGCAGCTCTTCGGCATGGGCTTCTAAGAAAGGTTTAAACAAAAAAAGAAAAAGCTAAAAGGTGTCGACGCCTTTTAGCTTTTACTTTTTAGTTTTCACTATACTCAGATTCGTCCCAGTGTGTTGCCAGAGGTCGAAATACTTGTGGCATTAGTGGTAGTAGGTTTCATAATCTGGATGTACGAGGGCGATTTGATGGTCTGACCGGCCACCGACACGGAGGGACGGATGCGCAGGCCCAGCTGCGAGGAGGTACCCTGGCTGTTGAAGCTGCTGGCAAAGGTCTTCAGCGATTCCAGTCCATCGGACGAGAAGAGACGGTACAAATCCGTGCTCACGCCCAGCGGCACCGTGGTGGTGGTGCTGGCACCGATATTGTAATTTTGGTTCGTCACCCCTGTGGCAAACTCGGTCTTGGCAATATCCACAGCCCAATCCATCATGGTCAGCAGGGCAGTACGGGTAGTGGGGTTCTTCACGTTGATGTTCACATTCAGTGCCAGCGGCACACTCTTGGTGGTGATGGCGGAGACCAGTTTCACCACATCGGTGGCGGAGATGTTGCCACTGGTGACATTCTTCACATTCACACCCGCCACCGAGACATTCGTGACATCCTTCAGCGAATACTCACAGTTGGCCAAATTGGCAATACTGGAGAGGTTGTTTGCCAAATTGTCCAAAAAAGTGCACGACCCGCAGAGCAGGCTACCTGCAACAATTACAGCAACTAATGTTCTTTTCATCATAATAAAGTATTTATTGTTAAACCGCTGCAAATTTACACAAAAATATTTGATTTATACATAAACCCATGAAAAATAATTGGTAGAACACGAATTATCATCAATTTACCACGAATTAATTCATGAATTATTCGTGACTATTATATGGCAATTCATGTTTTTTCAGAGGAAAAATACACATTTTTCCCAACACAGAGACAAAACCTGAGAATATTTTTTGCCAAGAATATACTAAAGGGCAGGTGGCGTCGTTATTGGGGGAAAGCTACGCTTATGAGACGTATTGGTACGCTATTGGTTTTTGCCGCCTTATTGATGGCGGGATGCGCCCGTGAGGAGGGGCACGAGGCCCTGTTGAAGGGTTTCTACGAAGAGTATCTTACACTGTGTTGTCCGCCTCATGGCGAACAGACCGACTGGACTGAAGTGCAGCAGTTGGTGCAACGCTATACGACATACGATTTGTTCCAAGCGTGGGAACTGAGCCACAACGCCGAACTCGACAGTTGGATTGACTACGACATGTTTATCCAAGGGCAGGACTGCTGGCCGGGCATCCGTGCCGAGCGCATCGAACGCATCGGGGAGAGCCAATGGTATGTGGTGACGGTGGTACAGCATGCATCGGACAATCCCGACAGCATGCAGAAGAGTGATGATGTGTTCTTCCATCTGACAAAGGGCGACGATGATGAGTGGCTTATCGAATGCATCGACGATGTCTACAACCGCCTTGGCACCGCCCCGCACGACGAGGAGGCGACACTGAGAAGCCATCTCGCCTATCGAAACAAAATTGTAATAACTTAAAATACTTACCATGAAAAAAACTATCAAATTAACTATTTTTGCCGCGCTGCTTGCCATGACGGGCAGCCTTTCGGCACAGACCCTGATTAACGGCGGCGGCAAGATAACCCTGCTGAACAACAAAGAAGACATAGAGGTCTACCCCGGTTTCTATGCCGGAGTGACCCAGACAGTGGAACTGTCGCGCCACGTCTGCTTGGACTTAGGCGTTTACTACACCCGTTTCTCGGGCAAGGGCTATAAGGAGGAGAATGGCGTGAAGGTGAACAACTTTTCCCGACAGGAAGATGCCATCGCCATACCCGTGCCCCTGAAGGTGCGCATGTGGGTCTCCGAGGTTTCGTATCTGTACATTCTTGGTGGCGTGGAAGCGCTAGTCGGTATCACCTCCAAGGGCGAGACTTGGGTCAATGAAGGCGACCCGCACGTGAAGACCAACTACTACGACCAAGGCGTGCCCGGTGAGCTGGGACGATACAACCTCAACTGGATGGGCGGCTTGGGTGCCAAGATTGACTTCCTGAACCTCAACCTCGGCATCACTGGCAACATCTTCAACCGCCTGTATGAGTCTGATGCCACCCAGAAGGCCTATACCGTCTTCCTCGGCGCAGGACTGGCATTTTAAATTGTATGGGCCGACACCAGTGTCTGCCCATATTGAAAATTGAAAATCAGTTCCGCGTATCTCGCGAATTTTCATGTATCTTATACTTGTGATACGTGCGATACGTGGAGATTTGAGAAAACCTTTTAAACTTTATACATATGAAAAAAGTAACATTAATCCTCGCAGCAGCTTTTGTAATGCTGTTTGCTAGCAACGCAAATGCCCAGCTGGGCGTGAACATCGGTTATGCTCCCCAGACAAGCACAACAACCATCAGTAACAGCAGTTCCACCAGCGACCTGAACGGTCTCTTTGCCGGAGTGAACTACAACCACATCCTCTCCGGCAACATCGGCGTTTCGTTCGGCGGCCAAGTGCGCTACAACTTTAAGACCACCACGAACAGCCTCCTTTCCGTCACCACGACGACCAAAGAGACGCAAATCCTCGTCGATGTGCCCGTTCTGTTCAACTTCGCCATCCCGCTGGGCAGCGACGCACGCATCGCCCTCTTTGCAGGCCCCGTGTTCAGCTATGCCCTCAAAGGCAACACCAACGTCAAAGAGAATGTGTTGAACACCGATAACAACATCAACTGGTACGGCGAGAACTCCAACAACAGCCAGTTCAACCTGATGGGCGCCGCTGGTGTGGCTTTTGACTTCCAGACTTTCCGTCTCTTCGGCGGCTACCGCATGGGCTTCCTTGACCTCGACAAACGCGACAACGTGAAGACCACCACTTCCGGCATCTTCGTCGGCCTGGGCTACCTGCTCTGATCAAATTTAATATCAACCATAAAAAAAATGGCTGCCGCAATGGTGCGACAGCCATTTTTAATTTTTAATTTTTAATTTTTGATGTTTTTTTTGTATTTTTGTAGATTATTGTGTCAACAATATTATCGTATAATCACTATATAATGAATATCTTATAAAAATGGAAGGAAATCTGCCTCTCAATTTTTTGGAAGAAATCATCGAACAGGGCCTCAACGAAGGCACCTACAAGAGTATTCTGACGCGCTTCCCGCCAGAGCCTAACGGCTACCTGCACATCGGTCACGCCAAGTCGATATGCCTCAATTTCGGTCTCGCCAAAAAGTATGGCGGCAAGACTAATCTGCGCTTCGACGACACCAACCCCGTCAAAGAGGACACTGAGTACGTCGACTCCATCCAGCAGGACATCCGCTGGCTGGGTTTTGAGTGGGCAGGGGTGCACTACGCCAGCGACTATTTCGACCAACTGTATGAGTGGGCAGTGCTGCTCATCAAGAAAGGCCTTGCCTACGTGGACGACCAAACCCAGGAGGAAATCCGCACGGGTCGTGGCACCATCACCGAGCCCGGCAAGAACAGCCCATACCGCGACCGCACCATCGAGGAGAACCTCGACCTATTTGAGAGGATGAAGAACGGCGAGTTTGAGGACGGCACCAAGGTGCTCCGCGCCAAGATCGACATGGCACACCCCAACATGCAGCTGCGCGACCCCATCATGTACCGCATCCTGCACGCCGACCATCACCGCACGGGCAACAAGTGGTGCATCTACCCCATGTACGACTACGCCCATGGTCAGAGCGACTCCATCGAGAATATCACTCACAGCATTTGCACCCTCGAGTTCGACATCCACCGTCCGCTCTACGACTGGTTTATCCAGCAACTGGGCATCTATCCCAGCCACCAGTATGAGTTTGCCCGCCTCAACATCAACTACACGGTGATGAGCAAGCGCAAACTGCTGCAGTTGGTCAAAGAGAACTACGTCAGCGGCTGGGACGACCCCCGCATGCCCACCATCTGCGGTTTCCGCCGCCGTGGCTACACCCCCGAGAGCATCCGCAACTTCTGCGAGGACATCGGCGTGGCCAAGCGCGACAACATCATCGACTACGTGCGCCTCGAGAACAGCCTGCGCGACCACCTCAACAAGGTGGCTCCGCGCCGCATGGCAGTGCTCGACCCCATCAAGCTGGTCATCGACAACTACCCCGAAGGGCAGACCGAGATGCTGGATGCCGTGAACAACCCCGAGAACCCCGCCGACGGCACACGCCAAGTGCCCTTCAGCCGCGAACTGTACATAGAGCGCGAGGACTTCATGGAAGAGGCTCCCAAGAAATATTTCCGCCTGACGCTGGGACGCGAGGTACGCTTGCGCTACGCCTACTTCGTCACCGCACAGAGCGTGGAGAAGGATGCCAAAGGCAACATCACCTGCATCCACTGCACCTACGACCCTGCCACCCGTGGCGGCGACGCTCCCGACGGACGCAAGGTGAAAGGCACGCTGCACTGGGTGAGTGCCCAACATGCCATTGAGGCCGAGGTGCGCCTGTTCGACCGCCTGTTTGCCACCGAAGCTCCCGACGAGGCCCCCGAAGGCAAGACCTTCCTCGATAATCTCAACCCCGACAGCCTCCAGGTGCTTCAGCATTGCAAGCTGGAGCCCTCGTTGGCAGAAGCGCACATGGTGGTAAACGAGAAAGGCATAGAGGAGCCGATGCGCTACCAGTTTGAGCGCATGGGCTACTTCTGCACCGACCGCGATAGCTCGCCCGAACACCTAGTGTTCAACCGCAGCTGCTCGCTGAAAGACACTTGGGCCAAAATTAAGAATTAAAAATAAAAAATAAAAGCCTTATGAAAGTATCCTACAAATGGCTTCGTGAGTATGTCGACACCGACCTAACTCCCAATGAACTCGACGACCTGCTGACCTTCAGCGGGCTTGAAATAGAAGGCGTTGAAAAGGTTGAAAGCATCAAGGGCGGACTTGAACATGTGGTCATCGCCCAAGTGCTCACCTGCGAACCCCACCCCGACAGCGACCACCTGCACCTGACCACTGTCGACGTGGGCGGCGAGCAACCCCTCCACATCGTCTGCGGCGCGCCCAACGTGGCAGCCGGACAGAAAGTGGTCTGTGCCCAGATTGGCACCAAAATCTACACCTCCGACACCGAATTCTACGAAATCAAAAAAGGCAAGCTGCGTGGCGCGGTGAGCGAAGGCATGCTGTGTGCTGCCGACGAGCTGCAACTCGGTTCCGACCACGCCGGCATCATGGTGCTGCCCGACGACGCACCCGTGGGCATGCCCGCCAAAGAGTATTTCCACCTCGAAGAAGACTACACCCTTGAGGTCGCCATCACTGCCAACCGTTCCGATGCCACCAGCCATATCGGCGTGGCACGCGACGTGGTGGCCGTCCTCAACACCCGCCAGGCTATGCCTGGAGATAATAAAGCTGACGCCTCCTATAGAATCCTATGGCCCGAGGTGGCAGACCTCTCGCAGGCCACTAACGGCTCCAACCCCGTCCGTGTCACCGTGGAAGAGCCCGACCTCTGCCCACGCTACACCGGCATCACGCTGGAGAACGTGCATGTCACCGACTCGCCCGACTGGCTGCAGAACAAGCTCCGCACCGTCGGCATCCGTCCCATCAACAACGTGGTGGACATCACCAACTTCATCCTCATGGAGGTAGGCCAGCCCATGCACGCCTTCGATGCCGACATGATTAAAAACAACCACGTGGTGGTGCGCCGCCTCCCGCAGGACACCCCCTTCGTCACCCTCGACGGCATGGAACGCAAACTCGACCAGCGCGACTTGATGATTTGCAACGAAGAAGAGGGCATGTGCATCGCCGGTGTGTTTGGTGGCGAAAAGAGCGGTGTCACCCACCAGACCACGCGCGTCTTCCTCGAGAGTGCCTACTTCAATCCCATGTCCATCCGAAAGACCTCCAAGCGTCACGGACTCAAAACCGACGCATCCTTCCGCTACGAGCGCGGCTGCGACCCCAACATCACCCTGTGGGCACTCCAGCGCGCCGTGAAGCTGATGCAGGAACTCACCGGTGCCACCGTTGCCTCCGAGGTGGTGGACCTCTATCCCTCCCCCATCCCCCGTGCCAAGGTCGACATCAACTACCGCCGCATCTTCAACCTCATCGGACAGCCTCTGCCCATCGATGCCATCCGCACCGCTCTCACCTCACTCGACATCGAAATCGTGTCCGAGACCGCCGAAGGCATGTCGCTCCGCATCCCCACCTGCAAGGTTGATGTCACCCGCGAATGCGACGTGGTGGAAGAAATCTTGCGCATCTATGGCTACAACAATATCCATGTCGACGCTCGCGTCAGCAGCTGCCTCTCCTTCTCCAAGAAACCCAATCCCCGTCAGCTGCAGAACATCGTCAGCGACATGCTCACCTACAACGGTTTCAGCGAGATTATGAACAACTCGCTCACCAAGTCGGAATACTACGACACCAACCCCGACTTCCCCGCCGACCACTGCGTGCAGATTCTCAACCCCCTCAGCAAAGAGCTGAATGTCATGCGCCAAACCCTGCTCTACAGCGGGCTCGAGTGCATCGTGCGCAACCTCAACTATAAGATTCACGACCAGAAGCTCTACGAGTTTGGCAACACCTACGTCCGGACCGGCAACGACGGCGACCGCGTGACCGATAAATACTGCGAAACCCAGCACCTCTCCATCTTCATGACCGGTGCCGTCAGTCCCGAGAGCTGGAAGATGCCCACCACCCCCGTCGACTTCTACCACCTCAAGGCGCATGTCATGAATATCCTGCACCGTATGCGCATCAACCTCAGCCGCATCGAGACCGTCCCCACCACCCAGCATTTCTACACCGAGGGCATCGACCTCGTCTTCCGCGACAGCAAGAAAACCCTCTGCTCCATGGGCCGTGTCAGCAAGGAAACCCTCAAACGCCTCGACTGCAAGCAGGAGGTCTTCTATGCCGACATCAACTGGACCCTCCTCCTCAAGAGCTATCCCTCCAAAGACGTCCAGTACGCCGAGGTGCCCAAGTTCCCCGAGGTGCGTCGCGACCTCGCCCTCGTGATGCAGAAGAAGGTGACCTTTGCCGAAATCGAGCAGGTGGCATTCAACACCGAGAAGAAGCTGCTCAAACGCATCAGCCTGTTCGATGTCTACGAAGGCAAGGGCATCACCGAAGGCATGAAATCCTACGCCGTCAGCTTCATCCTGCAGGACAAGGACAAGACCCTTACCGACAAGCAAATCGAAGCCGTCATGGCCAAGCTCCAGAAAAACCTCGAAACCCAGTTAGGTGCCAAAATCCGTTCATAACCTAAACAAAGGGCTTCTACAATATGACGTGCGCGTACTGCTCGCCCTCCAGCAAGCCGTCAGCGGGAACCAACAATTCTTCCAATGGCTTGTCTCTGCCGACTACCCCGAGCTGGCGGCCTTCTCCAACTTCCTGCAAGACGACGTGGAGGCCGAGCAGTGGCTCGTACAGCACAACTTCCACTGGCTGGGTATCCTCAGCCACGCCATCGACGGCGACGAACGCTCCCGCCAATGGGTGCGGCATAACCTCCACGAGGCCAACCTCATGTTCGTCCTCGCCTGCCGTCGTGACGACAAAGCCCTCTCGTGGCTCCGTTTCATGCATCTCGACATCCTCCTCCACCTTGCCGACGAGGTTGCCGACCTCCGTAACAAACAAGAACTAGACACCAGTTTCCCTTACAAAATGCGTTTCTAACATGGACAACAAACCCAACAAACCCACCTCTGACGGCCGCCGCCCACGCATCGGCAAGAAAAGCCCCATCACCCGGTCCTCCGACCCTATCGACAACGACCGTCTTTCACGTTTCGGACAGAACAAGGGCAAACCCGCTGCCGACGGCGACGCGCGTCCCAAACCCTCTCGCGGCAGCAACCGCCGTGGCGTGCACACCAAGGACAGCAAGAAAGCCCGTACCGACCGCCCCAAGAAGCACCCCGTGCCCAAGCCCAAGACCCCACCACCAACACCTAAGGAATACGACGGCACCACCCGCCTCAACAAATACATCGCCAACGCCGGCGTCTGCTCCCGTCGCGAAGCCGACAAGCTCATTGCCGCAGGCAGCGTCAGCGTCAACGGCGTGGTCATCACCGAGATGGGCTATCAGGTCCACGAAGGCGACGTGGTCAACTACGGGGGCGAAACCATCCACTCCGAGCGCAAACGCTACTTCCTGCTCAACAAGCCCAAAGGCTTCATCACCACCGTCGACGACCCGCAGGAACGCGAAACCGTCATGATGCTCATCGACGGAGCCTGCAAAGAACGCATCTATCCCGTCGGCCGCCTCGACCGCAACACCACCGGCCTCCTCCTCTTCACCAACGACGGCGACCTGGCTCGCCGCCTCACCCACCCCTCCACCAAAGTCTACAAAATCTACCAGGTCGAACTCGACCGCCCCGTCACCCACGACGACATGCGCCAGCTCCTCGAAGGCATCGAACTCGAAGACGGCCCCATCCACGTCGACGACATCCAATACTCACAGACCGCCAACGACAAGCGCATCGTCGGTGTCGAACTCCATAGCGGCAAAAACCGCATCGTCCGCCGCATGTTCGAGCACCTCGGCTACAACGTCCACAAGCTCGACCGCATCGTCTTCGCCGGCCTCACCAAGAAAGACCTCCCACGGGGCCGCTACCGCGAACTCACACCTCAAGAAGTCGGCTACCTCAAAATGATATAAAGTTTAAACTGACACGATTAAGTGATTGTAAAAAAAAACATATAACAATGAGGAGTAAAAATGGGAGTTAAAGTGGAAGTTAAAATGGACGATACATTTGTCAATAACATTGTCGCAAAATGTATTGTCCACCTCCACTCGTCCCCTCTTGAGAGGGGTGGCCGACAAGCCGGGGTATGTCCTAACTCCCCATTTACCTTCTTCTAATCCTCAACCATCGTTACACCTTATTTTTTATCTTCACTAAACTAAAAAAAATATGGCCAAGCTAATCCTCTTTCCCGTGCCCATCGGGGCCGAAGAGCCCGACACCTCGCTGCCACCCTACAACCGCGAGATGCTCAACACTTGCCATATCTTCATAGTCGAAAACACCCGCACCGCCCGCCGCCACCTCAAGCGCATGGGCTACGCCCATCCCATCGACGACGTCACCTTCCTCGAACTCAACGAACACACCTCCCCCGTCGAAATCATCCACTACCTCGACCCCATTGCCCAAGGCCACGACATCGGACTCATGTCCGAAGCCGGCACCCCCTGCGTCGCCGACCCCGGCAACCTCATCACCGCCATGGCACAGCGCAACGGCATCGACATCCTCCCACTCGTAGGCCCCAACAGCATCATCCTCGCCCTCATGGCATCCGGATTCAACGGGCAGAACTTCGCCTTCAACGGCTATCCCCCCATCAACGAGAAAAGCCGCCTCGCCCTCCTCCGCACCCTCGAGCAGCGCATCCACCGCGACAACCAGACCCAAATCTTCATCGAAGCCCCCTATCGCAACGACAAGCTCCTCCACTTCCTAGCCTCACGCCTACAACCGCTCACGCGCATCTGTGTCGCCACCGACCTCACCCTCCCCACACAATACATCCGCACACGCCTTGCCCGCCAATGGCTCAGCGACCCTCCCCAACTCCACAAACGCCCCACCATCTTCCTCCTCTACAAATAACCCCGACCCCACTCCACACTCCGACCACTCCGAAAAATATAAAATCACAAAATAACTCTAACAAAAAAATAAACC
>JAEEGJ010005401.1_pt1 | contig 40275 bp, 44 predicted proteins | sample 8958761 | NCBI WGS metagenome assembly JAEEGJ01 (sample SAMN16246546, study PRJNA631951) | gut metagenome | biome: gut microbiome; feature: rumen; material: RS-attached | host: Bos | place: Iran: Karaj | collected 2018-10 | reverse complement strand
TTTCCGTAGAACTTTGAATAATGGGAATAATAGATAGATAGTACGAAGTACGGTATGAATCGTATGAAATACGAGACATGTGGTTATATATGGATAAAGGGTGTTGAAAGCTCGCTTTCAAAAACACTTTAGGCAGATAGAACCCTATCTATTATTCACACCACCTACAAAAATTTCTGCGAATTTCTGCGATTTCTGCGTGACCTTTAAAAAAATGCTCAATAAAAATTAATTAAAATAACTCCAATGAAAAGAATTCTTTTAGCGTTACTATGCTTCACGATGCTGTCAGGTATCGTAATGGCCCAAGGCATGTCCGATGATCAAGTCCTCGCCTTCATCGCCAGCGAAGCAAAAGCAGGCACCGGCCAAGCACAGATTGTGACCAAGCTCATGCAGAAAGGCGTCAAGATCGACCAGATCCGCCGCCTGCGCAACCAGTACGACAAGCAGATCTCTAGTCGCGGTATGAGCAGCGCAGCTGATGGCGCTGTCAAGATGGCTGCCGAGCGAATGAAAGCCAATACCGACGGAACCACCTCTCAGGAGCTCACTACCGCCCAGGTCGGTACCACCGGCCGTGTCGAGCAGGATGCCGCTGCTGATGTCCAGACTGTCGAGGCTGATGTCAAGGCCACGCAGGGTCAGGCCCCCGATGCCAATGGCAAGCAGGTCTTTGGCCGTGATATCTTCAGCCAGGCCAACCCCAGCTTCCAGCCCAACACCAATATGCCCATCCCCGACAGCTATGTCCTCGGGGCTGGCGACCAGGTCGTTGTCGATATCTATGGAGCCTCTCAGCAGACCTTGGTGCATACCATCTCTCCCGAGGGAACCATCACCATCCAGGGCTATGGTCCTGTGCACCTCAGTGGCCTCACTGTCGCTGGTGCGCAGAGCAAGCTGCGCAGCACCTTGGGTTCCCGCTTCCGTAGCAGCAATATGCAGGTCAAGGTAGGCAATACCCGCACCATCCAGGTCAATATCATGGGCGAGGTTCGTGCTCCTGGCACCTACCACCTGTCTTCATTTGCCAATATCTTCTATGCCCTCTATAGGGCCGGTGGTCCCAGCAGCCTGGGTACGTTGCGTAATATTCAGGTTTTCCGCAATGGCCGCCTGGTTACTGTAGTGGACCTTTACGAGTATATCCTCAATGGTCGTCTGGCCGGTAATATCACTCTCCAGGACAACGATGTCATCCAGGTACCCACCTACGAGTGTCTGGTCGGTATCACCGGTAATATCAAGCGTCCCATGTTCTACGAGATGCGCAAGACCGAGACCGTGGCCACCCTTATCAAGTATGCCGGAGACTTTGCCGGCGATGCTCACAAGAAGAGCGTGCGTCTGGTTCGTCAGTCTGGCGACCGTTACCAGGTCTATAATGTCGAGGAGTTCGATATGGCTAACTTCACCCTCGAGGATGGTGATGCCATCACTGTGGATGGTATGCTCAATCGTTTCGAGAACACTGTCGAGGTCAAGGGAGCTGTCTTCCGTCCCGGCCAGTTCCAGTTGAACTCCAAGATCTTCAGTGTCCGCAGCCTTATCGAGGCTGCCGAGGGCCTCACCGAGGATGCTTATGCCGAGCATGCCGTCCTGCATCGTCTCAAGGAGGACCGTACCCTCGAGATGGTCCCCGTGGATGTCAAGGGCATCATGGAGGGCACCGTGGCTGATATCCCCCTCAAGAACGAGGATGTCCTCTTCATCATGACACAGGAAGAACTGCGTCAGGAGCGCACCTTCACCATCCGTGGTCAGGTTATGAGTCCGGGCAAGTATGAGTATCACGATAATACCACCATCGAGGATCTTATCGTCATGGCCGGTGGTCTCACGGACCATGCTTCACTGATGCGTGTCGAGGTAAGCCGTATGTTGCGCGACCCCATGGCCGTTAAGAAGAGCGACCGCTATGGTCAGAAGTTCAGCTTCGACCTCAAGGATGGCCTTGTTATCGACCAGGAGCGCAAGTTCGTCCTCGAGCCCTACGACCATGTCACCGTCTTCCCTAGCCCCGTCTTCAACCAGGCCCGTATGGTCACTGTTAGGGGCGAGGTTCAGTGGGAGGGCACCTTTGCCATGGAGATGAAGAAGACTCACCTCAGCGATATTGTCCGCATGGCCGGTGGTGTCACCGATAATGCCTATCTCCGCGGTGCCACCCTCCTTCGTCGTATGAATGCCGATGAGCGTCGTCGTATGCAGGCCACACTGGCTAATGTACGCAACCTTCTTACCGAGAAGGGTGACTCCGTTTCTTACGAGAAGTTGGATCTGGACAATAACTATCCTATCTATATTGATTTGGAGAAGGCTGTACAGAATCCTGGTAGTGATGCGGATATTTTGGTGCGCGACAGCGATCAGATCTTCGTGCCTGAGTATGACCCCATTGTCCGTGTCTCTGGTGATGTTATGTTCCCCAACACCTTCTATTTCGAGGATGGTAAGGACTATAAGCACTACGTCTATGAGGCTGGTGGCTTTGGCGAGCGTGCCAAGAAGTCCAAGTCGTTCATCGTTTACCAAAATGGTAAGGCTGGTCTGATCAAGAAGGGAGCCAAGCCCGAGCCCGGTTGCGAGATTGTGATTGTCAGCAAGAAGAAGAAACAGCCTCTCCGTATGGCTGAGATAACCGGTGCCCTCGCAGGTCTCACCTCTTTGGCATCTATGGTAACAGCCGTAGGCGTTATGGTAAGGAAGTAATCACGTACTAACCCCCTAAATCTGGAATTATGTCTGCAGAGAATCAATATAATGTTCAGCAGGGCGAGGAGCAGAAAGCTCAGGAGCCCAAGAAGTCCAGTGGGCTGGATTTTGTCAAGATATACCAGGACCTGCTCCGGCACAAGAAGTTGTATTTCAAGGTGCTTCCTGTGGCCTTTGTCTTGGCGGCTATCTATGGCTTGTCATTACCTAATTATTATAGTTGTACGGTCAAACTCTCTCCCGAGTTAACCAGTTCCCGTGCCTCTTCCGGTTTGGCGTCATTGGCTAGCAGCTTCGGTTTTAACATTGGTCAGAGTACTGGTGGCATGGGTACAGAGGCCCTCTTCCCTACCTTATATCCCGAACTGATAAATTCCACGGATTTCAAGACCAGTTTGTTCTCTGTTCCTGTAACCATCGAGGGACATAAGGCAAAGGGTACCAAGGACCGTACCCTGACGTATTATGATTACCTTTTGAAGGAGCAGAAGAAACCATGGTTCTCAACCATTTTAGGTGCTCCCTTTAAATGGTTGGGCTCGCTTTTTGCTTCTTCTAAGAAGAAACAGGAAGCGAAGCCTGTTAACCCGTTCAGATTAACAAAGAAACAGGATTTAGTGGTGAAAGCCATTAATAAAAAGATAATTTGCGATGTGGACAAGAAGACGTTGGTCATCACCATCAATGTTACGGACCAGAACCCGCTGATTGCCGCTACCATGGCCGATACGGTCAAGACCCGCTTGCAGAATTTTATCACCGCTTACCGTACTAGTAAGGTGCGGGTGGACCTGGAATACTACCGGAAGATTTATGCTGAGACCAAGGCCCGTTACGAGGACGCCCGTCAGAAATATGCTGAGTTCGTGGATGCCAACCAGGACCTTATCCTGCAGACCGTACGTCAGAAGCAGATAGATCTGGAGAACGAGATGCAGCTCCAGTACAATGCCTATACCCAGGTGGCCCAGCAGTTGGTAGCTGCCGAGGCCAAGGTGCAGGAGGAGACCCCCGCCTTCACCACCTTGCAGAGTGCCACCGTCCCTGTCCGTAAAGCAGGTCCCTCACGTGCCAAGATGTGTCTGGCCTTTGTCTTCCTTGCCTTCATAGGCACCACCGCCTGGATCCTCTACAAAGAGGGTGACCTCATGTCCCTCTTCAACTCCAGCGACGACGAAGACCCCACCCCCGCCAACCCAGACCAAGCCGTCCTCATCCAGGCTCTCCTGAATCTTAATTCCAATAAAGGTTAAAGGATTAATTCTCAACTCAATAGTCATTCATCTTTTTGTTATACGCCTTCATAAACCTATTAAATAAACTTAGGATATGTACCGCAAACTCATGACAAGAGCTGAAAGCGATAAACTCAAACGTATGGTAAAGATGAATGCTCATATGGGTATTCGCATGGGAGAACTTTATCCTAAGGTAGAGAGTATAGAGATTCATTGTGAGTTGACGCATCGTTCATTTTGTGGTGCCCCCCATGAAAAAAGGACTTGGACTGTAACACCCCAAGATGAAGTATATTTCATGATCGATTGTCTGAATAACGAGTGTACATCTGCAGGTTTTGATCTTCGAGATATAGTTAGCTCCGCCATACAAAGTCATCAAACAGAAGTTAGTGGAGAAATGCGTTGCGAAGGAAGAGAAGCCCCAGATCATCCAGAACAAAGTTGTAGTGGTGTTTTAAAATACACAATAAAGGTTTTATATAAGCAATAAGCTACATTGGTTTTCTTGATAAAGCCGTTCCTTCTTTAGTGAGATATAATCCCTTCTAGATAAATGTTTGTAGTGACCATGTAATGTTAAGCAATCTGCTCAATATTATTATAAATATGCTTAATTTGGTATTAACAATTATAGGAATCCTTGTCTCTGGCTTTGGCCTCTATTATGCTATTAAGCAAGTTCAAGGCCTTAAAAAGCTAACAAAACAATATCAGGAGCAAGTAAAACAGGAGGTAGAAACTGCACAGAATAAGATTCAGGAAGGGTTGCTGATTTCGGAAGTGACACTTTGTATTAAGAATCTTGAGAGTGCCATAAAGTATGTACAAGAAGGTAAGACAGAATTGGCAATGCTCAGAATGGAAGATATTGAAACAATACTCCATAATAGTTTTCTTTCCGAAAACTATTTAAACAAAGTTCAACAGTCGAGTTTTAATGATGCAATAGATAATTATAAGGATTCGCTAAGGAGTATAATGAAGAATGCAAAAGATAGGAAAAACTTGAATATAGATTTTATTTTAGATTCCTTATCTACTATAAGAGGTTTTTTGTCAATTATCGATAATAATTTAAAGATCTCATTATATGGAAAAAGAAGTTGATGTCATAACTTTATGTAAGAAGTTAAATGAGTTGACTAAGCAGGAAAAGTGTGCTTGGAGAGAAACTTCGGAAAATAACAGATTCAAACTCAGTCTTAATAATGGCACGGTAGAGATTTTTCATTTTTCACCCGAACCGTTGAATATTCTCGAGCATGAATACTACGAAGTTTCATTGCTTGATAAAACCCAATATCGGTATGCAACATACAAAGGCGATTATACAGATAGTGAGGAATACAAAATCTTCAGTGCTTTATATCAAGAAGTACGTAATCTGTTAGAGAAGAGGAGAAGAAGAAAAATGGCTCTCTTGTTTGATGAATTGGAAGCATCAGATGATAAGAAATAAGAATAGCAAAGAGGCTTATACCCACATCTTGATTCAAAAAGCGATGTTTATCGCTATAGCATAGAGATAAGATTTCCCAATATAGGCAGAATATATGGTAAGACAGATAGAATCACGTCAACCTTCAGACCTCGAGCGTCAGACTGCTAATCAAGCCAGTCCCCTTTCACCTTTGAGAACGTTTATCCATAAGAACTGGAAGAAGTTTTTAATGGCGTTTGTTATTGCAGGGGCGGTGGTGTGTATGATACTGTCTTTTGTAGATGAGAAAAATATACAATATGTTGTGGGCATTCTGTCGGGCTTGACAGTTATAGTTCCTGCTGTAATATGGTATTCTGACGGAAAAGATAATGAAGCTCGAGATAAGAAAATAGATGATCACGATAAGAGTTTAACTTGGGACAAATTATAGATATTTGAGGCTACTGATTCAACAGAACTAACGCTTAGTCCATAAGGCTAGTGAATATGATGGTGCTATCGTGTTTAAAGAATCATGAACCATTAACTCTTAATCATGAATCATAAGTAACATCAAACATCAAACATCAGACATCTAATTGCACTGTCCCTTGTCACCTAAATACTTGTCAATTAAAGCATAAATAATTAATATAAATAACAAATAAATGTCATTAAAAAGCATCTCCTTCTCCTCCTACAAGAAGTTTAAGGACGAAAATAAGGTGGAAATCAGACCTGTTACCATATTAGTTGGGAAAAATAGTAGTGGTAAGAGTTCTATTTGCAAGCTTTTTCCTATGCTTGCAAATAGTATTGAGCCATACAATATCTTTCCGCCGCTATTGTTTGAAAACAACGGTGTAAGTCTTGGTACATCTTTTAGTGATATATCGCATAACGGAGATTCTGTTGGCTTATCTTTTGGACTTCAGTTTTCGGATGGGATTGATATTAAAGTAAATCTTGTTTCTGAAGATTTGAACCAAAGTATTATGATTGAAAGATATCAGTTGAAAAAGAATAACGAGGAGTATGTCTTAACGTACGACAGAAAGAATAAAAAATATATATCAAATTTCCAACGTGAACCTTTTGAAATTTTTGATTTCTCGGGCTTTTATCACGAGAAACTGTTCAAGAAAATCGGAGTTTCAGATAATGAAATTGATATAGATGTAGACTACATAGGTCCATTCAGAATTTTACCACAGCGAGTTTATTACTCTAAAGGTTTTGACCTAACAGGGCGTGTTGGTGTACTTGGCGAAAATGCTTATCATGAGCTCTATACCGATTATACATTAGCAGAACAGGTCTCAGATTGGTATGCTGAGAATTTTGGTGTTGCTCTTTCCGTTGACTGGGTTGCCGGTTTGAAAGGGGCATTCCAAATCCATATGACAAATGAGTTTAATGATAATGTAGTTAATATCGTTGACGAGGGCCAAGGAATGAGTCAGGTGCTTCCTATTGTTGTAAGATGCAATATGGAAGTGGATGATTCTATAATTGTTGTAGAGCAGCCAGAATTGCATCTTCATCCAAAGGCTCACGCTTCACTAGGAAGACTTTTTGCAGAAACATCTAAGAAAAATAAACAGAATTATGTTATCGAGACTCATGCAGAGAATCTACTTCTGGGATTACGTGATGCGGTGGTTGACCCTAACATAAATTTTAATCCTGACGATATAATCATTTATTTTGTTGATGAGGATGAAGAGGATGGATCTGCGTATCTCAGAGAAATCACGATTGATGAAGAGGGAATGTTAAGTGAATGGCCCTCAGGAGTATTTAACGAATCATATGAGCTTTTGTCTTCTATTAAGAAGAAGGCTTATGAAAATAAAAACAAAAAGTCATGATTTTCCATTTTGACTCTTCTATCGTTGACAAAGCTTATGCACATGATTTAGCATCATATCTAAAGATGATTCATGAAAAAAAGCACAAGATAGATTTTGAATCTCCTTCAGTATGGGATTTTATTGAACAAGAAGTGTTGTCAACGGCATACTTGGGTAAAATTGATATAGATTTAATAAAAGAAAACAAAGAACTGCGAGAGGTTAATAAAATAGATAGAGGTTATTTTAGAACAGTCAATATAGGAATGAAGCCCGGAATGACAGATTTGGCCACATTGGGTATTATTCTTAAAACAAATTCATGTGTTGTGTTAGAAAATTCACATCATGACTGGTGGCCAATTAAAGTTTGGATAGATTTTGTTAAAAATGACAGAGAATATAAAGAAATAAACCAAAAAGTATCTGAGGCGATAGCTTTAAAGTGGATTTATCCAGAACATGCAGGTGGGGGTGATGGAACAATCACTAATAAAATCATGGATATAGAAGAATCGACCTATTCATCTGCTACAAAACTCAAGGTTACTACAATATTCGACTCTGACAAAGTATCGGCAACTATTCCTAGCCAGAAAAACAAGGGTTTGAAAAACTACTTGAAGGATAATGACTTTGCCTTTCACGAATGGGAAAGACGTGAGATCGAAAACTATATTCCGTTAAGAATTTACAAAACCTGTAATCTATGTCAGAGAAATCAACCAGAGCCAGATACAACACCAGAAGTATGGAACTATATTGATATCGGTAAGGATCCATACTTTGTTGGCAAATATACTAAAGATAAGTTACCTGTTCTTGCAAAGAATATTGATAAATCTTCTATTAAAGAATCATTTGCCTCGAAAGCTTTTTTGAATAAAGTAGATAATCATCAGGTTTCAGAATTACAGCATGTTATTTTCCTGTTAGCAAAATACATTTAGTTATGGTTATAAAATCTCAGCGTGACTATATGCCGCTTTTTTTAGAGAAAGTCGCATCGGGAAACTATCTTGTGCCGAAGTTTCAGCGCGATTTCGTATGGTCCACAAAACAGATTGTAGATTTGTTTGATAGTATCATAAAAGGGTTTCCTATTGGTTCAATAATAATGTGGAAACCAGATGGGGAAGAGTTTGATACTATAAGAAATGTCGGTGGTATCAGAATTAAACCAGCAGAGACAGAGGTCTCATATATACTTGACGGAAGACAACGTATAACAGCTATGATGAGTGTCCTTTATAAAGATGGAGATTATACAGATGGCTATTATATAGATCTTGAAGATTTCACTATAGTTAAGCAGGGACGAGGCTCTGTGCCACCCAATTATTTGAAATTGTCAGATGCTTTTGATTCATGGTACATTGTAGAATACATTGAGAATATTAAGAGGAAACTTGAACCAGAAGTCGTAAGAGAATATAGTGAAAAAGCCAAAAAGATAAATAAACAGCTGTTGTCTTACGAAATTGGCTATATTACTGTATATGGAGGTAAGATTGATGAAGCAGTTGAAATTTTCTCGCGACTTAACTCAAAGGGAATAGATATAACTGCAGATTATATGATTCAGGCTCTTACTTACAATCATAAATCAGGATTTCTATTTAGTGACAAGATAGTTGATATTATTGATGCGTTGTCGCCATGTCATTTTGATAATATTTCAAGAGATACAATTCTAAAGTGCATATATAATTATACAAAGAAACCATTTATTGACTGTAAGACAGAAGATATCATTCAGATGAAAAACCTTCCTGCAGTGGTTGAATCTGTAAAAGAAGATATAATCGCTACAGTTAAGTTCCTTTCCGAACAATGCGAGGTCCGTGACTTTCATCTTTTGCCCTATACTTATCAGTTTGTCATGTTGGCAATGTTCTTTAAGGAGAATAAAGATTTTACAGAAGATAAGATTAGCACCCTTAAACAATGGTTCTTCTATACCTCATATAGTGGCTACTTCACAAATACCTCATTAGCAAATATTCGTAAAGATATTGAGGTCTTTCGAGATTTCTGTAAAGGTAAGCTGCAGAATCCAATGAAGGACGGGAAAGTGATTGCTATAATAGATCAATTCCCAGATTATCTTAGGCTTGGTGCAGTTCGGTCATGTAGTCTGATCTTGTCAACTATATTACCATGCATCACCCAAAATGGTGATTATAAAAGATTAGATTTTTATATTCCGAATGGATTGTCAAGAGAACGAAAGGTGGGTAATGCTATATGCTATGTTAATGAAAAGCAGAAGAAACAACTTCGTGACCTCTTTGTCGGTAGAGGTTCTTGGAATAAGAATCTCGAACGTTTTTATTTAACGGAGGATTTGATGAATCTTTATTTCAGGGGTGATTATAAGGATTTTGAGAAACAACGAAAGAATATGATTAAAGAAGCAGAAAAAAATAGGGTGTCTATTCTGGTTGATAATATAAGAATTTTTTAAAGAGCGGAATTCCCCCATTTCCTTGATATCGTTCTAGGTGACACGAACCTGTCCCTGTCACCCCGAGTAATGGTTTACTAGAACATCTCCTTTATGATTGGCAATGATGACTATGTTGACGATATCATAAAAGCAAGATGCTATAAATAGTTTTGATGATGATACTATTTTGTGATCTCCAACCAAAAGACTGGCTCAATGTCATTCTGGCGATTATAGGTATCCTTGTTTCTGGAGGAGGATTGATAGTGGCTATTAAACAAATCATGAAGATGAGAACAACTGCGGAAGCAGTGCAGGAGGAGGTGAAAGCATCACAGAAAAGAATTCGTCAGACACTGGATTCAAACGAGATAGGCAGAGCAGTAAAAAACCTGGAGCAGACTATAGAATACGTTAGCAGAGATGAATACAGCCATGCACTTACCCGTATGATGGATGTGAAAAGCATGGTAGAGAATGATGCAGTGATATGCAAGTTCCTGCCAAAGGAACTGCAACATGAATATGACCTTCATAAAAGACGTTTCAAAGAGTCATTCAAGATAGTTTCTTCTGACGTAAAGTACCCAGCGAGTATTGATAGACGAAAGATACAAAGTAGCCTTGTTGAGATTCACGAGACTCTGGTCAAAGTTGAAAACCTGATAAAAGCATCAGTTTATGATTAATAAGATTGATATTGTTTCTTTCTGCAAGGTTCTCACCGACCTGACAAACAAGGATAAATGTGCATGGCGACAGACAGCCCATACATCAAGAGACCGTCTTGATTTCAAGACTGGTTACATGGAGATTACCTTATATCAGGCCAGTAAATACAGAAAGAAGTGTTATTGCATTGACATCTATAGCGATGACGATATGCAATATATGCCCTTCTCAGCTGAAAAAGATGAAGATGTGATAGAATACAAAGTTTTTGGTGATTTATACAAATCAATATGGGCTTATTATGAACGCTCACGAAGTAAGAAGATAGTGTCTTTTTACGATGAGATAATGGAACAAACATCTAAATAGAAATCATTATGGGAAGTACAGGTTCTGGCAGACTCTCTGACTATACAAGATTCAGAGGCGCCGTAAAAGGAGTTACAGGAGGTGAAGACCTCATTAACAAGTGCGACAGAGCAGTGGCAACAGTTCTAGAAGACGTGGAAACTTGCGACTATTATAAGAAGAATGGTCATGTTCCCGCAAAAGGAACTTATGTGAAGATTGCTCTCCAAACAAGACTCGTTGCTGTAGATGAGAAAGGTGATGTGATAGGGCATCTTCCAACAGAATACAATTACCTCCTGGAATGCCTCAATGATGGTTATCAGTATGAAGGCGAGGTTTCTGGTTCTTTTGAAACTCCAGTTCCTTCTGTTTATATTGCAGTAACCCCTCAGAAAGTATAAAGAAGCATGATTTGCCTGGTAGGTGACATACTGACTGATGTGACATTGGCAACAGCCAATACTCCGCTCAAAATGCGGCTTGGTGGCATCGTCCATGCAGCCAGAGCCCTTTGGGCAATGGATGTGGAGTATGCTGTGGCATACTTTGCTCCAACCTATATGGACAGCCATATAGAGATGTTCCTGAATGAGCACGACTGTAAGACCATCATCAAATTGGGTAGTGTTACCAATTGCCCTTATACCATGCTTATTCAAGAGGTGAAGGAGATAGGGAATCAAGGATATGAATTCCTTTATCGCGATGATATTGATATTACCTACGACATTAAAGCACTTAAGGAACTGAGCGATTTTGATGAGTTGATGTTCATTTCTGGCAATTATGACATGAACAAAGTGCTACGTTTCGTAGATGATGATTGTGAAGTTCATTGTGATGTGGCAAACAATGTGAATGATGTAACCGAACTGCCCAAAGGCAGGTTCTTTGATACACTTTTCATATCTACATCATCAAACATCTTCAAGAGCCAATACACAGATTTTGACTCTTTCAGCGATTTGCTGAAGCCTTATGCTAAAAGAATCGTGCTGAAGGAGAACAGAGGCGGTAGCCGCGCATATGATGGCATATTGGGTGAAACATATCAAATACCTTCACAAACTTCAGCGATAACCCATTCTGTAGGTGTTGGCGATGTGTATGATGTTGTATCAATATCAGCCCCCTGTGACAATTATCAAGACCAGTTGGTTCTTGCCTCTTGGGTGGCTATGGAATATGCTCAGACTACATTCCCGGACAACTTCAAAAACTCTGTCAAGAGTTTACTGAAGGCTCCAATTGCAGATTTGAAGGCTCAAAAAGGTTGCATCCTTCCTTGGGAAGTGCGTCAAAAATGTCAAGTTTATATTGCGGCTCCAGATTTCAGTTTTGTAAATACCAAGCAGATTGATGTATTGTGCGACAGCTTGGAGTATCATCATTTTGTTGCTCGAAGACCTATTAAGGAGAACGGGCAGATGTCAGAAGGTGCAGACAAGAATGAACGCCTTGGCCTTTTCTGTGCTGATATGTCGCTACTTGAAGAATGCAATATGCTGATAGCGGTCTTGCTGTACAATGATCCAGGCACATTGATTGAAATAGGCTTGGCAGCACAAAGAGGGATACCAACGTTGGTATATGACCCAAATAAGATAGCGGATAATTGTATGCTCACAGAGCTTCCAACTCTTGTTAGCAACGATTTGGATGAGATTATAGCGAAAGTATTTACTGAGTACTCAAAACAGTATCAAAATGGAACTCTCTAAAGGAGTAATCTTGGTATCAGGAGGTTTAGACTCCACTACACTGATGTATAAGTTCGTGGCGCAAGGAGTAGATTTCATACCTCTGTTTATCAATTATGGACAGCATTGTGCTGAACATGAACTTGAAACGCTGCGGCAGGTAATCCCTGCACAATATGCAGACAAGATAGAAATAATAGATGTTTCATCTATATACAAGTATTCCAAGTCACGCTTTATCAAAGCTGCTGATCTGTGGAAGGATGAAGTGAAAGCAGAGGATTTATATATCCCTTATAGGAACGTGCTCTTGTTGACGATTGCAGCATCCTTTGCACAGACATTGGGACTTGATAAAGTCTATTCTGCATTCATCAATAGCAATCATGCCAAGGAGATAGATTGTTCTTCTGAGTTTTTTAATAAACTGGAAGGCCTGCTTTCTGAGTATGGTTCTGTGAAGATTGAGATGCCTTTCCGTAATATGACGAAATATGATGTGGCAAAGCTTGGAATAGAGTTGAAAGCCCCCATTGGTCTGACCTTCTCTTGCCAGGCATCTCCTGAGGTGCCCTGCGGGGCATGCCCCAACTGTGTTGACCGCTTGAACGCATTGAAACAAATCGAACAAGAAGCTGGTCATCATGTGTAGGAGAATGACCGCAAGTGCTCTTCGTCTGAAAGAGTATATAGATACAATTGACAACTTCGATTTTATAGAACCTGAAGTTTGTCCTTACAGAGACCATATTGGAGCTTTGTTCACCGATGCTATATTACAAGCAGGTGTTAATTATAGGAGTGTAGTTAGACCAAGGGTTGAAAGTGTATTGATACGCTTCCCAGAAGCAGATACAGTGTCTGCTTTTTCGAAAGTTCTTGACCGTAATGGAGTGAGAGAGGTGCTTCATTGGAACAATGCTGCCAAGATACACAGAATGGAAGATTTGGTTTCTTTCTGTTCTTTTCACTCTATAGATACTGCTGAGGATTTAACATATTTCTTGAATAGTGAATTAGGTGAGGAACAACTAAAAGAGATAAACGGAATAGGTAATAAAACCTGTGACTACATGAAGCGCCTTTTGGGTTTTGATACCGTGGCCGTTGACCGCCATATACGCGAGTTTCTTGTGGATGCAGATATTATGTTCGATGACTATATTGAGATAAAAGAGGTGGTAGAGTTTGCTGCTGACATTATGGCTAAGACTAGAAGGTCGTTGGACTACAGTATTTGGTCTTATATGTCACATAAACGGAATAACATAGGAGAGTTGTTCTTAGATTTTGAGTTTTGAAATAAATGCGAATTACCAACGAAGTGCCCACTACATGGAAAGACTTGCAAGATAAGGTTTGCAAGTATCTAAATCAATGTGGTTATCATGCGGAATCTCCTAAGACCATTGAATTGGTGCGTGGAAAAGCAGAGGTAGACGTATATGCAACCACCGATGATGAATTGTTACGCCAGTTCATCTGCGAGTGTAAGTTCTGGGAAACACCAGTTCCGCAAGAGAAGATTCATGCGTTCCGAACAGTAGTTCATGATTCAGGTTCTATGTTGGGCATTTTCATTTCCAAAGAAGGGTATCAAGAAGGAGCCGTAAAAGCCGCCTATTGTTCAAATGTGGTTTTGAAGGATTGGGAAGGTTTTATTGATATGATAGCACTTAAATGGACAAGAAATAGGTTCCGTGCAGTTCTAAGATTGGGGGATCCATTAGGCGTGTATACAGATTTCTTGGATGTACCAGTAGAAAAGTTAGATGAAGCGGGAAAGACAGAATATTACCGATTACAAGAGAAATATGTTCATCCTTATATGCTCTCAAGAAGTTTGGAGATGGGGATGTTCCGCCCTGAAGATCCTGTAGTGTTGAATGATGTACAGTTTGATGACCTCAATGGTCTTTTCAATTATCTGGAAAAGACATTTATTCAGGGCATTAAAGAGTTTGAATATTTATTCTCAAAGCATAAGGTTGAAGATTGGAAACTGGATTTTTCAGAAAAAATGCATTTTGAGTCATGCATAACTGATTTTCTAAAGTGAGTAATCTTTAAGACATACAGTTATCTAGGAAGAAAAGATTCCATTGAGACGCAGTGAATTTATCTGTTGAGAGCATGAAGGGTTCGGAAGATATTTTACAGCCCCAACTAATCTCCATGATTCACTTTCTTGAGGAACGTGAAGAGGAGCAGAAGCAAGAGAATCTGGAGTTGAAGGAACTCATTAAGGAACTGCAAGAAACCCATAACCAGAAAGTGAAGTCGCAGTCTGACCTTTTGAGCTCGATTGACAGGTTGACTAAGCAAGTGGCTGATTTAACGGAAGATAACAAAAAACTACAGCAGCAAATAGATGAACTGCTGAAACAGATAAAGTAGAAACAAAGCGAATTAACAAATTAACATCATGTGCGGCTAATGGTAAGGAACTCGTGGGTAAAACAACTCTTCACCAAGAACCGTGAACAAAACGACCATAATTATCCCTCCCACCGGGGTACTCGCATGAAGTGGGGGGGGTGCTCCCTGATGGGTCGCGATTTTCAAATACGATAAACAAATAGGGCAGGGAGTCCGCTGGTCTCTCATAAGTAAGGTTTCGCTCGGCGAAGTTAGGAGACGCTTGCCAGAGCAAGAATAACAGCGGTTCCGCTCTTTTAAAAATACATCTTACATCTGACCTCTTACTTCTTACATCGTAAGTTGGGCTCTCATAAGAAAAGGTTCAATAAGATTCCGTTGGCCCACTCTTTAAAACAGATAAAATGCATTTATGCTGACTGTGAGGAATTAGTTAAGGTTCTTGTCACTCGTTGTAAGAGAATTAATGAAGAATTAGAAAAGAAAAGGTAATAGGACTGAGAGAAATGGATGCGTTGTATGAGTCTTACATCTTACTTCTTACATCTGACATCATAATCTCTCTCATAAGAACGGTTCAATAAGTCCCGATGCCTGTCTTTTTAGAAGAAAACAATACATCTGACATCAGACCTCTTACTTCTTACATCGTAAGTCGGTCTCTCATAAGATGTGCATAAGCACAAAGGTTCAATAACAGCGGGCCCGCACCTTTTGAAGCGAAAACAAAGATATACGATATATGCAGAACATTATTATTACCGGCGGAGCCGGATTTATTGGAAGCCATGTAGTAAGGCTATTCGTGAACAAATATCCAGAGTACAAAATCATTAATCTGGATAAGTTGACCTATGCTGGCAACCTCGCAAACTTGAAGGATATTGAAGACAAACCCAACTATAAGTTTGTCAAGATGGACATCTGCGACTTTGATGGTGTATTGAAGTTGATGCAAGATGAAAAGGTGGATGGTATCATTCATTTGGCAGCTGAAAGTCATGTGGATCGTTCTATCAAAGATCCCTTCACTTTTGCTCAGACAAACGTGATGGGCACACTCTCTTTGTTGCAAGCTGCTAAAGCATATTGGGAGAGCCTGCCTGAGAAATATGAAGGAAAGCGATTCTACCATATCAGTACGGACGAAGTATATGGAGCCTTGCAGATGACCCATCCAGAAGGTATTGAGCCTCCTTTCACTACCAAGGCTTCAAGTGGAAAGCATCATTTAGCTTATGGTGAGAAGTTCTTTACTGAGGATTTGAAATATCAGCCGCATAGTCCTTATAGTGCAGCCAAGGCAAGTAGTGATCACTTTGTTCGTGCATTCCATGACACATTTTGTATGCCAACCATTGTCACTAATTGTTCTAACAACTACGGCCCTTATCAGTTCCCCGAAAAGCTGATTCCGCTGTTCATCAACAATATCCGTAATCGCAAACCTCTGCCCGTTTATGGCAAGGGAGAAAATGTGCGTGACTGGTTGTATGTTGAGGATCATGCACGAGCAATAGATGTCATCTTCCATAACGGTAAGATTGCAGAGACTTATAATATTGGCGGTTTCAACGAATGGAAAAACATTGATATTATCAAGGTTCTAATCAATACCGTTGATAGACTCCTTGGACGTCCTGAAGGTGCAGACCTGGATTTGATTACGTATGTAACAGACCGTGCAGGCCATGACCTTCGCTATGCTATTGACAGCACCAAACTCCAGAAGGAACTTGGTTGGGAACCAAGTTTACAGTTTGAGGAGGGTATTGAGAAGACCGTAAAGTGGTATCTTGACAATCAAGAGTGGCTTGATAATGTCACCTCTGGAGATTATCAGAAGTATTACGAAACACAATACGCAAACAGATAAAATAGTTCAAATATGAAAGGAATAGTATTAGCCGGTGGTTCTGGCACAAGACTTTACCCTATTACAAAGGGTGTAAGCAAGCAATTGCTCCCAATCTATGATAAACCGATGGTGTATTACCCCATCAGCGCTTTAATGTTGGCTGGGATTAGAGACATTTTGATTATCTCCACACCATACGACCTTCCTGGCTTCAAACGCCTTTTGGGTGATGGATCAGATTATGGTGTACACTTCGAATATGCAGAGCAGCCTTCACCTGATGGACTGGCACAAGCCTTCATTATTGGTGAAAAGTTCATTGGTAATGACTCTGCTTGCCTTGTTTTAGGTGACAATATCTTCTATGGTAGCGGATTTACTGGTTTGCTCCGCAAAGCCGTTGAGGATGCTGAGAAGAACCAGAAGGCTACAGTATTTGGCTACTGGGTTTCCGATCCCGAACGCTATGGTGTTGCTGAATTTGACCGCCAAGGTAACTGCCTCTCCATCGAGGAGAAACCAAAGGAACCTAAAAGCAACTATGCTGTAGTTGGCCTTTATTTCTACCCTAACAAGGTTGTTGATGTTGCTAAGCATATCAAACCCTCTGCACGTGGTGAGTTAGAGATTACCACTGTTAATCAGGAGTTCCTGAAAGATGGTGAACTGAAAGTCCAAGTCTTTGGCCGTGGCTTCGCTTGGTTGGATACTGGTACGCATGATAGCCTGGCTGAGGCTTCTACCTTTGTTGAGGTGATAGAGAAACGCCAAGGACTTAAAGTGGCGTGTCTGGAGGGCATTGCATACCGCAATGGCTGGATCTCAGAAGAAAAGATGCGTGAGCTGGCTAAACCCATGTTAAAGAATCAGTATGGCCAGTATCTCTTGAAGGTTATTGATGAGATGAAAGAAGAGATTAATTCAAACACTTTACAACACATATAATGGAAGTAATTAAAACACCAATAGAAGGGGTTCTGATTATTGAGCCCAAAGTTTTTGGCGATAAGAGAGGCTACTTCTTTGAGAGTTTCTCGCAAAGAGAGTATGATGAGAAGGTAGCTCCCATTCTGGGGCATACCATTAATTTCGTGCAGGATAATGAAAGTATGTCTTCTTACGGAGTAATGAGAGGTTTACACTTTCAGCGTCCTCCTTTCACACAGAGCAAGCTTGTCCGTTGCGTTAAGGGGGCCGTTCTTGATGTGGCTGTAGATATCCGCAAGGGGAGTCCTACTTACGGGAAACATGTGGCCGTGGAACTTACCGAAGATAACCATCGTCAGTTCTTTGTCCCTAGAGGCTTTGCTCATGGCTTTGCCGTATTGAGCGAAACGGCAGTATTCCAATATAAGTGTGATGAGTTTTACCACCCCGAGGCTGATGGTGGCATCAGCATTTTGGATGACTCTCTTGGTATTGATTGGCGCATTCCAACAGAAAAGGCAAATCTCAGTGAGAAGGATACCAAACATGCTTTACTCAAGGACTTTGTTAGCCCTTTTGATGTTAATGTAAGTCTATACTGATTATGACAATTCTTGTAACAGGAGCTAACGGGCAATTAGGCAATGAGATGCGCATTGTCACTAAGGGTTCCAAAGATAAATACATCTTTACTGATGTCTGTGATGAGCATCCTGAGTCTCTGGAGATGCTCCACAAGTTGGCAGGTGATGATGTGGATTCCTCAACCACCCAACTTGACATCACCAATCTGGATGCCATCCGTAAGATGGTGGAAGAGAATGATGTCAATGTGATTGTGAATTGCGCTGCATGGACTAACGTCGATGGTGCAGAAGATCCAGAAATTTATGAGTTAGTTGAACAGCTGAACTCAGTAGCGCCTAAGAATCTGGCAATTGCTATGAAGGAAGCAAATGGCTTGCTGGTACATATCAGTACTGACTATGTATTTGGTGCCGATCCATACAATACCCCTTGCAAGGAAGATCAGAAAGGAACTCCAATTGGGGTATATGGCAAAACAAAACTGCGCGGCGAACAGGGTGTTGTGGCTACAAACTGCAATTATGTGATTCTTCGTACTGCTTGGTTATATAGCGAGTTTGGTAAGAATTTCGTAAAGACGATGTTGAACCTCACCAGTACCAAGCCACAGTTAAAGGTTGTTTTTGATCAGGTGGGTACACCTACTTATGCTATTGACCTAGCACTTGCAATCTCTGCGATAATTGATGACTACAAAAACGAATCCTCTCATTTCAATAAGAGGGCAACCTATACTAAAACGGGAATCTATCATTACAGCAACGAAGGTGTATGCAGTTGGTTTGATTTTACAAAGATGATTTCCGAGTATGCTTGCAGAAATGAATGTGACATACAGCCATGTCATAGCGACGAATATCCAAGCCCAGTAAAACGACCGTCTTATTCTGTTTTAGATAAGACAAAGATAAAATCGGCATTTGACATAACTGTTCCCTATTGGACAGAATGTCTAAGAAAGTGTATCCATAACCTAATGTAGATATGAAGCGCTGTCTCCAAATATCTGCTGTAATCGTAGCCCTTCTAGTATTTTTGTGCTCCAGTCATGTCTTTGCCCAAAGCAAGAAAACGGCTTCTTTTGAAAAAGCGGTGTATGTGGAGAATGGAGAAATCTGTGCAGAAAAGTTTGGACTGAAACCTGGTGAGACAAAGGCAAAACAGACCAAGGCTTTGCAAACTATGATTGATCTTTATGCTGATAATGTCCCCTCTAATTCTTGGGATATTAATATGCAAAATCCAGAGCCTACAATTTATATTCCGGCAGGGGAATACAATATAGGAGAAGTAGAATTGAGAAGCTATGTGACTATAAAGGGTGCAGGCCGCGGATCTACTGTATTGAAAGGAGTGACATTCAAAGCCAATGCTCAATATAATATTACAATAGAGGATTTGTCTATGGTAGGAAATGTTGGAGCAACTAAGGAAAGTAATTATGATTTATATAATAAAAACCATTCTTCAGCAATCAAGTTTACTGATTGTGCTCGTTTGATTTTCAAAAATGTTTGTATAAAAAACTATGATGTTGCATTTGATAATTACAATAGTTTTTTAGTCGACCTTTATTCATGTTACGTTAGCTATTGCAATGTATGCTATATGAACGATGGTAAAGGTGACGGATATGGAGGTCATGCCGTTCACTGGTTTGGAGGTGAGATGGGCGTATCGGTATATGGTTTTGTACAAAAAAACGGAAGTGGGGTTATGCTGAACGGAGCAAACATAGAAAACTGTAAATATGGAATTGATTTTATATACCCAACATCATTTACAGTAAATGCTTGCAGTTTTGAGGCTAATCATTATGACATATATGGAACAATAACTCATGTTAACATAGAGAATAATCATTTTAGCAAGAATGGTAAAAAGGAGGGTGATATCTTTATCTATGCACCATCGGCCATAGGTTTTGTAGTGGTTCAAGGTAATTCTTTTGATTTGCCAGTTTTTGATAAACCCCATATAGTTGTAGACCCCGGTACAAAGGTTTATGGTAACATAATGATTGGTCAGAATGATATCGTTCATGGTGGGCGAATTCCCGTTTCAGAACGCTTGTTACCCTTTGTAATGGAAAAAGGAGTGAACACATATCAGACCTACCTTCCGGACGGGAAGAATATGCTGATGGGACAAACCGTCGTGTATAAGAATCCGCAGACAGGTAAGTACTATCTTATAACCCGAGACGAGAAAGGCGGTTTATTGTATTCGCCTTTCGAGAATCACCAATAACGCTCAGCAATGATAATAAACAAAAAACTTCTCGACCAATTGACGGAGCTGGCAAAGCAATCGCCAAGGTTGCGTTATGGTCTTGATATGCGTACAACGCCCGACGACCTAAGCCAGCGGTTGCTTAGTGCTTTGGAACTGGGAACGGTGATGCCAATACACCGCCATCAGGGTACAACTGAAACTGTGGTGATACTCCGTGGAAAATTGAAGTGGATGTACTATGATAAAGATGGTAAACTAACTGATGAGTTTTACTTGGAGGCTAGTGGTGATGTGCAAGGAATTAGTGTGCCAAAAGGTCAGTGGCACTCGATTGAATGTTTGGAGAGTGGGACTGTAATTATGGAATCCAAGGATGGTCCGTGGATGCCACTAGCAAAAGAAGATGTTTTGAAATAATACAATATGAAAGCAGTAATTTTAGCAGCAGGATTGGGAACGCGATTGCGCCCGATCACAAATGAGGTGCCTAAATGCATGGTGCCCGTAAATGGTATAAGAATCATTGACAAACAGATTGACAATCTTTTATCAAATGGTGTTAATGAAATCTATGTGGTGGATGGTTATAAGGCGGAAGTGCTTGCTGAACACTTGAAGGCCAACTTCCCGCTGGTTCATATTGTTTCTAACCCTCGATATGCAGAGACAAACAATATGTATTCGCTCTACCTGACATCAAAGTATGTGAAGGGTGAGGAGTTCTTATTGATGAATGCAGACGTGTATTATGATTCAAATATCATAGCTGGAATGCTCAAGGACGAAAATCTGAGTAAGATTGCTTGCGACCGCTCGCAATACCTCGAGGAATCTATGAAGATTACTCTGGAAGGTGATAAGATAAACCATATCAGTAAGAAGATAAGCGAAGCTGACCATTATGCCGTTTCGATCGATGTATATCGCATTTCCTCAGAGGATTCCAAGGTGCTCTTCAAAGAAGTAGAGGATACCATTGAAGGTCGTAAGGATGAGAATTCTTGGACAGAGGTGGCATTGGACAATATCTTCCCGAAAACTAGCTTTAAGCCATATGTGATTAAGGGACGTTGGTTTGAGATTGACAATCATGACGACCTTCACAAGGCAGAAGAAATCTTCAAAGGCGACAAGATATGCAAGAACTAAAATCCATCCAGCTCTATATGCTGGATATGGATGGAACCATCTACAATGAAGATACGCTGATTCCTGGTGCATTGGAGTTCTTTAAACTACTCCAAGTACAAGGGAAGCAGTATGTCTTTATGACGAACAATTCGTCAAAGGGCAAGATCTCGTATGTAGAAAAGTTGCGTAGATTGGGCATTGATGCAACAGAGAAGCATATAGCATCTTCAGTTAATGCAACGGTAATGTATCTGAAGGAACGCAAGCCAGGGGCAAAGCTCTTCTTGGTAGGAACTGAGTCCTTGAAGAAAGAACTGTTGGATGAAGGCTTCGATGTAGTTCCTGTTGAGTATCGTGGTGATGATATTGATTATGTGCTCCTTGGATTTGATACAGAGCTGAATTACGAGAAGGTGAGGGGAGCCTGCTATTATGTAAGCAGAGGCTATCCATATATTGCCACCAACTGTGATTTGAAGTGCCCTGTATTGGATAACAAGTTCATTCCTGATTGTGGTGCTATTGCCAAAATGATTGAACTTGCAACAGATAGAATGCCACAGTTCCTTGGTAAGCCAGAGCGCACTATGGTTGATGCTGTTTCTGCAGAGTGGAATGTGCCCATTGATAAGATTGCCTGTGTGGGTGACCGCCTCTATACGGACATTGCTGTTGGTATTAATGCAGGAGCAACATCTATTTGTGTTCTAACCGGTGAGGCAACACCCGAAGAGATCGAGGGTTCTGACCAGAAACCTGATTATTGTTTTGATTCTATCAAAGAATTATACGAAGCATTACTCTAGACTATGTATTACAACTTAATCAAGACACCTGCCTTTATGAAGACGGGAAAGGGAATCCTAAAGAGTATTGACCAGATACTTGAGGATGCCCACCTTATATACAGAAAGAAAATTCTTGTTACTCAAGATAATCTCTATCAAGAGTATGAGCAGGATTTGGCAAATGTAAGGTTTGATAAGGTCGTGATTGTGAAGGGTGGAAATGTGGATGAGGTTCCGGCCGTAAAAGAACAATGTAAGGAAACTGATGCATTGATTGTGGCCTTTGGTGGAGGTAGTGTACTTGATTTGGTTAAGTATACAGCCAGCCAGCTGGATATGCCCTATATCAATGTCCCTTCTGCTTTGTCAAATGATGCCGTGTATTCTTGTGTGGCTCGTTTGACAAAGAACGGTAAGAAGTTTAGTTTTGGTGTGCAGCCTCCTATTGGAATAGTTGTAGATATAAATATCATCAACAAATCACCAGAGATTCTTCTGTATGCGGGTGTGGCAGATATTGTTTCCAATCTCTCCGCCATCCAGGATTGGTTGCTGGCGCATAACGAGATAGGGGAGCCAATCAATGAACTTTCATATATGCTTGCGAAGGAGGCTGCTTTACCTTTGCTTCGCTATAAGAAAGAAGATTTGCATTCTGACGGTCTAATCTTGGATCTAGTTAATGGTATTGTGACCTCTGGTTTGGCGATGATAGTTTCGGGCAATACCCGCGGTACCAGTGGGGCGGAGCATTTGATTAGTCATGCCATAGATGAATACTTCCCCGAGAAATCAACGATTCATGGTATCCAGGTAGGCTGGGCTCAAGGGATTATAGCAAAACGGTTTAGGAATGATCCATATATGATAAATGATTTCTTCCAGCAAATTGGATTGAAAGAGGTTTTTGACAAGATTGTGCCTTGGAAGGAGGAGGACTTTGATTTTTTAATTCCTTATGCTAAAAAGATAAGGAATAGATATACTATTTTTAATACCCTTAATCAGAAATAGTTCTGTTATGGTATTATCATTGAAAATTGGAAAATAATAACAATGTAATAAAAGAAATGAAAACTTGGCAAATTAATATTCTAAAAATCTTGTCCATAATCCCACTTGGTTGTTGTAGATTAATTGGAAAATTGACAATTAGAAATCGAAATAAAATTGTGTTTGGTGCTTGGTTTGGCAATAAATACGATGATAATCCAAAAGCATTGTATGAATATGTTGTTAATAACAGAAAAGACATTGATGCATGTTGGATAACGCGGAGTAAAGAAGTATTGTCTGAATTAAAAACCAACAAGTATCCGGTGTGTAAGATATCATCCTGGCGGTCTTTATATTACCATTTAACAGCAAAGTATGTAGTATATTGCGTCACACCACAGGATTTAAGCAATGCGATTTTACTCCCTTTACTCTCTGGCGCAACATTTATAAATCTTTGGCATGGTATACCTCTAAAAAAAATTGGTAAGGATAATCAATATGACGTTAACAGTTTTGCTAATGAGATTAATAAGAATAATAGACTGATTAAAAATCTTTTGCATACTTACCTTGTAGTAAGAACAAAGATTAATAAGGGTTATATAGTTTCTTCCAGTGATGCGATTAGTAAGATTTATCAGGGGGCATTTGGTTTATATAATGATCACATTTTATGTTTGGGTCAAGCTCGTAACGATTATTTCTATAACAATCACATAAATGTTTTCCGTGAAAGATTTAAAGGTAAAAAGATAATAGTTTATATGCCGACACATAGAAATGAAGGAAATTCGAAAATGGATTTCCATGATTTACTGGATTTGGTAAAGCTTAATGAGTTGTGTTCAGATAATAATGTTGTACTACTTCTAAAGAAGCATTTTTATCATAATACAGATCCCGTCGTTTCCGATGGAGAGTATTCTAATATTATTGAATTGACACATGAAAATGTAAAGACTCAGGAGTTGTTAGACGCAAGCGATATTTTGATAACAGATTATTCGAGTACATATATTGATTATTTGCTACTTAATCGTCCAATAATTTTCTTTGCCTATGACTTAGAGCATTATTTGAGTAATGATAGGGAAATGTATCTTACTTTTAGTCAAGAAAATATACCAGGAAGAATATGTATAAACCATCAAGAACTGGAGGACGAAATTCGTTCTTTGTTACAATTAAAAGATTCGTTTGAAGAGCAGAGAAATAGAATCAAAGATTTCTATTATAATAAAGATAACCAACATCCTGTGTCGCAAAAACAGATAGAAACCATTATTTCACTTAATTGAGTATTTAAGTTAGACCTTGAATAGTGTGGTAATGAACAATCATTCGAAAAGTCAGGCACGCATAGCCAAGAATACGGTGATGTTGTATATAAGGATGATAGTAATTATGCTCGTTTCCTTATATACGACGCGCGTGGTATTGAATGTGCTGGGGGAGACTGATTATGGTATTTACAATATTGTGGGAAGTGTCGTTGTGTCGATGGTATTCATACAGAACGCCTTGATAAGTGCGACACAGCGGTTTCTGAGCTATGAAATAGGGTTAAAAGAAAATGGTAATGTGGGTGTAGTATTCTCTTCAAGCATGAACCTGCACCTGAAGTTTATAGTTATAATCGTTGTATTGCTTGAAACTGTCGGACTTTGGTTCCTGAATCAAGTACTTGACATTCCTCCAGATAGGTTAATGGCGGCAAATATTGTTTATCAGTTCTCTGTTTTAACTTTCTGTTTGAACTTGATTAGGATTCCGTACAATGCCATCATCATTTCGTACGAAAGTATGAATGTTTATGCGGCGGTGAGCATCATTGAAGCCATGCTGAGACTAGGATTGGTTTTAGCCTTGAAATATCTGATGACCGATAAGCTAATAACGTATGTACTTCTGATGTTGTTGTTGACGGTTGTTGTGAATGGCTTGTACATTGGATATTGCAGAAGATATTTTTCGGAAGAAACTAAACTGAATCTGAAAGGAGACAAAGTGGTCATTAAGAAACTGAGGGGCTTTTTGGGTTGGAATTTGCTTGGCGGTGTAACAAGCGTGGCTACCAATGAAGGACCAAACTATTTTATGAACTACTATCTCGGAGTTGGGGTGAATGCTGCAATGGGCATAGCAAAGCAGGTGAGCGGAGCGGTCTATCAGTTTACTGCCAATTTTCAGACAGCTTTCAATCCACAGATTGTAAAATCATACGCTACCGATGACAAGGAGTTCTTGTTTGGTTTGATAAATAAGACATCACAATTGTCTTTTTATCTGTTATTTGTTGTCGCATTTCCTGTTATTATTTGCGCTAACTTTATTTTTGAACTATGGCTGGTTGAAGTGCCGGAATATACCGTAATATTCAGTGTATTGATAATGATTAGCCAGATTATAGCAGCATTGGGAAGCCCGCTCTGGATGGTTGCGCATGCAACGGGCGACATAAAACAGTATCAGATAGTAATGAGCGGTATAAATCTGCTGATTATCCCTGCCTCCTATATCATATTAAGTATGAACTATCCGGTGTACTATGTACTGGCATTTATGGTGCTGCAGAATGTGGCCATCTTTGTGTATAGACTATGGTTTGCCCGCGTCAGGCTGGGATTCCCGGTTAGGAGGTATGTCAAAGAGGTATTACTAAAATGCTCCGGGCTGGCATTGATGATAATGCCAGCTCCAATATACCTTTCACAAAAAGCAGATAGTTTGTGGAAAAATATCGAAGTAATTTCGGTATCGATAATTATCTCTGGGGTGGCGATTTACTTCTTGGGCTTAGATAAAAGGACTCGTGAGATGGTGAACAATTATTTGAAAAATAAATTGCCTTTAAAGAAGTGATGCAAGAAAGTGAATTGATGGTTAAAAGTGCAGGTGCGAATAGAAGAACATCTGTTCGTTGGAAGTATTTAAACTTTATTGACTATATACTTCCGACTTATATTGTGTTATCGATACCGATGTTGTATCTGGGCATCAACTATGATATAGTTTTTAAAAGTCTGGGAGTTTTTGCTGCGTTACTATACATTGTTCGTTTCAGAATACCGCAATCACAAGCGGTAAGGCTTTTTTCTGCTTTTATCCTTTTAGTTACTTTTTCTTTCTTTCAGTATATCTATAATGGAAGACCATTTGTGTGTTACATAACAGAAGCGTCTAACTATATCACAGCGATGCTGTTTTTCTATATTGGTGTTTCTGATGATAGACCGGATAGGACTTTCTATAAAAAAATGATGTATGCTATAGCAATTGTTTTCGCATTAGGACTAGTATTTTACATCATTATGCCATCGTGGTATCTATCTAGAAATTTGGATGCAATCAATGCTGAGTCGCAGACTGAATATAGCGAAAATAATGTTCTAGAAAGAATGCGTTATGGCGCATTCTTCGCACAATCATATATGGTGAGTCATTTAGCGGTTTTTTGTGCTGCTATAGCCATATTTGAATTTGCCTATAACAAAGGGAAGTTGAAATGGTATGCCCTAGTTAGTCTGTTGGTGGGGTTGGCCTCTTCGATTGCATCATTGCATCGGGCATCTATGTTGGGTGGATTATTAGTTTTGATAATCTTCTTTTATTTCAATCAAAAAACTCATAGATATAAAACAAACATTTTTATTATTGTCTTTTTCTTGCTCGCGTTAGCATTAACTATGCTCATTACTAATAGTTTTGGAGAAAGATTCGACTTACTATCAGAAATGCTTACAGAACGTGTAGATGACAACATGAGCCTTGGAAAGGCATTGAGCGAACGTAAGTTTACACATGAACTGATGGCAAGTATGCAGTTTTACCTGTTTGGTCACGGACTAGGATCAGGTGGTGTCGGTGTGCGAGCGTATGGGTTTCCTGGTATTTCAGACATGCAGTATGTCAAGATGTTTTTTGAGAATGGCTTAGTTGGTGCTTTTTTATTTGTAACAATAATTCTTAGAGCTATTATACGTGGTGTTAAATATTTCAGATATTATATTACTGAATTAGCCATTATTGCATTTATTTTATTGGCTATGCTTGGCTCAAATTCTCTTTCTATTTATTTTCTCATTGTTTATCCTTTCTGGTATGCAGTAGGAAGGATATTTAATGAAAGCTATTTAAAAAAACTAAAGAACAACGAGATTACTTATAAATTATAAATATTTAATTATCGGAATATGAAAAAGATAATTGCTTATTATTTGCCACAGTATTACCCGACTGAACATAATAACGAATGGTGGGGAAAAGGGTGGACTGAATGGACCAGTGTTGCAAAAGCAAAAAAGTATTTTCCTGGGCATTACCAGCCTCACGTACCAGCAGACCTCGGTTTTTATAATTTATTAAATGATTCTGACGTCAGGGAAAAACAGGCAAATCTAGCAAAGGAAGCTGGATTGTATGGCTTCTGTTATTATCATTATTGGTTTGAAGCAGGAAAAATGGAACTTGAAAAGCCTTTAGAAAAGGTAGTTAGTTCCGGAGCTCCTGATTTTCCATTTTGTCTATGCTGGGCAAATGAGTCCTGGTACTCTAAGTTCTGGAATAGAGACAGTAAAGTTGCTTCAAAAAAACTTCTTGCTGAACAGAAATATTTAGGTAGCGAGGATAATTTGAAACATTTTAATTATTTACTTGCAACTTTTAGTGATAAGCGTTATATTAGAATTGATGGTAGACTGCTATTTGTTATTTACAAACCCCTTGAGTTCGAGAACTTTTTAGACTTTAAGAATCAATGGAACCAGTTGGCTGCAGATCACGGTCTGAGAGGTTTCTACTTTGTGGGTTACAACAATGATGGTGATGAAGCTTGTAATAGAATACTAATGGCGGGATTTGATGCTGTGAATGATTGTAGATTAGATGATGCACGTTTTAAAACATCTAACCAGAAGTTTCTTATTAGTGCTTTTTATAAACTGATGCGAACTTGTACTCATTTGCCAAATATCTTTTCATACAAAAAAGCAATGAAATATTTTGTGTCTAAAACACATCATCAAGACAAAGTGTTCCCTACAATTATTCCTAATTATGATCATACCCCAAGGAGCGGTCATAATGGATTCCTATTTACAAATTCAACGCCAGAATATTTTAAAAGCCATGTTAATGATGTTTTCCAGACTGTGAAGGACAAGGATGATAACCACAATTATGTTTTCTTAAAATCATGGAACGAATGGGGTGAAGGAAACTATATGGAGCCAGATTTGAAATACGGGAAAGGGTTTATCTATGCTCTAAGGCAAGCCATTGAAGAGTCTGAAAGAAACAATAATTAGATTATATTTGACTATGAGGAAATTATTAATTGATGCAGCTGGTTATAAGAAAGGAAAGGCATTAGGAGTGAATTCATATTTAGATAATCTTTTGACTTATTTTTCTGCTCATAGAAAAAGCCTTAATTACGACAGAGTAATTGTTGTTTGTGACAAAAGTGAGGCGGAACATTTCAAACAGTATGCAACGTTAGAAGTAAGAGGACTTGACTGTTCCAATTACATAAAACGTTTTTGGGTTCAAAATAGATATGCAAGTATTTTCCATCTGTCCAATGATGATTTAATATTATGGCCCCATGGTTATTCTTCAATTATAAAAAGATGTCACTTCCTTCTGGTTATGCATGACCTTTTGTATCTTCATCCTGATATAATGGGGCCTCTAAAAAACACGATTGCGATGAAATTGCAAAAAATTATTTGCCCCATTTCTTTTAAGAAGGCTGATAAGATTATAACTATAACAAAATGGGTAAAGAAGGATTTGATGAATGCTTATGGTACAGATAGTTCAAAGATTTTCCCAATTTATAATTATTTTAATTTTAGTAAATATGGAGATAATGTAAGTGCTTATATAAAACAGATTGCTTCTAAAGATTATTTTCTTGTTGTTAGCGCTGATTACCCCCACAAGCATGTAGGTACGGTAATTAAGGCCTTCAGTATTTATGCAAAAAATGAAAAAGAAGCATCTTTGTATATTGTAGGGCGGATGAGCAAAGAACGCAAGGAGGAAATAGAAAAGCTTGAAACGGGTATTAAGCAACGTATTTTTCTATTAAGTGGTATTAGTAATGATGACCTGGCGTATTTGTATCGTCATTGCAGATCGTACATTAATGCAACCGAATTTGAAGGTCTAGGGATGCCATTTGTTGAAGCAATGTACTTTGGATGTAAGGTAATAGCTTCAGATATTGAAGTTGTGAGAGAAGTAACTGGAGATAGAGCAGTTTATTTTGATTATAGGGATGAAAATGGATTGGCACAAATAATGGCTAACATCGATAATTATTCGGTCCCTTTTGATTTAAAAGAGTTTATAACCACTCAATACAGTGCAGAAAACACTTCTGGTAAGTATATAGAAGTAATTAATTCACTCTCTGATATTAATAACAAATAATATTGTTGTTATAGATTTAAAGTTATCGTAAATACATGGACCATCATAATCAGGTTATGGCATCACAGAAGCATTGGATTAATTGGATGAAAACAATATGTTTCTTCTTCATTTTTTTAAGCCATTCTGAGTTTTATCTAGGATATGGAAATACATTACCATATTATGAGCCCTTTTATACTAACGCATTTTTTTTTATAAGTGGATATTTATTGCTAGGTAAACAATTAACAGAAGAAAAGGTGCAAATGGACTCTTATACATGGTGGCATACAACAAAAGGAGGAAAGTATGTGTTGATGAATTGTATATGGAAAATATTGATACCATCAATTCTGTTTTGTGCAATTTTTTTCTTTCCAAAAAATCTTTTACGTGGAAATCCATTCGTTTTAAAGGATTTTGTATTAGATACAATTCTTGGACGTGCATCTTGGTTTACTTGGGCTTTGTTCATTGCTGAAATGGTAATCCTATCCGTACTTTTTTTTCGACGAAAAAGTGTATGGACGTTTTTGCTTGTTAGTGTCATGATGGTTATACTTGTCTCTGTTATAGACTTTTACAATATATCTTTCATGGGCGATCGAGAAATGCCTTTTAACTACAGAAGAGGATTATTAGCGAGTGCCTATCTATCTTTGGGCGGTGTATATATGCAATATGAAGCTTTTATTGATAGGTTATTCGCCAAAAGAGTTGGGATGTTTGTAATGCTATCTTTTGCAGTATTGTATCTTCTTGTTGTGTCTTTAGCTCAAAGATTATCTGAACTACATTCATTATTATCTTTGTATAAATTGAATTATTTATTGGGAGCAATTTCTATTATTGTGCTTATTTATTTCTGTAAGCGACTAAAAGGAAGTCAAATATCGGATTACATCGGAAGAAATTCTATCGGTTTTTTCTTTTTTTGTGGAGCTTTCCCCAATATTTTTGCAGTTATAGCGAATCATCTTGGCGCTTCTTATAGATTATTATTCATGCCATTTATAATAACTATTATTTCGTATTTTGTGGTATATTGGCTTGTGTTGTTTTTGAACAAGTACATGCCTTATTTATTTGATTTACGTATTATTTGGAATAAAAACAAAAAATAATGAAAATATTAGTTACAGGAGCAAACGGCTATATTGGCCGCCATGTGGTAAAGGCCTTGCTTGACAAGGGGGCAGAGGTTATTGCTTGTGATATTGTGACAACTGATGTCGACAAAAGGGCAGAGCGCAAGACGCTAAACCTCTTTGAACTTCCAGAAGGCAACGTATATGAACAACTGGGCTCTCCAGATGTTTGTCTTCACATGGCTTGGAGGAATGGATTTGTCCACAATGCTCCAACTCAGATAGGTGATCTGTCAGCGCACTATAAGTTCTTGACAGCTATGATTGATGGCGGTTTGAAGCAACTTGCTGTAATGGGTACTATGCACGAGGTCGGTTATTGGGAAGGTGCTATTGATGAGAATACGCCTTGTAATCCTATATCAATGTATGGCATTGCTAAGGATGCACTTCGTAGAGCAATGATTCTTTATTGTAAGCAGAAAGAGTGCATCCTTCAGTGGCTTCGTTGCTATTATATCCTTGGTGATGATAAGAAAAATAATTCCATTTTCTGCAAGTTATTGCTGGCAGCAGAGGAGGGAAAGAAAACATTCCCGTTTACTACAGGCAAAAATAAGTATGATTTTATTACAGTGGATGAATTGGCAAACCAGTTATCTGCCGCTGTAATGCAGAAAACAGTGACGGGTATTATTAATTGCTGTACAGGCCGGCCATTGAGTTTGGCAGATAGGGTGGAACAATTTATTAAGGAGCAAAACCTTGAAATTAAGTTAGAGTATGGCGCTTTCCCTGATAGACCTTACGATTCACCCTGTGAGTATGGAGATGCATCAAAAATTCAGGAGATATTAAAAAACAAATAATGAGAGTACTAATTACCGGAGGTGCCGGTTTTATAGGTTCACATATTGCTCTTAAGCTCATTGACAAGGGCTATGATGTGACAGTACTGGATAATCTACTTGCACAAATTCATGGGGATAATCCAGACAAGACCTCACCGCTGTATTGTAGTGTGAAAGATAAGACACGGTTTATAAAAGCAGATGTTTGTGATAGGACTGCTCTTGAAGCTGCTATTAGTGATGCAGATTACATCATTCATTTAGCGGCAGAGACAGGAACAGGTCAGTCCATGTATGAGATCAAACGCTATGTGGATGTAAACATTGGAGCCACAGCACTATTGTTGGATATTCTTACCAACACTAAACATCATGTTAAGCGTGTGGTGGTGGCTGAGTCCCGTGCTATCTATGGTGAAGGTAAATACCACTGCGACAAGTGTGGAGATGTATATCCGACTGAACGCAAGAGTGAGGATATGGCCAAAGGTGACTTTGAATGCCATTGCCCAAAATGTGGTGGAAAGGTTACCCTTGTGGCGACCACAGAAGACAGTGCTATACACCCATCATCTGTATATGGCATTGGAAAGCAGGTTCAAGGGCAACTGGTACACTTGATTTGTAAGAATATTGGTGTAGAATCAGTCTCTTTTCGTTATCAGAATGTTTATGGCCCAGGACAGTCTTTGACTAATCCTTACACCGGTATTCTGAGCATTTTCTCTACTCGCATTAAGAACCACAAGGAAATCAATATCTTTGAGGACGGATTAGAGAGCCGTGATTTTGTTTATATAGATGATGTGGTAAATGCAACCATCGCAGGTATGGAAGTGCCAGAAGCAAATGGACATGTTTTTAATATTGGTACTGGCATAGCTACTGATGTTTTGACTGTTGCAAAGACGTTATGCAAACACTACGACATTGAAGTGCCACTGAATGTGTCAGGGAATTACCGCTTGGGTGATATTCGTCACAACTATGCGGACATTACATTAGCTAAGAAGATTCTTGGTTTTGAGCCGAAGTGGAGTTTTGACCGAGGAATAAAACGGTTTACAGAGTGGGTAAACCAGCAAGAATTACAGAAAGATAATTACGAAGCCTCTCTGGAGGAGATGAGGCAGAAAGGTTTATTTAAGTAGTTAGTATGAACGAATTTAAGAATAAAAAAATACTATTCTTCACGACTAATCCTGACCCTTATATGAAGGATACGTTAGAGAGAATGGGGGCAGAAGTTGACTATTATTCTGAAAGGCCCAATCAGAATACGCTAACAAAGATTCTAATAAGGATAAATCGTAACCTGATTGCCTCAAGAGTTAATAAGTATCATGACAGAATCTTAGAGGAAACGAAAACAAAAGAATATGATATTATTTTCTTTATAAGGTGTGAGGCATTTAGTAGAGAAACATTAAAAAGATTCAAACAGTATCACCCTAATGCAAGAATGGTCGTTTTTTTCTGGGATTCGTTTGTTTATAACAAGAACTCTGAGAAGGTATACGATTTGTTTGACAGAGCATTTTCTTTTGAAAAAGACGATGCTGAGAAATATGGAATCTCTTTTCTGCCATTGTTTTATTATGACTCTTATTCTAATTTACCCGTGAGAAAAGAATATAAGTATAAATCACTTTTTATTGGGACGTTACACAGTGATAGGTATAGAATAGTGACCAACATTCAAGATTGGTTAAATAAGAAAGGATTTAATAATTATGCATGGTTCTATCTATCATCTAAAATACTATTATATCAGATGATACTAGAGGATAAACAATTCAAATATAAGAATCGGACAGTTGTCAAATACAAAACACTCACCCTGGAAGAAATGCAGAACCTGTATTCGGATTCTGAAATTGTAATTGACGTGCAATCTCCCAAGCAAATAGGACTTACTATGAGAACCTTTGAAACACTTGGGGCGCGACGAAAGCTTATTACAACCAATAAAGATATCATTAACTATGATTTTTATAACCCCAATAATATCTTAGTTATAGATAGGGACGATAAACAAATTCCAGAAGAATTCGTAACTCGACCTTACCAACAGATTGATGATATTATATATAAAAAGTATTCACTTTCATCATGGCTGCAAACAGTTCTTCTCGGTTGATGCATAATAATAGTATTGAATTTTAATGGATAAAGTATCATTATTAAAGAAATACGGCTCGCCTCTTTATGTTTTTGATGACAAAGGCTTCATTGAAAACTATAACCACCTTTGCGAGGCGTTCCGTAAAGTTTACCCCAACTATAACCCGGGTTATTCGTATAAGACCAATTATACACCCCATATTTGCAAATTAGTGAAGCAGCTTGGTGGTTATGCTGAGGTTGTGAGTGACATGGAACTGTGGGTGGCCAAGCAGTGTGGCTATGATAATAGCAGGATAATCTATAATGGTCCTTGCAAAGGTGAAATGTTGGAAGACCACTTGCTGAAGGATGGAATACTCAATATTGATAATGAGGATGAAGCTAAGCGGGTTGTCGCATTAGCCAAACAGCATTGCGAGAAGACCTTCAAGGTGAATATTCGTGTAACTGCACGAATAGATATTGGTTTTGTATCTCGCTTTGGAATTGAGGCTGGTAGTGAACAAGCAGAACGCGTTGTTTCTCTTCTGAAGGCTCAAAATAATGTAAAGCTTGTAGGGCTTCACATGCATGTAAGTCGAGCACGATACCTTTCAGCATGGCAGGAGCGCATAGACCAGATCTTAGAGGCCGCAGACCGCTATATTGATGGCGTACCAGAATTCATAGATCTTGGGAGTGGCATGTTTGCTGAGATGGAAGACTACTTAAAGGATCAGTTTACCATTGATGTGCCCTCATACGAGGAGTATGCTGAAGTGGTTGCTGGTACAATGGCTAAACATTATGCAAACTCTGAAAAGAAACCATTATTAGTTACAGAACCCGGTACAACTGTTGTTTCCCGTTATATGTCTCTTATTACTACCATTACTGGAATTAAAGAGATTGCAGGGCGAAATATTGCTGTATGTGATAGTGATATTCATGAGGCAGGTGAAACGGCCATGATGATGAAGGTGCCCTATACTCATTTTAAAGTAGGAGATGGTAATGCTTCCAAGACACCGATTGACATAACAGGTTTTACTTGCTTGGAGCAGGACACTTTATTTAAAGACTTCCCGGAGGAAGTGAGAGTTGGTGATGTGATTGAATTCCGTAATGTGGGAGGTTATTCAGTGGTATATAAGCCACCATTCATTCAGCCGTGTTGTGCTATGGTTGCAATTAAGGAAGATGGCTCTGTAGAAGAAATCAAGAGAAAAGAAACATTCGAAGATATTTTCAAAACATTTAGGTTTTAGATATGAATAAATTAAGAGATTTGACAGTCCTGGTATCAGCGGCTGGTTCACCTTCTGCTCCAGGGGCTTTTGCTTGTTATCGTAGTAATGGTGAGAGGAATATTCGCATCATAGGTATGGATATGTCAGAAGATCCCAGCATCCAATATATGGTAGATGTATTCTACAAGGTCCCAGCTGCCACCGCTGAGAATTATTGTGATATAGTTTTGGATATTTGTAAACGGGAAAAGGTTGATGTTTATCTTCCAACTATATCTGCAGAAGTGAGCGCGGTTGCTGCTAGATTAGATGAGTTCAAAGCCCTAGGGGTAAAGGTCTCTGTATCTAATATGGTATCTGTAGAGATTTCTAATAATAAGCTACATACATATCAGGCACTGGAAAGAGCTGGAATCCCTATTCCTAAGTATTGCGGAGTACATTCTGTTGAGGAATTTGTTGAGGGATGTAGGTTTATGGGATATCCAGAAAAACCTGTTTGCCTTAAAATCGTGAATGGAAGTGGTAGCCGGGGAGTAAGGATTATTGATGCGAAGAAATCACGATACGAGATATATGCGTATGAGAAACCGAATAGCTTCTATACCTCCTATGAAGACATGCTTTCCATATTGAAGAGCGCACCGAAACTGGAAGAAATGATGCTTTTGGAGGTAATGCATGGCCCTGAGTTTACTGTAGATTTACTAGCAGATCATGGAGAGGTTCTTTATGAAGTTGGCCGAGAGAATATTGTAAGCTTGATGAGTATTGCGCAAGAAAGTGTTTTGAAGTATGATGAACTTGCTTATAAAGTGAGTGCTGAAGTTGTGAAATTACTAAAGATGGATGGAAATGTCGGTTTCGACTTTATGCGTAATGAAAAAGAAGAGGCGGTATTAATGGACATTAACCCAAGATTGACGGCTACAGTTTCTGTTATTGCCGCTGGTGGCGTTAACCTTCCGTATTTGCGTATCAAACAGTTGTTGGGAGAACCGCTCCCTAAATGCGAGCCGGTTTATGGGACTCGAATTAAGCGTAGATATGGAGAGTATTATTCAGCTCCAGATGGCAGTCAAATCTTTTTAAAATAGAAAGTATGTATTTGGTAGTTAAGAGGTGTTTTGATTTTATATCATCATTACTACTGTTTATTGTAATCAGCCCATTGTTTTTAATTCTTGCGATTCTTGTTAGAATTAACTTGGGTAGTCCTGTATTCTTTCATCAGGTCAGAACTGGTAAAGGGATGAAACAATTTGGGATGACCAAATTCAGAACTATGACAAATGATAAGGATGAAGATGGTAATCTCTTACCAGATGAACAACGTTTTACAAAGTTTGGAAAATGGCTGAGGTCTTCTTCTTTGGACGAACTACCAGAGCTCTTTAATATTATTAAAGGTGATATGTCTGTAATAGGACCTAGGCCTCTGCCTCCAGTCTATGATGATTATTATACTAAAGAAGAAAAGAAACGTTTTTTAGTCCGTGGTGGACTTGTGACACCTGATTCCGTTGACCCCAGCCCTGTGATATCGTGGGATAAACAATTGGCTTATGAAGCCGATTATGGCAAGACTGTTTCTTTAGTTAAAGATTGGAAGATATTCATTGGGGTGTTTAGAATTCTATTGCGTCGAACAGAAACTAGTTATGGCGAGTTTGTTCGCGAACCATTAAATGTCGAAAGATCAAAAGCAAATAATAATGAGTAAGGTTTTAGTTTTTGCACCTCATCCAGATGATGAGATACTTGGTTGTGGCGGCACGATGATAAAACACATCGAATCAGGGAATGAGGTATATGTGTGCATCGTAACAAAAGGACCTCAACCTATGTTCCCAATTGAAATTGTTGAAAAGACAAGGCAAGATGCACGAGAGTGTCATCAATCAATAGGAGTAAAAAAGACTTATTTCCTTGATTTTCCATCTGTTTACTTAGAGGAATGCCATCGTTATGAATTGAATGATGCGATTCTAAGTGTCGTTAAAGAGGTTGGCCCGGATGAAGTTTATATTCCTCATTGGGGAGATATGCAGAAGGATCATCAAATTGTTGCTGATGCATGTATGGTAGCATTGAGGCCTAAATACGAACCAAAGGTTAAGCGTATATACAGCTATGAAACAATGAGCGAGACGGCATGGAATGCACCTAGTGTACAAAATGAATTTATACCAAACGTGTTTGTTGATATAACAGATACCCTGGACAAAAAGATTCATGCATTAGGTTTTTTTGAAACACAGCTAAGTCCGTTCCCCGACGCCCGTTCTTTAGAAGCGGTAGAATCCTTGGCTAAATATCGGGGGGCGTTAATGCACGTAAAGGCTGCTGAAGCGTTTATGTTAATTCGTGAAATTAGATAGTAGATAGGCATGAAGGATATAGTTATTTACGGAGCAGGCGGTTACGGAAGAGAAATAGCCTGCCTAATTAAAAGAATTAATCAGATAACTCCTGAGTGGAACCTTATCGGTTTCCTCGATGATAGAGAACCAATAGGAGCCAAAACCGAGTATGGAGAAGTATTGGGAGGTCTTGATTATATTAACAAGTATCCCAGTGAAATCTCGGTTGCAATAGCTATTGGAACTCCAAGCATCATTCAGAAGCTTGTCGCAGACATTTCCAATCCAAAAGTGGATTTCCCCAATTTGATAGACCCAAATGTGGAGTTTATGGACAGAGAGCATGTGGAAATGGGACAAGGAAATATTATATGTCTACGTTCCACAATTAGTACAAATGTTAAGTTCGGTAGTTTTAATCTGCTGAATGTTGCTGTAGGTGTAGGGCATGATACATCGTTTGGTGACTATAATGTGGTTATGCCTAATGTAAATATATCAGGAGGAGTGCAGATCGGAAATGGCAATCTGTTTGGAGTGAAATCGACAGTTCTGCAGTATCTTAAAGTTGGAGACCATGTTAAGATTGGGGCTAACAGCCTCCTCATGCGTAACGCTAAGTCCGACAACCTGTATTTTGGCTCACCAGCAGAAAGAAAATAATAGTAATCATTAAATAATTATCAGTTATGGAATTAAAAGATTTTGTAAAAGAGTTCGCATTTCAGTTTGATGACACCGACCCCAGTGAGATTGAAGCTACAACAGAGTTTCATGAGTTGGAGGAGTGGTCTTCTATGATCGGCCTGTCTGTTTTGAATATGGTTGAGAAGAAATGTGGTAAAACACTTACATTTGATGAAATGAAGGCTGCAGTTACTGTGGAAGATTTGTATAACACTGTAATGGCGAAATAATCATGAACAGCCCCTTTGTAGTTGAAGGCAAGTCTATATTAGTAACAGGTGCAGCATCCGGTATTGGTAAGGCTACGGCTTTGCTATGTGCTCAGATGGGAGCCAATGTGACTATTACAGACTTGAATGAAGAACAGCTAAAAACGACCTTCGATGCGATGGAAGGTGATGGCCACAATATGGTGGTTGCAAACCTAACACAAGAGGGTGATCTACAAAAACTGGTAGAGGCTTTGCCGAAATTGGATGGGTTAGTCTGTAATGCTGGTATCATCAAGACTATACTTGCTCAGTTTGCTGAAAAGCATGATATTGAGCGAATACTTGATATTAATACCATAGCACCGATTTATTTAACTAAGCTTATCCTTGAGAATAAGAAGTTAAAAAAGGAAGCATCAGTTGTTTATACATCTTCCATGGGGGGAGTATTTAATGGTGCCATTGGTAATGGCCTATATGGTGCTTCTAAGGCTGCATTGGTGGGGTTCGTAAAATCGCTGGCATTGGAATTGGCACCAAGGGGTATTCGTGTTAATACAGTGAATCCCGGTATTACTGAGACGAATATTTACAATAATTCATCAATTACTCCTGAGCAGTTGGAGCTGGAAAAGGCGCACTATCCATTGAAACGATTTGGTAAACCTGAAGAAATCGCCAATGCAATCGTGTTCTTGTTGTCAGATGCTACCAAGTGGATGACAGGAACGAACCTGTTAATTGACGGTGGTTTCTCGCTGCAATAATTTGAATATGGAAACTTACAAAGAATCAATCATCTCGGGCTTGGAACACCTCTTGGCAGACCCGAAATGTTTCCTTTTGGGAGAGGACATTGCAGACCCATACGGTGGTGCATACACGCTTACCAAGGGTATGTCTGCCAAGTTCCCCGGAAAGATTATCAATACCCCTATGTCTGAACAGGGCTTCACGGGACTTGGTGTAGGTATGGCACTGGCTGGGTACAAGCCCATGATAGAAATCATGTTTGGTGACTTCAGTACCTTGATCATGGACCAGATACTGAACCATGCCTCCAAGTTCGTAGAGGGCTTTGAAAAGAAGCTGCACTTGGTGGTGCGCGACCCGATGGGTGGCTACCGTGGATATGGTGCAACGCACAGCCAGAGTCTGGAGAAACTGTATGTTGGATTGCCCAACATTGCAGTGATTTCTCCCTCTGTGCTCCACGAACCTGGTGACCTGTTGGTGAAGGCTATGCGTCTGGGTGTGCCGGTGATTTTTGCTGAGAACAAGCTGGACTATACCCGCAAGATGTTCAAGGCAGAGAAGATTGCCGGTGCATTTGACATCCAGTATCATGGTGGTGATTTCCCCATTGCAGAGGTTGCATTCCCGGATGAGGAAGCAGAAATTACCATTGTCAGCTATGGCGGTTTGATCAGTCCGCTGCTCCAGTTGATGTATGACATCTATATGGAAGAAGAGGTGGCTGTTCGTCTGCTGGATGTAAGCAGCCTGAGCCCCATGGACTTTGACCTGCTGCATGGCCTGTTGAAGGATTGCAAGAAGGTGCTGACCGTTGAAGAAGGCCACATCCCGTTTGGCATTGGTGATACGGTTATCAGCCAGATGGTACAGAGGGGTATGACCGCCAAGTTCAAGACCATTGGTGCCAAGCAGCATATCATTGGAACCTCCAAGGAGGCTGAGGCACTGGCCCTTCCGCAGATGGATGAAATCAAGGACGTAATTCTTAATTGGTAGAAAGGAGGACAGACAATGGACAAGAAAGAAGTATTGTACAGAATGATGCTCATCCGTGAGATGGAGCATAAGATTGAATCGCTGTTCTCTCAGGGCCTGTTAAGAGGAACTACCCACTGTTGTATTGGTCAGGAAGCTGTTCCTGTGGCATTGAGCTACCTGTTGAACATTGACCACGACTACCTTTGCAGCGGGCACCGTGCACACGGTCTCTCCATGATGGTGACTATGAAG
>JAEEGJ010005400.1_pt1 | contig 40276 bp, 39 predicted proteins | sample 8958761 | NCBI WGS metagenome assembly JAEEGJ01 (sample SAMN16246546, study PRJNA631951) | gut metagenome | biome: gut microbiome; feature: rumen; material: RS-attached | host: Bos | place: Iran: Karaj | collected 2018-10 | reverse complement strand
ATCTCCGGTTCCGGGAAATCAATGTTCGGATTAAGCTTCACGCATGTTTTAGTGCCGGGCGGATCTGCCGGATACTTTGTCGTTTTGTCAGCCGAACTGTCATAGCTTGCAACAAGGTGGCCTTCCTCATTGTATTCATAATCATATTCGCGGACGTTGTCTTTCTGCTTTGTTCTAAAGCATACAAGGTGCCCTTTTCCGTTGTATTCGTATTCGCAATCGTATTCACGCCTGGGCATTGCCGAACTGAATCTTCTGTCGTATTTGAGTTTTCTGGCAGCGATCAGACCTCCGTCATTATAAATGATCTCCGCTTTTGTCTCTTCGTTCAGTTTCTTTTCGACCATAACGGTAAGGTTTCCGCTACTGTCGTACTCATACAGCTTGTCTGTCCTGTAATAGTTTATACCGACATACCATTCATGAACGGGAACGTACTTGATCATTTTCCCTTCAGGAACATCGCCGGTCCACTCTTCGACGAAATTACCTTTGGCGATCTCGGTTCTGAGATCGTCTAAATGTTTGGTCTTATTCAGCAGCCTGGGGACATCGACGCAGCCGGTCATCGAAAAAGCGGTCACGACAGCACTGACAGCGCAGAGCGCCTTCTTCAGACAGTTGAGCATCTGCTCTGCGTATTCGGATGAATTGGGCTTCAAGATGCACTTTCTGCCGTCTTTAAGAATGATCTCTCTTTCCGCGAATTTCATTTCTTTCCCTTTCAGTCATTCAGAAGATAATCCCTTATTTCTTTCATCGTCTTGATGTTTTCTTCCTTATATGGGTAGAAGATGATCCCCGTGTGCCCGTCTTTTCCTCCGTCATACAGGCGGTGCGGTACACCGTTATCCTTAAGCACGCCGTCAAAAAAATAAGTCATCTTCCTCAGGACGTCTTTCCTGTTGGTTATGAGAGCAACCTTAGGCAGGGCCATTAGATTATTATTCCCCGTGACCGTCAGATACTTATACCTTTTGTCCTTCTTATAACCCTTGGGGAATATCATCCTTCTCATTCCCCAATAAGCGATGCTGCTCTTGTAAAAATGCATTAGTCCGCAATCGGTGATAAGGCCCTTGTATCTGTAATCACGCTCTTTGAGACCAAAGTCTTTCAGCATCTCGGGTGACTCACTCAGCATGCATTCGGTAAAGGCCTGTACGCCTCCTGAAGAATGTCCCGCTATGTAGAGTTCTTCCCTGTCGCATTCATACTGATCTGCGATCTCAAGAACATGCCTGACGCCTCTGTCTATGTCTTCAACCTGATCGAAAACCGTAACTTCCGGATAAGCGAGCCTGAAGTTCATTTCAAAGACGACGAATCCCAGGTCTGCCATGTAGTTTCCCCAGAGCCTCGTCATGGATTTGTCTTCGGATATGAAGCCTCCGCCATGGATGTCGATGAGTATGGGCTTTTTCTTCCCGTCTTTTTTGATGTAAACATCCATCTTGTGTCCGGGATCATTGTCGTCAATATAGCTTACATCGTTGATCTCAGTGACATCCTTGACCAGGCGCGTTAGATCCAGCCTTCCGACGTCACTCTTAAGGGCTGCATCGCCCGCTTTTTTCATTATCCAATTGATCATGACCCGAGTGTCTTTGACAGGAAATACTTGCTTAACTTCGGGTCCTTGTTTTCGCGGATGAACTCGATCTGATAGCCCAGTTTCTTATAGAATTCAGGCGCCTGAAAACCGAATGTCGTAAGCGTGATCTTGGTATATCCCTTGCCTTTGTATGTCTCTTCAACAGTAGAGACGAGCTTGCTCCCGAGTCCGGATCTCCTGCAGCTATGGTCAACGATCAGATCGTTGACGTGGACTTCATCGTAATATGCCCGTCCGTTTATCACGCCAAGGATCTTTCCGTCCTCTTCTTCAACAAAGCAGAAATCGTCGTAGTTCAGTTCGACACCATTCTCAACTGCATAATCCGAAAACTCTCTGCCTATAAATTCGCCGATCATCGGCTCGTCGTCTTCAACTCTTCTTATCATGTAATTCACTCAGCCTTCTCTGATGAGGCTTTTCCTTTCGATAATTTGTACAATTCCTCTGCAGCGATCCTCGTCTTGGCAACGATGTCCCCTTCCTTTGGGAAACAGAAATACAGACAGTCATTCGTGCCTATGGATACTATGTCTCCGATCTCATACCAGAAGTAATCCGAGTTGACGCTGTAGGATGCGCCCGGTGCCTGCTCGTAGTGAAGCTTACCGTCACATCCGTCCAAAACGAATCCGTTTGCGTCGTGTTGAAGCCTTCCCGTTCCGACCATGTACAGTGCCTTCGAATCCTTCAGGATCGCAATGTCACAGGGCACGTCGAGCTTATAAGTTCCGTTCTCAAGTTCTTCGTTAAACTGTTCCCTTTCCCAGGCGAACCAGTCAGGAACATGCGTAAATTTCGGTTCAACGTTAACGCCCTTTAATCTTCCGAGAGTATCCAGTTCATATGTGGCACCGCAATTATTGCATTTCAATGTGATGCCCTTTCCTTCCGTATTTCCCTCGGTCATGCAGTGCGGGCACTTATAGAGGATCCTGTTGAGTCCGTCCGCCCTGAACGGCTCGTCTATCTCTATCTTGTTGTCCTGCTGCCACTTGAAGTAGTCGAAAGTAAACGCCTCGTCCAGGACCTCATCTATCTGTCTGACCTTCGTATTCGCGAGTTCCTCGGGAGTAAAAAGGCATTTCATCTGACACGAGACTTTGACGTCCCTTTTCTGCAGATTGTTGTAAAGAGGGTCTCTCGTAAACGCGCCGTAGGTGGTGATCATAACAACGGGGTGCTTCAGTTTCTTGAGCAGGACACCAAGCCTCCTTGGGATCCTTGTTCCCGTTCCATCTAATGAATAACCCGCTTCCGGATACATCAAAACGCTCGCCTTGTTGGTATTCAGCGCATAGTCCATGTCGGATATGAGCGAAAGATCCGAGACGAATTTTCTTGTAGGGATGCAGCCGAGAGATCTCATAAGTCCTTCTTTGCCGACCAGAGCATCCGAGGTGCAGACAATGCTGAAAGGACGTCCCTTAAGCACTTCGAAAGCTATAGAGAGATCCGTAAAACTGCAGTGATTCATGAGGATCATCCACGGGCCGTCACCCGCTTTTTCCATGTCGACTTTCTCGCATGTGAAACCGACTTTTTTGAGCTCTCCCTTTAAAAGCATGTGAGCCACGCCGGCAAGCAGCTTTGAAGGCTTCTTCGGCTTCTTATGCTCCCAGGATGGGAGATTCATGACTTCGTCATAGGACATGTTTTTGGTCTTGATCTTCATTTTATAATTTTACATCACTTACGGCGTTTTTTACCAATTAGAGCTTGGCATTATGGTAAAATAATAAAATATATTTATTAAACGTTGCGAGCCGTATTTTTACAGTTCGCCGGATTCTGTGCAAAGGAAATGGGCGCATGTCGGACAACCTCGTATCAATCATAGTTCCCATATATAACAGAGAAAAAGTGTTGTCCAGGTGCATCCGATCCATTTTGGAACAGTCGCATGAGAATATAGAAGTAATCCTTGTTGATGACGGTTCAAAAGATTCTTCTCTTGAAGTCTGTCAACAATTCGCCAAAGAAGACAAGAGAATAAAAGTGCTGCATCAGGACAATGCCGGAGTTTCTGTTGCCAGAAATCACGGTTTGGAAGAATCAACAGGAGAATACATCGCTTTCATAGATTCGGATGACTATGTCGATGCATATTACGTGGAAAAACTACTCCTTGCCCTGACCCGTAATTCCTGCTGCGTTTCCATGTGCAATTATTATTCTGTATACGGGGAACAGAAGAACGGTCCGGAATTGTTCTTAAAAGATGAAACCGTCAGCACGAAAAAGCTCATTGAGAATATCTTGTACGGAAGGTGTCAGGCCGGTCTGTGTTGGGGGAAATTGTGGAAAAGGAACTTCATAAAACAGGTTTTCAAAAACTACGGTTATTGTGAGGACCTGCTTTTCGTAATTGAAAACCTTTCCGGGGCAGATGATCTCATCGCGCTTGTGAAAGAACCCTTGTATTATTATGTGAAGAGCGAAGACAGCATTACAATGGTAAGGTGTTCGGAAGATCTGATGGATACGCTGGACGTTGCGGCAAGAATCGTAAGGATCAGCAAAACAAGCGCGGTAATAGATGCCAAACCCGCATATTCATTGGCATTGGACTATGCTTTTTTTGCGTATCTGTCTGCCGGAAACGATCAGAAAAGCGGTATCCTTAAAAGAAGATGTTTACTATGGATAAAACGGCTGCGCTGTTATGTTTTCTGGAACTGCGCATCCACGGTCAAGACTAAAGGAGCATGTGTGTTATCTGTTATTTCCATGACATTATTAAAGAAGATGTATTCACGGAAAAAGCACACTTAAAGGAATAAGCAGGGTTATCGGATATGAATGTTTACGCTTTTTACTTGCCGCAATTTCATCGCACGAGCGAAAATGATCAATGGTGGGGTGAAGGATTTACAGAATGGGTCAGCATCAAAAATGCAAAACCCTTATATGAAGGCCATTATCAGCCAAGGGAACCGCTAAACGGAAACTATTATGATCTGTCAGATGTCAGCGTGATGGAATGGCAGGGTTCCCTTGCACGTGAATACGGGATCAGCGGATTCTGTGTCTATCATTATTGGTTCGAAGGAAAACAGCTGCTTCAAAAACCCATGGAACAGCTGCTTGAACACAAAGAGATCGATTTCCCGTATTTCTTTTGCTGGGCAAACGAGAGCTGGACAAATGCATGGGCAACCAATGACGGAAAGCCCAAGGTCTTGATGCTGCAGGGCTATGGAAATGAAGAAAAATGGGAGCTGCACTTTCAATATCTGCTGCAGTTCTTTAATGATAGCCGTTATATCAAGAGATCCAATAAACCGCTGTTTGTAATCTACAGGCCGGAAAGGATCCCTTGCCTGAACGAAATGCTGGATTATTTAGACAGACGTGCAAAAGAAGAAGGTTTTGACGGGATCTGCTTTATTTCCCAGCAATTTGAGTTCCTTCTTAACGGCGGAAACAATCCGAGATTTGCATACAGGATCGAATATCAGCCGTGTTATTCCGACTATAGCTGCATTTCATCTGCCAGGAGAAGAATAAACCGGATGGAAGATGCCGTTATCCGATTCTTCAGAGAACGGCTCAAGATTGCAACGCCCAAGGTTAAGGGCCTTCGGAGACTCAGTTACGATAAGCTCTGGCAGAACATCTTACAGCATAAGCCGTTGGACGAACGGGTCCTTCCGGGCGCTTTCGTGGGATGGGACAATACGCCGAGATATAAGAATAAAGGTTACGTCATTGACGGATCCGATCCTTCAAAATTCCAAAAATACTTTAAACAGCTGATCCAAAAGACAAAGACCGAGTACAAAAAAGACATGATCTTTGTGTTCGCATGGAATGAATGGGCAGAAGGCGGATACCTTGAACCTGACGAAAAATACGGATACGGTTATCTGAACGCGATAAAACATGCGTTGCAGGATGAAAAGGACTGATCTGTTCCCTGCAGTGTTTTAGTCCTCAGACTTTGTTCTTCTCAGTACTGAAGAACTCTTTGACAAACTCATTTCGGAACAAGCGCAAAAGGCAATAATATATAAGCATGTCCAATAGTATTTCAAAAATGATCACGGGGATTGCTTTTGGAAGAAACCTGCTGAACAGGAACCTGACAGGGATAAATGACAGCGATGCGGCAAGGGACTGCCAGAGTGACCGGAATGGCATTTTGATCCTGATCTCACGTCTTCCGCGCACAAACAAGATGCACAGTATCACAAACTCTGAAATGACAGTCGTTACGGCTGCTGCAACACATCCGAAAAACGGTATAAAGACAATATTGAGAACCGTATTGATCACTGCAGCGATTATGCTTGCAAAAGTGAATATCCTTTCTTTTTTCGCGGGCAACAAAACAATGTTGCCGAGGAAAGCTCCGCCAAACATGACTACCAGCAACGCACCCGATAATATGTGAACAGGAATGACCGCTCCCAGATATTTATCCCCCGACACGATGGCAATGATCTGATCAGTCAAAAGGTTCAGGCCGAAAACAACCGGTATTCCCATTGTAAGAATGTATTGAAGCGAAAACTTCTGTAATCCTTTGACCTTATCATCCTCACGCTTTTCGATCGCATCGGAGATCTTAGGAATGATCACGATCGAAATTGCAGAAATGGTAGTGCTTGAGATATTGTAAATGTTGCAGGCAACACTGTATTCTCCAACCTCTGCATTGCTTCTGAACAAGCCGATGACCGTTATGTCCAGATTCAGAAAAATGGTTTGTGAAAACAATAATACAAACAGATAGAACACGCCTTTAATATGTTCTAACGTTTCTTTGCCGATCCTGAATCTCAGTTTTCCGTATCTTTGTCTGTAAATAAGATTGGATAGGCCTGTCAGCATTGTCGTTCCACCGAGGATGACCGCATACAGCAGTACGTCTTTTTCCGATCTTACTAACACAAACGAAAGAACTGTCGCTACAAACTGAAAGAACACAGTGCGAAGGGAAATGAACTTAAGGTCTTCTCTCGACAGATTCACCCAGTCAGCACCCAAAGTTGAAAACACGACCGGAATGCATACTGTCTCAATGATCAATGCATCCTGCCTCATTCTGCCTGCAAACAGCAGGAGCAATATCAGAACTGCCTGCGTAACTGCAGTCGTTAATAAGGTAATGGTGAATACCTGATCTGCTATGTTGTTATATTTCGATGAAGTCTTGTCCTCTTTTGAAAGTTCTCTTACGGAATAGATTTCTGCTCCAAACATTGAAAAAAGAGTTACGTACCCCAGGATGGACGTGGCAAAGCTTATCCTTCCGAAGTTTGCAGGCTCCAGTACCCTTGTCAGATACGGATACCGGATCAGCGGAAAAACAATAACCGACAATGTGCGTATAAGATTATAAACAGTATTCTCTTTTACAGTTTTTTGCACAATTACAATCCTTCAGACAACATCTTAATCGTATTTCCACAAACCGATCTTCATCAGCAAAAGAAATAACGGTTTGAAAAACCTGGGTACATAGTATTCAGTATAGTCATCACGAAAATGAGACACATTTGTTTCAGTATTAATGTAGAATAACTCCTTAACACGAAGCGCGTTATGTTTCCTCTCGTATTCCACCCATACGTTCATCAATCGTTCTCCCAAGAAAGCAAACTCTCTAGCATTCCTGCCATATCCTCTTTTTTCGAGTTCGCTGAAGACCGTAAACATCCAGGATACATACCGGTCAAAAGAATCCCGCTTCATGATGCAGATGCATTTCTGATAGTTTTCACGGCAGTTCAGAATTTCGGAATACACATCGTAATAATCAGGGAAGCATTCTCTGATCACGTTTTCGGTTCCAACCAACAGATCATTGCCATAATAAGCGACAAACTCATCTTTTAAAGTTCGTTTTACTCTCCATTGCTTTTTGGGCAGAACACAATCATATCCTTTATCGAATATCCTGCTTAAGTCTTCCTTATTCAAAGCAAGCTTATCTATCTTTTCTTTGGAGTTTAAGATAGCAAGTAAATATCTTCCCCATCCGCCCCTGATGAAATATCTTCTGTAATGATTGATCCCTACTATGTCTTCACTGCTGTTTTTCCAAACCCAATACAAAGCAGTGAACTCAGAATAAACATCATGTTTCTCGGAAATGCTGATCTGCGTATTATCCCGTATGTAGTTCTCAGGAAAAGCGTCCTCTTCATATTCAAAAGCCCCTGCGATTATGGGCTGATACATGTCAGCCTTAGGGAACCTGTATTTTTTATGAGTTACTACATATACGCGAATCATCATTAATATGTAAACATACAGTTTTCTTTAAAATCGTGAAATGACATCAATTGACGGTCTCTGGCTCCAAGCGTCACTGAATTCAGGTCGTTGACCGGCCATTCAATTCCGATCTCCGGGTCATTATAGATAATGCCGGTATCGGTTTCCTTATCATATTCACCGGCACATTGATAACTGACCAAACTGTTGTCGCTGAGCGAAATAAAACCATGTGCACATCCGCGCGGGATCAAAAGACTCATTCTGTTTTCTGAAGAAAGATAGTATCCTCTCCACTGACCGAATGTCTTGCTCTCTTGTCTGAGATCAACTATGACATCGTAAACTTTTCCGCACAACACACCAACAAGCTTTACCTGAGGATGGTAGAGCTGAAAGTGCATTCCTCTGATCACGTTTTTGCCGGACGAGGAAATAAAAGTTTCGCTGCAATTAAATTCGATGCCGTTCTTTGCGAATAGATTCCTCTCAAAAGACTTAACAAAACTGCCTCTGTTATCTTCAGAAAAGAAAGAATTGATAATATAAGCACCTTCAATGTCGAGCTTATCAAATGTAAAACCGCTCATGAAAAACCATCCTCCTCTTTAATCCAATCCATAGTCAATTCTATGCCCTCTTTGAACGATACTTCCGGAACACAACCGGTATCCTGATACAACAGTTCCTTATCAAACTCGGAATAATCCAGATTTGTTCCGCTTGTGGAAATATCGCCAAATCCGAGTTCTGCACCCGGTGATACAATATCCCGCAGTTCCTCCATGAATTCCTTAAGTTTTCTTACCTGCCTGTTGCCGATGTAATATGTTCTTCCTGCTGATCCTTTGGTTCCGATTTCCAGGAACATCTTTGCCGCATCACTGATATAGATAAAATCATAGTTATGCGTGCAGGGTGACAGCGACAATCTCTTTCCCGCGAGAAGCGTTCTGATGCTGCTGTTGATCAGTCTCGGAGTCTTCTCTCCGGGACCATAAATGTTCGATATCAAGGCGGAAACAAACTCGATCTTAAGATCGGAAGCAATTATCCTAGCCATGTAATCTGCAGCCATTTTGGCAGTGGAATAGATCATGTTTATGCCCGGGGATTCCATGTTCTTGATTTTGACATCCACTTCATACTCCATGATGCTGGAAGCAAAGATGAATCTTTTGCAATTTATGAAAGAAGCAAGCCTGACGGCATCACATGAGCCCTTAACATTGGCAAGCTGGATCTTCTCATCAGCTCGCAACGCACCGGATGTACCGGCCCATGAGAAATGGTAAAAAGTATCAGGGGAAAACCTGATAAGTTCATCTTTCAAGTTCAGATAATCTGCCATGTCAGCCTTTATGACCGTTGACCCGTTTAATTCGGCAGGCACATTGTCAGAATGTATTACCGAAATGACATTAACTCCGTTGCTTAAGAGTTGTTTTACGACAGCTCTGCCGACAAATCCGCCGGCGCCTGTAACTACAACTGTTTTCATCATTCCTCCCATGACGTTATACCATCTCCATATAGAGCTTGATCTGCTCATCCATGACTTTAAGAGTATCCCTTCCGCTAAGGTATGCGGCGGTCCATTCAACGACCTTATCCATCTCGGTTTCAATATGCCATCTGTTGAAGATGTTCAGTTCGGCTTTGATCTTTGAACTGTCCAATTTCAGGAAGCCTGCCTCGTGAGGGCCTCCGTCTGACTTGTTTACCCAGGATGCTTCCGCAAGTCCGTTTGCTTTAGCAATCTCATTCCACTTGCTGCAGAACAGGTCAACCAGCATTCCCGTGGTAACGCAGTCACCTTCATCAGGTCCGATGTTATAGCTGTCTGCTTTTGAAATGTCGTTGTACTGTTCAGCTGCCAATGTCAGATAGGCGACGACCGGCTCTAATACATGCTGGTACGGACGCGTTGAATCAGGGTTCCTCACGATTATCTGTTCACCCTTCTGAACGGCGCGGATGCAGTCGGGAATAATGCGGTCAGCCGCAAAATCACCGCCTCCCAATACGTTTCCTGCACGGCAGGTCGATATCGCCACTTTCCTTCCATCCTTCATGATGCCGGTCTCTCCGCCGAAGAACGAGTTCTTGTAACTTCCGGTAACAAGCTCTGAGCATGACTTGGAATTGGAGTAAGGATCAAAGCCGTTAAGTATATCGTCTTCTTTATATCCTCTCTCCCACTCGAAATTGCGGTAGACCTTATCCGTTGTAACGTTTACGAATGACTTTACCGAAGCCGTCAGGCGGACGCATTCCAGAACGTTTACGGTGCCCATGACATTGACATCGTAGGTGTAAACCGGATTGCTGTAAGATTCGCGCACAAGCGGCTGCGCTGCCATATGAATGACGATTTCAGGCTGAACCTCTTCAAATACGCTTTTCAGATGCTCAAGATCCCTTACGTCACCCTCAAAAGAACGGATCCTCTCTGCCATTTTGCTGATATCAAACAAGCTTGGTTCCGTCGGCGGTTTTAATGCATAGCCGTAAACATCGGCACCGAGACTTAACAGGACTTCACACATCCAGGTTCCTTTAAAGCCTGTATGACCCGTGATGAGAACTTTTCTGTTGCGATAGAATTCTTTGATCATAGATTTGTATCCCTCACATACCGGATCGTTTTTTCAATGCCTTCTTCGAAATCGACCACAGGCATAAAACCCGTGTCTTCCGTCAACTCCGAAATATCAGCGCAAAGATGCATTACCTGCTTATCCGCATAAGGAACGACTCCCAAAACAGGATGAACGGAAGGGCCTGCCTTCTGATCCATTACGCTGATGTAGTCCATGAGTTTCCTTGTCCTGCCGCTGCCGATTACGTAGACTTTGTTTCCGATGCCTTTTTGAGCGAGAAGATGCATGGCTCTTGCGGCATCTTCACTGTAAAGATAGTCCCATTCCTGTTCGCCCTTTGTGAATTGAGCTTCTTCGCCGTTTATCATCTTCCGGAGAGACGAGATGATCATTGAGCCTTCACCGTCGTAAGGGCCGTAGACGCTGAGTATGCGCGTCCAGATGTGCTTGATCCCGAGCTGATTGCAAAGGATCCTCGTCAGCTGTCCGGAACACAGTTTGGCGATGCCGTAACCGTTTTCAGGGAATGCGGGAGTATCTGCCTTTAATGAGCCTTCCACTCTGCCGTATTCAGCCTGTGAACCCGCTCCAATGAAGGTCTTGCATCCAAGGAAAGCGGCCAGCCTGACTGCGGACAGTGCATGCTCAATATTCCGGCTTTGAAGATCAGTATCGTTTCTTGAGGACCCTGTCGTGCCTTCCCAGGCGAAGTGATAGAAGACATCATAGGGGATCTCAGGCGCATGAACAGACCTGACGTATTCATCATAATCGTCAAGGCCAAACTCAATGACAGTCACCTTGCTGCCCAGAGGGATCGTTCTGATGCGCGGAGACCCTTTCCTGACGATAGCCAGGACTTCATCTCCGCTTCTTATGCACTGCTCAATCAGAGCATGACCGATCGCACCTGTAGGGCCTGTGATCACAACTCTCATTTTTCTTTTTCCTCAAAATTGATCCGTTCTTCTTCAACTACCAGAGGCCTATGAATAACACGGGTGTTGATATTCAGAATGTATTCTCCGACTAATCCTATAAAGAACAGCTGTACGCCTCCAAGCAGGAAAACACCGACTACCACAGGTGCAGAACCTGCCTCAAATCCATACCAGTTTGTCAGTTTCAGGATAAGGTAAACGATGGCAGTCACTATGCTTGCAAAAGAGCAGAATAAACCGAAAAACGTCGCAACACGAAGTGTGATCTTCGTGTATGAAGTGATCGAAAGCATCGCAGCATCATATAAGGTATAGAAATTGTTGTGCGTCTTGCCTGCTCTTCTTTTAGGCTGCTCGTATTCAACCTGGATCATGTTGAAACCTGCACCGTATTCGGCAACGATACCTCTGACAAACGGTATCGGATCGTCTAATTCGCGAAGCAGGGAAATGAATGTCTTATCGTAAAGTCCGAAACCGGTAAAATGCTCGATCATCTTAACCGAAGACATATTCCGGATCATGCGGTAATAAACCGTACGCATAAAACGTATGATAGGATTCTCCTTGCTTGATGACTTAACTGCACTTACTATCCTGTGACCCTCTTCCCATTTCTTAACAAATACGGGGATCATCTCGACCGGATCCTGGAAATCACAGCACATCGTGATGACGCAATCACCAGTGCATTGGCACATTCCGTGAAAAGGAGAATTGAACTGACCGAAATTCGTGACATTGAAGATCGCCTTTATCTTCTTATTCTGTGCACAGATCAAGCGGAGCTTGTCTCTTGTTCCGTCGGTTGAAGCGTTATCGATAAAGACCAGCTCATAATCGTAATTGCTGAGTTCTTTTTCGAGGATATCTACAACAGCTTCACTGATCGGAATTACATTTTCCGTCTCGTTATAGCATGGGATCATTACGCTTATCTTCTTCATACACTTACCTTCTGCTTTTATGTCATTACAAATTTCCGGTTAATGCTTTTTTCAGTTCATCTTCTTCAAGCAATGGCGCCATATCCTCTAAAGGACGGCTTGCCATCTGTCCGTCAGGCCTTACATAGTTAACCTGCTTGGGAAGTATCTTCTGCGTAATGTCCGCTTTAACGGTACACAGAGCAGGTCCTTCGCTCTCAAGCACAGAGCGTACTTTTTCTTTAAGTTCAGCTTTGGTCTCAATGTGTTCAGAACGTATTCCGAATGCATCTGCGATCCTTGCCATATCAGGAAGAGTAAGTCCGTTCTCTTCAGTACAGCCCGTGAGATGTCCCTTGAAGTTGCCGTTCTGCGATTGGTAGATCATGCTGTATCCGCTGTTGTCGACAACGAAGATCTTGATGGGAAGCGACAGCCTCCTGATCACTTCCAGCTCCTGCATGTTCATCGCGATGCTTCCGTCACCGGTAATGCATACCGTACGCTTTCCGCCGGAAGCTATGCAGCTTCCGATACTTGCCGGAACGTCATATCCCATCGCGGCAAGACCCTTTGTAAGGAAGGCTCTCTGTCCCCACTTTATCTTGAAGACCTTCATGGTGATATCGACCGATGTTCCTGAACTTGTAAACTGATAGATATCATCAGGTTTCATCTGAGAAGAGACCTCGCCTGCAAGATCATATGTGCTTACATAACCTTCACGCGGTTCCTGTTCAGGGATCAGTACCGGATACTTCTCTCTTAACTGATTGCAGTGAGCGATCCATTTTTCACGTGAAACAAGCTTGATCTCATCGATACGTGCTAAAAGTTTCTCGATAAACGACTTTGCATCACATACGACTTTGATCTTCGGATGAACGCTTTTCTTATTCATCTCGTTCTCATCAATATCGACCATGATGTGTACGCCGTTTTCGAGGAAGCTGTCGAAGTTATATCCAGTACTTAAGAGATTCAATCTGGTACCGATTGTCAGCACCATATCTGCGCCCTGTTGTATAAGGTTGGCAGCGCGCTGACCGACAGCACCGGGACGTCCGAAGAACAACGGATGATCATCTTCGATAAGATCAACACCGTTCCATGAAGTCAATGTCGGGAATCCGAGTTTGTTATAAAGATCTCTGGCCTGATCCACGGCGTGTCCCAAACGTATGCCATGACCTAACACAAGCACAGGCTTTTCAGACAGATTAATGGCTTCAATAACCTTAGTGATATCCTCATCTTTTGCTTCATAATCAGGAAGATCTGAAGTATCAAATGAAGCAAGGGATTCAGGCTCTACATTAGATGCCTGTATATCAAGCGGGACATCGATCCACACAGGTCCCGGTCTTCCGTTTACTGCAAGTGCAGCAGCCTTCTCGAGTTCATAACGGATATCTTCGGGTTCTTTTATCTGTACAGCATATTTGGCGTATGACTTGACCAGGGAGATTATGTCAACTTCCTGGATACCGAACTGACGGATCTTCTGGTCGCCAACCAGGTCAGCGCGTTTAGCCTGTCCTGAAATGTAGATAACAGGGACAGAATCTATGTATGCACCCACCAATCCCGTGATCGCATTTGTGCCGCCGGGGCCGCTCGTAACGAGGCATGCACCATATCCTTCGTGGATACGGGCATAGCTTTCCGCAGCGATCGACGCGCCCTGCTCGTGAAGCATGAAAACGCCTTTGACTTTATCACTCAAACCGAGTGAATTATTCATGTGCATGGCACCGCCGCCGGTTACGCAGAAAATGTTCTTAACGCCGAGCGAAGCAACAAACTCAATTATATAATCCGAAACTTTCATTGTTCGTAAACACTTTCTGTCAGGAATGATATATGCATTTCTGACGCGCATTTCTTAACATCTTTAAACATATCCCTGATCTCTTCGTTCAATTCATCCCATTTCTTGCCGGGATTGATCGTCGGGAGCGATTCATCTGCATAGCTTTCGTTATAAGTGCCCTTAAACCCGTCAAAACCGGAAATGTATACATCTCTTACTTCCAATTGCCTGAGAAGTCTGAGACAGCAGATCACCGCATTGTCAAAGTGATCCCAACCGCGTTTGATCGCACGCTCAAATTCAACAATATACTCATCGTCTCCGCCTTCCACTTTTACGCTGGATAGAAGGATCTTTTTAACTGAATCAAACTGCGCAGTGCGCGTCTCTTTTGCATATTCATAACGTGCATTATTCGTAAGGAACAGATAGTCGTATTCCGTACCATACTGATCCAAAAGCGCATTAACTGCAATTACGACCGCATCTGTTCTGTTCTCTGAGATGAATTCTTCAACTGAATCTCTCTTGGTAACGGAAGACTTGCCGGGAGCTATAAGAACGATCTTCTTTCCCGCCATTGACTTCTTGAGAGTTTCCACTGCGGCAGAATCGTCTATCTTGCGGTTCTGGTTCTCGATATATTTTTCTTCCAAAAGATCGTAGTCGTATTTCTTTCTGTCATCAGGAGAAAGAGACTCGATTATGTTTCTCATGTCCTTTGCGGAAGTTCTGTGGTTCTTGGTCAGATATGCAATGTTATTTACGTGGCAGCAATACATTCCGGCAATGCAGTATTCCGTGGAATAGCCCCACTTGTACATGTCTTCGAAATGCTTCATGTAGATGTCGATAGCATCCATGATCGCGTTCATGTTATAGCCTGTATCATATTTGCGGTTCAGGTAATTTGCCATGAGCTCGGTCGTAGCATTGCCCGCGCCGCGCCCCATTCCGCAGAGCGAAGAATCAACGATGACTTCACGGTCTGTTTTATCAAGAAGCTTAATGAAATGTATCGCATTGGAAAAAGCCAGCTGCTGATTGTTATGGGAATGGAAGCCGAGCGCTACATCAGGGTTTAATTCTCTATCCAGAACAGAAACGATCCTGTCTAAGTCTTCCTCGTACATCGCTCCGAAAGTATCGACCACGGAAAGGCTCTTTGCACCTGAAGCATTCACTTCCCGGGCCAGTTCAACAAGATCCTCATCGGAATAAGCAAGAGTATTTGCAGCCTGGAAGAAAAGGGTATAGCCCTTTTTCAAGACCTCAGTGCCGACTTTGATGCCTTCCCTGAACTTGTTATACGGGAAGACAACGCGGATGGCATCGATGGATGAACCGTCACATTCGGGAAGATTCGAAAGATCATATCTGTCCCAGTCGATCATGGTTACATATTTGATCCGGCTTTTCCTTTCGGTAATGTACTGAACAACATCAGAAGGCACATGGTAGAATGTGTGTCCCTTTTCATGCTCTTTATCCTTGAGCCAGCCACACTCGATAATGTCAATGTGTGCATCCTGAAGCTTCCGGATGATGCCTTTGATCGCAGGCTCACCGAAATCTGCATTTACTATGTATGCACCGTCACGGAGTGTGCAGTCCAGTAACTTTAACCTCGACATGTTCAATCCTCGCTATCAGCCAAATCACTTATCAGCATTCAAGGCTTCCTTGATCGTCTTTGCCATGTAATCGATCTTCTCGTCCGTCATTCCCGGATATACGCCTACCCAGAAGGAGTTTTCCATTATGAGGTCAGTGTTGATAAGATCTCCCACAATGCGGTAGCCTCTCTTTTCGGCTCTCATCTGATCAAAGCAAGGGTGCTTGGTCAGATTCCCCGCAAAGAGCATTCTTGTCTGAACGCCGTGTCCTTCTATGTAAGATACGACTTTCTTTCTGTCGATCCCTTCTTTGCATGTGATCAGGAAACCAAACCAGCTGGGATCTGAATTCTCACATGCTTCAGGAAGGATGATTCCTTCCGTTCCGGCAAGTGCGTCATATAATCTCTTGAAATTGTGTCTTCTTCTCGCGACAAATGACGGGAATTTCTTTATCTGTGCGCAGCCGACCGCTGCCTGCATATCTGTCGCCTTAAGGTTATATCCGAAATGCGAGTAAACATATTTGTGATCGTAGCCGAAAGGAAGCTCGCCGAACTGGCCGTCGAAGCGGTGTCCGCAGAGATTATCCCTTCCTGAAGGGCATGCGCATTCCCTTCCCCAGTCCCTGAAAGATCTGGCGATCTTATTGAGCAGAGGGTCGTTTGTGTAGACGGCACCGCCCTCGCCCATAGTCATGTGATGCGGCGGGTAGAACGAAGACGTTCCGATGTCGCCTACCGTACCCGTAAGATACTTCTTCCCGTCAAGGATATATTCACTGCCCAAAGCGTCACAATTATCTTCTATAAGCCAGAGGTTATGCTTATCGCAGAATGCTTTTACGGCCTTCAGGTCGAAAGGATTGCCCAGTGTATGAGCTATCATGACTACCTTTGTCTTTTCGGAAAGAGCGGCTTCAAGTTTAGTGACATCGATGTTGTACTGCGGGATCGTTACGTCAACAAAAACAGGGATCACGCCATACTGGACAGCCGGTGATACAGTCGTGGGGAAACCTGCCGCTACGGTAATCATCTCGTCACCGGGCAACACCTGCCTCTCTTTCAAAAGAGGCGACGTCAGGGTCATGAATGCAAGAAGATTGGCAGAAGAGCCTGAATTTACCAGACTGACAAACCTTACTCCGAGATACTCGGCGAACGACTTTTCAAACTGCTCGGTATACCTTCCGCTCGTAAGCCAGAATTCAAGAGCCGAGTCAACGAGATTTGTCATCTCCTCGCTGTCAAATACCCGTGAAGCATAGTTGATACGGTCGCCGGGCGTAAACTCTTTCACAGGCTCCTTAAAATCGTGATAGTACTTTTCTACCAGTCTTAAGATCTCTTCTCTGGCTTCTGTTTCGTTATGCCAATCACTCATAATAATACTGTCCAATCCTTCGTTATATCAGTCGTCCCAGCTCTTCCACTGCGCCTTGTTGTTTTCCCACATTTTCTCAAGGATCTCTTTTTCACGCGCGTTATCCATGCACTGCCAGAAGCCTCTGTGTGTATAGGACATCAGCTGCCCTTCAGACGCAAGAGCCTCCAAAGGTTCTTTCTCGAAGATCGTGTCGTCACCTTTTATGTATTTGAAGATCTCAGGCTGAAGGACCATGTATCCTGCATTGATCATGGCTCCGTCAGATAAACTCTTCTCACGGAATGAACGCACAGAGTTGTTCTCTGCAATATCGAGAACGCCTTTCTGCTGATCGATGACCACCGCAGTCAGTGTGGCGATCTTTCCGTGGGATTTATGGAATTCAACCAATTTGTTGATGTCAACATCGCATACGCCGTCACCGTATGTAAGCATAAACGGTTCATTGCCGATATACTTCTCGATACGCTTTACGCGTCCGCCGGTCATTGTGCTGTATCCCGTATCACAGACAGTTACCTTCCAGGGCTCGATCGAAGTTTCGTGGATGATCATATTGTTATTGCCTTCAGAATAGTCGAAAGTTACGTCACTGCAGCGAAGGAAATAATCCGCAAACCACTGCTTGATCATGTGCTGCCTGTAACCTGCACATATGACAAACTCATTGAACCCGTAATGGGAATACTCCTTCATGATATGCCAGAGTATAGGCTTACCGCCTATTTCTATCATAGGCTTGGGGCGAAACTGACTTTCCTCCGTTATACGGGTACCGTAACCTCCGGCTAGAATTACTACTTTCATGTTCTTTCTCCTATTTTCTGGCAAGATATTTAAAGAATGCGGTGTTGTCATAATCAACGGAAACAAAGTTGGTCGGCGGCCAGGAACTATCCGGATCAACCGGATTTGCCTCATGATTCAGCGTAATATAGTTGTCCGTAGCGGGATCATTTATCCCCCTTAACCAGACCTGATAAAATCCCCTGTAAAATTCAACACACGGAGTAACCGCTCCTATCACCAAAAAGATCACAACTATTACATAAAAAACATTAACGTTCGTAACGTTCTTGTTCTTTTTCGGGTTCTCCGCTTCCGTTTCTGACGTTGCGGGAACTTTAACTTTTTCCGTCAACAGATACTTATAGCAGAAGACATACAGCATAAAGACCGCAGGAATGGACGCCCTCATGGTAAAATCCGAATTAACGCCCAGATTGAAAAACGGATAGACCAAAAGCTGAAGTACGGTTACATAGAAAAGACAGTTCTTTTTATTCCTCTTCGCGATCAAACCGGCTAATGCTCCGAATTCGATTATCACAAATCTGAGATACATAATTAATTTGACGGTTTCCCAGGATGCTATGCCGGAATTGACACCGGTTTCGACTGACTGCTGTCCCATTAAGGTGTTGGACAACAAATAAGATCCGATTATGGGGAAGATTATCAGAGCTGCGCAAATATTCGAGATAGAGGCTGTTTCTTTGACAAAGTGCCCTGTTTCCTTCGATCTGATCATCTTCACGCCGCGCACGATCCCGTTTGCTATACAGTAGACAAACAGACCGATAAAAGGGAATGGGCCCGTGAACAGACATGCCATTCCGATAAAGACATAATTCGATATGTCTTCCTCAAGCAGCAACAGCACTGTGCAGATCCAGGGCACAAGAGTTTGATTAAAAACCCAGCACAAACATGTGGTCAAAGAGGAATACTGAAAATAATGTGACCACCATTCGAGGTGATAATAACCGGGTACGAAATTTAATCCGAGTACATCCATTCCGGAAAAAAAGATCAGTCCTGTTACGACCAGAAAGATCTGTTTTGCATTTGCCGTCTGAAAATACATAAACAGAAGCAGGAACAGGATGCTGAGACCTGCCGTGAAATACACTAAGAGCAGAAGATTACCTGCCATGAAGGCGATCTCGGTATCACCGCAGATCAGGTATACCAGTTTCGCGGGAGCAGCAGCCGGCAGCCACATTCCGATATAGTATGAAAGGGCGCCTTTGAATTTGTCATAATAAACGGGCCAGTCACGGACTATCAGATCTCTGAATATCGCGTTACGCCACATATAGTCAGTGCTCTGCGCCCATAATCTTCCGATTCCGCAAAGGATCAGATAGACCAAAGAGACCAGGATGACCTCTGCTAAGACCGTTTTGGAGATAACTATGCTCTTTTCGGTCGTATCGGTTTTTGCTTCTTTTTTGAACAGCTTCTTCAATATATTGTTTTCTTCTGCCATCAAAAGACATGCGGCCAATGCCAAACAAGCTATTACGGCAAAATACCATTTGATCCAAAAGAGGAAAAAGCAGAGCAGCGGGAGCGAAATATAGACAAAAGCGCATCGCCTTAGAAACGTATACGTGATCCTTAACTGTTTTTTGTCCATGCTCCAATGTCACTTCCTTGTATTCAAGGTTATTTGACATTATAGCTTATTTTATAAATAAAAAGAAGTTGCGGACCTGCATCCGGGAGAAAGAGGCCTGTTTCTGCCGGTTTGCGTCAGAACAGCCGCAAGATATCCTCCGGCCTGGCGAAAAGGTATTCCGCACCGGCCTTTTTCAGTTCTTCTTCAGTTCCGTATCCCCATAAGACACCGGCACTATGAAGACCGTTTGCCTTAGCTCCCTCTATATCATGATGTCTGTCACCGACCATCAGAACGGAAGCCTTGTCCTCATAGTTCAATTGCCCCAGCAGATTGGAGATGACGTCCTCCTTTTTGCTGATCCTGCCGTCCATGGTGGCGGCGCCGACATGATCAAAATACCCGGAAAGGCCAAAATGCCTGAGTATCTCGACAGAAAATTCATAGGGTTTGGACGTGGCAAGCGCAACGGTAACACCCCTTTTCTTTAACTCTTCGAGCATTCCGGGTATTCCTTCGTAAACCTCGTTTTCATACAGGCCCTTCGTGCTGAAGAACTCCCTGTAATACTTTATCGCCAAGACCGCCTGTTCTTCGGTAAACCCGAAATACGTTTTAAATGAATAATCCAAAGGAGGTCCGATAAAAGGATAAAGCTCGCTCCTGTCCTTTACGTCAATATCAAACTTTTTCAGGGCATACATAACAGAATCGGTAATCCCGATCCCGGGATCAGTCAGCGTTCCGTCCAGATCAAAAAGGCAGTATCTGTATTTCATCTTGTCAATATACCATAGCGTTCCGGATGGCGGTACTTGTCTCCCATAACGTCACTTTCCCTGTACTTGCGGAGCATATTCATGTCGATCTCAGCGACGTAGACGCCTGCCTCTCCGGGTGCTTCGAGAACGCACATATCCCTGACGCCTTCTTCATCCCTGAGCCACGCTACACCGTCGAAGACGGTTGAATGGCCATTGCAGTCAGGCTGCCCTTCAGGATAGTTGCATGTGGCAACTGCCAGCATGTTCTCATATGCCCTGGCCCTTAATGCCGAAAGCCTGTTTATCTCCATCGGGCAGGCATTGGGTGCAAGTATGACCTCCGCTCCTTTAAGCATGAGGATCCTCGCACTTTCGGGAAACTCCCTGTCAAAGCAGATCATTGAACCTATCTTTATCTTTCCTCTGCCAATATCCAGGTCAGCCACGTAAAAATCCTCGCCTGAAGAGAGCACCTTCTCATCGGCGAAATCGCATGTGTGGACCTTGGAATAATGCAGTGTTTCATTGCCGTTCCTGTCGAAAAAGATCACTGAATTCAAAGGCTTTGGATCGTTTTCTTCCAAAAAGGTGATCCCGATGGCCATCTCCAGTTCTTTTGCAAGATCCCTGAAACTCAATACGAAATCACTGCCTGCAGAAACGGCCAGCGCCGTAACCTCTTTCTCATCCTGCGGCAGATAATATCCGTCGCTCCACATCTCGGGAAAAAGAGCAACGTCAGCCCCCATTTCCTTTGCTTTCCGGCAGGCTTCGGTTCCGATCCTCTGCTGTTCGTCAAGAGTTTTTCCCGGCATAAGCTGTAATAACGCGATCTTAAATTTCATGTTCTTTTCTCCATTACCAAATAAAAGGAATCAACCTGTACTTTATCTTTTTCATGTATTCTTCATAACCCGGAAGGCCTTTTGCGAGCACCTTCTCCTCGTTTCTGATGCGCATCACGATGATGGGGATATATACCAGCATTATCGCAAAAGAAATGACGGAACCGAGGACCATCGGCATTGCGAGGAAGAGCAAAAGCGTAGTCATATACATCGGATGCCTTACCACACCGTAAAGCCCTGTATCAACGACTTTCTGGTCTTCCTGGACTTCGATCGTGCGCGAGAGGTATTCGTTTTCGCGGAGGACCTCCGCATAAAGCGCATAGGCTGCAAGAAAAACGGCGGCAGATACATATGAGACCCACATCGGCATAACGATCCAGCCGAAACGGAAGTTCAGTCCTGCAACGACAAACGCCGCAAGAAACATGAGCCCGCTGAGCAGGATAACGATCTTCTGTTCCTTCTCTTCCTCTTTAGCGTTAAGCCTCTTTTTCAGCAGTTCCGGGTTCTTTTTCATAAGGATAAGTCCTGCAACAAACATCGGAATAAACAATATTCCGAGCAGGATCCAGCCCTGCCAAAAATATAAACTTCCCGCAGGGAGGAAAAGGAGAAGTGCCATTAGGATAAGGCCAAATAAGAATTTGGCGATTCCCTGAAAAAACAGCTTTGCATTCATTTTTCAATATCTCCCCGGTAGATTACCGATACGTGAGTTTTCCCGTTCACCTCATCAGGATACTCTTTTTCAAAATGCATTCCTATCGCCTCTGCTGTCCTGAACGAAGGTATGTTGGTGTATTTGCAGTACGAATAGAGCGCGGGATAATCCGTATTTGCAAATGCCCAGTCCCTGACGGCAGCGGCGGCTTCCTTTGCAAAACCCTTATGCTGTTGGTCTTTACGGATGTGATAACCGATCTCCGGCAGCATCTCGCCCTCGATATTCTGCAATGTCAGCCCGCAGTCACCGATCATTTCGGCGGTATCTTTCAGGCACACGGCCCAAAGGCCAAAACCGTTGTCCTTATAGCGGTTCATGTTTCTTTCTATCCAGGCTCTGACACGCTCTTCGTCAAAAGAATACGGATAGTGCTGCATGATCTCAGGATCCGCAAGGACCTTATACAGGGCATCGTAGTCGTCAATGCTCATCTCACGCAGGAACAGCCTTTCAGTTTCCAGTATCTTCTTCATGTTTGTTCACCGCTCCTTTTATGCGTGAGACAGATCAGGGAAATAAAGCCTGTCTCTTTCGATCGACAGGAGTTCTTCCCCTCTGTAGAAAAGCCTGTAGTCATCAGCTCCGTCATACTCTTCGGCGATGCACATGTCCTTATCCTCATCAAGAGGAGTAAAGCCCAGTCTGCACTTTTGACCATTCAGATCGATGCGCTTCAGGACATCGGCAAGAGAGACCTTTTCCTTGCAAAGAACCGACTGCAGGACAATTCCGTCATCTTCATCCAGAACGATGAAGCAGTCCATGTCTTCAGAATAAAGGACAGTGTCAAAGCCTGACGTATAGAACATCTGAAGGCCGTATCTGTTGATCTGTTCAAAAGAAGAATGTGGCGCACTGTTCCTGACGAGATCAAGATATTTCAGCCTTATCTTGTCTCCCATTTCCTTTGCAGGTTTAAATGCTTCTTTTCCTGTGTCACGCTTACAGAATTCATCTTTAACGGTATACCTGTACTGGTTCAGGATCTTGAAGCCGCACTTCTGATAAAACTCAAAAGCACTCAGGTCTCCAAACAGATAAAAACCGTCGAAATCCTTATTGTACTTTTCGGTGACGTGCTTCATCAGTTCGGCTGCAAGGCCTTGTTTTCTACGGCTTTCATCTGTCATGACGGTGCCGATCTGAATGTAGTTTTTGATCTTTCCATTCTGCATGAACCTCATTATGTTTGCAGAAACGTTAGAGATCATCCTACCGTCTTCGATGAAGGAATACGGTATGTAATCGCCTTCAAAATATCCTCCGTCGACCCAGAAATCGAAATCAAATCCAAACGTTTTACGGGTCAGTTCATTTAACATTGAGCGGGACTTTCCGTCCCTCATATAATCACTTATCAATTGCATTTTTATTCTCCAATGATCAGTTATTCATTCAGGCCGAAGATCTTTTCGGCCATTTGCAGCGTTTCTTCAACGCTCCTGTTTTCATCCCGCAATATCACAGGGAAACCGGCATTCAGCGATCTTTCATACCGCTCTTTGGAATTGATCAGCATAAGTCCCTGTCTGTAGTCTTCCATTGCCTTTTCAGGATCAGGTTCTTCCATCAGAAGACGGTAGATGAACTGCTTCTCGCGGTCCGGTCTTTCAAAGAACCTTCTTACGGATATTTCAGGATCTGCCAGCATAATCAGCACGTGGCCCGGTTCCGCTATCTCCCTCAGAGTCTCAAACGAGATGTTCGTGTCAACGAAGATCGGTCTGCCCTGATCTTTAAGACCGTCCAATATCCTGAGTTCAAGGATCTCGCATTCTTTGGCAGCACCGTCGATCCAGGCCTTATATTCTTTAGGAGTTCTCCTGACAAAGTCATGCCAGTCCTTGAGGTCGCGCGTGTAGGTCAGGCAGGGAAATACGTCCTTATCCAGTTCAGACAAAAGCCTGTCGTGATAGTTCTCTTCGCAAAGGATGCCGTCATGCTTTCGGGCAAGCGCTTTTACCATCGTGGATTTGCCTGCATAAGCGGTTCCCGTTATGAAATATGCGTTTTCAATGCGGGACAGCATATCTCATTCACCCTTCAGAAGATCAAAAGCGGCGATCTCTCTTTTCGGCTGAAACTCGCACAGATGAAGTCTTGTAACCTTTCCGAGAAGCGGCGTGAAAGACTTTACGACCAAAGGCATTGCAGCCTGTATGATCTCCGGTTTGTCGATGATCAGGGTCGCATGCGGTGTCCACGGGTACTCACTCGGAACGTCGAATTCCAAAGCTTCATGGAATTCATTAAGCCTCCTGTCTCTTTCTGGTGCGGCAAACAGCACGCTCCCGCCCGCGAACATTCCGATATGGCTTAGGTGGACAGGGAATTCGGAAAAATCGGCTGCTACCTTTTTCATCCTTGAAACCGCTTCACCTTCATGATCCGGAGGAAGTACCGCCATCGTGATGTGATACGGAAGATCGGGCGTCTGAACGCCTTTAAATCCGGCCTCCTGCAAGGAAGCGTACCAGGAAGACATCTGCTTCTGAATGCCTTCGTCAAGATCTGCCATCAATGCCAGAAACTTCTCAGCCATGTCAGCCAACAAACCTCCGTACGATAAGGCAGACCGTTCCGATCACCGATAATATGATCCCGGCGATCAGAAAACCGTGCATCCTGAACTTCAGCGTTTGGTACAGGTTCTGCGACCCGTCAAGCACACCCGTAAATGCCCACCTGAAGAACAATGCGAGCAGCAAAGAGATCACGCCCAAGACCAAGACTATTATTCCGATTATCAACAATGCTTTTTTCATATCGTCCTTCCTTTTACACGAAATCAGGATGGTCTCCCCTGCTGTCTGCTACGTGATAGCCTATCCTCTCAACTCTTCTTCTCAGACACTGGTTACACTCTGCCGCTTCTTCTCCCGTGCAGATCTTTCCGTCGTAAAGGAGATACTTCTTGCGGACGTCAGACGGTGACAGATTGGGCATCATGACATTTGCTCCTGCGAGGATGCCTTTCTCCCTTCCCAATGAATCAGCCGTTCCGAGCGCTGTCGTTGCAGGCAGCAGGACCTTCGGGAACAAAAGCCTCAAGACTGCAAGAAGCCGTAATGTTATCTCAACGCTTCCCTCGGGCTCATCCCTGAAAGGCGTGTCCTTGTGCGGAATGAACGGCCCTATACCGATCATGTGCGGTTCAAGTTTCTGCATGAAAACAATGTCTTCATAGATGTGCTTCACCGTTTGATGAGGGGTCCCCACCATTATCCCGCAGCCGACCTGAAATCCGATGTCCTTCAGGTCAAACAGGCACTGTTTGCGCGCCGCTCCCGACATAGTTTCCGGATGAAGCATCGAATAGTGCTCTTCGTTCGCGGTCTCGTGTCTCAGCAGATATCTGTCCGCGCCCGCATCGTAATACTTCCTGTAGCTCTCATAAGACTTCTCGCCGATCGAGAGCGTTACGGCACATGAAGGGTGGGCAGCCTTGATCTTCCGGACGAGTTCACAGATCCTGTCATCGGTAAAATACGGGTCTTCTCCGCCCTGAAGGACGAACGTTTTAAAACCTATCTTCTCGCCGATCTCGCAGCATGAAAGGATCTCTTCTTCAGAGAGCCTGTATCTTTCAGCGTTCTGATTACCGCAGCGGATACCGCAGTAGTAGCAGTTGTTCTTGCAGTAATTCGTGAACTCGATGAGTCCGCGCAGATAGATCTCCTTGTGAAAGACCCGATCAGCAACTGTCCTTGCGGCTTCAAACAGGTATTCCCTGTTGTCCTCACCTTCAAGTTCCAGGATATACGCAAGATCCTCTTCGGATATGCTGCGTGTATTCTTCAGCTTATCTGTTATGTCTTTAAATCTGTTATCCATTAATATTTTCTTTCCAGATACTGATCAGCTGTTCCAGACTGCACATTGCGTTGGCAGGGCTGGTAGAAGGCAGGCATATGGCCTTAATGCCCGTCACCGGTTCAGTATATTTCTTATAGTATTTCTCCGCCGTTTTCCCGTTTACAAAGATCCTCTCCACCTTTGAATTATACAGGATTTGAGACAGATCATTAGCGGACACGTTTTTGATGCTCGAATCGGAAGACCCTTCAATATCGCACGACCCTATAACGTCCCACATGGCAATGCGGTGCTTTGCCAGAAAGGCCTTTTTCTCCGGGACAGTCACGGGGACGCTGTCATCAAAGACCGCTGCTATCACCTTCCAGTAGCGGTTCTGAGGATGTCCGTAGAAGAACATCTGCTCGCGGGATTTCACCGACGGAAAACTCCCGAGAATGAGGATCTCGGATTCCGCATCAAAGAAAGGCGGAATGGGATGGACTATATGCTGTTTCATGTTCGCTTATAAACAAAACCTGCGGATAAGAATACGATATTTCGCATTATCCGCAGGTCTTACGTTCAAGATTGCTTCTGTCGCTTAATGCTTTTTCTTATTGCCTGACTTCTTGCTGCCGTTACCTGAGCTGCTCTTGCCGCTCGTGTTCTTGCTGCCTGAACCGGTGCTTGCCTTACTTCCGCTCTTTACGGACTTTGAGGCTTTCTTCTTTTTCGCCTCGTTCTCTTTAGCTTTTTTGCTTACGAGAACGCCTACCATGATGATGACCGCAACGCCCGCAATGCAGGCGAAGACGATGACAAGGATCTTGGCAGTGTCAATGTCCGATTTTATAAGGGTATACTGGCCTGCTTTGATGGCCTCGTTGACCTCAGCCGTGAGGGCATTGGATGCCATATCCTTCTTCTCGTTTTCGTCAAGCTCGACGGTTCCGTTATAGCCGACGCAGAAATAGCCGTATTCATCCGCATAGATGACGTCCATCTCTCCGGCCTTGCGTCCCTCACCGTATGCCCATGCCTCGAAAGCAGGGACCATCTTGCCCTTCTGAACGGGAAGCGTTCCGGCGTCACGGCACTTTCCGGAAGACTTTGCCGCCGTCCCCAAAGTCTTCAGATCCTCTATGCTCTTACACTGACCCAGCATCTCCTTGGCAGATGCTTCAGCGTTCTTTTTTTCTTCGTCGGATGCTGAAGATTTAGGAGCATAGAAAAGGGCGTAAGTAATATTGGGAACGTTCTTCTGGTCTTCGGGGACCTTGAAGTCTTCGTAATACTTCTGCTGATATTTGCTCGCAAGAGCGGCATTTTCAAGGATCGAACGGTAAGCCTTTTCGTTGCAGCCGGGGCCGAAAGAAAGCTTGAGGACGTGATCAAGTGAGACTCCCGCGGGCTTTGCCTGCGACTCATACCTTGAAGTGATCTCAGCCTCAATTGCCTGCTTGTCTTCGTCACCAAGCGTCAGCCCGGCTTCGATGGCGCGCTGCTTATAGATGCATATGCGCTTGATATAAAGCTCGGACTGCTCTACGAAATAGTCGGCATAAGTCTTGCCCTCGTTTCCGTATGTGGCGGAAAGGTCGATGTATCCCTCAGCCGTTGCCGGCAGATATCCGTAAGCTGCGTACTGGCAGAGCTCGCCGTAAGTCTTTATGAAATAGTAATTCGATTCAACGACCGGGATCTTCTTGCCGTTAAATTCATAGCGGTGATTGAGATAGCTCTGCAGCTGTTTGCCGTAAATAGATTCAAAGGTGAGCGTTTTAATGTCAATGACGTTCGTTGCCGATGTGGAAGCAGTATCGTCCGCCAGGACCGTGCCTGCTGAAGACAAAACAAATGCCACGCCGATTATTGCTGTTACGAGTTTTTTGACCAACTTCATACAAAAACCTCCGGATGCTGACCTGAGTCGCTTTGACTAATTTATCAGAGACATCCTTTAATAGCAATAAATAATTAAATGAAAAGAGCCTTACTTGACCTTGATCTTGAAGGTAACTGTCTTTGCAGATGAAGGCAGATAACCGTTGTTTCCTTCTGCCCTGACCTGCACTTTAACTTTGTAGGTGCCCTTCTTGAGTTTTTTCTTGATGGTCACTTTCCCGGCCTTGCTTATGGTTATCTTTTTGTTTCCGGACTTCTTCGTGAAGGTAAGAGTACCCTGCCCCTTGCTCGAAAATGTGATGACGCTCGTATAAGATACAGTCTTGTTCTTTTTCAGCTTGGAACGTTTGATCTTATATGTTTTTCCGGACTTGATCTTCAGGGTGTTTGGACTCTTAACGATCCGGAACTCCATGGCATCGGATGTCCCTTTGTAGAAGCCCTTGAACTTTACCGTGACAGAATATGTTCCGACTTCTTTTGCCTCTTCAACGGTATTTCCGTCAGCGTCCTTGATAACAAACGTGTAATGCTCGGGCGCGATGATCCCGCCTTTTGCATCCGTGATATGAACAAGAGATGTTATCGCACTGCCTGTGTATGCGAATTCATCCGCCTTGAGCTTGATCTCCGCGATATGCGGGATCACCTCATTCCTGATCTCCTTTTTGCAGACGCTGCATGTCGTAACGACCGAACCGTCCTTATCTTTGGTTGCGGGAGTTATCTTATCCACGCCCTTATGTCCGGCGGGAATGATCCAGCTGTCCTTCTCGATCTCCTGAGTTCCCTTGCTGTCGGCAAAATACTTGCCGCATGCGGTGCATGTCCAGTATGCTTCGTTGCCGTCTTCAGTGCATGTAGCCGTCTTTGCTTCCGTTTCGGCCAGTTTATGTCCCTTTGCGGGAACGGCGACCTGGTCATTGCCGATCTCATCGGTGCCCTGCTGATCCTTAAAGAACTTTCCGCACCTTGTGCATTTGTAGTATTCAATGTTTCCTGCTGCCGTGCATGTCGCTTCCTTTGCGGCCACATGGCTCATGTTATGACCGAGTTTGCTGATGACCCAGCTTCCGGAATCTATCTCGGTCTTGCCGAGAGAATCTTTATAGAACTTTCCGGTGCTCTTGCTCTTCCAGTAAGTCGTGTTGCCGTCCTCGGTGCAGGTAGCGGCTTTCGCTGCGACCCTGACAAGATCCTTGACATAGACTTCCGGGATCGGAATCTTGGAAGGAACATTGTCATAGTTATCTATTATCATCTCCGTGATGGCGTTTTTCAGTTCATCACGTGTGACTCTTCCGCGCGGATAGCAGTATTTTCCGCTCTTACCGGGGAGCAGGTACTCCCACTGTATCGCCCAGGTGAAAGGTCCCCAGGCGTGATAGTCTATATTCTTGAAATCGTCGAACCAGTCAGTTCTGCCATAGTCGAAAGCGGTCTTATAACCTACGGCATCAGCATACCTGTGCATCATGAGCGCGAGGTCCTGTCTCGTTACCAGTTCGCCCACGCCGAAAGTATCGGAACAGATGTTGGGATAACCTAAGCAGATGCCTTTGCTCTGTCCCCACTTGACTGCGTTCTCGTACCATGCTCCCGCCTCGACATCCTTAAACCTTGTCTTGAGCTTGCTGACATTAGGGCTTCCTGCGAGTTCATAAAGTGTCTGGATTACCATTTCGCGCGTCATGAATTCTTCAGAACCGGAGTGGCCGTCATCGGTATCGAGAGTGCTGTCCGGAACATCGTGAGCGTTGTCATATGTTGTAACGATCTTCTTGCATTCATTGCCTACGCAAAGGAAATAAACGAGCTCATCGCCGAATTCGTTGCTTCCGCCGTAATCGATCTTATAGGAATATCCGGCTGAATCCACCTCGTTCTTGTAAGTTCCGTCATTTAACGTCTTGATGAGACGGCTGTTGTTTCCGATATTGATCGTCGTGAACTTATTGATGAATGCCTGCAGGAAATACAGCTGCGGGTTGTGGCTTATATCCAGTTCACCGATCTGATTGGTGTTGCAGTCCAGGTAAGCCAGTCTCGGATTCTTGGACACGTCAAGCGAAGTCAGTTGGTTATAGCTTACGATAAGCTTCTGAAGCTGCGGATTATGCGTCACGTCCACTTTGGTGGCGCCGGTTCTGGAACAGAATAAGAACTGCAGTTCAGGCAGATGGCTGACACTGATATTGCCGAGACTGGGATTGTCCCAGAAATTAAGGCGCTTGAGCTTTGTATTCTTGGATATGTTCAGTTCTGTCAGTCCGTTGCTGAAGCAATCCAGATGCGTAAGTCTCGGATTGGGGCTGAAATCAAGTTTGGTCAAGGCGCACGAACCGCACATAAGGTGCTCGAGCTCCTTGTTTTGAGACAGGTTAAGACTCGTAAGCCGCTTGTTCGTATTACATTCGAGATAAGAAAGATTCGGATTGTTCGAAAAATCGAGAGAGACCAGATCGCAGTCGAAGCAGTATACCCACTCGAGTTTTTCATTTTGTGTAAAATTCAGTGAGGTAATCGGATTGCCCGAGCACCACACACCATGCAGCTCTTTGTTTTTGCTCAGGTCTATTTGCCTGATCTTATTGTTGGCGCACCACAGTCCCTGAGCGTACGTGAAAAACTCAAGACCCTTAAGGCTCGTTATGCCTTTTCCTTCACAGACAACGTTATTGACCATTCTTATCTCGGAATCGCTAAGATAACCGTCTTTGTTGGTATCGTAAGTTGCTACTACTCTCCTGAAATTGGCATCGGGGAAATTCTTGGTATTGTTGATCTGGATGCCTGTTGCCGCCTCGGCGGTAACGCCAATAAATATGGGCATGACAAGTGCAGCTGCAAGAAAAGCCGAGACAGTGCGCAGAATATGTTTCATCAGATGAGTCTCCTTGTATCGTATCTGAATATTCTATAATACAAGGCGCGCGTTCTTCGGCTTGTCACTTATCTTTTAATTCAATTGTAATAGAGATGCACCGGTTATAATCCGGCAGAATACTTATAGACCCCGTCTTTGACTTTTGCGTCAATATATATCTGATTTCCGTCGAACCCTGATCTGTCGTGAACTTTAACCTTGGAAGCTGCCTCAAGACATGTTTCGGCTATTTCGCTGACAACACTGCATTTCTCTTCATCGGACAAAGCAGTCTTACTGCAAGAAGTCAGGCTCATGCACAGGATCAGGATAACAACCGAAGCAATCTTCCGCTTACTCATTTCGATCATCCTATCTTGTATCCGTCTTTCTCATTGCCGGTCAGCGTAAGTTTTTCAACATCTCCCAGCTTCACGGTGCCTTTATAGACATAATCGAGTTCCCGCTTGTTTCCCTTCACGGTCTCAACAAAGAACCTGCATTCGGCATTGAACGGCTTGTCCTTATCGTATTTCCCGTGAAGCGAGAGTTCGGTTATCGACAAAGAAAGCTCTTCTCCTTTTGTCAACGGAAGATTGCCGTTAGGATTTTTCAGTCCGCCGACCGCATTTCTGACGCCGCTGCCGCCGCCGGCCTGACCGTTGATGTTATAGTCCATCGATAATTCCTTAACATCATCGGCATCAATGGTGATGTTGATCCTGAACTCCTGCATCTCGCGGTAACACCCGGATCTGCTTCCCCAATAAATGTCATCTTTTGAAACTATGTATTCAGGTGTGAAGATGTCCTCTCCGTATGTGGCCCAGTCGCGCCAGAACATCGGCTGTTCCATGATTCCGCTGACATTTTTCGTAACCAGGTAATTGCCGTAAGGCTCGTCGTTTAACGAGTAGATCCTGTTGTTCTTATCGTTGTCGATGTAGCCTAAGCAATCCTGCAAAGAACTGTTCTTGAGCGTTCCGTTCAGTGTTCCGAATGGTGCGTACTTTCTTCCGTTCACTTCGATCATCATCAAGGAACTGTCTGTATCAAACTTCCTGAAAGACTGCGCATTAGGGGGAAGTTCCGGCGCCCTTTCCCCAAACATCTGCAGCGCGGAACATCCCGCGAAAATACATGACGCGCACATTGCCGCTGCTAAGACCAAAACTTTCAACTTTTTTATCGGCTTTAATTTCATGTTATCTGCCTCCTTATCCGTGGCTATGATAACACGTTCACTTCTGATATGCAATAATTTTTTATTGTAATTCGATATATTTTTACTCAATAACAGATATTCATCGTGTTTGCAGTTTTGGCTGACACCGCAAACAAATGCATTTTTCGCGTGAATAAAAGTCGACTCTGCCACGTTCACGAAAAGGGACACGTTTTAGACCGTTTTTGTGTCCCAAATCGTGAATCGCTTTTTCAACCCCTGTCAAGACCGCTTATCTTTCCAGTAAAACCACCGTCTCTATGCTCGAAATCCATGGGAACATGTCGACCGGTTCAGCTTCAACTGCTTTGTATCCGTTCTTTGCAAAGATCTTCAGATCCCTTGAAAGAGTTTCGGGACAGCCTCTTTCAGTTTCAGTATATATTCAAACGGCACACAGAATCATTTGATACCGTTTTCTTTGAGCCATTCTGTTACATCCTTGGGCATCGATGCTCCGCCTGAATAGTGAACCGATAATCCTTTTCCGATCACGGAATTCGGGGCCAGCTTTGCTATCGCCGTGATGCTCTGCCCGAAACGTCCTCCGCCGTGTGAACAGAACGGTATGACTGTCTTGCCTGAAAGGTCGTACTTTTCAAGGAAAGATGCGATAGGCATCGGGATCGAAGCCCACCAGTTCGGATATCCGAGAAGGATGGTGTCATATTTATCCAGGTTCGCGGGCAGATCAAGGATCTCAGGCCTTTCCTGCTTGTGCTGGGCCTCCTGGGCCTGCATGAGGACGGTGCTGTAGTCATCGGAATACGGATGAACGAGCCTTATCTCAAACAAGTCAGCGCCGGTCTGTTTCTGTATCTCCTGCGCGATCCCCCTTGTGTTTCCGCTCCAGGAATAGAATACAATGAGCATTTTGCCTGAGGTTTTTGAGACGGCAGTCTTTTCCGCTGCGGTTACTGTCCCGGAAACTCCGCTGCCGGCATTTCTTACCAGACGTATGCCGAGGTTGAAGCTCTTCATGTCAGTCTGCCCTGCAGCGCGGTATGCGCTTCTCATGTTCTTTGCGAAGTCATTCCAGCCTCCGCCCCTGTAAACGTGTCTTGTGCCGGAAGAAGCACCGGCGGGGTCGGTGGTCTTTTCCGAAGTATAGGAACCATAGTAATCCCAGCACCATTCATTGACGTTGCCGTGGCAGTCGTAAAGGCCCCATGCATTGGGCTTAAAGCTTCCGACTTCGATCGTCGTCTGACGATATTCGCCGGGTCTTGCCTCCAGTACGGAATCGTTGAAATAGTTCTCTTCGATCTCATACGGGTAATGTCCGTAGAAATTTGCTTCCGTTGCATCAAGAGACTTCTCCGAATTAAACGGCGTCACGGTCCCTGCGCGGCAGGCATATTCCCACTCGGCCTCGGTAGGCAGGCGGTAACCGTTCGCGGATCTGTCCCACGTTACACCTTCAGACGTTATTTTATAGGCAGGAGTAAGGCCTGCATCAAGACTCTTTTTGTTTGCGAAATTTACCGCATCCATCCAGGTGATGTTTTCGACGGGGAGCCTGTCTCCTGAAAAGTTGCTCGGATTGGTTCCCATCAGGCGCTTATAATCTTCCTGTGTCGTCTCATAAGGATCGATAAAGAAAGACGATAAGGTGACTTCATGCTGCTTCTCGTCTTCTATACGCCAGTTCTCCGTCGCGGGACTGCCCATCTTGAATGTGCCGCCCTGAATCTCTATATATCCGTCAGAAGGACTGCCCTTTTCGTTTGATGTTTTTTGTGATGTTGCTGTTGTCATGACTGATCCCTCCGTCTGCGAAGGCAGGGTGCTGCCCGGAAAAGTTTCTTTTCCCGTTCTGATATTTGCGCATACGGCTCCTGCAAGGACCGCTCCAGCAATGAAGATCACCGGCAGGGAAATGTCTTTTGCCGTTTTTTCTTTTGCACCGGCTGCCTTGATAAGTCTTACTGTGTTCGCTCCCGATAATGCGAAAAAGAACAGCACCGCAATGTTTTCGAGAAACACGATGATTCCGGCCTTATCGTAATCGAACATCGCAAAAGGCGTTCTGAAAAAGATATACCCCGGAATGCCGTTCCTCAGGAAAAAGCAAAGTCCCGTGCCCGCAACGCAGAGAAATACTATGTTAAGCACTATCTTAGCCGTTTTGGACGGCTTGACTTTTGCGGTCATGGCGGGCAGGTGAAGTCCCAGATGATATCCCATCAGGATGAAGGACCAGAATGACATGGACAGGTGAAACTGCCTTGCGAATGCTATCGGCAGCAGTCCGTACATGAACGGGACCGCATGTGAGCTCATGGCCATGCCGCACACCGCGGTAAGTGCGATGGAAGCCAGAAGCAGTGTGTTCACAATGGACGAGACGACACGGTAAGCCGTATATCTGCCCTTGAAAAGTGATGAGTACCACTTTCTGTTAAGTATGTTGTGGACGATCAGTACGACCGTCATGGATATGCCTAGCCACTCATGAAGTGCTTCACCTGTGACCTGGTATGCCATCAGGCAGAGCAGAAGGACGGTCATGCAAATATTAACTGCCAGCCTGATCCGGTTGTTCTTCGTATCTGCCATGATGCACCCTCCCTTTTATATCAATTAAGGCCTTCTATCCAGGAACGGATCGAATCTTCAGATGCTCCCGCGCCGAATCTCTTTCCCTTTTGCCAGTCGCCGGTTCCGGCTCTTTCGGCAAGGTTCTTGTCGCTTCTGCCGACTCCGCTGCTTGCGGACGTGCAGAACGGGATCATCTTTATGCCGTCGAACTTATAGCTCTCTACGAAAGTATCCAGGATCCTGGGCTCTTCTCCCCACCAGATCGGATAACCGATATAGACCGTCTTGTAACCGCTTAAGTCAACGGTGCCGCTTGCGATCTCAGGACGTGATTTCTTGTTGTTCTGTTCTTTCGTTGAACGGCTGTTCTTGTCGTTCCAGTTCAGGTCGGCATCGCTGTAAGGTTTGGCGGGCTTTATCTCATAAAGGTCACCGTTCGTGATGGATGCGATCTTCTCCGCGACATCTTTCGTTGTTCCGGTAGCCGAGAAATATACGACCAGAACATCTTTTCCTGCCTTTGTCTCTTCGGAAGTTGTGCCTTCAGTTGAAGCTTCGGTCTCTTTTTGAGTTGCAGCTGTCGTCTCCGCTGCCTGCGTTGTGGCAGCTGCCGTTGTTTCCTGCGAAGTAGTTGTTGCTGCTGTGTTTCCCGAGCATGCGGTAAGACCGAACATAACTATCAGTGCGATCGATGTAAATATCTTTTTCATTGCCTCTTCTCCTTATTCAGGTCTCTTGTTCTGTGCCATGACTCCTGCGAGTTCATGCGGTACGTACGGTTCTTCAAGATAAGTGATCTCTTCTGCTGTCAGTTCGAATTGCACCGCTTTTGCAGCGCCTTCTATGTGATGCATCTTCGTTGCTCCGACAACGGGTGATGTAACCTTAGTAAGAAGCCACGCAAGTGATACCTCGGTCATGGTAACGCCGCGCTTTTCCGCAATCTCAGCGACACGGCTGATTATCACGTTGTCCTGCTGCTCAGTCTTTTCATATTTGAACTTTGCGTATTTATCCTCTTCAGCGCGCTTTGTTCCGCCTTCGCCCGGAAGCCTTGAAAGCCTCCCGCTCGCGAGGGCGCTGTACGGCGTGAGCGCGATGTTCTCTTCTTTGCAGTACGGGACCATCTCACGCTCCTCTTCACGGAAGATCAGATTGTAATGTCCCTGGACCGATACGAACTTCGCAAAGCCTTCTTTCTCTGCCAGTGCATTTGCCTTGGCTATCTGCCATGCGAAGCAGTTGGAGATGCCTATGTATCTTGTCTTGCCTGCTTTGACCGTATTGTTAAGGCCTTCGAGTATTTCATATACCGGGGTGTTCCAGTCCCACATGTGATATATGTAAAGATCGACGTGATCCATGCCGAGATTGTTAAGGCTCATGTTGATCATGTTTTCGACATGCTGCTGTCCGCTGATGCCCTTTTCTATCTCTTCAGGTCTCCTTGGCAGGAACTTGGTAGCAACGACCACATCTTCACGCCTTGCAAGATCCTTCAGCGCGCGGCCAAGGTACTGCTCGCTCGTGCCGCTCTGGTATGCGATCGCGGTATCGAAGAAATTGACGCCGAGGTCCAGTCCCCTCTTTATGATCGCCTTCGACTGCTCTTCATCGAGTGTCCAGCTGTGCTGACCTTTTCCCGCGTCGCCGAAGCCCATGCAGCCCATGCAGATTCGTGATACGTTAAGATCCGAGTTTCCAAGTTTTGTATACTTCATTTCAGATACCTTTCTTTCATGCGTTGCAGCCAAGCAGAATGGTCAGGCAGTTATATGTGAGTTCATAAACCGTGTGGTAGATAAATCCGGTGCCGGCATCCTCCATCGCCGTTTTCTGTTTATCCGTAACGGATGTATAAGGATAGATGCCGAACATAAACGGGAAGAATACATAGATTACGTTCTGTCTTTGAGCTGCGCTCATTTCAGGGCAGAACTTCTCCAGAAGCTGTTGTGTTACTGCGATCGAACGGCCATATGCTTTCTTGAAGCTCACGAGCATCTCAGGCCTGCTTGCCGCTTCCATGTCGTAGTTGTTCATTGCAAGGAGCTTTAGAAGCTGCCCGCGCTTTGCAAGAGACTTCGCCATGAGGTCAGCGAGTTCTTTTCTTTCGAGCTTTTCCTGCCCGTTAAGGATCGATGTAAGCTCTTCGTTCCAGCTGTCGTACTCGCGCTCGAAAAGCGCCAGAAAGATCTCTTCCTTTGTCTGGAAATAGTTATAGATCGTAGGTCTCGAAAACGGGACGATATTGCCGATCTCCTTGAGCGTGATCTCTTTAAAGCTCATCTCCTGATAGAGCTTCTCGCAGGCGCCTATTATCTCTTCGCGTCTTCCTGCTATCATTTCGGGTGTTTTCTTGATCATTACTGTCCTCCCGGCGGCATCCTGTTATGCGCAAATGTCGCTGACACTGTGTCAGTATCATAATGATAACAGCATTTTGACACGGTGTCAACATATGACTCCGTTATGTTTCAAACACCTTAAATTGAGGGATTGCAACAGTGTTAAGCAGCAGTTCTGGTCAGCAGGCAGACCGTCTCGACACTATTTCCGTTGTCCAAACTCATAAATAACTTCTCACTCCCTATTATCGGTAAGGAAAATACAACCTCTTTCAACCACTGGCCATTAGGTTGCTTATCTTCATAGATGTTGATTTCCTTGATTAGGATAGACAACAGCTCATGTTTCTCCTCATCATTCATTTTATAATAGAGGGTGTCGAAATACATTAATGTTTTATATATGTTATCGGCCTCAAGCTTTGCCGTATTGACAGCAATCTTCTTTTTCCTTGCAATCATCAGATCGGCTTCGATTTCGTCGATCTTGTCATAGAGCGCATATATTCTGTCAGACAGATCCGATCTCATGCTGTCAAAATGCTTGTCATCAGGATCAAGCGAATCAGATTCTTCTATGAGTCTGCTTTTCAGTGACAGTATCCTTCTCAATTCACCTTCTTGCGTAGTAATTTCCTTGTCCAGCTCGGAAGTATCAACTTTTGAACTGATCCGGTTCTTCATTATTTCTGCAAACTCCGGCTTTCTGACCAATTTGATTATTATTTCCTCTATAGCTGACTCTATCGTTTCTGCCTTAATCTGTTTTATATAGTTACACTTGTATCCATTAATACCTTTGCGATGCTTGCAGGCATAGTAATAATAGTCTTTGTATTTTTCTCCATTCTTCTTTTTCTTTCTGGCAACATTATGATACATAGCAGCACCGCAAACCGGACAACGCAGCATACCGGTAAGAAGATGGCTTTTACCATTACCGCCATCAATTTTCCTGTCATATGTCCTTGCAAATAATTCGAGTTTTGCTTGCGACAATGCCCATGTCTCATCATCAATCAACGCTTCGTGTAATCCATCAACCAACAGATATTCCTTCTGATTTACCATTCTGTAATCATTACGTGTTCCGTGAACCTTCTCTGTTTTACGGCGCCCATAAGCTATTTTTCCGTTATATACCGGATTATGAAGAACGGCCTTAATAAAGTATGTCGAGAAGTATTCATGTTTTCCGTTTTGTCTGACCTTCTTCGTATAACCATGCGTCTGAAGAAATCTTGCAATCCCGGCTATACCGAGCTCTGTGTTAACGTACTTGTCGAAAATGATTCTGATTACTTCAGCCTCATCTTCCGCTATATACAGAATCCCATTCTCTAATCTGTATCCATATGGAGCAAAACCTCCATTCCACTTGCCATCACGAGCCTTCTGTATTCTGCCTTCCATGGTCTGGACTCTGATGTTATCACGCTCGATCTCGGCAACAGCAGACAGGACAGAGATCATGAGCTTTCCTGAATCTTTAGATGAATCGATACCATCTTCAACACAGATCAGGTTTACATCAAAGTCCTGCATTATCTGTAATGTTGATAATACATCTGCTGCGTTTCTTCCAAATCTCGACAACTTGAATACAAGAACAAATGAAACATTATCCTTTCCATTTGTTATATCTTGAATCATCTGAGTAAAAGCCGGTCTGCCCTCAACCGATTTACCTGACTTTCCCGCATCCTCATATTCGCCGACTATCTCATAATTGTTAAACTCAGCGAACATGCGCATCCTGTTCTTTTGAGCTTCCAACGAATATCCATCGACCTGAATAGCAGTCGATACACGGGTATACATATATACTTTTTTCTTTTCTTCCATCTTTATCCTTCTTTCTTCTGATTAATCTGCTTGAAATAAGCGAGAAATCTCTTTTGGGATTCGTCATCCATATTTCTTACTGTTTCAATCAGGCTTTTCTCCTCGTTTGTAAGGACAAAATCCGTCTCTTCAGTTCCTTTTAGTAAATACGATGTTGATATTCCCAGTGCTTCACAAACTACCGGTATCTTTTCTGCAGTCGGATTAGTATGCTTTGTATTCCAATCACTGATTGTGCTTGCAGTGATTCCGGTTCTGCGAGCTAATTCTCTTATGCTTATTCCGTTATCCTTCATTACCTTGAATAATCTTTCGTTAATCGTCATATAATGCCTCCCTGTAATCTGTACGCTTATGCGTACAGATTATCAGAGGACTTTTTTCCCGTCAATCATCTGTTTTCTTACTTGTCATCAATTCCACATACTTTTTATAGACTTCTGCTTTCTTGAAGAAGTAATAAACAAATTCTGGAGTTGGCAAATCATCAAGGCCGAGGTTATCCCCATACTTTTCAATCATCCTTGCAAGGAAATCGGCAAGTCCGCTCCATTGATCCTTCACCTTGATTGATTTGTTGTTTGTTATTCGTTCATTGTTATTCATATGATCACCTGGCGAATCCGCCTCTATCCTTTCTGTTGATTGATCTTCTTCGTGCCTGTTCTTCTGCTGCGAGCACTTCCAGCAATCCAGGCGGCAGAAGATTCAGTTTCTGCTGTATTCGTTTTTGTTTATCCCTGAGCTCATCAATCCTGCCGTCTCTTTCTTTGACCGCTTTTTCAAGTTCCTCAGTCTTTCCTTTCCAGTAACGGCCGGTATCTCTTTCCGAATCTAACGTGTTCTTCAGGGTGGTAACATAGTCATCTACTGACTTGATCTGCTCTTTCATCTTTGCCATCTCCGGTGCATACCGTGATATCAGTTCGATCGCCTGAGCCTTTTTTTCTTTGCTTTTGATGATTCCGATATCGTTGATCGCCTGCGCGATCTCATCAAAATGCTCCATCAGCATGTCTGCGTTCTTGAAAAGGTATGTCGGAAGATGTTTACGGTGAGTCAGATATTTCGGTATTCCGCGCTTGAGTTCCGGGTAATATGTGGACATCTGCGCATAGTACTGATCTTGAAGTTTTACCAGTCCCTTCGGTCCGCCGATCACTGTCTTGGAAGAAAGCCGTCCTTCTTTAGTTACAGGTACGAAACACACATGCATATGCGGTGTCTTTTCATCCATATGAACTACTGCGGAAATGATGTTCTCCTCACCGAAAGCTTTTGCATAAAACTCATATGCTCTTCGGAAAAAGAAACTGATATCGTAAGATGTCTTTCCTTTAAAGAACTCGGGTGATGCAGTACATATGCTGTCCTGCATCACAATACTGTCTTTTCTTGTCTTGCAGCCAGCTTCCTCGATCCTTCTTTGTATCAGTTTTCTGTAATGGTCAGGCGGTTCCTTGATGTGATAGTTTTTTGCAGAACGTTTCAGATTGATATCAGGATTGCTCTTATAAACCTGTTTCTCACGCTCATGATGTTTTTCCAGTCTGCCGACTGCGCCCATCTTGCATTTGTTGATTCTCATAATTGCATATGCCATAAATAAATCTCCTTTTGATATTTGTTGTGAAATAAATAAAACCCCGCTTTTCTTTAGCGAGGCTTTCTTAGTGTTGAGGCAAGATGTCAATATGTTAATAAGACCAGAGTGTCTATACGGTTGACATCTTGCGGCAGTATTCGGTTCTATACACCGCAACAGAAACAGAAGGACGCTCCTTATGAAAGATCGCCCGCAATAAGCGGCGTGCGATCTTCCAACGAAGCTCTGTTGTGTCGTTATAAGAGCGCCAAACACCGGCGCTCTCATATCT
>JAEEGJ010005397.1_pt1 | contig 40309 bp, 37 predicted proteins | sample 8958761 | NCBI WGS metagenome assembly JAEEGJ01 (sample SAMN16246546, study PRJNA631951) | gut metagenome | biome: gut microbiome; feature: rumen; material: RS-attached | host: Bos | place: Iran: Karaj | collected 2018-10 | reverse complement strand
AGAGATAATAATAGTTTTTTCATGATTTAATTATTTTAAATGGTATAATTTTCTGCAAAAATAGTATAATTTTTTTTCTAAAACTGAAAAAATCCTTAAAAATTGTATCCTGAGATACTATTTGTCACATTCTTTCACGAAACTCAGGAAAAGTGGATGCGGCTTCAGCACCGTGCTCGAATACTCCGGATGGAACTGTGTGCCGATGTACCAGCGCAGTGTAGGGATCTCGACGATCTCCACCAGTCCGCTCTCTGGGTTGGTGCCCACGCACATCATGCCATTTTTCTCGTATTCGTCCTTGTATTTGTTGTTAAATTCATAACGGTGGCGGTGACGCTCGCTGATCTTCGGCATCCCGTAGATGCCAGCCACCTTGCTGCCTTTGCGCAGCTCGCATCCGTAGGCGCCCAGACGCATGGTGCCGCCCATGTTGGTGATGTTTTTCTGGTCTTCCATCATGTCGATTACGTTGTGAGGTGTCTTGGCGTCCATCTCGCTTGAGTTGGCGTCGCTGTAGCCCAACACGTCACGGGCAAACTCGATGACCATCATCTGCATGCCGAGACAGATGCCGAACGCTGGCATGTCGTGGGTTCTGGCATGTTCCAATGCTATGATTTTGCCCTCGATGCCACGCTGGCCGAAGCCCGGACAAACAAGAATTCCGGCCACATTGGCCAGCTTCTCCGCCACATTGGCCTTGGTGATGTTCTCGCTGTTGATGAAGTCGATTTTCACCTTGACATGGTTGTATATTCCCGCCAATATCAGGCTTTCGCGGATGCTCTTGTAAGCGTCCTGGAGGTCGTATTTGCCTACCAAGCCGATATGTAATTCTTTTGTTGCGCCATGCTGTAGCTCGAGGAAATGGTGCCACGATTCCATCTTAGGCATTTCGCCCACCGGCACGCCGAATTTTCTTAACAAAGCCGCGTCAAGTCCCTGCCGCTGCATGTTGACAGGCACCTCGTAGATGCTCGGGAGGTCTTCGCTCTGCACCACACATTCGAGGTCGACGTTACAGAACGACGCCACCTTCTGACGGATGCCGTCGGAGAGGTGTTTCTCGGTGCGCAACACGAGCACATCGGGCTGGATTCCTGCACCTTGCAGCTCCTTCACCGAGTGCTGCGTCGGCTTGGTCTTGAGCTCGTCGGCAGCCCTCAGATACGGCACAAAGGTGAGATGCACACATGCCGCGCGGTTGCCGAGCTCCCATTTCAGCTGGCGTATCGCCTCCAGGAACGGTGCCGACTCGATGTCGCCTATGGTGCCGCCAATCTCCGAGATCACGAAGTCTACCTCGTCGTTGTGCTGCAAAATCCTGTGTTTTATCTCATCGGTGATATGAGGCACTACCTGTATGGTCTTGCCCAAGTAGTCGCCACGACGTTCCTTGTCGATGACGGCTTTGTAAATCTTGCCCGTCGTCACCGAGTTGGCCTGCGTGGTGCGGATGCCTGTGAAACGCTCATAATGTCCGAGGTCGAGGTCTGTCTCCATGCCGTCAACGGTCACGTAACACTCGCCGTGCTCGTATGGGTTGAGCGTCCCCGGGTCGATGTTGATATACGGGTCGAATTTCTGTATGGTTATCGTGTATCCGCGAGCCTGCAGCAACTTGCCGATGCTCGCCGAAATAATGCCTTTTCCAAGGGAGGAGACTACACCTCCAGTCACAAAAATATATCTTGTCATAGAATCAGTTTTAAAGTCGCAAAAATAATTAAAATTTCGATTTTATTTAATAAAAATTTATTTTAATAAAATAGAAACACTATAAAAATATATCCTAAGACACCTCCTATGATGCCTAATATCAACCCGACTTTCACCATGTCTTTCGTCTGAACAAGTCCAGTGGAGCTTGCAATGGCGTTGGGTGGTGTCGAGATAGGCAGCGTCATCGCCAATGAGCAGCATATTGCGACGTAGATTATCAACGATGCCGCGCCACCCAAGGCCGACAGCTCATCTTTGATAGCCGTCGAGATGACAGCAAGCACTGGCATCAGCAGACTGGCTGCTGATGAGTTGGAGATGAAGGTGGAGAGCAGATACATCACAAATCCGGCTCCAATTATCACCGCCACGGCGCCCCATTTTGTGAACGGTATCGCGTTGATGAGCGAAGCGGCAAGCCCTGTCCCGTTGAGACACGTTCCCAAGGCGAAACCGCCTGCCACCATCCAAAGGATATGCCACTCGATGCTGGAGAAGTCTTCTTCTTTGAAAACCCCAGTGATGGCAAACACCGCAAACGGCAACAGCGCCACAATGTTAGCGTCTATATGCGTCCATCCCTCGGTCACCCACAACAATATCGTGACAGGCATGGTGATGGCCACAATCCAAAACTTCTTATCGAATTTGGCATTCGACTGTATCTCAATCTCCAGTTTGTCCATCTTGATAGGGTAGAGGAGCATCAAGACCACCCATGCTATCAGAAGAAGCAGGATCACGAAAGGCACCATGTGGAATGCCCACGTGCCGAAGCTGATGTCGATGCCTACCTTTGCCAGCTGTCCTAATGCTATCGCGTTTGGCGGCGTACCGATAGGGGTTCCCAAACCTCCGAAGTTGGCGGCAATAGGGATAGCGAGCGTCAACGCCACTGGCCCGTTGCTTTCTTTCGGAAGGCTCTTCAACACAGGTGCCATAAACGCCAGCATCATCGCAGCGGTGGCGGTGTTCGACATAAACATAGAGAATGTTCCGGGTACCAACAACAAGCCGAGAAGCACAAACTTGGGGTTCTTCCCGAAGATGCTGAGCAGGCTTTTCGCCAGATAGGCGTCAAGTCCTACCTTGCTGGCCGCTATTGCCATCACGAAGCCGCCTAAAAACAGCATGATGACAGGGTCGGCAAACGATGCCATGATCTCGCGATAGCTCACGGTAGTGCCAGCCGACTCTATCAGAAAACCCTTGTCGGAAACGGCAAAAAGCAACGCTACGATGGTCGTCACCGAAGTCGCCCATGCCGGGATAATCTCAAACAGCCACATCAAAGCGGCGAAGACGAAGATAGCCAGAGTCCTCTGCTGGATGACGGTAAGTCCGTCGATGCCGAACCATTCCGTAGGGATCACCCACAATACAATGGTTATCAACACCACCAATACCTGAAGGATGGTCTTTTTTTTCATAAGACTGTAAGGTTAAAAACTAGTTTAGTTTTATTAAGCTGCAAAAATATGAAAAAAATCAAATATAAAAATGTGAATAAAAAAGAAAAAAAGCGAACCTTTAGGAAAAAGTTCGCTATACATATTAAGTAAATATAAACACCTTTAATTTTTTTGCTTATTTGTAAAATTCATAGGTGGTAAAATTATAGGACCCAATCCAGCTTTCAATGAAAGATTGGTAATATGTTCTCGTATATATGGGAAAATAATGGCCGCACCATTTATATTACCAAATGTGTCAAAATCTTTCAATTGACTTTCCCCTATACATTCAAAAATACCAACCATTTTGACTAAAAACGAGAATTGTTCTGTATCATTATAGTTTTGGGTTACAGTTACTGTCTCAGCAACAGATATTATCTTGTCTTGTACACCGACTTCGGTATTAATGTTCATATTTAAACCAGGCATTCCATTGCTGAATTGTACATTATTTATACGTTTGAAATTACTTTCCAGCAATATCAAATTATTAATCCTAAAGCCAGAATCCATTTTATTTGTTTTGCTCATATTATGCTGCTTTTAAGATACCACTTTCAATATATGTGTTAGGAATATTAAATTGAGTAAAATTTTCTGTCTTATTATATTCCGTGTATGTCACTCTTTCAAATAATTTATTCATGGAATTAAAAACATTTGTATAAAACACGTTTGGTGTTTCATTTAAAAACGTTATTGGTGCGTATTCCAATCCCTCTATAACAAGTTCTGGATTCTCAATGCCTATCAAAGCATCGTCAGAAACAAAGCAAATGTTTTCACAAGGGAATTGTACAACGAATCTATTATAGAAGTCATTTTCCCAATTAATATAATTCTCATCTAAACGATAGACTTCATTAGGTAGCACTTCCACAACATGTACCAATGCATTTTGGTCATATTCATAACGAATACGTGTTTTCGTGAAACGTTTGATAAATGCATTTAATTCATCAAATATAAAATCTTTCGCTCCCATTGTTAGTATTTTTTTAGAATAGTCAATAATTTCTTTGACATATCAATAGATTGCTTACTTTTTTTACTATCGAAGATAACATCCTTATAGTCTGCATCTGTACGAAGACGTTTAAGCTGAGGTATGTTGTTTCTTAAATCACGCGCATCTTCTCTTGAATTTGTCTTTTGTAAACTAGTAATGTAAGAAACAACTTCATTGAGTAAAAACTCATGCGAACCATATTTTGACTGACTAGTTTTTGTATCGAGTTCGTTTTGAGATTTATCCATAGAATACAACCAAATATATTGTAATAATTGGTAACAACTATAATATGCGGCATGAGCAACAGCAGGATAATAAAAATTGTTGTGCAATAAATCTGCTGCAGCAATAAGCATGTCTGACTTATTTCGTAATTGACTATTAGGCATTATTATGTTGTAATAAAAACAAGTCTGCAAAGATATAATTTTTTTCTTAATTGTGCGAAAAAAATTAAATTTGCGATGCAAATTTGTTTAATTCAAATAAATAATCTATTTTTGCATTTTAATAGATATGTTAATTTTCCCTATGTTAGAGCTCACTATCGCCAAATCATTGAATAAGGCTTACAGACAGATTCCAGTCGACCGTGCAGCCTTCGATTCCTTTAAAAACCAGCTGCATGTCCTCTATGAGCAAATCTCATCAATCAACACTGAAGAAAAGCTCAAGGGCGATCTGATGGATTTCCTGAAGTTAACCTTTTATAGGCAGAACTACAAAGTGTCACCTAATGGTGATATTGATTGTGCGATCCATCTTGGCAAAAGTATTGACGATCCGGTAGGTGTTATCTTCGAAGTAAAGAAGCCGACTAACGTTTCAGAGATGATAACGCGCGATGACCTCAATAAGAAAGCTTTGCAGGAGCTGTTGCTATATTATCTCCGAGAACGCCACTCAAAGAAGAACTTTCAGCTCAAACACCTTGTGGTCACCAACATCAATGAGTTTTTCGTTTTTGATGCCCAAGAGTTTGAATGTCTGTTTTACTCCAACAAAAAGCTCATCAAACGGTTCGAGGAGTTCAGTGCTGGTGAATTGACGTCCGAGAAGACAGACTTTTTCTATAAGGAAATTGCAGCTGACTTTATCGCTCAGGTGGTGGACCAACTGACCTTCACATGGTTCGACATCCGGAAATACAAAATCTATCTCGATACTTATAACGACAAACGTCTTATCGAGTTATTCAAATTCTTCAGCCCCGAGCATCTTTTGAAGAAACGCTTCCAAAACGACAGCAACTCACTCAACACCAAGTTCTATAGCGAACTTTTGTACATCATTGGCCTAGAAGAGGTAGAAGAAAAGGACAGCCATAAGCGTATCATCACCCGCAGAAACAAGAACGAGCGTCACCAAGCTTCCATCCTTGAGAACGCCATCAACATTTTGGATGCCGAAGATTGTCTCGACAACGTAGAGGGGCGTCATTCCTACGGAAAGACACGAGAAGAACAACTTTTCGGTGTTGCACTTGCCCTGACGATTAACTGGGTGAATCGTGTGTTGTTCCTGAAACTTCTTGAGGCCCAGCTTGTCAAATACCACAAAGGCAATCAAGGTTACACTTTTTTGAGTCCTTCCGTTATTCCTGACTACGACGAACTTAACAAGCTTTTCTTCCAAGTCCTTGCCAAACGTGTTGCGGAACGTCCCGAAAGCATCAACACGAAATATGGCAAAGTTCCCTACCTGAACAGTTCCCTGTTTGAAATCAGTTTTCTGGAACGCCAGACTATCCGTATCAGCAATCTTGAAAACAACGAACTCCCGCTTTTTGCCGGCACCGTTCTCAAAGACGGATCGAAGCCCCGATACAAGCAGCTTCCGACACTTCGCTATTTGTTGGAGTTTCTTGATGCCTACGACTTCGCAAGCGAAGGATCTGAAGAGGTCCAAGAACAGTCAAAGACACTTATCAACGCCTCGGTTCTCGGCTTGATTTTCGAAAAGATCAACGGCCACACAGACGGTTCCGTATTCACTCCTGGAGCTGTCACCATGTACATGAGCCGCGAAGCCATCCAGCAAACTGTGGTTCGTCGTTTCAATGAAGAAATGAATTGGACCTGCAACGATTACGACGCCCTTAAAAACAAAGATATCGAAGATATTGCCCAAGCCAATGCCATTATTGACTCGCTACGCATCTGCGACCCCGCTGTTGGCTCGGGCCACTTCTTGGTGTCTGTCCTTAATGAAATCATCCGTACCAAATATGACCTTGGCATTTTGGTTGACAGTTCTGGCAAGCGCATCAAGAAACAAGATTACAGCATCGACATTGAGAATGACGAACTCCTTGTTTCCGACGAGGACGGCAATCCCTTCTCGTATGTCCCCGGCAACGCTGAGAGTCAGCGCATTCAGGAAACGCTCTTCAACGAGAAACGCAAAATCATCGAGAATTGTCTTTTCGGCGTGGACTTAAATCCCAATGCCGTAAACATTTGCCGTCTACGCCTTTGGATTGAGTTGCTGAAGAATGCCTATTACACCAAGGAAAGCGGTTTCACCGAGTTGGAGACGCTTCCGAACATCGACATCAATATCAAGGTGGGCAACTCCCTGTTGCACCGCTTCGATTTGAGTCAAGACATCTCAGACATACTTCGCAAAAATGGCATCTCCATAGGCGATTATTGCAAGGCTGTCAACGACTACAAAAATGCCCACAGCAAGGAAGAGAAGAAAACCCTTGTGGATTATCTGAAGCAGATTAAAGGCAATCTTCGCACACAAATTGGGCAGAATGACCCCAAATTGAAGGAAAAGCAAAAACTAGAAAGTGAATTAAACGATTTGTTAGCGCCACAACTTTTTGAGATTAGCAAGAAGGAACAGGCTACACGCGACAAAAAAGCGAAAGACTTGCAGGGCAAGATAGCTAAACTTCAAAAAGAGATTGATGAGATACATGACAACAAGGTCTTTGTGGATGCTTTCGAGTGGCGTATTGAATTTCCTGAAGTGCTTGATGAAAACGGCAAGTTCATCGGCTTTGATTGCGTCATTGGCAATCCGCCGTATATCCAACTCCAGAAGATGGGCACGGATGCCGATGCACTCCAAAAGATGAATTACCAAACCTACGAGCGCACTGGTGACACTTATTGCCTGTTCTACGAGATGGGCATGGTATTGTTGAAGCCAGGGGCATTGTTATCGTTTATTACATCAAATGGATGGATGAAATCAGCGTATGGAGAATCATTACGAACATTGTTGTCTGAGAAGTACCAACCCAGCCTTTTGGTTGACTTTGCTGGTTTCAAAGTATTCGATACCGCTACTGTAGATGTCAATATCTTGTCTGTAATCAATGCTAATACTAAAAACAAAACAAAGGCTTGTTCAATAAAAAGAAACGAATTTGAAGTCAATAAATTGAGTGATTACATAATGACACATACCCAATACTGTAGTTTTGGGAAAGAGTCATGGGCTATTTTGAGCGATATAGAATTGAGCATTAAGACAAAAGTCGAATCAGTTGGCGTACCGCTAAAAGATTGGGATGTGGAGATTTACCGTGGTGTGTTAACTGGTTACAACGACGCTTTTATTATTAACTCTGAAAAAAGAAATGAAATCCTTGAAAAGTGTGCCGATGATGAAGAACGTGAAAGAACGGCTGCAATCATTCGACCAATATTAAGGGGACGCGATATCAAACGATATAGCTATGAGTTTGCCGATCAGTATATTATCGCGACATTCCCGTCAATGCAATATAATATAAATGATTATCAAGCTCTTAAATCATTTCTTCTTAGTTTTGGAATAGAGAGGTTAGAACAAACTGGAGAGGAGCATGTTGTTAATGGAGAAAAGGTAAAAGCAAGAAAGAAAACGAATAATAAATGGTTTGAAACACAAGATAGTATTAGTTATTGGGACGAATTTTTAAAGCCAAAAATTATTTGGAAACGAGTGGGGTCTATCCTTCGTTTTTCCTATGATGAGAATGGATTGTTTGGCTTGGATAGTACGTGTTTTGCAGTAGGAAAGGAAATAGCGTATATTTGTTGCATATTGAATTCTTCAATGGGTCATTATTTGTTGAATGAGGCTCCAAAAACAGGTACTGGAGATCTATTAATTAGTGTTCAAGCTGTTGAACCCATAAAAATACCACCAATTTCACCAGAATTAAATGAAATCTTTAAAACAATAATTGGTAAAGCATTATCTGACTCTGATACTTTTATTGAGGAAGAGGTGGATAATCTTATATTCAATTTGTATGGTTTGACCGAAGTAGAGAAAGACTTCCTCGTTAAAAATTTCCGAGGATAAATTCTGCTTCTTCGGCTGTTAGATTATATTTTGTGCAAATAACCTTATCTATTTGAGACTCTATTGATTCACGGTTTGTATCAGAAGTGAGTCTTTTGGTCACCAAAGCTTCAATATCCGAATCATAAGGAAGCAAGGGTAACAACTCCACTGTGTATTTTAACCAGCGGTTGGTTCCTGCTCCTGATGAAGTGCCAATACAATTTGTGAAATACCAACGAATTAGTTTGGAGTTTAATAGTCCGAGAATATGAAACAAATGATTACCCGTTAGAAAGAATACCGTATTGAGTGGAATGAAGTTGTCGCAAATTGCGAATTTAGATTCATCAGACAATTCTATCCACACGATTTTTGTCTTATCTAATTCGTCCAAATAAGCGCAATTACGTAAGTTGTACGGTGTGTCTCCTTGGTCTGCTCTCGGCTTAACTTTATCCCAATAACAATCAAGATGTTGTTTGATGGCAGGATAGTCTTCTATATGAATGCGATCTAGCTTATCTTTAATGCCGTTATGGGTATTGATTAGCCATAAATCAGCCCAGTTATACTTGTATCGTGCCACATCCCTGCCGCGAAGAATCGGTCTTATTCTTTCATCATAAAGGTATTTACAAATCTGCATAGAGTGTTTCTGTCTACTTTGCAGATAACAGCTATTTTTCGTCGTGAAATCCCGGCCTTCAATAATTCCGATATTAAAGTCTTTTTGGGATAGAGTTTGTACTTTTGTTCATCCGTCTTCTTTCCAGTAGGCCTCCCTAACACCACACCCTCAGCCTTCTTCCTCGCCAACGCCTCTTTCGTCCTCTGGCTAATGAGATTTCTTTCAATTTCCGCAGAAAGGCCAAAAGCAAATGCCAGCACCTTACTTTGAATATCATCGCCAAGACGATAGTTGTCCTTAATGGTCCACACACGACACTCCTTTTTCATACAGAGACTCAGAATTTCCATAATCATGAACAAATTACGCCCTAATCTTGAAAGCTCGGCACAGATAATCAAATCGTCTTTCTGAATTTTCTTCAAAAGTCTACCCAATTCCCTTTTGTCATAATTCTTTGTTCCAGAAATGGTTTCCTCAATCCACCCATCAATGTGTAGTTTTTCTTTCAAACAGAAGTTGTTGATTTCGAATCGTTGGTTTTCAACTGTCTGTTTGTCGCTGCTGACTCTAATGTAACCGTAAATCATTGTATGTTTTTTATTAAATAAAAAAGGATGCCGTCCTTTCAAACGACATCCTCTCTAAAGACTAGCGACTAAAGACTAGCGACTTACTTCACTTCCTCAAAATCCACGTCAGTCACATCCGGGTCTGAACCGCCGTTGTTTCCGCCGTTACCAGGATTCTGTGGGCCTTGCTGGCCGTTGAATGGGCCCTGCTGGCCGCCCTGTGCACCGGCGTTCTTGTACATCTCTTCTGATGCCTTCTGCCAGATTCCGTTCATCTCTGCCATGGCAGCGTCGATGCCGGCGATGTCCTGTGCCTTGTGGGCTGTCTTCAGCTTCTCGAGAGCGCTCTCAATCTCGCCCTTCTTGTCGGCTGGCAGCTTGTCACCATATTCCTTCAGCTGTTTCTCAGTGTTGAAAATCATGGCGTCGGCAGCGTTGATCTTGTCGATACGCTCACGTTCTTTCTTGTCGGCATCAGCATTTGCTTCCGCTTCTGCCTTCATCCTCTTGATTTCGTCGTCGCTCAAGCCTGACGATGCTTCGATACGGATGCTCTGAGTCTTGCCTGTGGCTTTATCCTTAGCGCTCACGTTCAAGATGCCGTTGGCGTCGATGTCGAATGTCACCTCAATCTGCGGGACACCTCTTGGCGCTGGCGGGATGTTGTCGAGGTTGAATCTGCCGATGGTCTTGTTCTGGTTGGCCATCGGACGCTCGCCCTGCAACACGTGGATCTCCACCGATGGCTGGTTGTCGACAGCTGTCGAGAACACCTCCGATTTTTTGAACGGGATGGTGGTGTTGCTCTCGATGAGCTTTGTCATCACGCCGCCGAGAGTCTCGATACCGAGTGACAACGGTGTCACATCAAGCAACAGCACGTCTTTCACCTCGCCTGTGAGCACGCCGCCTTGGATTGAAGCTCCGATAGCGACCACTTCGTCCGGGTTCACGCCCTTTGAAGGCTCTTTCTTGAAGAAGTCACGCACTATGTTCTGGATGGCAGGGATACGTGTCGAACCGCCGACCAAGATGACGTCGTCGATGTCGCTCACGCTCAGGCCGGCATCCTGCAATGCCTTACGGCAAGGCTCGATGGTTGCCTGGATGAGGTCGTCGCACAACTGCTCGAACTTGGCTCTTGAGAGCTTGCGCACCAAGTGTTTAGGTCCGCTCTGTGTTGCTGTGATATATGGCAGGTTGATTTCTGTCTCTGTCGATGCTGACAACTCAATCTTTGCCTTCTCAGCTGCCTCTTTCAATCTCTGGAGTGACATAGGGTCCTTGCGGAGGTCGATGTTCTCGTCGTGCATGAACTCTTCTGCCAGCCAGTTGATGATTCTCTCGTCGAAGTCGTCGCCGCCGAGGTGGGTGTTGCCGTTTGTCGATTTCACCTCAAACACGCCGTCGCCGAGCTCCAAAATTGAGATATCGAATGTACCGCCACCGAGGTCGTACACTGCAACCTTCACATCGCTCTTCTTCTTGTCCAAACCGTATGCCAAAGCTGCCGCTGTAGGCTCGTTGATGATACGGCGCACGTTCAAACCTGCTATCTCGCCGGCTTCCTTAGTAGCCTGACGCTGTGAGTCGCTGAAGTATGCAGGCACCGTGATGACGGCCTCTGTGACAGGCTGTCCGAGGTAGTCCTCAGCGGTCTTCTTCATCTTCTGAAGCACCATTGCCGAGATCTCCTGCGGTGTGTAAAGCTTGCCGTCGATGTCGATACGTGGTGTGTTGTTGCCGCCTTTTACCACTTTATAAGGTACACGGCTAATCTCGCTCTGCATCTTGTCGTAGGTCTCACCCATGAAACGTTTGATGGAATAAACGGTTCTCAACGGGTTTGTGATGGCCTGACGTTTTGCAGGCTCGCCAACCTTACGCTCACCGTTGTCGGTGAATGCCACGATTGACGGGGTGGTGCGGTGGCCTTCGCTGTTCTGGATGACCACTGGCTCATTGCCTTCCATCACTGAAACGCATGAGTTGGTTGTTCCTAAGTCTATACCAATGATTTTTGACATAATTTTTAATCTCCTATTTTTAATTACACTTTTTTTCGAATTCTGTCATCAATCCCTCAATTTTTATGCCAAAAATCAAAAATTTTGTAAAAAATATGATAAATAAAAAATTGAGAACCAACAAAACATTGATTCTCAATTGGTTATAAATTTTTATAAATTATTGCCAATATGACAAAATGTCACTTTTGTTGCCTGCAAAAGGCCTACCTGAAGTAATAATATGGGAATCTCTCCCTGATCTTGTTCTTCGTCCTTTCGGCGATTTCAACCATTTGAGGTTTGGTGATGCGCGATGACACAATACCTGTCCCGTTTTCCACATTGGAGTAATTCGGCACATCCTGTATTGCGCTCGACGAGTTGGTGATCAGATAGTAATTGTACAAATCTTCTCCAACAGCCGTGATGTCGAACTCGAACTTCTCAAACCAACGCTGAACCCCATACGGACTGTTGTTTTTCAGATAATTGTTGTTTTCCAGATATGTATACAACATTGATGGGGTGTATGATATCACATAATATGGCAGATTCTGACTGGTGTTGTACAAATCTTCGGCTTTGCCCGAACCCAAAGGCCATTTCATGCTGATGTGCGCAGTGTCGGTCGCCCCAGGCTGAAGCTCGGCATAATGGAAATATCCTGTCACCTCGAAATATGATGCCGTCGATTGGAATGGGGCTACAGGCACTCTCCACTCAACGTTTGCCGTACTTGTAGTGACGTCGGTGAAAGTGATTGGGATCCCCGCTGACGGCTTTTGAAAATTGAAACTGTTGATGGTGCTGACTTTGGCAGAAACAGTGACGTTGTCAGCCTTCCTCAAGACATCAATCTCGTATTCTTCGCCTTCAAGAAGCTTTTTCGGAACATAATAATAGGTCTGGTAGCAACCCGTGTAAAATACAGCGTCCGGGTCGTATGGCACCCACTTCGCGATGGTGTCCAGCGTCAGAGTCTGAGTGGCATTGCTGCCCGCAAATTTTCCGGTGAACTTAACCTCAATCTCGTCGTATGTGTAATTGCTGACAGCGTAAATGGGCGCCAACTCGGTGACATTACCGATGAAACTCTTCGTGATTTTGAAGAAATTGGTGTCGGCATTGGCATCAAGCATGCCGTAAACAACTGTCGTCTCGCCCTCGTCGCCGTAAAGGTCAACCTTGGTGCTGCAAGAGCTGAAAATCATCGCAGCTATAGCAAAAATTGTATAAATCAGTCTTTTCATGGTCGTTATTTTTTCTTCCCCACACCGTCATTTCGACCGTAGCGAAGCGAAGTGGAGAAATCTCATTTAAACCTGCAAAAATACAATTTTTTTTATTATAACAAAAATTTTTTATCTGTTAGGGTCATAATAAAAACCGTAAGGATAGTTGTTGGCTATCCGTTTGCGGCATATCTGCTCTATTGTCCTGAAAGTGCTTTTTGTCGTGCGGACCGACATCAGTCCGATTCCATTTTCAATATTGGTGTAGTTAGGTACTTCCGGATAGTGGTTGTCCGCTCCAGTTGCCACATTATAGTAATAAAGATCTTCCCCAGTGACAAAAATCTTGAACTCGAAGTCCTTAAGCCACCGTTTTACCCCATGCGGACTATTGTTCACGAGATACTCGTCGGTCTCCAATTTGAAAAAGAATCGTGATGGCATGTATTGTATGGTATAGTAATTATCGGTGGTGTTGAACAGTCCTTCGGTCTGTCCGCTTCCCAAAAACCATTCGAAGCAGCGGTCCACCGTGTCATGTGCGCCTGGCATCAGCTCCCTGTAATGGAAATAACCCACCACGTCGTAATATTCTCCGTTGATTTTGTAGCTCGCCGAAGGATCGGTGCCCTTCCACTCCACGTTTTTTAGAACATTGGATTTGAAATCGATATATTTGTTGGAGGGAAGAGGCTTTAAAAACACAAAAGGACAAATAGTCCTGGTTTTCGCCGAAACCTTGACACCATCGGCTTTTCTGATGATGAAGAGCTCGTATTCCTCGTCCTCGCGAAGCTCTTTCGTGGTGAAATAAAATGACTGCAACCGTTTGTCTTCCATTTTTGTCACAAGCTCAAGCTTCAGGGTGTCAACATTATTCTCATCTTTAAAACGACCGGCAAAATATACGTCAATATCATCTTTGTCATAATAATAGTCACCGTGTAACGACGATTTTGAAACCTTGAAGAAATTGGTGTCGGCGTTGGTGTCAAGTATCGTATAAACAATTGTTGTGTCGTCATTCTCGATGTACAAGTCCACATCAGTGCGACAAGAGGCAAAAAACAGCGTCAATATGGCAAACAAACAATATTTTTTCATAATAAATGGATAACGATGCGCAAAGATACAATTTTTTATCTAATTTTGCAAAAATTTTGAAAAATATGTATTTATCTCATAACGCTTCTTTGGTAACGACCCACGTCCTCCAGGAGATGAAGAACAAAGGTGAGAAAATCGCGATGCTCACAGCATACGATTACACGATGGCTAAGATTCTCGATCAGTCGAACATCGATATTATTTTGGTTGGCGACAGTGCCTCTAACGTGATGGCAGGTCACAAGACAACTCTTCCAATCACCCTCGACGAGATGATAATGTACGGCTCGGCAGTGGTCCGCGCCGTGTCACACGCCATGGTGGTCGTCGACATGCCGTTCGGAACATACCAGGGTAACTCGAAGATAGCTCTTGAGTCGGCCATCCGCATCATGAAAGAGACAGGTGCCAACGCCGTGAAACTCGAAGGCGGACGTGAGATCATCGAGTCGGTGGAGCGTATCCTCTGCACCGGCATCCCGGTGATGGGCCATCTCGGACTTACTCCTCAGAGCATCAACAAATTCGGCACATACGTGGTGCGTGCCAGAGACGAATATGAAGCTAACAAACTCCGCGAAGACGCTGTACTCCTTCAGGAAAAAGGCGTGTTCAGCATAGTTTTGGAAAAGATTCCGGCAGCACTGGCGACAGAAGTGTCACAGTCACTGCGCATCCCGACCATCGGCATCGGCGCCGGTCACGGCTGCGACGGACAGGTGCTCGTCCTGCAAGACATGCTCGGCCTTTCAAACGACTTCTCTCCACGTTTCCTGCGCCGCTACAACAACCTATACACCAGTATCAAAGACTCCGTCCACGCCTATATCAACGATGTCAAAGAGGTCACATTCCCCAATGAATCGGAACAATATTAATTTTTAACCCGTAAGGACAAGGCATGCCTTGTCCCAACAGGATATGAGAATAAACGACCGCATTCTTTTTGAAGATAATCACTTAATAATAGTGAATAAGCTCCCGAGCGAAATCGTCCAGGGTGACAAAACCGGCGACGTGTGCCTCCTCGATGACGTGAAGGCGTACATCAAAGTGACGAAAAACAAGCCCGGTGAGGTGTTTGCAGGCCTCGTCCACCGTCTCGACCGCCCTGTCAGCGGCGCCGTCATCTTCGCGCGCACCAGCAAGGCACTCAGCCGCATGACGACGATGGTGAAAGACCGTAACTTCCATAAGACATATCTCGCCATCGTGAAAAACCGTCCGCCGAAAGAAGCTGACGAACTCAACGACTACATGGTGAAAAACGAGGCTCAAAACAAGTCGTACATAGTGAAAGAGGGGACAAGCGGCGCGAAATTGGCTACCCTAAGATACCGTGTCGTCGGCAAGTCCGACAACTACTATCTCCTTGAAATAGATTTGCTTACTGGCCGCCACCATCAGATCCGCTGCCAGCTCGCCCATATCGGCTGCCCCATCAAAGGCGACCTCAAATACGGCTATCCGCGCTCCAACCCCGATGCCTCGATATGCCTCCATTCCTACAAAATCACCTTCGAGCACCCTACGTTGAAAACACAGATGACAGTCACCGCCCCGATGCCACAAGGCATGCCCTGGGACGCTTTCGTCATTTCGACCGAAGCGTAACGCAGTGAAGCAAAGTGGAGAAATCTTCTTTTAACGAAATCATCATGAAGTTCCCGTTAATAAAGGATTTCTCGACTACACTCCGTTCCGCTCGAAATGACGATATTACATTAAAAAATTATCAAAACTTCCCGAGGCTTGCTCAAAAATTCGATTTCCTCTTCTGTCAATTCAAACAGATTGTCGCGCACAATCAGAAACTGCATGCCAGGCTTGAAAACCAGTTTCCAAGGGAACTCCTCAAGCAGGTTGCCTTCGCAGTTGAGCTCGATAAGCGACTGCATATCCGACATGTCGGGCATCGAAATCAGCTTGTTGTAACCGACTCCGAGACGCTCCAAAGAATCCATTTCCACAATCCAATCAGGAATTGTCAAAATTTTGTTATGGTGGATGTAAAAATAAGTCAGATTCTTCAAATTTCGCAGCGTATCAGGAATGGCATCAATCTCATTATAAGAAAGATACAGATATTGTAAATTATCGAAATTGCCAACAAAATCAGGGATTTCCTTGATATGATTCTTATAAAAATCGAGGTGCTGCAAGTTTTCAAAACCCGAAATCTCTTCTGGAATCGTCGCAAACTCATTTTCATAAAAAATGAGATGATGCACCTGTTTCAAATCGGCAAAAGATTTCGGCAAATCCTTTAGTTTATTCTTCCCCAAATTCAGATTTGTGCATTGCAAATCACCAATGTTTTCGGGCAGTTTCTCAATATTATTGCCTCCAATCGACAGCTTTTTGACTTTTGAAGCATGCTTGACGTCCGACTCGGATAGCTTTAATCGGTTATGATTCAAATCCAGGCTCCGCAGACTGTCGAGTTGCGCTATGAAACGAGGGATATGTTTGATTCTATTGTGCTCTAAATCAAGATGTTCGAGGTTTTTGCAATGTTTAATGCTCGGCGGAACGCGCTTGAAGCTGTTGTCAAACAGTTTTATCGATTCAATCTTGTTGCCTCTCGGAAATTTGATTCTTCTCAAACCGCATTTCTCGATGATGACGTTGCGCAAGCTGTCTGATGCCAGCAGCTTTTTGTCGATTTTCCTGATGTTTACGTTGGTTATCATCAGAGTGCCGTTTTCAATTTCCGGTGAAAATGAAGAACTGGCAGAATGCTGAGTGCCGCAAGATAAAAGCTCAAGCAAAAGTATCAGAAAAAATATTTTGAGGTAGAGTCTCATTGTTTTATAACGTAATTTGACAGCCGTTTGTTTCCGTCATTTCGACTGGAGCGTAATGAAATGGAGCGTAATGGAGAAATCTCCTACAAACAGAGTAACTGCTTGATTGTCGGAGATTTCTCCACTCCCTTCGGTCGGTCGAAATGACTAGTTGCGTGTTTATTTCTTCACAAAAGTAATCTCCTCGATGCCGCAATCGTCCTTGAAGTCATAGAAATTGACAACGATGCTCTTCTCTTTCACCACGAAACCGTACGGTGGCTGGGCCTCTCCGAGGTCGCTGCCGTCAGGATTCTTTGGCTGGATAGAGCCTGTCGACTTGCCGTCGAAGGTGTACTTGAAGTCGAGAGCCACATCTTTGAAGACAACAGCCTTTTCGCCATTTTGCTCGGCTACGAGCTTCATCACAAACAAACCGTCGTTGTCTTGGTAGAAACTCATTGTCATGAACATGTCGTATGTCACTCCGTCCATGACACCTATGCCTCTGCCTTCCCAGTTTGTTCCCGAAAGGGCAGTCATGGTGTTTCCATCGTCTGATAACTTGAAATTGAAAGGCATCGTGAACTGTACTCTGACAGGCTTGCCGTCATTCATTCCGGGCTTCCACTTCGGCATCGCCTTCAACACTCTGATTGCTTCAGCGTCAAGCTCATCGCTAACGCCACGCAACACTGTGAATGATGACAGACTGCCGTCTTTTTCAACCACAAACTGAACAAAAACCCTGCCTTCGATGCCTTTGTCCCTTGCTGATTTTGGATACTTTACGTTTTTGTTGATGAAGTCGAACAGGGCTGTTGTTCCGCCAGGAAATTCAGGGTATTTCTCAGCGCTCAGGCAAACTTCGTCACCATCTGCTTCTTCAGCGTCCTCATCGAATATCATACTGACAAGGTATTTGAGGTCAAACGGCTTGCCGTCGACAGTGACAGTGTAGCTGTTGCGCTCGTCATGGTTGTTTTTGGCAAAAAGTTTGTGGTCGCCAAGCTTGAAGGTCTTTTCTTTCTTGACACTGTTGATGTCGAGAGTGTAGTCTTCCCCGTCAATGTTTATTTCCATAGGGTCGGCAAACGTGACGTAGGACTCTTCGCCTATTTTTATTGTGGTCCTGCTTTCGTTTGCCACGTTGTTTTGGCCATTCGATTTGCAGTTCGCGAACAAAAGCAGCGCGAACACTGGTAGGGTAAGTAATGCCTTGATTACCACGCCCTTAGCTTTTTTGTTTTGTGTAATCATTTTGATTCGTTTTTTTGTTAGGATTAAGCTGAAATTATTACTCATACCGCTGAAATCGACAGCCGTGCACTGCTGCAAAATCAGCATCATGTAGTTTTTCTTGTCAACGCCGGTGGCCACAACGTCGTGGTCGGCCATATACTCGTGGAGGCTCTGTAACTCCCTCTTATACAAGTAGATAAACGGGTTGAACCATTGCAGAATCATCATCAGCTCCACAAAGATGATATCTGCCGAATGATGATGCTCGATATGGCTCTTCTCATGCCGCACAATTTCCGGGCTCACGTCCTCATCGGTGAAAAACGCATAGTTGAAAAACGAGTACGGTCCGTGCTCCTTTCCGGTGAAAACCGCCGTAAAACCTTGCACTTTCTTCTTTGGCGAGCGGATAATTATATTAACGATTCTCCCTAATTTGAAAAGGAACACCAGCGCCGCGCCGATAGCACCTATAAGCCATATAAGACGCATGATTCCTCTAATGTCAAAGCTTATTTTATTGCCTGCCACTGCCGGCGCGGCGCCTTCATTGTCAGCCGTGTTTTCCACCGGTTTGCTGATTGTCACGCCTTCAGCGGTGATAACGACCTCATCGAGCATGATGCCCTGAAACAGACTCTCACGGTAGCTCACAATCTGCGGGGTGCTTCTGCCGATATACATGCCGACTGCCGGCAATATCAGCGAAAAGCCGAGTGCGACGATGAGAAAGGCACGGTTGAAAGTCAGCCGGTTGCTGTTGATAAACAGCACTCTGTACGCTATCCAGAGCACCGTTGTCGCTATTGAAATTGAAATTATACTTGTTATCATAATGTTTGTTTTTATTGGATAACACATGTGTTATCCTTACTGGATGTTTGTTTTATCCCGTTGGGTCAAGGCATGCCTTGACATTATTCATTAATGTTTTCAATCATTTTTTTCAGTTCCTCAATTTCTTCAATAGTGAAGTTTTCCTTTTTCGCAAATGCCGAAACAAGGTCCATGTACGAATTGTTAAAGTAATTCTGCACCAGGCCTTTCAGCGAATTGGCGGAATACTCATCTTTATTAATGAGAGGGTAGTAGCGGTTGGCCTTGCAGAACGTCTCGTGCGCCACGAAACCTTTCTTTTCCAGAATCCTGACCATTGTCAGCACTGTGTTATACGCAGGTTTCGGCTCGGGATACGCCGCCATTATCTCGTTGGCGAAACCTTGTCCGATCTTCCAAATCACTTGCATTACCTGCTCTTCAGCTTTAGTCAACTCTTTCATAACTGTATTTTTTATGTCTAATTAACGCTGCAAATATACAACTTATTTTAATACGATGTAACTAAAAAATTAGTTTTATTTTGAAAAAAATCATAAGTCGTTGATTATCAATACCCCCCCCCAGTTGAATTTTGTTGATAACTTTTTGCATTTTTTCTTTATTATATATAAATAAATTATGTATTTTTGCAGTTGTTTTTAGAGATAGCGAAGCGATTTTTCGTAAGTGTCTCGTTTTCAATCGTTTGTATGGTTGCTCGTACAACACGAATAGTTGTTTATCCTACAAATCCGACTGCAAATGTCGCAGCCGACGCCGTAGGCATGGCGTTTTCAGAAGAAAAACGTTGGTTTGTCGCCATCGTGAAGCATGGAAGCGAAAAGATTTGTGGGAAGAGGCTCACGGAGCTCGGATATGAAAACTATATTCCGGTTCAACGCGTGTTTAAGCAGTACGCCAGCGGTCGTAAAAAATGGGTTGACAAATTGGTGCTTACGTCAAAGGTCTTTGTGCGCACGACAGAAAACGAAAGATTGAAGAACGTTGTGACGTTGCCTTATATCTATCGTTTTATGGTAGACCCGTCGCGTCGCGATAATATAGATGGAAGAGCCTCTGCGGCTGTCATCCCCGACAAAGAGATGGCGATATTCCGCCGTATGCTCGAACAAGATGAGCTGCCAGTCACCTTCGAGGAGACGGGAATGTCGTATTCTGCCGGCGACAAAGTGCGTGTTGTGGTTGGCAAACTTGCAGGATTGGAGGGCACGGTGACGCGTACTGAAGACAACAGACGGCGTCTTTACGTGTCGCTCGATATATTGGGCTCAGCCTCAGTGGAGGTTGAGAGCTCTTGGTTGGAACTTAATGTATAACAACTTACATAAAAACGTAATGATGAGAAAACGGCTAACAGTATTGGTAATGGTTTTGACGCTGATTCCGTGCATGCTATTCGCACAGGAAAACAAAAAAGGCAAGTCTTATACCATTGTTGAGGAAACAGTAACGGATTCGGTTAAGATTATCACCACCACAGTGGTGGAGAAAGAGGTCTTTTTCACAAACGGATTCTGGCATAACTGGGAGTTTGTCGCCGGCATAGGTCCGCATCTTTATTATGGTGAAAACGACGACAAGGTGAAGGATTTCACAGAGATGATAGCCTTCCCCGCAATTGATTTTCAGATTACCAAATGGGCGTCACCTTCAATTGGTATCAGTTTAGGCATCACCACTGCCCGTTTCAAAGGACTGTATCAGTCGAGAGACGCGGGGACGTGGTATGTCGCCAACTTCAAGACCGACGATTTCTACACACGCGCCGACCCCAAGTATGACTATATGGAACTCAAAAAACAGAGAGGCTGGTTCACTCAGTACTATGCTCTCGCACATCTTGATATCCGTAACGTCATAGGCGGCTACGACCCCGACAGGTTTTATTCAATAGACATGTACGCTGGCGGCGGCTTGATCGTGGGTTATGACAAAAACGGCAACGTGCGAAGCGGCATGTTCAATATTGGCGTTATCAACAAATTCAAAATCACCGATTATGTGAGGTTTATGATTGCCGTAAGAGGCGCTCTCCTATCCGACGATTTCGACGGTGAGATATATGTAGTGGAGCCAAGTATGGATCACCGCAAGGCAAATGTCAAGATGGACGGCAACTTCGGAGTGACTGCAGGTTTGTCGATATTGCTCGGCAAGAAGATGAGTAAATGGAATCCTGCCCGCCGCACAACCGAAATCCTGCATCTTGGCGAAGCGGTGCGTCCCGACACAGTTATGCTTACCGACACTGTCGTGATAAAAGAGAAACAGGTTCCTGAATTCTGGTTCCATATAATCTTCCAGATAGACCGTTGGGACATCTCGAACAAGGAGAAGGTTAACCTGCATGCCTATGCCGACGCCATGAAGGGCCTCCCGGGACAACGTTATCTCATCTGCGGCTACGCCGACAAGCAGACGGCTACTCCGGCACACAACCTCATGCTTTCGGAAAACCGTGCACATGCGGTGTTTAACTTCCTCGTTAATGAATGCGGCGTGGATCCGGCGACATTGGTTATCGACTACAAGGGCGGTGTCGACTACATGTTCTACGACGAAAAAGAACTCAGCCGTTGCGTGTTGATTACGACTATCAAAGAATGATTTTAAGTAATGAATAACAAAGATCTTAGGGACTACACTGAAAGAGGGGTAAGGGAAGGCGCGAAGCTGGATGTGGACAACGTTACATACCCTGATCTGGCAGTCATTCTTAAAGCAATAAATGGCCGTAAGTCGGATGCTATAGCTGAATGGTTGGACAAACATGCCGATGAGCTTCAGGATACCACGGCTATCATCGATACCGACAAGATAGAGGATATCAAGAAACTGGAGGAGTCGAAACCTGAGCTTATCCTCAACAAAAAAGGTCTGTCATATATTTCTGACCTTGATACCTTTCTAAGCACAGCTAACGATGCTCTTGCCGACGGCGGCTATCTGTGGTGCCACTCGCGTACCTCGGCACTGAAACGTGAGTCTTTGCTGAACGCCTGCCCTGGCATAAAAGGCAAGCTGTGGAGCGTTCGCTACTACGTCTGGCACAGGGTCTTTTCCAAGCTGTATCTTACCCGCTGGTTCTATTTTTGGGTTACAAAAGGCAAGAACCGCTCTTACCCGAGGGTGGAGATTCTGGGCAGGATATGCCGTGCCGGCTTCGACATTGTTGACGAACGCTTCAGCATGGGCGAGTTTTATGTGCTTGGACAAAAGGTAAGAGAACCTCGTCGCGCCAAGACACATAACTACGGAATGGTGATCAGGCTCGGCCGCGTGGGATACCACGGAAAACAGATAAAAGTATATAAGTTCAGGACGATGTATGCCTACTCGGAGTATCTGCAGCCTTACATGATGGAGCGCGAGGGCCTGCAACGAGGCGGCAAATACAAAGACGACTATCGCATCAACATGTGGGGCCGCCTGTTCCGGAGCAATCTTTTTGATGAATTGCCAATGATAATCAATGTGCTGAGAGGTGAGATGAAGCTGGTGGGCGTGCGTCCTTTGAGTTCGGCATACTTCAAGCTGTACACCCCTGAGATGCAGCAGATGCACATCAGCGTGAAGCCAGGACTGATGCCTCCGTTCTATTACGAAGACAAGACACCTGAGACACTCGAAGAGATTCAGGAATCAGAGAAAAAGTACATTGAAGCCTACAGGAAACATCCGTTCTGTACCGATTGGCGCTATTTCTGGCACATAATAGGCAATATTTTGTTCAAAAGAAAACGATCTAACTAAGTATGGCAGAAACTAAAGACTGGGATTTGGTCATAAAGCCAAAGGAAAGCATTTTTGCAGTGGATTTTAAAGAATTGTGGCGCTATCGTGATTTATGCGCCCTTTTCGTTAAAAGAAACATCATAACACAATACAAACAGACTGTGCTCGGACCGTTGTGGTGGCTCATACAGCCAGCCCTGACGGTAATCATGTATATGGTGGTGTTCGGCGGCATCGCCGGCATCCCTACCGACGGAGTGCCACAACCGCTGTTTTACCTCTGCGGAATCTGCATGTGGCAGTATTTTTCCGACTGTCTGACAAAGACATCGAATACTTTTGTCAACAACTCCGGCATATTCGGAAAAGTATATTTCCCCCGTCTTGTGATGCCGCTGGCCGATGTCACCAGTAACCTGCTGAGATTCAGCATACAGTTCGGACTGTTTGTGGTGATATATATAGGCTATTGGCTGTTCAACCCAACATGTAACGCCCATCTGACCCTATACGCTCTGCTGTTTCCTCTCTTGGTGATAATGATGGCAGGACTGGCACTTGGTTTCGGCACTATAATCTCATCATTGACCACCAAGTACCGCGATTTGCAGGTGCTGTTCTCGTTTTTGGTGCAGCTGTGGATGTATGCCACACCTATTGTCTATCCTTTGAGTCAGGTGGCAGGCAAGAAGGTGGCAGGTTTCGACCTCACCACGCTGATGTGCCTCAACCCGGTGACGCCGATAATAGAGACGTTCAAACACGGTTTTCTCGGCGCGAGCCATTTTATTGGCTGGGGCTGGCTCGCCTACAGCTTCGGATTTATGATAGTGGTGCTGGCTCTCGGCATATTAATATTTAATAAGGTGCAGAAGAGCTTCATGGATACGGTTTAAAAATGGAACCTCTGGTCAGTGTCATCGTTCCCGTATATAACATCGGGAATTATCTCCCACGGTGTTTGGACTGCATAGAAAGGCAGACATATAAGAATCTAGAGATAATTCTTGTTGATGACGGGTCTTCCGATGGCTCTGGGCAGCTTTGTGATGAGTTTGCGGCCAAAGACCCCCGTGCCCGAGTAATCCATCATCCTGAGAACAGGGGTTTATGGGCAGCCAGAAATACCGGACAGGATGTGGCACATGGGGAATACTTGTGGTTTCCCGACGGAGATGATTATTTCCATAAGGACATCATCAAGATAATGCATGAGGCGATTAATCGGACAAATGCTTCAGGAGACAAATATGATGTGGCATTTGTCGGATATGAGCATACCAGTCATTTTGATAAGGATACATCGTCGGAGATAAAGCCGGATTTTGTCGAGAAAACTTTGGAAGATGTGCTTGAAGTGTTTGTGCGTCCCACTGAACATTTCACAGGAAGGAATATTTGGAATAAATTGTACAGGAGGGAACTGATAAACGATATTCGCACTGGCAATTACAGGTATGCCCAAGATTGTGATTTCAGTTTGAAGGTTTATCAAAAAGCCCCACGAATCATCTATGTTGACGAAGCGCTGTATTTTTGGGTGTACCGCCAGTCATCTGCCATTTCTTCGGCGAATTATAATATCAACAGCAAATTGTGTGTCATTCGGATTTTATATGATAATTTTCGCACTATGAATATAAAACCCGATTGTTGTCGCAGATATACACTGGAGTTTCTTTATATTTACATGGCCACATTACTTGATTTGGTTCAAGGGACCAACGTTTTGCAGAATGTGAGATGTGAATGCAAAAAGATAGTAAGGCATACATCAATAGCCTATCTGAATTGCAAAACGATACAATCTTTCAAGAAAAGGCTATCCAGAGTGTTGAAAATAAGGTTTGACAGAATATATAGAGCCTTAATATGAGTGATACAATAAGTATTTTTAGTGTTACTGATGACAATTATGCTCCATATTGCGGAGTCATGCTGACGTCTGTTTTTGAAAATAACAAAAGTCATTCATTTAATGTATACATTTTAATCGGGAAGCCGCTAAGTAAACGTAATCAGAGAAAGTTTCACAAATTAGAAACCAAATATGGCAACAGTATAGAGTTTGTCAATGTTGATATTAATGACATTAAGGAACTGTTATTACCGAACAGATGGTCTGTCGCTACTTTTTACAAAGTCTTTGCCGGTGATTTATTGCCTGAATCGATTGATAAGGTTTTGTATTTGGATGGGGATATGATTGTTACTGGAGATTTGGCTGAATTATGGAATATCGATATCACAGGGCAAGCTCTGGCGGTGGTGCAGGATTACTGCATCAGTCGCGAGAGAGGGCAGTATAGATTGGAGTATCCGGCAGAAGCGGGCTATTTTAACGGGGGAATGTTGCTAATAAACCTTGACTATTGGCGGCTAAACAATGTGGGACAACGTTGCCTGACATATATTAAGAACAATTATGACAAGCTGATAATTTGTGATCAGGATGTGTTAAATGCCGTACTGTGGGATGAAAAAAGGTTCGTTTCCATAAAGTACAATTATCTGATAACATATTTGAGGGATATAATTTATAATTGCCAGTCTACTGATGTACAAAAAGAAATAATAAAGCTTTCCAAATCTCCACTTATAATACATTATGGGTTTATGATAAAACCATGGTCTGTAGTGTATTATCATTTGCCTTTCTCTGAAGAATGGAAATCATACAAGAGAATATCTCCTTGGTCACATAAATTACCTTCCGCTCCCAAAAACAAATCCATTAATTGGATAATAAAACGGTATGTTTTATGGCCTTTGGGTATAATGAAACCTGATTTGGAATTCAACACTATCAATAAAGCATGATGAATTCAGGTAAACGCATAGCGGTTTTGGGTGCTGACGGGTATATCGGACAGAATCTGGTGAAATACCTGCAAGACCATTATTCAATACAGGCAGACTGCTATGGTTTATCGCACGACATGTCCCATTATGTTGATGTTACGAAGAAGGAAACGGTTGGTGTTATTGATTTGGATGTTGACATGGTTTTTATGCTTGCCGGATTATCGGGGACACTTGCCGGATTTGATTCGTATGAGAAATATGTCGCCGTAAATGAAACCGGTTTGCTCAATCTTCTTGATGCCATCAAAGAATCCCCATATCGTCCGAGGGTTGTGTTCCCATCAACACGGTTGGTTTATAAAGGTGTTGACAAAGCGTTGACTGAAGACGATGAAAAAGAGACAAAAACCATTTATGCCGTTAACAAACTGGCTTGCGAAGGATATCTGAAAGCATATTACAATAGTTTTAACATCCCTTTTACAATCTTTAGGATATGTGTTCCTTATGGTAATAACATTTCCACAAAGTATTCATACGGAACAGTCGGCGCTTTTTTGAAGAAGGCGTCATCTGGCAGTGATATCACATTATATGGCGATGGCTCACAAAAGCGAACGTTTACACATATTGATGATTTATGCTATCAGATGGTGGAAGGGTCGATGAAATCGGAAAGTGTTGGTGGTATATATAACATCGGGGGAGAAGTGCTGACCATACGTGAGGCCGCTCAAAAAATTGTTGACAGGTTCGGAGTGAAAGTGACTAATGTGCCATGGCCTGAACGTGATTTATGTATAGAGAGTGGTCATACTTATTTTGATGACACAAAAATAAAGCAGTTGCTTGGAGATATTACATATAAGCACTTTGATGCTTTTGCTGAAAATATTTGAATCCCAATGGTTATGAATATTGGAAATACTGATAATAAGCAGCTTGATTTTCTGATCTCAGCGATGAGTCAGGGAGCTTTTATCAGTACAGCAGACACACTGAAGTGGATTGAAAAACAGCGAAAAGAAGTATATTCGAAATCATACAGAATCCCTATTAGTGAGCTGAATGGTTGGAAGTTTGGCGATGACCGAATCAGACATGATTCCGGGAAGTTCTTCAGCATTGATGGCATTCGTGTCGCAACGAACTACGGACTAAAACCGGAATGGGATCAGCCGATTATAAACCAGCCGGAAATAGGTTTGCTGGGCTTTTTAACTAAGAAAATCGACGGTGTGCTGCATTTCCTGGTACAAGCCAAAATTGAACCAGGCAATATAAATGTTGTCCAGCTGTCACCCACAATACAAGCAACCCGCAGCAATTATTTGCGGATTCATGGTGGTAAAAAGCCGTCTTATTTGGAGTATTTTACCGGGGAAAAGAACGTGACGGTTCTTTTGGATCAACTGCAGTCGGAGCAGGGAGCGCGTTTTCTCAGGAAACGCAATCGGAATGTCATAGTGGAAATAGGCGAGAATGAGCAGATAGAGATACAGGACAATTATATATGGTTATCACTTGGCCAGATTAAGGAACTGCTACGATATCCTAATGTGATAAATATGGACAGCCGATCTGTTATATCTTGTATAAAGTATGGCGATTATCCCCAAAAAGAGTTTCAATCTTTACTGAGCACACAGAACAATCTGCACACACTTGATGATATAATTCATTGGATGTCTTCACTTAAGTGCAGATATGAACTGCTTGTTACTTCCATTGGGATATCAAATATGAACCATTGGGTTTTCGATGGCGATACTCTCCACCATGAAGATAACAAGTTTTTTGAAGTGATTGGCGTTAGGTCTGAGATAAGTAATCGGGAGGTGCCGTGTTGGGATCAGCCGATGATTCACTCTTTACAGGAAGGTATAATGGGATTTCTGGTGAAAAAAATAAATGGCGTTTATCACTTTCTTGTTCAAGCGAAGCTTGAGGCTGGTAATTTCGACATTATTGAAATGGCACCGACGGTTCAATGTCTTACCGGAAATTATCGTGTCGGGAAAAATGAATATGTGGTCCAGTATTTGGATACAATATTAAACGCACCGAAAGAAAATATCTGGTATAGCTGTTATCAAAGTGAAGAAGGCGGTCGTTTTTTCCAAGAACAGAATCTTAATGTCATTGTTGAAGTGGAAGAAGATTTCTCCATTGAAGTGGAAGAAAACTACTGTTGGATGACTCTCAGTCAGATACTTTTGTTTGCCACGTATAACAATTATCTGAACAGTGCGGCGCGCAGTCTGATTTCTGCCATCACCTTCAGGGAAGCACGATTATGATAAGAATAGGTGTTTTATGTCCTTCTGATATAGCGTTTCGCCGATTCCTTCCATCTCTAAAAAAGGCGACGGGCTTTCAATATGTCGGTATAGCTGTGGCGTCACCTGAAGAATGGTTCTGTGATGAATTGGGTAATATTGATAAAAAAACCATTGATAATATCCAAAATCATGAAAAAGAGAAGGCAGAAAGGTTCGTGAACACTTATTCGGGCAAGATATTTTATGGTTATGAGACCATGATTCGTTCAGCCGAAGTCGATGCCATATACATTCCGCTGCCGCCTGCAATGCACTTCAAATGGGCTGAAAAGGCTTTGTTGAACGGGAAACATGTTTTGCTGGAGAAGCCTTTTGCCACCGACTTGAAAGAGACGAAACTATTATTGGATATAGCTGAAAAAAATAATCTTGCACTCCATGAGGACTATATGTTTGTATATCATAACCAAATGGAGACCATAAATGAAATCTTACGTAGCGGAGAGATAGGAGATGTGCGGTTGTATCGAATTTCATTTGGCTTTCCAAGGCGTGATAAGGATGATTTCCGTTATAAAAAAAACATGGGTGGCGGTGCATTGCTTGATGCGGGCGGATACACAATAAAAATGGCGTCAACACTGCTTGGCCCAAATTGTAAAATGGTGGCGGCAACAACTAATTATATACCGGGTTTTGAAGTTGATATATATGGCTCCGCAACAATGGCAAATGAAACCGGAGTTGTCGCACAGTTGGCTTTTGGCATGGACAATGACTATAAATGCGAATTGGAGATATGGGGCAGTAAAGGTACATTGACAGCCACTCGTGTCATGACAGCACCGGCAGGTTTCGTGCCGTCTTGTATTATAAAAAAGAATCAGGAATTTGAGACACGGGAACTCCCTGAGGACGATGCGTTCTTGAAATCCATTTTATGTTTTGAGAAGAGTGTGAAAGATGATAATGCCCGACGTGAAAACTATAAGTTGATCGAACAACAGGCTGTTTTGGTTGAAGAATTCAAAAGGGTAAGTGTTATAAAACTATAAAAATATGAATGTGGCAATCATTATAGCCGCCGGTTCGGGGCAGAGGATGGGACAAGATATCCCCAAACAGTTCATCAGTGTTTTGGACAAGCCCATTTTGATTTACACTTTAGAGGGCTTCCAACACCATACTATGGTTGATGCAATAGAAGTCGTTTGCCTTGAGGGCTGGGAATCCATGGTATGGGCATACGCAAAACAATACAATATTGACAAGTTGAGATGGATTGTCACAGGTGGCAATACCGGACAGGAATCCATAAGAAACGGGGTCTATAATCTGGAAGGGAAAGTGGAGAAAGAAGATATTGTCATCATTCATGATGGAATTCGTCCGCTGATAGATTCTTATGTGTTGACAGACGTGATAGAGAAAGCGCAAGAATATGGGAATGCCATCACATCCATGCCTTATAATGAGCAGATATTTGTTGTGAGTAAGGATGACGAGAACACAACCACGCAATACATCCCTCGAGAGACTTTGAGAAGGGTGTCTACACCTCAAGCTTATAGATTCGATTTGTTGGATGAAAAGTATCATGAGGCATTTGAAAGAAAAATAGGGATTTATAAATCTTCCTATACAAATACGATGATGGTGGAACTTGGTGTCAGGTTGCATTTTGCAGCAGGCTCCGATAAGAATATCAAACTTACCACCAAAGACGATCTTGAATTGTTTAAAGGGTATTTGCAGAAGAGAAACGATACTTGGCTAAAGTAATGAAGTATCAATTATGAGGCTAAACAAACGACATCCTCTATATCAGGAAGATATCCAAAATGTACTCTCTGTACCGGGAATAGACTTTTTAAAGGGTAAAAGCGTTCTTGTTACAGGAGCCACAGGGTTGATAGGAGTTCATCTTATTGATGCGTTGATGCTTTTGGGAGGGGTTAAAGTTTATGCTGTAGGCAGAAATAAAGAAAAAGCTTCGACAAGACTGGGAGAGTATTTTGGCCGCTCAGAATTTGTTTTTATCGAACAGGATGTCTGCCAGCAGTTTCCTGATGATATAGAGGCAGATTATATCATTCCTCTTGCGAGCAACACTCATCCTTTGGCATATTCCCGTTTTCCTGTTGAGACAGTTCAAATCAATGTCATGGGACTGACAAACGCCTTGAATTTGGCGAAGAATAATGGGGGTATGGTCCTATTCCCTTCAACGGTGGAGATATATGGCAATTCAAGGGATAATAAACCTTTCAGGGAAAATGACACTGGAGAGTTGGATTTGTCGACAGCACGATCATGTTATACGGAGTCAAAACGCGTCGGAGAGGCTTTATGCCAGTCATATTTTTCAGAGTATGGCGTGCAGGTGAAGATAGTGCGTCTTTCGCGTGTGTTCGGTCCTACGATGCTGGAGTCTGATACAAAAGCTTCATCACAGTTTGTCAAGAAAGCGGTTGCTGGTGAAGACATCGTGCTCAAGAGTAAAGGCGATCAGCTGTTTTCTTATGTTTATGTCTCTGATGCAGTCGCAATGTTGCTGCATGTGATGCTTCACGGCAAGATGGGAGGTGTATACAACATATCCAATGAATCATGTAATGTCCATTTGAGAGATTTTGCGGAAATATGCGCAACATGCGTTAACAAAAAAGTGGTTTTTGAGTTGCCGGTTGAAGATGAATCGAGAGGTTATAGTATTGCAAAGAATGCGGTATTGGACAATGGTTTTTTGAAATCTCTTGGATTTGTTCCAAAATATGGCATTAGGGATGCCATTGAAAGGACAATAGAAATATTGAGATGAACATTCAGGAAGAAATAAAAGACGGATACCTTGTTTCAGCCAAGATGAAAAAAATCTGGGCGATAGAACTGGATTTAGTTAAGAAGTTTGTTGAAGTGTGTGCCAAATATGGGTTGGAATATCGCATCACAGGAGGTACGCTATTGGGTGCGGTGCGCCATAAAGGATATATTCCATGGGATAATGACATCGATATACTGATGCCAAGGAAGGATTACAACAAATTTCAGGAGATTGGAAAAGATGCATTTAAGGAACCATATTTCTTTCAGACACCAATTACGGAAAACGGCCGGTATTTTTCCGCCTATACGAAAATACGTCACAATCTGTCGACAGCCGCATCCAAATATGAATACGAAGAAGGTATAAATTGCGGTGTTTTTATTGATATATTCTGTCTTGATGAATTGCCCGACAACAGATTGCTCAGGAGGTTGTTTGTCTTTAAGCTGACTGAGATATTAAAAATGCGGCATTTTTGTTGGGGCTGGAAACTGAATGGTGGTGTGACGGCTAAGATAAAGCACAGCTTGCGTTACTTTGTATATCGTTTTGTGTATCATAGTCCGAATGCGGCAGAATTGCTCATGTTGTTCAACAAGAAGGCTGGTAAATATGCAGGAAAAGGGTGTAAAGAAGTGGGCACACTTGAACACGGGTATATTGAGAGGATTGTCTGGGACAAAAGCTGGTGGGATGATTCGGTGCAGCTTGCCTTCGAAGACCTCAGCCTGTGCGCGCCAAAGTGTTATGACGCCGTGCTGAGAAAACAGTATGGAGACTATATGCGTATTCCGGATGATAAATCCACTCATGATTATTATGAATTTGAACCTGATGTACCATACAAACAGTTTTTTGAGTCTTACGGGAAAGATAGTGCTATTTCACATGGTCAAGGGTCAAAAGTGTTAAGCTTATGAAGAAGCTTCTTTCAATAGTTATCCCGGTCTATAACGTTGAAGCATACATCAAAAAATGCCTTGACTCGCTCATCATTGCGCCAGAGCTGATGGATAAGATGGACGTGCTGATAGTCAATGACGGCACCCCTGACCGCTCGGCGGAGATTTCACGTGAGTATGTGAAGCGTTTTCCTGGTGTTTTTCGTCAGATTGACAAGGAAAACGGAGGTCATGGCTCAGTGTGGAATCTTGGATTGAAAGAAGCTGAAGGCAAATATACCCGTTTTCTGGATTCTGACGACTGGCTGGAGAATCTCGATATGCTGCTTGAGAAGTTGGAGACATGTGATGCCGATCTGGTATTGACACATACAATATGTCATGTTTACAAAGTAAAACAAGATGAGCATTTGGATTGGAGACTGGAAATCAAAGACATGGATTTCGGACGTATGTATGATGCCAATGCTTTTGATTGGTTGAACAACCTCGACCATAGCGGTGTCTTGTTGCATCATTGCTGCACGTATAAAACGGAGGTTCTCCGACAGTATCTGCCACTCTTCCTGGAAAAACAACCGTACGATGACAATATTCTCAAGCCGGCGGCTATAATTGGATCCGGATCATTGGTGGCTTATGATTTTGCGTTGTATCATTATCTGATGTACAGAGAAGGGCAGAGCATATCTGCAAATGTTCAAAATAAGAACATCGAGGCAAAAATAAAATCACAGAAATATCTTATAGAGTTTGTCGAACGGCATCGGCTACCGGAAGATTCGTCGAAATATTTGTATTTTAGACACAGACTGCCAAATTTGTACAACTATGGTTATAAGTCGTTTGTCGGGTTTCCGTACAAAGAAGCAAAGGCTTATACCGTAAACTGGGACAAATGGGTGAGGAGCCATAACCCTTCAATCAAAACCGAATGGACGAAGCTGTATCATCTGCTTCCATTTTGGATGTATAGAATATTGGTTAAGATTAAATCATAATGAAGCGATACCATTACGTCATAGTGGGTTCTGGCCTCTTCGGTTCCACTTTTGCGCATTTTGCAAAAAAAGCGGGCAAGAAATGCCTTGTCATCGACAAGCGGCCGTGTCTTGGAGGCAATGTGTATTGCGATAATGTTGAAGGAATCAACGTACACAAGTATGGGGCGCACATATTCCATACATCAAACAAAGAAGTTTGGGATTTTGTGAACGGCATAGTCCCGTTTAACCGTTACACCAACTGTCCGGTGGCGAATTACAAAGGGAAGCTTTACAACCTGCCGTTTAATATGAACACCTTTTATCAGATGTGGGGCGTGACAACTCCAGATGAGGCAAAGGCTAAGATTGAGGAGCAGCGCAAGGAGGCTCTTGAGGCATTGAACGGGCGTGAGCCTGCCAATCTGGAGGAGCAGGCGTTGAGCATGGTGGGGCGTGACATCTACGAAACTCTTATAAAAGGCTATACAGAGAAACAATGGGGCAGAAGTTGCACCAAGTTGCCGGCATTTATTATCAGGAGGCTGCCTTTGAGGTTTGTGTTCGACAACAACTATTTCAATGACAGCTATCAGGGCATTCCCGTTGGCGGATACAACAAACTGATTGAAGGCTTGCTCGAAGGTGTAGAGACCCGTGTAAACTGCGATTTCTTTGAGCATGGTGCCGAACTGACTGACATGGCCGAGAAGATTGTTTACACTGGTCCGATTGACGCATATTACGGATACCGTTTCGGTCATCTTGCATGGCGGTCTTTGTCGTTTGAGCAAGAAGTGATTGAAAAACCCAATTATCAGGGCAATGCCGTGGTAAATCACACCGAACGTGAGGTCCCTTACACAAGGATTATCGAACACAAGCATTTCGAGATGTTCGGCGATGCTGTTTATGACAATGCGAAGACAGTCATCACCAGGGAATACAGCACCGAGTGGAAACCAGGAATGGAGCCGTATTATCCGGTGAACGATGACGAAAACGAGGCTCGCTACAAACAATATAAAACATTGGCTGACCAAGAGGAAAACGTGATATTTGGAGGGAGGTTGGCTGAGTATAAGTATTACGACATGGCACCGGTGATTGAAAAAGCGATGAGGTGTTTTGATAACTGATGAGCAAAGTAAAACAATTATATAGTCGTTACAGGGATTTGATACTATACGGAATCATCGGCGGATTCTGTGCGGCATTGGATTTCGGATTATATACGTTGCTCGGATTGTGGATGCCATATCTTTGGGCTAATGTAATCAGTGTTCACACCGGTATTTTATGCAGTTTTTTGCTTAACAGGCATTATAATTTCAAAGTCAAAGACCACATAGCCCATCGTTTAACCGTCTTTTACCTGGTTGGTTTGATGGGTCTGGCGCTGAGCGAGCTGCTAATTTACTTAATGGCGACAGGTTATGGTATGAATTATATTATTGCCAAACTGATTACAGTCGTGATAGTGGCTTTATGCCAGTTTTTACTGAATAAGTTCATCACTTTCAAAAAATTTGCCTGATGGATAGATTATATTTGGTGATGCCAGCATATAACGAGGCTGAAAATATCGAGGAAGTGGTGAAACAATGGCATCCTATAGCTGAAAAATTACCCGATGCGGAAGCTAAGCTGTTGATAGTGAATGATGGAAGCAAGGATAACACATGGGAGATGCTTTGCTCGTTGAAGGGGGAGTATCCATTACTTGAGGTCGTCAACAAACCGAATTCAGGTCACGGCGCGACAGTGCTTTATGCTTATCGTTATGCCATAGGGAAAGGTGCTGATTATGTGTTTCAAACTGACAGTGATGGGCAAACTCTTCCAGATGAGTTCTGGCAATTCTGGGAGCATCGCACAGAGGCTTCCTTCGTTATCGGCACCCGTTGTGGAAGACAGGATGGTGCGAGTCGCGTGTTTGTAACCAAGACTCTAAGATTGGTGGTGTGGCTGATGTTTGGCGTATGGGTCAAAGATGCAAATACTCCTTTCCGTTTGATGAATGCCGAACGTCTCGCTGCTGTTATGAAATACATACCGGAGGACTTTTTCCTGGCAAATGTGGCAGTTTCAGCTATCGCTGTCAAGAAAAAAGAGTCTGTCGCCTGGTATCCTATAACTTTCCGTCCACGCCAGGGCGGTGTGAACTCCATCAACATGAAGCGGATTTTCAAGATAGGTTGGAAGGCGTTGGGAGATTTCAGAATGATTAACAGGAATTTGAAGCATGACAAAATATATCAATAAGAACTCTTTGCCATACTTGTTGTTGTTGGTTATCCTATCGTTGTTATGCGTGGCGAGGTTCACATTGTTCGATTATGGCTTCCAAACATTTTATGACGATGCATATTTCCTTTTGAAAGCTAAAGAAGTAAAAGAAGGTGTTATAACAGGCAAGTCACAATGGAATTTCATTGCCGTGAATTGGTTTCCATATATGGATTTGTCAAGTATGATACAGTCTCGCATGTCAGGTTACATATTGATGTTGGCGACGGTTTTGAATGCGACGATAGCAAGCATTGTTGCATTTGGAAATAAAAATTGTCTGAAGTATTTGGCTGTATGTTTGTTGTTATTATTGCCTAAAGCTGGACAGATGAGTTATGTCGCCTTACAGACGTTTCTTCTTTGCACATCGGTTTCAGCATTTATCATTTATTGGAAAAAAGAGAACATCTGGTTAAAATATGGCATGTTGCTCGTGGCTGGGTTTATGGCGGGTCTTTCTCTGTTTGTGATTATGCCAGCCGGGTTATTGACATTGGCATTTTATGTAATCATCCTGTTGATAATGAATGGACGGCGCTATATTCAAAGTCTAAAGGAAATTGGCGTTGGTATCGTAGGCGTTGCACTTTGTGTGGCGTATATGCATTTGTGCATTTGTCCCGTTGACAAGATCGTTGATGCCATGCGTTTCACAGCTTCGTATTTCACCAAGACCGGATATGGTTACGATTTTTTGAGCATGTGTTCTTATATAGGCTTATTCGTCAGAGACAGCATATTCGTCATCGTGTTTTATATAGGGGCTTATTTTCTTTCGAAAAAGATTGTTTGCGGGAAGTTTGCTTGGATAGGGGGACTTGTTTATTTGGTACTGGTTTTCATTTGTTTTAATTACCAGAAAAAACCAGCAATATCCCCTTACGTATTTTTCTCAAGTGTGGTGCTTATACCATTGGCTTTTGAATGCGAAAATGGGGGTTTTAAAGCGATGTTGTCCAAAGATACGATAATGAGGCTCTTCTTATTCTGTTTCCCTGTTATTGCATCTGTAGGGAGTAACACTTTTAGTTTCAGAGTGGCATGTTTCATTGTCGCATGGGCGTTTTTGTGGTTTGAGCAGAAGGAAAAAACAAAATGGTATGTAGCATTAGCTGCAATTCTTGCCATCCTGGTACCTTATACGTTAAAAACCGTTAATACTTTGAACAACAGGGATGACAGATTCCATTTTACCAGAGGCAACAAGTATTTTGCGGAGATATCACTTACCGAAAAGCAGAAAGAGTATTATGACAACATGTATGATTTGATGTCAGATTATGGTTTTAAATCAAACAGCTCGGTGGTATTCACGGCATTGTTTGACTATGCTACCGTGTATGCTTTTGATGCTGTTTTGTCGTCTAATTTTCATCAAACTAACAATTTCCTGTATTGGGATACCAAAGACATGTTACGTCCTGATTTTATAATCCTTAGCGGATGGGATGAAAAAGTGATGGGTGAAAGGCTGAGGACGATGGGATGGGGGTGGCCTGAAGAATTTGATGCCTACGGTATGGGGACTCCGGAGTCAAGGGTTCAAAACTTTTCCAATGCTGAAAAAAGGACAGTATATTGTAGAAAAAAATGAAAAATAACAATTATAGCTGGCGCATGCACATAGGCGGAGAGGATTGTTAATACATTGATTACGAAATGAGTACAGCAATAGAATTCAATAATGTAAGTAAGGAATACCGTTTGGGGTTGGTTTCCACCCAGACGCTCAGTCATGACCTGAACCGTTGGTGGAAGATGCATATCCTTGGCAAGGAAGACCCGTATCTGAAAGTCGGTTCGGTGAACGACCGCTCAAAAGCCGCCGACAGCGATTTCGTGTGGGCTTTGAAGGACATAAACTTCAAAATCGAGCAGGGTGATGTTGTCGGTATCATCGGTAAAAACGGCGCAGGCAAAAGCACCATGCTGAAGCTCCTTTCCAGGGTGACAGGTCCGACTACGGGCACCATCCGCACCAAAGGCCGCATCGGAGCGCTGTTGGAAGTGGGCACCGGTTTCCATTCGGAGATGACGGGACGTGAAAACATATATATGAACGGCGCCATCTTGGGAATGACCAAAAAGGAGATATCCCACAAACTCGATGAGATTGTCGATTTCAGCGGATGTGAACGTTACATCGACACTCCTGTGAAACGTTATTCGAGCGGTATGATTGTCCGCCTCGGCTTTGCGGTGGCGGCGTTTTTGGAGCCTGAAATACTCGTCGTCGACGAGGTGCTTGCCGTTGGTGACGCAGAGTTCCAGCAGAAAGCGATAGGCAAGATGCAGGACGTGAGCAGCGGCGAGGGCAGAACGGTGCTGTTTGTGAGTCATAACATGGAAAGCATCAGGACATTGTGCCATCATGGAATACTGCTCGACAAAGGCAGCATAGCATACACCGGCGATATTGAAAGCGTGGTCGAAAAATATCTGGCGTCAGCCATTGCCGACCTGACCGATTATACCGAGATAACCAAGAGTCATCAGCTGCCATACCTGACAAGGAAGCTTGAGTATCTCAGCGTGAAGATGGAGAATGACGTGAAAAACGTGTCAACAGAAGAGCCTCTGCGTTTCACGGCACGATTCAAAAGAAACGACTCGCGTGTCACAAAATGCAATTTCGGCGTTGTCATAAAAGATGATATGGGACGCGGTGTCGGCGCAGCGTACTCCGAGGCTGTTGAATTGAACCTTAACGATGAAGTCGGCGAAGTCAATATAGAGATTAAAAACCACCAACTTGCAAAAGGGAAATATAGTCTGAATTTTAATATTTGCCAGTTTGGCTATGACTCCAATGATATAGACTATGACATAGTCCGTGATGTGATAAGTTTTCAGGTCACATACGTCGATGCGGGTCATACCAAGCCTTTCTTGAATTGGGCGGTTAGTGGGAAAACCGCTTACCAGGACATTAAAGTTAGCGTAAAGTGATTGTATTGTCGATTTTTGTTGTATTAGCTGTTTTGGGAGTCATGTTATGCTTGCTATATGATCCGAAGCAGCGTCTGGCTCCAGGGAGACAGTGTGAGGTCACCACACCAGATCCTGAAAAATATCAAAATGACTGTGTGCATCCGTGCATACGACGACTTCAGGATGGCAGATATGTGATGGTGCAGTCGCCATGGCCAGCTGCGCAGGATGGTGTGGAGAACCCGATATTGTATTTCTCTGAAGATCCTGCTACTTGGCATGACGGCGTTGTCCTAAAAGACACTCCGGCAACAGGATACAACTCCGATCCCAATGTTTTTGAAGAAAATGGCAGGATTTATGTGTTTTGGCGCGAAGTGGACACTCCACGATGCCAAAAATATGGCAAATCACGCATGGTGATGGGCGGAATTGTAGGCGATGACGGCAAGATGACAGAAGAGAAGGTATATATCACGGCAGATGCAGACTCAACAGACCATACAATATGCCCGACACTGATAAAACACAATGGGAAATACTATTTCTACACCCTTTGGCGTCGGCGTAAGTCGTTCCTAAGGAATCTGGGAATAACGATTTGGGAAGGAACATCATTGGAGAATCCTGATTTCAAGCTGATTGACAAAGTCAAAGTGAATAATCCTCTTGTCTGGGACAGGTTTTTTGAGAACAAGTTCTTCGGTCGTTTGTTTTTCATACCCGTTATAAAAAGATATGACTTGTGGCATTTCGATTTGTTTGAGCATGACGGCCGTTTGTATATGGTTTCAAGCGATGAGATGGATGACTTTGTAATGTTGTCGGAAAGTCGCGATTGGAGGCATTTCACGACAGTCAAAACACCTTTGTTGAATAATAATTATTCTGATAAAATTGTCGGTCATCGGCAGAGATTTTATAAGCCTACAGCGCAAGTTGTTGATAACCAGTTGTATTTGTGGTATACTTACACTGATGGGTGGCCATATAAAAACAAATTGTTTTTGAGTACAATAGGTGTCGAAGAATTATTTAAAAATTAGTTTTTTATGCCGACAGCAATAGAATTCAATCACGTAAGCAAAGAATACCGTTTGGGGCTTGTCTCAACAAAAACGCTAAGCTACGACCTTGACAGATGGTGGAAGATGCATGTCTTGGGCAAGGAAGACCCGTATTTGCAGATCGGCTCGGTTAACGACCGCTCCAAAGCCGCCGACAGCGATTTTGTATGGGCGTTGAAAGACATTGATTTCAAGGTGGAGCAGGGTGATGTGGTAGGCATCATCGGGAAAAACGGTGCAGGCAAAAGCACGTTGTTGAAGCTGCTGTCACGTGTGACGTCACCGACTACAGGCACCATAAAAGCGAGAGGCCGTATCGCCAGCCTGCTTGAGGTCGGCACAGGTTTTCACAGGGAGCTGACAGGACGCGAGAATATATACATGAACGGCGCCATATTGGGCATGACAAAAAATGAAATTGACCGCAAACTTGATGAAATTATTGATTTTTCCGGTTGCGAGCGCTATATCGACACGCCGGTGAAACGTTATTCCAGCGGTATGACAGTGCGTCTCGGTTTCGCCGTGGCAGCATTTCTTGAACCCGAGATACTCGTCGTTGATGAGGTGCTTGCTGTTGGCGACGCCGAATTTCAGAAAAAAGCCATCGGTAAGATGCAGGATATCTCAAAAGGCGAGGGGAGGACTGTGCTGTTTGTGAGTCATAACATGGGAAGTGTCAGGCAACTGTGCAAAAACGGCATGGTGCTGCACAATGGCAGCATCGCATTTACCGGCACCGCAGCTGACTGTGTGGATTATTACAACGGAGCCAACCTCGCCGAATTGTATAACTATACCAAGATTGAAAATCATCATCACTGGGACAATGTTATTCGTGAAGTGGAGTATGTGAGCATACGAATGCTTAACGATTGTAACAGCGTGGCTAACGAGGAACCGCTGTCATTTGTGATGGAAGTGAAACGTAATGTATCAATGATACATAATTGCCAATTCGGACTCAGCATCCGCGACAGCGGCGAGAATATTGTAGGTGCCGCATGGTCGGAAAAGGTTGAACTGCCAGAAAATGCCGACCTGATGAGGGTTGAAATGAGCCTGCCCAACCATCAGCTGGCAAAAGGCAGGTACAAAGTCAATTTCAGCATAGGTAATTGTGACTTCAACAATCCAATCTATGATTTTGACATTGTCAGCGATGTCATACGATTTGAAGTGAATTATAAGGATATAGCGCACAATCAGCCGTTCACGAGCTGGAAACATGGCAGAATAGCTTTTGTGACGTCTACACCTGTGATAGCTCCGATATCAAACCCGACAAACTAATATGAGTGACCAAGCCTTTAATACGGCGATTTGCTGTATTGCCAAATGTGAAAACCATTATCTGAAAGAATGGGTCGATTACCATTTGGGCATTGGCTTTAAGGATATTTTTATCTATGACAATAATGCCATAGACGGGGAAAGGATTGAACCGTTGTTCGAAGGCTATGAACATGTGACCATATTGGATTGCAGGGGAAAGATAATGTATCAGAGACCTGCATATACGGATTTCTATCACAGATATGGCGCCGTTTATGATTGGATAGCCTATATTGATGTCGATGAATTC
>JAEEGJ010005396.1_pt1 | contig 40317 bp, 41 predicted proteins | sample 8958761 | NCBI WGS metagenome assembly JAEEGJ01 (sample SAMN16246546, study PRJNA631951) | gut metagenome | biome: gut microbiome; feature: rumen; material: RS-attached | host: Bos | place: Iran: Karaj | collected 2018-10 | reverse complement strand
GAGAGCATTTGCGGAGCTTTCATTTGCACAGATAGCATCAATCCACGGTAAAACAGAGGGGTGGGCGAGAGTGACATATCACAGAGCAAAGATGATGGTAAAGGAGGGATTAGAATGAAATATTCATGTAACGTAATTAAAGATTTAATACCATTGTATTATGATTCCGCTTGTAGTCAGGAGAGCAAGGAAATAGTTGAACAGCATATAGAAGAATGCCAAGAGTGCAGAAAATATTTAGAGGATTTAAAAGAATCTAATGATGTAGAAAAAGTATATTTCAACAAAGAATTGGAATTGCAAAAAGCAAAGTCTTTTAAAAATTTTTCAAAAAAAATGTTATATAAATCTATACAGGTAGTTGCCACTGTAATGATGGTTCTTTTTATTATTGCGATGATGTTAATACTAGTATTGGTTTACGATCAAAAAAATAATAAAAATATTTATTCGGATTCATCTATATATAAGGATACAAGGAACGAATTATTTACTGACAGGATGAAAGAAATATGGCCTGAATCAATAGCATCTGATTCAAGTGTTGATGGTTATAAAATTGTAACCTACTATGATGATGCTACAGCATATACAGGTTACATGAGCGTTGAATACAAAGAAGAAGATTACATTAGGGAAGTCAATAGACTTAAGAAAGTAGAGTCTGTAGATTCTTACAATATCGTAGACAATTCAGGAATATCTGGATGGGAGGTATTGGCGGTGAAGTCTTCTAGTCCTGAAGTTAATTATACAACTCAGCTAAATGGTTTAACTTACGCATTAACAGATGGAAATAATCAGATTATATTCGTGGAATTAGAGTTTCCTAGGTCTTCACCTAGAGAAGATTACAAAAAAATAATTCCTAGTGAGTATTTACCAGATGATATTTCTTGGGGTGCTAAGACAAAGACACCTATTATTGATAGAGTAATATGGGGTGGTGGTCCAATCATAGTAGCAGCATTATTTGTATGGAGAGGGATTACAAATATTAGTAAAAAAATGAAACGAGGATATTTGCAGTGCGCCTTTTCATTGATGCTGATTATATTTGGAATTCTTAATTTAACGGTTTAATAATTCGTTGCACGAAAGAGGTACAAACAGGCATATTTTGGCTGTTTGTACTTCTTTTTTTATGAAGAAAACGTTGTTCATCACAAAAAGAACGTTGTTCGTCACATTTATATTGTTGTGGAAAAATGCTTTAGATAAAATGAAGAAAGTTAATAGATAATAATTTCATGTGAATTTATTATATGGATTTAAAAGTGCGCACGTAATAATCAAAAAAATAAAAGGAGAAAACAAATGAAACAAATTAATTCAATTGAACTACCTAGCAAGTTTTATTCACTTGACAAAGAAGCTATGGAAAGAATTTGTGGTGGTGTTAACCTCGGAATGTTTCCAGGCTATTTAGACAAGACTAAAGCTACAGAAAAGGCAAAAGATGTAATAAGAAATTATGGTTGGACAAAGGTAACAGTCGATCAGTTGGCTAAAGAAATTTACGGTCATGCAGCTGTATATTATAAAGCTGCATTTTTAAGTAAGGTCCCACTATTAAATGATGCGGTGTATTCACATGTCGCAAATGGTGTTGATGTAGATAATGCTGTAGATAGATACCAGATAGTATGGAATACAATTTGGGCATTGTCATAGAAATAATAGTAATAGTTACTGTAGTAGCATCCGCTCTTTTATTGGGCGGATGTTTTATATTTTATGGAATAAATATATCAAGAACGTTGTTCATCACAAAAAGAACGTTGTTCATCACATTGTAGTTTAATGGACAAATTTCATCAGATATAATTATAAAAAAATTGGATGGGACAGCAGCATGAGATACACATTTGTTAAGCAACATGACTATACGGATTGCGCCGCAGCCTGTATGGCAATGGTGTGTTTACACTACAAGAAGGAAACAACAATTACCCGTCTTCGAGATATGATGGGCACAGATATTAAGGGGACAAATTTAATTGGTTTGTCCAAGTGTGCTGAAACATTGGGGTTTACAACACAGGCTGTAAAAGTTGATAAAGAAGGTTTTTTAAGCAAATATACTTTACCTTGTATAGCAAATATAGTGACAAAAGAAGGGCTTGCTCATTTTGTTGTTATATTTAAAAAGAATGATAAATATATTGTAATTGGGGATCCGGCAAAAGATTTAGAACGTGTTGAAATTGAAGAATTTTATAAAAATTTTACCGGAAATCTATTACTGTTAGCACCTAATAATGAGTTCGAAAAGAGCAAGATAAAAGGTGACAAGATATTCGACCGATATATAAGACTATTGTTACCTCAGAAAAAGCTTTTTATTTTTGCATTTCTAGCTTCGGTTCTCGTGACCTTCTTAGGAATTATCTCATCTTTATTTAACAATGTTATTTATGATGAAATACTCCCATATCAGCAAAAAGAACTGCTACGGACAGTTTTAATAGCTTTTATAGTTGTAAATTTGACGTCAACAATCATTAGTTTCATTAGGCAATGGATACTAATGCATTTATCAATAAAAATAGATATCCCACTTATGCTGGGTTATTTTGAGCATATATATAAACTTCCTATGAAGTTTTTTGCTTCAAGAAAAACGGGAGATATTACCACAAGATTTTCAGATGCATTTACGATTAAAAATATATTTACCAGTATTGCGTTGTCTTTAGTTATGGATATAACAATGGCATTGGCATCTGGAGCAATTTTATTTCAGATGAATACAAAACTATTTGTAGTAATAGTTTTTATGATGATTGTAAGTGTAATTTTGGTATTTATATTTAAACAGCCATATAAAAAGATTAACGAGCAACAGATGCAACAGGCATCAATCCTAAACTCAGAGATAATTGAAGGTTTGCGTGCAGTTGAGACAATAAAAGGAAACGCAAATGAAGATATTGAATTAGAGAATATAGAGCGTGAATACATTAAATCACTAAGAATTGGATACAAAGAGAGTATGTTATCCAATGTTCAGGGAACTATTTCAAGTGTTATATCGGGAATAGGTAATTTAATCCTGTTGTATGTTGGAATTAGTTCTGTAATCAATAATGATTTGACGTTGGGAAGTTATATGGCTTTCATGACTCTTTCAGGTTACTTCATGAATCCTATTAGTAATTTAATAGGATTGCAGCTCCAAATACAAGAAGCAAATATTTCTATGAAGAGATTATCGGAAATTATGGATTATGAGCGAGAACAGCAATTTGATGGCGACGGTTTTGGTTCGAATGTATTGGAGATAGAAAATAGATATGAAGATATTAATCAGATAGATGGTGATATTGAAATTAAAAATGTCACATTTAGATATGGTAACAGAAAACCTGCTTTGAATAATGTCAGTTTCACAATTCCAAAGGGAAAGAAAGTTGCACTTGTAGGAGCTAGCGGAAGCGGAAAATCGACGATTGCTAAATTGTTATTGAAATACTATGAGCCTGAAAATGGAGAAATAACTATTGATGGTGTAGATATACAAGATTATACAAACACATCATTAAGAAGGGCCATATCATATGTTCCTCAAAATATAGAGTTATTTTCAAAAAGTATATATGACAATATAAGAGCAAGTAAAATGACAGCAACGCTGGATGAGGTGAAGGAAGCTGCAAAAAAGGCAGATGCTCATGATTTTATTAAACGCTTACCTATGCAATATCATACCTATCTCGAGGAAGCAGGAAATGGATTAAGCGGTGGCGAAAAACAGAGAATCGTTTTAGCTAGAGCTTTTTTGAAAGATAACCAGTTTTATATTATGGATGAATCCACTAGTAATCTAGATTTTGCTACAGAAAACATAATATTCGACATGATATATAACAAATTTAGAAAAAAGACAATGCTTATAGTTGCACATAGATTGGCGACCATAAAAGACTGCGACAAGATAATTGTGTTAGATAAAGGAGAAATAATCGAAGAGGGAACACACTCAGAATTGCTAGAAAAGCAAGGACAGTACTATAGATTATGGGAAATGCAGCAGGGCAATTTTATGAATACTGTTAATGATGATGAGGTAGAAGAGGACAGTATCATGGAAGAGACTGATGACGAAGATATATTAGTCTATACATAATTTGATTTTATTGTAATCAAAGCAATTCAATCATAATGAATTCATGAAAAGGCCTAAAAATGAATGAAATGCTTTGATATATAAGTTAATTTCAATTGCGCGCGGGGTTAACTAAAAATACTAAAAAATAAAGGAGGAATAATGAAAATGGTTTACGATGGAACATTAGTAATGCCAACAAGCTATGCATTAATGGATTGTGAAGAACTCACTTATGTTGATGGTGGTGGCACTTTCAAGGTAAAAGTTGGGGATAATAGTTTTGTTATTGGTGCTTTATCATTATTAGGTGGTAACGCAACAAGAGCAGCAATGGTAGCCGCATTGGATGCTATTGGTGTATCAATAGCTACAGCTATTGAACTTGGTACAGCTGGTGCAGGTACATTAGTTGCAGGAGCCTTTATTGTTGCTTGGGGTGGAATTGCATCAACATTAGCTGGTTTTGCAGTAACTTATGGAATTAATTCACTTAAGGGCAAGACATTTACAATTGCTTCTGGACCACTTATTCCTGATAAAACATTTACTATCTAATAAATAATAAAACTTGTTTTATCTGAGAAGAAGTAATTTAGGAATAGTTAAGAGGATAATAGTAGGAATATTATTATCTTCTTAATATTCCTTATTTAGAGGAAGGTGAGGTTATTATGGAAAGAAAGATTTTTTATGTGTTAAACATAATTCTTTTTACGATTAGTGCTTATGTCTTAGTATTGGCGGGGAAAAAATATCCATTTTGGGTATGGTTTTTAACTGCTGTGGCGGTAGAATTGCTGAGTAAAAAGTTGAGCGAATTGATAGTATGGATTATAAATCGAAGAAAAGATAAAAATGATTTATAGACAAATGGAAGGATTTAATAATGAACAGCATAGAGATTTCAGAGCATAAAACATTAAAACTACAAAATGTTATTTCAAAAACAATGGATTTATCAAATGATAATCCAAGTAGTTTTGATTTGGAAATAAATAAAATGAACACATATATCATGACTCATGGAGCAAAACAAATTGGACCATTGATTCAGTATTCAGGCATAGATATGAATGAAAAAAATGAAATGAATTTTGAATTAAAGTTTATGCTTCAATGTGACAAATATTTACATTCTAGTGATAAGGATTATCCTATGGAACCTACCGTCAGGGTGACAGATTGCCTATACGCAAGATATAAGGGGCCAGAAAGCAAAGTGAAATTCGCTTTTGATAAAATGGGAGTCTATGCCTTTGAGAAAGATATAGAATTGCAGGGTTCAAACTACACAATATATGTTAGTAAAAATGCTGAGGAAGAAACAATGGTGGCAGACATATTCATGCCAATAAAAAAGTAGAATAGTATGAAGAAAATAAAGACACTTGATGAACTAAAAGATTCACGAATAATGTTTGATAAAAATCCACCAGGATTTGGATATATGCTTATTATTGTGCTAACAATATTTATAGCTTTGGCGGTGGTTTGGAGTATTAAAACTCCAAAATTATATATAATTCAGGCTCAAGGAACAGTTACAAGTGATGCAGGAAATTACGTAATGTGCACTTATACTGGGGAGATTACAGATTGTAATTTGTTTGAAGGGCAGCTAGTAGAAGAGGGCGATGAATTATTTAAAGTCAAGAGCACTGAGTACAATATTCAAGCCGAACAGCTGCAACTTACCAAAGAGGCATACGAGAAAAAAATAGAGAAAAATGAATTGCTTGTAAAATCAATAAAGGATGATGTGAATTATTTTAATGATAGTGATCCAGATGACGTATTGTATTACAGTGCATATGAATCATATAAATCACAGGTAAAGCAAAATACTATTGATACAAGTACTTATGCAGCATATGGATATACAGATGAGCAGATAGAGATAGAGTTAGAAAAGAGTGAAGGGAAAATATCGCAGCTATACTATGATGCTATTGCATCTGCGGAAAGTGCTATTTCGGAAGCAAAAATTCAGATTGAAGCAATCGATTCTCAACTTTCTGCCATAGGCTCTGGAAAAAATGAATATACTGTTGTAGCAACTGCTTCAGGAACAGTACATTTGCTTGCTGATTACAAGAATGGTATGGTCGTTCAAACTACACAGACTGTAGCGATTATCACTCCAGCAAATTCTACTAATATTATAGAATCCTATGTGTCTACAGCTGATATGGCTAGAATACATGAGGGGGATAAAGTTCAAATTGTTGTGGATGGTTTGTCACAAAATATATATGGGACGATAGATGGAACTATAAAACGTATCGATAGCAATGTTACTAGTCAAGAAGGTCCAGATGGTACTAAAATGCAAGCATTTAAAGTGATTATAGCGATGGACAACAATTATGTGGTTAGTAAATCAGGCGATAAAGTGGATATAGTGAACGGAATGACAACAGTAAGTAGGATAACTTACGATAAGGTTTCATATTTTAATTATGCGTTGGAAAAATTAGGGATAAGGACTAGAAAGTAACAATGAAGAAGAAACTATATCGATTATTTGCTATATATGTTACAAGCTTAGCTGTGCTAATGAGTATTTTTAGTGCATCCGTATATGCGGAGGAAATAGCGGAGCCAAATGTATCTGTTGGGGAAGGCACGGTGGAAACTAACGTTGTTGAGGAATCAACTATTATTGAAGAGTCCACTGGTGAAGATAAAGAAGATGAGTTATCTGAATCCCAAACATCAAATGATCAATCTCAAGATATACCGCAAGATACACCTCAAGAGACACCTCAAGAGGGAGTAGTACCAAGTGAGAATGATGACTCGAAGCAAGTTACAGATATAGATTTAGGCGAATATAATTCAGAAATGCTAGTTGGGACAAAGCAGCTATTAATGGTTACTTTGATACCTACAGATGCAGAGGGGAATACAGTTGAATTTCGTTCATCTAATGAAGAGATAGCTACTATAAACGGGTTGGGGAGAATATCAGCACTTGCTGTTGGACAGACGGTTATAACTGTTAAATGTGGAGAAAAAGAAGTATCTTTTACACTGAAAGTTAAAGAAAAGGAGTCAGAAAAAAAGACTGAGGTTAAGGATATTGAAATATCTTCTTATAAGAAGAAAATTAAGATTGATGAGGTAATAGTTATTAATGCCAAGATATTGCCTATGGAAGCCTCAGGTACAGAGTTAAAATATAAATCTTCTGATGAAAAAGTGGCAACTGTTAATTCTTCAGGCGAAGTAAAAGGTATAGGTAAAGGAAAGGTAACTATTACAGTTTCGGCAGGAGATATTAGCAAAAAAATAGAGTTGGAAGTAGTAGTAGCAACCAAGAAGATATCTATCGATAAGGATTATTTCGTATTAAAGCCAGGTGATACAAGAAATATAAATGCAAGTGTTGTGCCTGAAGAATCTAATCAAGAAATAAAATATAAATCCATGGATGAAAGTGTAGCAAGTGTTACTCCAGAAGGAGTTATCACTGCTAAGAAAGTGGGGAATACTTCGATTATTGTTTCTAATGAAGATTTGTCTGTTTTGGTAACTGTTATAGTAAACCAAACAGGTAAGAGAAAGGCTGAGGGCAATGATTTAAGTGAAAATGATATAGATAATGAAACGAGTTATGAATTTGGAAAAATAATAGATGCAGCAGAATATTCATTATTAACAAAAGATATGCTCAAATACATATATGAAAATGAGAAAAACTATATTGTTGTGGGCGATGGATATTCTATAAAGGTAGAAGGAAAAAATATTGTTAATTATAATAATGAATTAAATACAAAAGTCAATTTCACTAAGGGTAAAGATGGGGATGTGGAATTTGAAATAAATGCAGGTAAAAATCTTTGCGGTGAAATAACGTTATCTATTGATGATGAAAGTTTAATTGATGTAGCGGGTAAAGATCTATATCTTTACAACGTGTCAAAAAAGACATATGAAAAAATACAATACAGAGGAGCAGACAATATCTTGATTACAAAAGCAGGAAAGTATAAGTTTTCTGATGAAAAAATTAAGTTAGAAAAAAAATACGTAAATGCGTTTTTTATAGGAGTAGGTTTTATAGGGATATTAGTTGCAATATACATTTTTACAAAGAAAAGATATCTGTTTTGGTAGCATAAAACGTTGTTCATCACAAAAATAACGTCGTTCGTCACAAAATACTTGAAAGTATTAGACGAATAAGGTAATGTGTACCCACAAAAAATATATAACACAACAAGGAAGGACACATCATGTGGGATGACGGCTGGCCATTTATTTAAAGATGATTGCAAAAAAGCTTGGTATTTACTGGGCTTTTTTCTTTTGTTTGGGGTATGATTTATAGTATTATTATAAGTGCGGTAAAGGGGTAGAAAATGGAAACAAAATTTCTTGTGGCTGTATGTGACGATGACAAAGAAAACAGAAAAACTATTAGTGAAATAGTGCTTAACCATTTCGAAAATATAGGCATAAAAGCAGAAATTAAAGAATATAAATCCGGAGAGGATTTATTGAGAAATACATATGATGAGCAGATAAGTTTGTTGTTTTTAGATATCGAAATGCCAGGGAGAAGTGGTATCGAAATAAAAGAAATTTTAACTACAAAAACGACTGTTTCAAATATAGTTTTCGTTACTAATCATATAGGATTTATGAAAGAAGCCTTCGGTAAAAATGTTATTGGATTTATAGAAAAGCCAGTAGATGAAAAACAGATTATTCATTGGGTTAATATTGCGTATAAGACATATAAAGATACTAGATATATTACTCTTGACAAGAATGCAAAGATTAAAGAGGACTCAATAAAATATATTGAGGCGGAGGGTAATTATGTTAGGATTGTGCTAGTTGATTGTAGTGGAGGTATACTCCAAAGAGGCACAATTGCAAATTGGGAAAAACAATTAGATGGTTTTTTTGTAAGATGCCATAAATCTTTTTTGGTAAATATGAATTATATTACGAGCATAAATTATAAGGAAGTTGAATTAGAGGGGGCTACATGTGTTCCGCTGGGAAGGAACTATGTTAATAATATAAAAAATGCCCATAACGAATTTATGCTTGAGAAGATAAAGTGGAGAGTAGGATGGCAAAACTAGTATTTATAATTCTGTTGTTGGGGCAACTTATCTGGGTATATGTAAAGTTATTAGATATAAAGTTCAAAAGGATGAAAATAACTTATTGGATTGTTGTTGGATTAATTGAGATTGCAATAGTATGGCTAGGTATTTTTTATCATTTTGGATCAACACAGATATCTTTAATAGCAGGAACCTTGTTGCTTCCGGCATTTAGTGGGGAAAAAAGAAATATAATAGGTTTATATTTTCCAACTTTTGGAGTATGTATATCATTAAACACGGTTTGGGGATATTTATCGTATTATTTTGCATTAAAAATACATTACAGAATTTTCTATTGTGTATTGATTACCTGGTCATTAATTATATTATTATATTTTATTAAGAAGAAAAAGCAGATTTATTTGAATAGTATAGATTTAACAAATCTTGAGCTTATAATAATTAATGTTTTGACAGTATTTATCGCTTTTTCTATGGGAGCAATTGGTAATATTCAAAAGGGAAATGTAGGTAGATATGTTATAACGCTTTATGTTATTTTTACGACAATTCTCTGCAGTGTCATATATATGTTGACGGTCTATTCAATTTTTTTGAACAGAAAAATTCAAAATGAAGAGGAAAAACTACTATACCAAAAAGTGACTCTGGAGGCACAGAAAGAGCAAGTAGATGCTATACTTGAAAGTGAAAAGAAGTATCATCAATATCGACATGATTTATCAGCTCATTTAAATGCTATACATCATATGGCTGAAAAATCCAAAATAGATGAGCTAAAGGACTATTGTGAAACATTATTAGATAATGCAAAACCAATTAATAATACAGCCATCTCAGGCAATGTGGCTGTAGATGGAATATTGAGAAGTTATAAGGCTAAATGTGAGGAAACTGGTATTGGTTTGCAGATGCAGGTACAGTTACTAGGCAAAAATGTAGTGCAGGATTATGATCTGTGTATTATTTTTTCAAATATACTCAGCAATGCGATTGAGGCATGTAAAAAGGGTGATACCATAAGACTGGTTAGTTACCCTTATAATAATTCTCTATGTATTATGGCAAATAATCCTACTAATAAAGAAATACTCATAAATAATGGAGAGATTAAAACCACTAAGAATGACAAGACCTATCATGGTCATGGTTTAAGTAACATCAAAGCGGTTGTAAATAAATATAATGGAATACTAAACATAAAATCTCAAAATGGAATGTTTAATGTTGAAATATTAATTTAGATAGAAAAAGGCAGATGCATCAAGCATCTGCCTTATTATGTATGGCTTATTTACCCCAAACTTCTTCAGCGATTTCTTTAACTAGTTTAAGCTTTGCCCACTGCTCATCTTCAGTAAGTTTGTTACCGATTTCACATGAGGCAAATCCGCACTGCGGGCTGAGATAAAGTCTATCGAGTGGAATATATTTTGATGCGTCCTTGATACGCTTAATGATTGTCTCCTTGTTCTCGAGCTGTGGTGTCTTTGTTGTAATGAGACCGAGAACTACCTTCTTATCAGGTGATACCTTAGCAAGTGGTGCAAAACCACCAGAGCGTGCATCATCGTACTCAAGGAAGAGAGCATCTACATTTTCCTTGGCAAATACGTAGTCAGCTACTGAGTCGTATGGACCACTTGTAAAGAATGTAGAGTGGTAGTTACCACGGCAAATGTGTGATGTGATTACCATGTCAGCTGGCTTGTTCTCAAGTGCAAGGTTATTAACTTCAAGAAGCTGATTTTTAACATCTTCAAGATCAATACCAAGGCTTGCATATCTCTGCTTTGCAGCGTCGCCAACGATAGCACCCCATGTGCAGTCATCAAACTGAAGATTGCGGCAGCCTGCCTCATAGAACTGCTTGATAACATCCTGATAAGCGGCAGCTACATCGTGAATTAATTCCTCATTTGTCGCGTAGAATTTTCTTGTCTTTTCGTAGTTTGAAGGAACAATAAACTGCTGGAATGTCTGGGCTGGTGCTGGGATAGTGTACTTAGCTACTGTATTTTCATCTTCAAACTGCTGAAGGAATTTGAAGTACTCAACGAATGGATGAGCCTTTGGCTTAATCTTTCCAACAAGGTAGGTGTCATCTAATACAGCAAGCTCCCCGTTAAAACTTACACCCCAACCGTTGTTTTCATGCTCAACGCCTTCAAAACCCCACATGAAATCTAAGTGCCAGAAGGATCTTCTAAACTCACCGTCTGTGATAATGTGATATCCTAATTCCTTCTGTTTAGCTACTACCTTTGTAATCTCATCGTTAATGACTTTATCTAATTCAGCCTGGCTAATCTTGCCAGCATTAAAAGCCTCTTTTGCATCCTTAAGAGCCTGTGGTCTAAGGAAACTTCCTACAAAATCATATCTGTATGGTGTCTGTATATTGCTCATTTTATTCTCCTTTTTGCTTATTTTACGGGTATCCGCAGTGCCAATTTTTACATTTTCTTTATCATGAGGATTATATGCCTACCGATTACATAGGTAAAATATAAAAAATAGTAGTTCATTCATAGAAAAAATCTATGGCAAGAGATATAATTGATTATAAATCTATTTTGTGTTATTAGATTATTTATAACTGAGGATAGTAACAATCATACAGATTTTGAAAAGAGGTAGAAGACATGACTCTAAAACAGCTTAGATACGTGGTTGAAGTTGCAGAAACAGGCAATATTACTGAGGCGGCAAAAAAACTTTTTATAGCTCAGCCTAGTTTGACCTCTGCAATTAGAGAACTTGAAAATGAATACAATATCACTATATTTACCCGCTCCAACAAGGGAATAGAAATCACTCCTGAGGGAGATGAGTTTTTAGGTTATGCCAGACAGGTCTTAGATCAGGCTAATTTGATTGAGGAGAAGTATACAGGTGTCAGCCACAGCAAGCAGAGATTTTGTGTCTCTGCCCAGCATTATTCTTTTGTTGTGGAGGCATTTGTTGAGCTTTTAAAAAAATATGGTGGAGATAAATATGAGTTTCACATGAGAGAGACCCAGACCTACGATATTATCGAGGATGTGGCGAAGCTTCGAAGTGAGATAGGAATTCTCTATATTAATAAGTTTAATGAGACGGTTATTAAAAAGACCTTGAGGGACAACGGCCTGAATTTTCATCTTTTGTTCAAGGCGAAGCCTCATGTATTCATAGGAAAAAATAGCCCTTTGGCCAAAAAGAAATCATTAAGTTTAGAGGATTTAAAGGAATATCCACGTCTTTCATATGAGCAGGGAAGTCATAACTCCTTTTATTTCTCAGAGGAGATACTTAGCACTATCGATAGTGATAAGGAGATAATCGTAAGAGATAGAGCTACCCTTTTTAATCTTTTGATTGGTCTTAACGGATATACTATCTGTAGTGGTGTTATAAGTGAGGAGCTTAATGGCGCAAATATTATTGCTAAGCCCCTAAAGGTAGATGACTACATGGAAATTGGTTACATTCTTCCAAGCAGTATCCCACAGTCACAGTTGACAAAAAACTATATCGAAATGCTTGTAAAATACACTGCTGAAGGGAAAAATAATTAGATATTCCATAAAGGAATAGATGCTGTCACAATTAGAATAGAAATAAGCTCTTAAAGACGTTCATATTTAATTATAATATTGATATAATTTCATTCGAATTCATGATTAATAAGGAGGTCTATTATGGCTTGTTTTACAGTGCCAGCTGGCGAGGCTATAGTTTCAACTATAGTTAAGAAAAGTATTGAAAAAAAGAATAAAGGTGGCGAAAAGGCTGCAGAAACAACAGGTATTCCATTTTCTCGTAAGTTAAAGTGGTTAACAAACTTGCTTTGGGGTGGTGCTGTGCTATTGGCATATGAGCACGTATGGCATGGCGAGGTTAAGCCATTCTTCCCATTTTTAACAGCTATGGAGAATCCAGAGGACAAGGCAGAGATGCTTCACGAGATGGGCACAGTAGGTGTTGGTATGGCACTTCTTGTTACTGTTGTTTGGATTGGTATTTGTGTAGCTGCAGATGTGATTGTTAAGCGTCCAGTTGCAAATACAGAAGCTGCAAAGTAGGAGGTAGAAGATGACTTTATTACTTACAGTTTTCGCTGCTATTATTACAACAGTTAAATGGTACAACAGAGAGAATGACAATATGAAGCTTCATGTTTTAATGTACATGTTCTGGGGCGCATCACTTATGTGGTTTGTAGATGCTATTGCAGAGTACATTGAGCTTGGTGCAGAGTATTTCAATCCTGCATTAGAAGATATGATTAACGATAGCTTTCTTGGCTTATCAGTAATCGCCTTTGCTCTTATCATTTGGGTTGTTTATCTTTTAGTAAAAGATCCAAAGGGAGTAGTTAGAAAATCAATTACTAAATAATTAAAATTGCAAAAAAATCGGGAGGCCATAAGGCCTCCCTTTTATGTTAATTAGGGGTAGGGTGTTAACAGGTTTATTCGGTAGTACAGTTGGCTGTGAAAGAGAATTCTACAAGTTTACCATCTTTGAAAGTAAAGTACTGTGAGAATTCATCATAGTAATAATCAAAGAAGTGCTGGTCTTCACAATCATATTCAGTAGATGGCTCGCCAAATGCTTTTTTTACTTCTTCTTCAGAAGCACCGATTTTAATGCCGTTTGATGTAAATTCATCAGTTTTAATTAATAAATAATCAATAGTAGGGTCATCGTTAGTTGACTCATATTCGATAACGCAATTTTCATAAGTGTTATTGTAGAATGAATCAAATTCACTTGTCTCAGTTGGCTCGCCTAATTCCTCAAGAATAGCATTAGCATCAGCGAATAGAGAAAAGCTAACTCCATTGTATTCTACAGTAGTCTGGGCAATTTTATCTTTTGTATCTAAAGTATTAAGATTCTCAATAGATGTACCACAGCCTCCACAGTAATCATCTGATGGAGCTTGGCAAACTGCATCTTCTGGAATATCATCATTTGTTACTTCTGTACTACAGCCAAAAAGGAAAAGGCTGAGCATTGTTGCTGCTGAAAGCAATACTAATTTTCTTTTCATAAATTATCTCCTTATTACTGTGTTATACGTTCTAGTACAGTTATAACACTAATACACTTATTCGTCAACTATTAAATTGTATTGTGGTATTTAGTAAGAAAAGAAAATAAAAAACAGCCATCAAAAGATGACTGTTTCAAGTAGAAAATACTATGAATTTACTATATCACTGAGCTTCTTGCCGTAGAAGAAATCTCGCTCTAACATGTAGAACTCAGCCCACATAGGGAGTGTTTTACATACTTTTTCACGAGGACAATCTTCAGCGCCATCTGCCAGACAGGCAACTGGAGCAAGGCTTCCTTCCATGAGCTCGATTATCTCTCCAATTGAATACTCATTAGGAGAGCGAGTAAGCATGTATCCGCCACCTTTTCCACTGACACCCTTTACAAAGCCGCCGTGAACTAATTCTTTAACAATGATCTCTAAATATTTTTTGGAAATATCCTGACGCTCTGCGATGTCCTTTAGGGGAATGTATTCTTCACTATGTTGTTGAGCTAAGTCTATCATGACACGCAGTGCATATCGACCCTTTGTACTGAACATAATCAATCCTCCATAATTTTTTAATTCAATCGCTGGTTTTGTACTATTATACGATAGGTTAGTAGGCAAATCAATAAGTAACAGATTTTTATAGCCGGTATCAAAAAAGGCAAAATTTATAGAGGTTGAAGTTGCTATTAATAGAATTGATAGCAGACTATAATTTTTGCTTATTATTAAACCTATTGACTCAGTAGGCAAGTAGGTTTAATATACCAACATGCAAGACAAAAGCCCATACAAAAGGGCACAGAAAGGAGACCAAGATGAGGAGTGTACTTTGCTTTGGCGATTCAAACACATATGGATTAAAGCCAGACGGTAGTGGCAGATTTGATAAAACTGAAAGATGGACCGGGGTGCTTTCCGAGATGCTTGGTCACCAGGATTATGAAGTGATAGAGGAAGGACTGGTAGGACGGACTACAGTTTTTGAGGACAGCACAAGACAGGGAAGGAATGGCTCTAAATTACTTCCAATTCTTCTTGAGAGCCATGGACCTGTTGACACAGTAGTTGTCATGCTTGGAACAAATGATTGTAAGGCTGTCTATAATGCTTCACCAAAGCTTATAGCCAGAGGCGCTGAGATTTTACTTAGACAGATTAGGGACAACAATAGCGCAGCGAAAATCCTACTGCTTTCCCCAATCCACTTGGGAGATACAGTATGGAAGGAAGAGTTTGATCCTGAGTTTGATGAGAAATCAGTTATCACTTCAAAGGAGCTTAAGGCAGTGTTTGCAAAGCTTGCAGAGGAGTTTGACTGTATGTTTTTGGCAGCATCTGATGTGGCTAAGCCATCAGAAACAGATCAGGAGCACTTAGATGAAAAGGGACATCTTGCTCTAGCAAATGCAATATACAAAAAGCTCGTTGCAGCTTAATTAATAGAAAAGAGGAAATTAATATGAAAAAGAATTTAGTAAAGACATTAACAAGTGGACTTTTAGTGACAGGACTTTTAGCAGCTTCACTTACTGGTTGCGGTTCATCTGACAAGGCTGATAGCAGTGCTGAAGGAAGCGCTGTAGAGGCAGGTGAAAGCGAAGCAGGTTTTAGAACACTTGATGAAATTAAAGAAAGCGGCACAATCAATATCGGTGTATTCTCAGACAAGAGCCCATTTGGCTATGTAGATGAAAATGGTGAGTACGCTGGATATGATGTATATCTTGCTGAGAAAATCGGTGAGGATCTTGGTGTAGATATTAACTATGTATCAACTGAGGCAGCTAACAGAATCGAATATCTTCAGACAGGAAAGGTTGATATTATCCTTGCTAACTTTACAGTTACAGAGGAGCGCGCACAGGAAGTTGATTTCGCTTTACCATACATGAACGTAGCACTTGGTGTTGTTTCACCTGATGGAGCTGTAATCGAAAGCCTCGATGATTTAGGTGCTGATGACGAGGTTATCGTTATCTCAGGAACAACAGCAGAGACATATCTTGCTAAGAATTACCCAGATATCAAGCTTCAGAAGTATGATGCTTACGCTGAGGCAAAGACAGCATTTGAAAATGGCAACGGCGTAGCTTGGGCTAATGACAACACAGAGGTTATTGCATTTGCAATTGAAAACGAAGGCTATACAGTAGGCATCCCATCACTTGGTGATCAGGATACAATTGCTCCAGCTGTAACAAAGGGTAATGAGACACTTTTAACATGGTTAAATGACGAGCTTGTATCTCTTGGAAGTGAGAATTTCTTCCACGCTGATTATGAAGCAACACTTCTTGATACATACGGTGCTGATTACGAGGATGAGCTTGTAGTAGAGCCTAGCAAGTAAGAAGTATTATACGAAAGGATTTGTAACCTATAGTAATGGATAAGGATATTCTTATTGAATATTTCCCACTCTATAAGGATGCACTATTTTTAACACTTAAAATTGGATGGCAGGGCATTATATTGGCTTTTGTAATAGGCTTAATTGGCTCTGCCATTATTCATTTTAAGACACCAGTGCTTAGGAAGATTGTGGGAATATACATTGAATTATTTAGAAACACTCCACTTTTGGTTCAGCTATTTTTTATTTATTTTGCCCTTCCAAAGGTGGGGATTCAAATAACAGCAAAGACCTGTGGTGTGCTAGGATTAGGGCTTTTAGGCGGTGCATATATGATAGAGACATTTCGAAGTGGTCTAGAAGCAGTGCCTGTTATTCAGACCGAGAGCGCACTTAGCCTTGGAATGAGTGATTTCCAGACATTGTGGCATGTTATTTTGCCACAGGCGATTTCAATCAGTGTGCCAGGAATTCTTGCAAATGTTATTTTCCTTTTAAAGGAGACATCCGTATTTTCCACAATCAGTTTGATGGATTTGATGTTTACAGCCAAGGATCTGATAGGCATGTACGCAAAGACAATAGAATGCTTATTCCTTTTGGTTGTTTTTTACCTGGTAATGCTTCTTCCTATTTCTATAATAGGTGCAATTGTAGAAAGGAGGATGCGCTATGGACAGTTTGGGGATTGATGTTTTATTTAAAGGAACCAACTTTTTAAGATTACTTCAAGGATTATGGGTATCGGTGGAAATTAGCTTGATTGCTGTTGTACTCAGCATAATTCTTGGACTAGTTGTTGGAATGTTGATGACTTTAAACAATCCATTTTTAAAGGCAATACTCAAAGTATATCTTGAGGTGGTAAGAATCATGCCTCAGATGGTGCTTTTATTCATTGTATATTTTGGAACTACTAGAGTTTTTGGTTGGGATGTTTCAGCAGAAGCATCGGCAATTATCGTATTTACGTTTTGGGGAACTGCAGAGATGGGAGATCTGGTGAGAGGTTCTATAAAGAGCATTCCAGTAATCCAGTTTGAGTCAGCGATGGCTTTGGGATTTAACAAGTTGCAGACATATTTCTACATCATTTTCCCACAGACAATCAGGAGACTGATTCCGCTTTCTATAAACCTAATTACAAGAATGATTAAGACCACGTCTCTTGTACTTATGATTGGAATCGTTGAGGTGCTTAAGGTTGCTCAGCAGATTATAGAGGCAAATAGAAATTCTTCGCCTAACGCAGCCTTTGGCGTATTTGCAGTTGTATTTTTACTATATTTCATTGTATGCTGGCCAATCAGTCGGCTTGCAACATATTTAGAGAAAAGGTGGGAGTAAATGGAATTATTAAAAGTAACACACTTACACAAGGAGTTCGGGCAGAACACAGTTTTAAATGATATCAATCTGTCTGTGGAAAAGGGGGAAGTAGTAGTAATAATTGGACCATCGGGTTGTGGAAAGAGTACATTTTTAAGATGTTTAAATGGTCTCGAGGAGATTCAGGGAGGAGTGATTACCATATCAGGACTTCCAGTTGAGGCCGGTAAAAGGGATATTACAAAGTTACGTCAGAAGATTGGAATGGTTTTCCAGTCCTATGAGCTCTTCCCTCACAAAACAGTTCTTGAAAATATCATTCTCGCCCCTACAAAGGTACAGAAACGTGATAAAGAGGAGGCTACCAAGGAGGCTATAGAGCTTCTTGATAAGGTAGGGCTCGTGGACAAAAAGGATTATTATCCAAGACAGCTTTCTGGAGGGCAAAAGCAAAGAGTGGCTATTGTCCGTGCACTTTTAATGCACCCTGAGGTAATATTATTTGACGAGGTTACAGCAGCACTTGATCCAGAGATGGTTCATGAGGTATTAGAGACTATGATAGCTCTTGCTAAGGCTGGTTCCACTATGCTTATTGTCACCCATGAGATGGCATTTGCTAAGGCTATTGCAGACAGAATTATTTTCATAGATAAGGGTGATATTGTAGAAGAGACCAGAGATGTAAAGGAATTCTTCATTGAGCCTAAAACAGAAAGAGCAAAGAAGTTCCTAAAGACATTTGCTTACGAATAAAAAATTGTGTAGCTTTTTTGTATTGTATGTACTCATTTTTGCAATATGGTATAATAATTTGTATTGAGAGGAGGGTTTTTATGTACGATTATATTACCATAGAGCGTAAATATGGCAGTGGTGGTCATGAAATCGCAAAAAAGCTTGCAAAAAAGTTGGGTTATCGTCTATATGACCGTGGTGTTGTTGAGCAGACTTGTAAGAAGATGGGGTTGTCTTATGAGGAAGTTGCCAATATGGACGAGCAGACACCGATTAAGCCTATTTTTAAGACACCGGGAATCGATTATACTACCATAGCTGAGAAGATATACAATACAGAGGCAGATATTATTAAAGAGGCTGCTGAACAGCCTGGCTGCGTATTTGTAGGTCGATGCGCAAGTGAGATTCTTAAGGACAAAAAGTGCCTTAAGGTATTTATCACAGCCGATGATGATTATCGAATGGATAGATCCATTAATGTAGAAAATAATCCAGCAGATAAAGCCGATGAGGTAATGAGAAAGTTCGATAAAAAGCGTGAGAAATTCTTCACCACTCACTCTGGCGGTAAATGGGGCTCTCCAGAATATTTTGATCTCATTATCAATTCAGCAAATATGGATGAGGATTCTATAGTTGCTATGCTTGAGGGCGCAGCAAAGGCTTAGTGGACCACGAATGGACTCCTAACTGACATCTGGTATTGTTTTGGTGATGTACCAGTGTGATTAGAGAACGTTCGTGAAAAGTTGGAATAATTGTTAAAGCCTGATTGGAAACATACATCTATTGGCGCATTTCCCTCTTTCAGTAGTTTTTTGGCAAGTGCTAGTCTTTTTTCAATTATGTATTGCTGGATAGATGTGCCTGTGTTTGCCTTGAATATTCGATTGAGATACACAGGATGTAAATGCAAATTTTCAGCTACACTGCTAGCGGAAATAGAGTCTGATAGGTGCAGGTTGATATAATTAAATGCATCAGTAATGGTTTTTGGAAGGACATCTACGTAAGTAGGTGTTCTTTTTTTATTGGCAAGTCTATTTATGGTGATAAGAATGATATTAAGAATAGATTCCGCAAGTACAGTGGAACCGAATTCTTGCTCATGTTCATTTAGTGATTTTTCTAGAAGATCAGTATAGCCAACAAAAGTATCTATCTGTTCTTGATTTAAGTGGATGATATTAAGCTTTGTCATATCCTCCTGCTTGAAGCAATCAGTAAAATGCTTGTAGTCATCCCCTTTGTTCTCGAAGTATTCCTCTTTTATATTAATAACAACTCGGCCATAGTCCTCAGTTCCCATAGGGCAGGCATGGTGAAAAACATATGGAGGGAACAGGACTAGATCCCCTGGTTCCATAATTTTACCGTCATTTTCTAATAGTATCTTTGTGTCTCCGTGAAGAAATAGGTAGATTTCATATCCGTCATGGCTGTGATAAATACCGGTCTCTGTAATAGGAGAATTCTTGTAGGCACATATGAAATCATTTTCATGAGTCTCCATTATCTTTTGATAGTTTGGCATTTCTTTTTTCATAAGATTCTCCTAATAAAGTACGATAGTTTATTTTTTACCTAATAATATCATTATATTTACCTAGGTTTAAAAACGCAATAATTTTGGCATTAATATATGTATTTGTGCATAGATAAACGTGCTATTATCTAGATACGCTATAGATAATAAACAAAGGGGGAATATACGACACATGTCTAAAACTATGCATAAAATTTGGAATTACAAGTGGTTATATATAATGCTTGTTCCTGTAATTTCGTATTTTGTAATCTTTAAATACATTCCAATGTACGGTCTTGTAATGGCCTTTAAGGACTACAACGTTTTTAAAGGTATATCAGGAAGCCAGTGGGTTGGTTTTGAAATCTTTAGGAAAATCTTTTCTAATCAAAATTTTTGGAACAGTATAAGAAATACTTTTCTTTTAAATCTTTTGACTCTGGCAATAAGTTTTCCATTCACTATTATTGTGGCACTTATGCTTAATGAAGTGGTAAGCGGAAAGTTTAAAAAAGTCATTCAGTCAATTCTATATCTTCCACATTTTATTTCATGGGTTGTAGTGGCAAGTATTGTTGTAAATCTCTTTTCTCAGAATGGAGGAACAATCAATCTGTTTTTATCCAAGATGGGGTTATCCTCAATTCCATTTTTATCTAACAATGGATGGTGGATTTTTACATATGTAATCAGCAATGTTTGGAAAGAAATAGGTTGGGGAACAATTATTTATCTGGCAGCCCTAACAGGGGTTGATGAAACACTTTATGAGGCATCTTATTTGGATGGGGCAAGTAAGTTTCAAAGACTCATATACATTACCCTTCCTGCCATTAAATCAGTAATTGTGGTAATGCTCATTCTTCAAATTTCAAAAATGATGACAATTGGACTTGATGCGCCACTTTTAGTGGGAAATAAAAAAGTAATGGAAGTGTCAGAGGTTATCAGTACTTATACATATCGAATGGGTATTGAGCAGGCAAAATATAGTGAATCTACGGCAATTGGACTATTCCAGTCAGTTGTAAATATTGTGATTCTATTTTTTGCAGATAAGTTTGCAAAGCTTATAGGAGAAGAAGGAATTTTATAAGGCGAGGGTATTTTACATGAAAAATAAATTGAGTATTGGGCGAGTTTTAAATGGTGTTTTATTGTTGGTGCTTACATTCGTATGTATTTATCCATTTTTAAATGTAATAGCTTATTCATTAAGTGGATACAATGCAGTATTAACAGGCAATGTTACGGTCTTACCAAAGGACTTTTGCATGGATGCATATAGAGATATTTTGGCCAAAAAGCAAATTTGGCAGGCAATGAAAACTACAGTATTTGTTACTGTGATGGGAACAACTGTCAGTATGCTACTTACTATTTTTGCAGCATACACGCTTTCAAGAAAAGACTTAGTGGGAAGAAAGTTTATTACAGGTATGATTCTTTTTACTATGTACTTTGGCGGTGGATTGCTTCCTACATTCTTGGTTGTAAAAAATGTAGGACTATACGATTCTCTTGGGGCTTTGTTTATTCCAAACGCAATCAATGTTTTTAACTTTATTGTAATGAGAACATTTTTTAAGAGCCTTCCACCTTCTCTGGAGGAGGCAGCAAGAATTGATGGGGCATCATATTTGCAGGTACTTGTAAAGATTATCTTGCCTTTGTCTCTTCCAATTATAGCTACAATCGGACTATTTTATGCAGTTGAATACTGGAACTCATATTTCAACGCACTTTTATATATAACGACACCTGAAAAGTACACACTTCAGCTTAGACTTAGATCGCTGCTTTTCGGAGGAGAATTAAATAGTACAGCGAACCTAGAGGGAGGAGGCAGTATGGTGCTGTCACAGTCTCTTAAGATGGCGACAGTAGCTGTGTCAACACTGCCTATTCTCGTGGTTTATCCATGGCTCCAAAAGTATTTTGTAAAGGGAGTAATGGTAGGTTCTGTGAAGGGTTAATAGAGTTTTTTTACTGGCCAGTAAAGATATATAAATGTAAAGAAACATGGAGGGTAATATGAAAAAAAGATTTATTGCATTAGTAGCCACTGCTGCTATGGTAATGTCCACCTTTGTTGGATGTGGAGGAGGAACTGCTTCAGCTAGCAATGAAGGTGGTGGCGATTATAAAACCACATATGGAGACAAGCAATTTGACGATGTGACTATCACAGTTGAGTTGTTTGATAGAAGTAATGCGCCAGAGGGTTCTACTATTACAGACAATAAGTGGACCAATTATGTGAACCAGGAAATGAATAAGGTAGGAATCAATGTTGAGTTTGTCACTGTTCCTCGAAGTGACGAGGTAACAAAGATGCAGACTATGGTAGGTTCTCAGACTGCACCGGATATTACAATTACTTACACATATCCATACGCAGAGGATTATTTTAATCTAGGTGGAACTTGGGATTTATCAGAGTTTATAGATGGAGAAGACCAGGCTAGAAATCTAAAGGCTTATATTGGAGAAGATTGTCTTGATATTGGACGAAATGGTGATGGACAGCTCTACGGTATTGTAGCTCGTCGTGCTACTACAGCAAAGACGAATTTCTTTATCAGAAAAGATTGGCTAGATGCTCTTGGAATGGAAGTGCCAACAACACCAGAGGAATTGCATGAGGTGCTTACAGCATTTGCAAAGGAAAATCCAGATGGAAGAAAAGATGTTGTTGCAGCTCATTTAGTACAGATGTGGAATATGCGTGCTGCATTTTCAACAAAAACTCAGGATGAGAATCAGTGGCAGGTAGCAGCTACAGAAGATTGTATCATGGACTACTATGACCAAGACGGTATGAGAGAGTTCTACAAATACATGAACACTCTTTATAACGAGGGACTTTTGCACAAGGAATACTACACAATGGCAACAGATGAAGATATGTTCAAGAGCTTATTCTGCTCAGGTGCTATTGGATTCTGTGAGTACAACGTAAATGGAAATGTTGATGTACTGCGAGGCGGATTGCTTCAGACTCTAAAGGAGAATGATCCAAATGCAGACATCGTATCAATTGAGCCATTTAAAAATGTAAATACTGGACAGCAGAACAGTGCAGCCTATGCTACTGGTGGTCTCATTGCATTTTGTCCAAAGACAGCTTCCGCTGAAAAAGTCGAGGCTTGTATGACATATCTTGATTGGATGTGCTCAAAGGATGGCGGATATGTTTTATATCACGGCTTTGAGGGAGAACACTACGATTTAGTAGATGGTGTTCCTGTTGTAAAGGATTCAGATTATAACGCAAAGGATAAGGATTGGATTCGTACAGATTTATTCCTTACTGGAAATCAGGGATATTTTGATACTGTTGACGCCTTTAATGCATGTACATCAAAGGAATGTCCAGGATATGAGGACTACGTAATTAATAACTATGAGAATGCTCTTAAAGGAAATGTTCTCCCAGATAGCTATTACACAGCGCCATCAACATCGGAGTACATCACTGATTTAAAGATTGTTCAGGATGAGTATCAGGTTAAATGTATAACAGCTTCTCCTAGTGAGTTTGACAAAACATTTGATGAATATATGAGCAAGCTAGAGGATGCTGGCATCAAGACAGTTGTTGACGAGAGAATGGAGTACTTTGGAGTAACAAATTAGACTTCAAAAAACTATAGAATGTGAGGATTGATTGATGAATAGGAAAGACGGAATGAATTATGCACCAGTGGGAAAACCTAGGCCAGTTGTAAAGGAAGGGGAATTTGTTATTGCAGCTATTGCACTTGATCACGGTCATATCTATGGAATGTGTAATGGGCTTATAGAAGCAGGAGCAACACTTAAGTGGGTGTACGACAGGGACCCGGAAAAAGTAAAAAATTTCTGCAACGCCTATCTAGGAGTAAAGGCTGCAAGTAGTGAGGAAGAGATATTATCTGACCCAGAAGTAAAGCTAGTATGTGGCGCAGCAGTTACAAGTATGCGATGTGCCCTTGGCCTTAGAGTAATGGCCGCAGGCAAGGATTATTTTACAGATAAAGCACCTCTTACGTCCCTAGAACAGCTAGCTCAAGCTAAGGAAATGGTAGAAAAAACTGGCAGAAAATATATGTGCTATTATGGCGAGCGACTTCATGTGGAGTCAGCAGTTTTTGCCGGCCAGTTGATAAAGGAAGGTGCCATTGGAAAACCTATTCATGTAGATGGATTCGGTCCTCACAGAGTGGGGGATGTGAAAGGACGTCCTGATTGGTTCTTTAAAAAAGAATATTATGGTGGAATTCTTTGTGACATTGGAAGTCATCAAATTGAGCAGTTCCTTTATTACTGCGATTGCAAAGATGCCACAGTTCAATACAGCCAGGTAGGTAACTACAATCATCCTGATCAGCCCGAGCTTGAGGATTTGGGAGAGGCTACTCTTCTTGGAGACAACGGTACAACTCAGCATTTTAGAGTGGATTGGTTTACCCCTGATGGTCTATCTACCTGGGGTGATGGACGAACTTTCATTATAGGAACAGAAGGATATATTGAGCTTCGTAAATACGTTAATATTGCAACCGACGAGGGTGCAGAGCATGTTTATTTGGTAAATAAAGATGGTGAACAGCATTTTGCAGTGGAGGGCAAGGTTGGATTCCCATTCTTTGGTGAGTTGATATTGGATTGTATTAATCGCACTGAAAATGCTATGTCACAGGCTCATTGTTTCAAGGCTGCTGAGCTTTGCGTTAAGGCGGAATTACAAGCAGAAAGAGTATACGGATTGGAGAAGTAAAATGATAAAAGTTGCAATTGTAGGAACAGGTGGAATTAGTCATGCTCACATAAAAGGTCTACTAACATTTCCTGAGAGATGTGAGATAGTGGCTCTTTGTGATATAAAGCCTGAAAAAGCAGAAAAAATAAAAAAACAATATGAACTTGATTGTCCTGTATTTGACGATCATGAGAAGATGCTTGCATCTGGAATTCACATTGATTTAGTCCATGTGGCAACTCCTCCATTTTCTCATGCTGAGATTTCTATTAACGCAATGAATGCAGGCTGCAATGTGCTTTGTGAAAAGCCAATGGCATCTTCACTTGAACAGTGTGATGCAATGCTTGAAGCAGAGAAGCGAAATGGAGTTGTTCTAGGACAGATTGCCCAGAATAGATTTACAAATCCATATTGGAAATTAAAGAAAGTGATTGATAGTAATAAAGCAGGAAAGATATGCTCAGTTCAAATCAATTCAAACTGGTGGAGAGGTCATAGCTACTACGATTTATGGTGGAGAGGTACATGGGAAAAGGAGTGCGGTGGACCTACTTTAAATCATGCAGTTCACCATATTGACCTTTTAAACTGGCTTGAGGGAGGACTGCCAAATCAGGTTACTTCCATCCTTTCAAATGTGATGCATGATAATTCTGAGGTAGAGGATATTTCAAAATCAATTATGGCATACGATGGTGGAAGCCTTGCAGATGTAACTGCATCCGTTGTTCATCACGGTGAGGAGCAAAGCATCATTGTCCAGTGTGCAGATGCCAAGCTTTCAGCTCCTTGGGACCCAAAAGCAGAGGTATCTATGGACAATGGATTTCCTATGGAAGAAAAGAATGAAAAGCTTTTAGCTGAGTTAAATCAGTATATGGATTCCATTCCTGATTTAAAGTATGAAGGGCACACAGGTGAGATTGATGATGTTTTAACGGCACTTGAAAATGGAAAGAGGCCGCTTATTACAGGCGTAGATGGCAAGCGCACTTTAGAGCTTATTACAGCCATTTACAAATCTGGATTTACAGGTATGAGAGTATCTTTGCCAATTCAAAAGATTGATGAATATTATCGTACCGGTGGAATCGAAAAACATGCTATTCATTTTTACGAAAAGACAGTATCTGCTGAGGAACTTTCAGAGGAAGATATAAAAATCAATAGTATATAAAACGGGAGAGTAGGGGCGCTATGGAACAAATAGTGAATATTGGAGTTGTAGGAATAGGAAATATGGGTTCAGCCCATGGAATGAGTCTTTATAAAAATAAAGTCGAGGGATGCAAGCTGGCAGCAGTTTGTGATAGCGACGAAAAAAGGCTTCAGTGGGCGAAATCTAATCTAAAAGGTGTAGAGTGCTTTAATGACTATCATGAGCTAATCAATAGTGGGATAGTCAATGCAATTGTAGTTGCAACTCCTCATCCTATGCATCCTGTTATTGTGGAAGAGGCTTGTAAAAATGGGATTCATGTGCTGACTGAAAAGCCTGCAGGAGTGGACGTTAAGACAGTTGCTCACATGAATCAGGTGGCAAAAGAGAGTGGAGTAGTTTTCTCTATTATGTATAATCAGAGAACTAATCCTCTATATAAAGAGCTTAGAAGAGTATTTAAAAATGGCGATTTAGGTAAGCTTGTTAGATTTAATTGGATAATTAATAACTGGTATCGGACAGATGCCTACTATGCATCTGGAGATTGGCGAGCTACCTGGGATGGAGAAGGTGGTGGCGTGCTGATGAATCAGTGCCCTCATAATCTTGATATTTGGCAGTGGATTACTGGTATGCCAATTAAGATAAGAGCCTTCTGTCACAAAGGATTATTTCATCCTATTGATGTGGAAGATTCAGCTGAGATTTTTGCAGAATATGAAAATGGAGCTATCGGAATATTCCAGACTTCTACAGGAGAATATCCTGGCACAAATAGAATGGAAATATCGGGTACAAGAGGCAAGGCTGTTATCGAAAATGGAAAGCTCACTATTACTCTTTTAAAAGAAGACTTAATGGAGTACACGAAAAATTCCAAGGAATTTATGCCAAAGATTGATGTGGATGAAAGGACTATTATCCAAGAGGAACCAGAGAGTGCTCACATAGGCATTTTACAAAACTTTTCTAATGCCATAAGAAAAGGGGAGCCGCTAGTATCACCAGGTGAAGAGGGAATATTTGGACTTAGCTTGGCGAATGCCGCCTATTTGTCCTGGTGGAAAAATGATTATGTTAACTTACCACTTGATGAAGATGAATACTTGCATTTTCTCCAAAGTATAAAAAATAGCAATCATGAAAAGCATATTAAAACATTATGTGAAGATGGTTCTTATGGCGAGTATTCCAATCGCTGGAAAGTGAAGTGGTAGTATATATAGCTAGTTATAAATCTGATTTATAACTAGCTATTATTTTTGACTATTATTACACCTATTGACTAGATAGGTAATTAAAGTTATAGTATCAACAACGAATCAGAAATAACAAGAAAGGAGCAAGACAACAATGAGACATATATTAAAATCCGAGAACTGTTGTTGTATGAATATGTGTATGTGTAGAATGCTATACTCCCAGGTTGTGAGTGCTGAAGGGTGCATGGCTTGTTGTCTTGCACCATGATGAACAAATTCGTATATACGAATTTCGAGCCACTGCTTGGGACCACCTAGGCGGTGGCTTTTTTGGTGCTATAGCCGCTGGAATGGCATAGGTGCGGCAGCACTGAAGTTGTTGGTTCGAATCCAACTAGCACCACTTATGGTTTACACAAAAGTAAAAGGAGAAAAAAATGGCAACATTAAAAGAGGTTAGTGAAAATCAACTGGCGCAAATCAAAGATTATATAGAGTCAATAAAATATGGCTCGGTAAATATAATCATCCAAGATGGAAAAATCATCCAAATTGACAAAAGTGAAAAGATAAGATTGTAGGACTTATCGAACTGACTAGAAAACTAGAGGTTCAAGGTTACGGTTTCATTAGCTGTGACTTTGGGCCTCTTTTTTATAAAACAAAAAATGTAACAAGAAAAGGAGTAAAAAGAACATGGGAAAGTTATTCACATCAGAATCAGTAACAGAGGGACATCCAGACAAAATCGCAGATCAAATTTCTGATGCAATCCTTGATGAGCTACTTGCTCAGGATCCATATTCTAGAGTAGCTGCTGAGACAACAGTAGCAACAGGACTAGCACTTGTAGTTGGTGAAATTACTACAAAGGCATATGTGGATATAGCAAAGGTTGCAAAAGACACAATCAGAGAGATTGGTTATGTAAATAATGTAGATGGATACAACGCAGATTCAATTGCAGTACTTACATCAATTGATGAGCAGTCAGCAGATATTGCACTTGGAGTTGACAAGGCATTTGAATCAAAACAGGAAGGAGCAACAGAGGACTTTGGAACAGGCGCAGGAGATCAGGGAATTATCTTCGGATATGCAACAGATGAAACAGAAGAGTTTTTACCTCCAGCTATTTCATTTGCTCACCGCCTTACTAGAAGGCTTACAGAAGTTCGAAAGAATGGAACACTTCCATACCTTAGACCAGATGGAAAGTCACAGGTAACAGTAGAATTTGCAGAGGATGGACAGACTGTAAAGAGAGTACATACCATTGTTATTTCAACACAGCATGCAGAGGATGTAACTCTTGAACAGATAAGAGCTGATATTATCGAGCATGTTATCAAGCCGGTAATTCCAGCAGAGTTATTGGACGAGGATACAATCTACTATGTAAATCCAACAGGTAGATTTGTAATCGGTGGTCCACAGGGAGACGCAGGTCTGACAGGACGAAAAATCATCGTGGATACCTATGGTGGCACAGGTCGTCACGGCGGCGGTGCTTTCTCAGGAAAGGATCCAACAAAGGTTGACCGTTCTGCAGCCTACGCAGCTCGCTGGGTAGCAAAAAATTTAGTAGCAGCAGGTGTGGCGAAGAGACTTGAGGTTGAGCTTGCATATGCCATTGGAGTAGCAAAGCCAGTATCTATTGCAGTAGATACATTTGGCACAGGAGTAATTGATGATGAGAAGATTGTTGAGATTATTGAAAAAGTATTTGACCTCAGACCAGCAGCAATCATTGATGCCCTTGATTTACGTAGGCCAATCTACAAGCAGACTGCAGCTTATGGTCACTTCGGAAGAACAGATGTTGACCTTCCTTGGGAGCATTTAGATAAGGTCGATGAGATTAAAAAATATTTTGATGACATCAAGGTAGACATCGCAGTTCAGTTTATTTCAGAAGCTAAGGAAGCTACAACAGTATAAGGAAAGGTAAAAAGGAAATGGCAGAGAAAATTGGTAAGCATATAGCTATATATGGTAAAGGTGGAATCGGAAAATCAACAACTACATCAAATATTAGTGCAGCACTTGCAGAGGCTGGATATAGAGTAATTCAGATTGGTTGTGATCCAAAGAGTGATTCTACAAATACACTTAGAGGAAATAACTATCTTCCTACAGTTCTTGATAGTTTAAGAGAAGGTAACAAGATTCATCTTGATGATATTTCAGTAAAGGGATTTGGTGGAGTTTTATGTATTGAATCCGGCGGTCCAGTACCAGGTGTTGGATGTGCAGGTCGTGGTATTAACGCGGCAGTTAATCTTCTCCAGGAGCTTAATCTTTTTGAGGAGTTCAAGCCTGATTACGTACTTTACGATGTACTTGGCGACGTTGTTTGTGGTGGTTTTGCTGTTCCTATTCGCGATGGAATTACAGACAGAGCCTACGTTGTATCATCATCAGATTTTATGGCTTTATATGCAGCTAACAATCTCTTCAAGGCCATTAATAAATATGCACCTACAGGTGGAGCAAAGCTTGGTGGCGTTATTGCAAATAGCATGAAACCGGGTTATCACAGAGAAATCGTAGATGACTTTGTAGCAAAAACTGGAACAAGCATTGCAGGTTATGTAAATCGTTCTCTTGATGTACAGCAGAGTGAGCTTTATGGAAAGACAGTTATTGAAGCAAAGCCACAGAGTGCTCAGGCTGATATTTATAGAAATCTTGCAAAATATATTGCTGAGAATGAAGAGCTTGTAGTACCAAACCCACTTGGTTCATCAGAGCTTAGAGATTGGGCAAGAAACTGGGGAGACCGTATTTACGATATTGAAAATGGTGTAGTAGGCGTGGCTGAAGCAATTTAGCCAGTCGTTGGAGGAAAAATATATGAGTTTTTTAGATGAAAGAAGAGCTCTTACAAGAGAAAAACGACTAAGTTCATTAAGCCATTTTCATGGAACATTAGAAGGTCTAATTGATGAAACTTCAGGAAGTGAGATAAGACAGAGAATCAGAACCTTTTCTCAAATTCATGCTGATGAGACAATTTACGCTTTTGATGTTTTATCAGAAATCGAGGATGTAGCCATAATTGTCAATGGTTCTATAGGCTGTTCAGCCCTTGGTGTTGCTAAGGCAGAGGATGAAAAATTCTCATGGTTTTCAACTAATCTTGTGGAGAGAGATACAATTCTTGGCGGTGATGACAAGCTTCGAGAAGCGATTCTTAGAGCAAATGAAGAAAAACATCCTAAGGCAATATTTATCCTTGGAACTCCAGTTGTAGCAATTAATAATGATGATATTAATTCGGTGATATTAGAGCTTGAGGATGAAATAGGAATTCCTATCATAAGCATCTATACAGATGGTTTTAAATCAAAAACACCAGTTACTGGATATGATATTGTGACACACAGTTTGCTTAAGTATTTGGTAGATAAAGATGTTGAGACAAAAGAAGATTTTATCAATGTGATTTCTTTTTCAGAGAGTATAGAGGATGTTGCATCTATAGCTAGCATTTTTCATGAGTTGAACATTAACTTCCAAGTACTTCCTAAGTTTTCAAGTATTGATGAAATTAAAAAGGCTTCAAAGGCAAAAGCTACGGTGGTTTTGAATCCAGAGGAAGGAGATTATCTCGCTAAGGAGTTAGAGGGAGTTTTCAAAGTTCCTTACATTGAAAGCGAAGCACCAATAGGATTTAGAGGAACAAAGAATTTTTTACTTAAACTTGGAACTTTCTTAAAAATAGAAGATGAAGTAATCGCTTTTATAGATGAAGCTGAAGCAAAAATTTCAGAACAGTTTGTAAGTAATATTTTAGAGGATAAAAGAGTATTTGTAGATGCTTCATTAAGTAAGGTATATGGTTATGGTCGATTGCTTACAAATCTCGGTGGAAAAGTAGTTGGATTTTCATCTCCATTTGTTGATTTGGAAAACAGAAAGCAGCTGAAAAGACTAGATTTTTTACAGAAGAGTGCAATTGCAATTATTGGAAATGGTCAACAATTTGAAAAGGCTAATGAGCTTTCAAAAAATGAAATTGATATCTATTTCAGTGAGAATATTGGAAATTCTTTTGTAACAGATGAAGGTGCTGTGGTTGTTTCTACAAAGAACAGAGTTACTTATGGATTTGAGGGGGTGGATGTTATTATCTCATCCATCAGAAGAGCTTTAAGGCTTATAGGAAATAATAATGGCGTAAGTAGTTATAAAGATAGCTTCAAACGACGAAGCGGAAACTGGTATGTAAAGCAGGAGGTAAGCTAATGTCAAATGTAATAAATAATCCAAGAAATGGATGTGCTCTACACGGTGCTTTACAGACTGTTCAAGAAATTGAAGGTGTTGTTCCAGTGGTACATGCAAATGCTGGATGCGGAGTTATTAATTATCTTGCAAACTCTGTATCAGGAAGTGGAGAGAGCAGATACAGTGGATTTGCTATTCCAGGCACTGCAGCACAAGAACGACATGTAATATTTGGCGGAGCATCAAGGCTTAGAGAACAAATAAAAAATACAATAAAAGTTGTAAATGGAGATCTTTACGTAATACTTAATAGCTGTGAGTCTGCCATGGTTGGCGATGATATTGATGCTATGACTCGAGAAATCGTAGAACAGGGTGAGCCAGTAGTTGATACTCTTATAGCTGGTTTCAATGGCGGCAGTCATTATGGTTACGAGCATGTGTTGGCAGATATTTTAAAATCAATTGATGATGTCAAAAAATCAGAAGTAGCTAAGGATGAAAAGCTAATTAATATATTTGGCATTGTTCCACAGAAGGATCCTTATTGGCAGGGGAATCTGGAGGAAATTAGAAGAGTATTTGCTGGTGTTGGTCTTAAAGTAAATCTTTTTTTCGGAGCTTATGGCGGTGTCGAGGATTTATTAAATGCAAAAAATGGAGCCTTATCAGTTGTATTTAGCAGATGGGGAGAATTACCAGCAAAGGTTTTGAAGGATAAGTTTGATATCCCTGTTATTATTGAAAGTTCATTACCAACAAGTGTTGATGATGAAAGAGAATTGTTTGAAAGAATATCTGAAATTATATCAATAGATGCAGAAGTAGTTGATGAATTTTTAAATGATGAAGAAAAGTATCTAAGACATTACCTTAACAGAATTAGAGAAGACATATCTACTTATGACCTTGGAAAAAGAGCTGTCATAGTTGGTGATGAAGAACAGGTTTTAAGATATGGAAAATTATTTAAAGATTTATTTGGAAGCAGGATTGTATCTGCAGTACTTACAGACACACCTAAAAAAGATGAAGAGCATGAAACGAATAACAATGAACTTTTAGGGTCTATAGCAGAGAATATTTATATTACATCTGACAAAAAAGATATTGCAGATATCATTAAAAGGAGTCATGCAGAAATTGTAATTGGAAGTTCTCTTGAACGAGAAATTGCTCATAACAATGAGGCATTATTACTTGAATTTAGTTATCCAATTTATCAAAAAGTATTTTTAAACCAGACTACGGCTGGAATAAAAGGTCAGGTTGAATTAGTGCAGAATTATATTTCTATAGTTAAAGAAGCTGCATTTGATAAGAAGAACAATCTTAAGAATTATTTAAAGAGTGTAAAAGGAGGAGAAACATGGCACGAGCTATCACAAGGGAAGAGCTTTATAAAGAACTTGAACTCGACAACAGAATCACAAACGAGGGCGTATACATTAGCCCAGAAGTAGTTTCGACACTTGATTTTGACAATAAGGTACAGGAACAGATGCGTACCTGCTTTGATATGAATCATGAAACTTATACAAAAACAAAACTTCCAACAGCAATTAGACTTGATAGTAATTATAGAATTAGATTTTCTTATAAGAACGATGCTCCATTTTCTATTGAGCATGAAAATGGAAAGTATTATCTTACAGAAAAAGGCAACCAAATAAGTGAGGTTACATTTGTAGAAAAGCCTAAGTTCTATAATTTCAAAACATCTGATGGCGTTAATATGAAGACTATTGCAAATGAAATAGGAAAGACAAAGCTTACTGTCGCATATAGTAATGAATGTGCTCTAAAGGATAAGGGACTTGATTGCAAGTTTTGTAATATTAATGCCACAAAGAGTCGATTCGCAGATCTTGAAGGTATTTCTTGGAAGACACCAATTCAGATAGCAGAAACATATGCAAAAGCAAGAGAAGAAGGATATGAGTCAATTACTATTACAGGTGGTTTCGTTCCTGAGCGTCGCGAGGTAGAGTACTATATCGATGTGGCTGAGGCAATTCAGGATTTTACTGGCCTTACAGATTTTGGTGGAACAGCTTGCGTTGGGGCACCAAGTGATTTATCAGTAATTGAAAAATATAAGGAAGCAGGCTATAGAGCCATTTCTACAAACCTTGAGGTTTGGGATGAGAATTTCTTTAAGACTATTTGCCCAGGTAAAGATCAGATTTGTGGTGGTAGACAAAATTGGATTAACGCCCTTAAGAAAGAGGTAGAGGTATTTGGTAAAGGCAATGTTCGCTCATTCTTTGTAGCAGGTATCGAACCTAAGTCAACTCTTCTTGAAGGAATTGAGTATCTCACAGAGCTTGGCGTTGTGGCTATTCCACTTCATTGGACACCAAATCCTGGTTCGGCCCTTGAAGGACACAGAGCACCAACACCAGAGTGGTACTTTGATTTATATCAAAAGACATATACATTGCTTAAGAAAAATGGACTTACACACTTGGATCTTTACAAGTCAGCAAATGTTGAGAATTCAATCTTTGATTATTTCTATGATCTTGATGGCGACCATCTTAATATTCCAAAGCATGAGGCTGATAGAGTGCATTTTGTTGGAGAAGATAGTGTAGTGGGAAACAATACATCTTCCGAAGCAGAGAAAACAGCATAAAAATAGTGACCAGATAACTGGAGCTTATTTACCTTAACAGTAGATAAGCTCCGTTTTTATAGGAGGACAGATAAATATGAAGTTATTTAAATTGGTTTTAGGAGTATTACTGACATTTAGTTTGACACTTACAGCCACTGGATGTGGAAGTAATGCAAGTAGTGTTTCTGCAAAGACTAATGATTCATCTGAGGTAACTGATAATCCGGATGAATTCACAATTCGTATAGGCGTTAATTCATTGGATAACAATTTCTTACTTAAGATTCTTGATAATCATACAGGATTTTTAAAGGATCAGGGGATTACCCTTGAAACAACTGAATTTTCAGCTGGTATTAATACAATTGATGCGATTACAACAGATACAGTAGATATTGGTTTGTTTGCTACATACGCAGGTGTTAATAGAATTGGAAATACGCTTTCTGATAGTAAGTTGCGTGCATTTGCAATGATTGATAAATCATCAAATTACAAGCTGTATGCTAATCCCGATACTGTGACAAAACCTGAGGATTTGGTAGGTCATATCGGTGTTTCTCAAGCCGGTGTAGTATTTGAATATTATTATGGTGAATTGTTCAATCAGTATGGTATTGATCCAAAGGATGTAACAATTACAAATGTTGGCAGTGTGCAGGAAGCTCTTGCACTTGCAGCAAACGGTGGTGGAGATGCATATTGGACTAGCTCTGCAAACTATGGAAAGTTTGAGGAGAAAGGCTGGAAGCCTGTTATTGGTATTGATGATTTAGGAATTTACATGTACACATTCCTTGTTGCAGATGAATCTTATTTGCAGGCACATCAGCATGAAGTTGCAAAATATCTACAAGCCAGCGAAGAAGGATTTAAATACATAGATGAAAATCTTGATGAGTTTGCTGAGTGGGTTACAGCGGACACTGGGCTTGATAAGGAAATATTCAAGGCAGAGTGGAATTCAAGACGTCATTACTATTCATTTGAGCAAGAAGCATATGATGACTTGGTAAAGATAAAGAATTGGTGCTATGAGAATGGCAGATTTGATACAAACTACAAGATTGAAGAATACATTAACACAGATGCTTTGGCAGAAGCTTTCCCTGATAGAGTTGATTGGAAGGCAACAGAATAATAGGAGCAAAAAATGGGACTTACATTAAAAGAATATCAGAATTATTTGTATGATAATAAAAGTTTAGTACTAGCAACTGTAACAGAAGATACCACACCTAATCTTAGACATATTGGTGGATACAATCTCGACGGAACAGACATAGTTTTTCAAACAACCAAAGGAACAGATAAAACTGTAGATATTAAAAATAATTCTTCTGTAGCAGCGGTATTTCAGCATGAAGGTCAGCAGTCTTTGAAAAATATTACTATATATGGAAAAGCTAATGAAGTAAGTGGAGATGAGGCTGAAAAAGTAGTTGAACTGATAAAAGAAAGACGTCCGCAACTTAATTACAATTCAGAGATTAATGTTATTTACAAGATTCATGTTGAGAGAATCAAGAAGCTTGATTTTTCTTCAGAGGAAAAGCAGGTAGAGATTAAAGCTGAGGACCTGGTTTAAAAGGAGTATTAAGACATGAAAAGAGATATGACATCAGGAAATGTAATGGTATCTCTATTATGGTTCGTAGTTCCTTTGGCAATAGGCAATATTTTACAACAGCTTTATAACATTATTGATACTTACATAGTGGGGAGATATGTAGGTAATGATGCACTTGCAGCTGTAGGATCTGTAAGCCAACTGATTTTTATCTTTAATGCTGTGATTATGGGGCTGAAAGCTGGAATTGCAGTTACATGTTCAGAGTGCGTAGGGAGAAAAGATATAAAAGGTTTTGTAGTTTGCAGTAGAGCAGGATTAATACTTGTTTCTACTGCGGCACTAGCCTGTACCAGTGTTGGTTTTCTATTAATTAAATCATTTTTAAAACTAATAAGCGTTCCTTTGGAAATAAGGGCAGATGCATCTAATTATCTTTCGATTATTGTACTTGGATTGCCACTTGTATTTGTTTTTAACTATGGAATAGCTTTAGCTCAGTCTAAAGGAAATTCAATTATAACTTTTATAGCTTTACTGATAAGCACAATTAGTAATGTAGTGTTGGATTTGATTTTTATTAGAGGTTTTAAGATGGGGGTGAAGGGCGCTGCTTTTGCTACAGTAATCGCCCAATTTATATCGGCAGTAATTGTTATAGGAACATATATGGCTACCCTAAAAACTGATAGGGATGAAAGCAAAACGCTAAAGCTTCAGTCCAATACTTTTATAGATATTTTAAAAGTTTCCCTACCTTCAATGCTACAACAGGGAATTTTATCAATTGGAGTTGTGTCCATATCGGCTTTAATAAATCGCTGCGGATATGCCATGATTGCTGGTGTGACTATAGGTGGAAAAATAGATGGAATAACATCAATGCCAATTGTTACTATAGCAGAAGCCTTATCTGTTTTCACAGCTCAAAATATAGGAGCTAACAAACCTGAAAGAGTTTTGAAAGGGTTAAAAAGTGCTATGGGGTTATGTTTTGCTTTAGCATTAATTCTTGTAGTTTTGATTGTTTTTCAGGGGCGATATATGATTTCGTTATTTTTAGCTGAACCCGATGATCAAATAGTAAATGAAGGCATGGGCTACATGATTTCAATTCTTGTGATGATGTTCTTTATGGTTGTATTTCGATGTTTCATTGGTATGTTTACCGGAAAAAAGATGATGGGACCGGTAATATTGAGCTTTGTTTTTAACATTATAAGTAGAGTTGCATTCGCCTATAATACGTTTTCATTTTTAGGAAAATACGCTGTTTTAATTGCAAACCCGTTAAGTGTTTTAGTAGGAGCTATATCTATTATCAGTTTTTATTATTTCATAGAAGTTAGAAAAAATCATATTTATGATAATCGTTTAAGGAATAATTGTTATGAATAAAATATTGATTGTAAGTGCTCTTTATCAGGAGATTGAAGCTGTAGAGCATTATATAGAAGGTAAATCTGATTGGAAAAAAATAAGCGCCAATTGGTATGTAAATGATAAAAGTAAAAAAGAAGTATTTGTAAAAGTCCTTGGAGTTGGAAAAGTAAATGCAGCCATTGGGACTACAGATGCAATAAATCAAGTAAATCCAGATCTGATTGTAAATGTAGGAGTTGCAGGGGGACTTGACGATAAGCTTTCGGTAGGCTCACTTGTTATAGGAACTGATTATGTGCAAGTGGATCTAAAGACTATTCTTCCAGAGAATATGCCGGTAATCAATGATACACCGGATTATATAATAGAAAAATTATCAGAAATTGCAAAGAAAAAGGCTCTTGATTATAAGACTGGCAGAATTGCTACAGGTGATTTTGTTTTATATGAAGGGCGTAAAAGGCGTCAAATAAAAAGAGAATATAATCCTCTTGCATTTGATATGGAAACTGCAGCAGTTGCTCAGGTCGCTACTGCAAAAGGAATTGATTTTGTGGGGATTAGATCTTTTTCTGATATGGCAAATAAAAAGACTATAACGAAGCTTTCATCAAACATACAAAAAGGTAAAAATCAAGAGTTAAGAAAGAAAGTATTTAGCGAACCAGTTGAATTGATACTTGATTATATTGACATCGCATAATAAAAAAGGTAGGGCTGGCTTATGTACATAAAATTAGAGAACATAAATAAGACTTTTGGAAATTTTAAAGCATCAAATAATGTAAATATTGAGATTGAAAAGGGTAAGCTTGTAGCGCTTCTAGGACCTAGTGGAAGCGGCAAAACAACAATCTTAAGGATGCTGGCAGGTCTTGAACATCAGGATTCTGGAGATATTTATATAGATGGAAAACTTGTAAACGGAATTCCAGTTCAAGACCGAGGGATTGGATTCGTATTCCAAAGTTATGCGCTTTTTCCTTATTTAACTGTATATGACAATATCGCTTACGGCATGAAAATTAGAAAAAAGTCTAAGGATGAAATAGATAGCAAAGTAGAGGAATTACTTGAATTAGTGGGACTCAAAGGACTTGGCAAAAGATTCCCTGATCAGTTGTCAGGAGGGCAAAGACAAAGAGTTGCCTTTGCCAGAGCCCTAGCCACAGAACCTCAAGTGCTTCTTTTGGATGAGCCATTTGCAGCTATTGATGCAAAGGTAAGAAAGGACCTTCGTAGGTGGCTAAAGGAAATGATAGAAAAGCTTGGGATTACAAGTATTTTTGTTACCCACGATCAGGATGAAGCAGTAGAAGTTGCTGATGAATTGATAATTACTAATGAGGGAAAGGTTGAGCAGATTGGCACTCCTGTTGATATTTATAGAAATCCAAAGACAGCCTTTGTGGCACAGTTTATTGGTGATTCTGTGATTCTTGAAGATTATGAGTATGAGAAGCTAAAGGGCTTTACGAGACAGGAGGGTGCTCCAAAAGCTGCCATTAGACCTGAATTTGTAAATGTCATTCATAGCAGTGGCAACAAGGAACAATCATCTGCATATATGCCAGGAAAGATAGTACATACTGAATTTAGAGGCAATAGTATGGAACTTACTATTGAATATGAAGGTATTGAATTAAAGGCGGCTCATCAGATTGATGATTTCCAAGCAAAGAAGGGTGATGACATTCTTTTTAAGGTTACGAGATTATATGCCTTTGATGATGATAACGCATATACGTTAATCAATGAGATTCTTAAAGATAATCCAGAAATGTACTATATTTAGAGGTGACTGCTATGGAAATAAAAAAGATAATTAATAGAGTGTTAAAAAGTGGATTAATCACTTGGATATTATTACTTGCAATTTGGTCAATTGGTTCATTGTTTTATACACCGGATTTTTTACCAAATCCTATCATTACACTTGATGGAGCGAAGACCCTTGTTACAAGTGGTACATTGTGGACTGATATTTTTGTAAGTATGAGCCGAGTGTTAAAAGGTTGGACAGCAGGACTTTTATTTGCAATCCCAGTGGGACTTTGCGTAGGAAATTTTAAATGGGCAAGCTATGTGTTTGAGCCTTTTTTAAATTTCTTTAGATTTGTGCCGGCCATTGGCTTCATTACATTATTCTTGCTATGGTTTGGCGTAGAGGAGAAATCAAAGGTTGCACTTATTTTTTACGCTGTGATTTTCCCGGTTATGGTAAATACAATTGCAGGAGTTAGAAGTGTTGATCATTCATTGATTGAAGCGGCTGAATCCATGGGGGCAAGCAAAAGAAGAACATTTTTTACAGTTGTTTTTCCATCTGCTATTCCAAATATTTTTACAGGGGTTAGACTTGGATTGAGTAGTGCCATTATTTGTATTGTTGCAGCGGAAATGCTGGCGGCATCTGAAGGTTTGGGATATTTGATTTATACATCCCGACTATACTATAGAACTGATTGGATTTTTGCAGGAATTTTTACTCTTGGTTTAATTGGCCTATTGGCAGATAAGCTTCTTAGATTTTTAGGGAAAAAATTTCTATACAGATTTGGAGTGAGATAGCAAAGTATTTATAGACAACCCAATAAATATGTGTTAATATCTTAACTATATTCATATGATATTGGGAGAATGCTATGAAAAATTTGATTTATGACGCCGAAAAGATTGAGAATCTGATTGATGACATGACTAAAAAGACTCAAAAATACATTGATGAGGCTAGTGAATATTACAATCAGATTATGAAATTCATAAATAATGATAAGTTTCGCGGGGAGAGTGCCGAGGCTTCCAAATCCTATATGTCCGATAAGGAGGTAGAGCTACTTGATTTAATGGTAGAGGCTCATAAGAATCGACTATCTCTATATACTCACATGCAGGATAGTTTTCATGCAAATGTAGATCCAGATCCTAAAGCCAGAATCGAGATGAGTGCCCTGAAGCAGGCACAGAAGGATTTTACTGAATTCTTCGAAGAAATCGATGTCAGAGCTAGAGATATTGAATCTGAGGTAGCAGAAATTAAGAGTAAATATGGTCATCTAGGTGATTTTACACAGCCAAGATTTGATTATGTCAGAGAGGCCGCAAGAGAGATAATTGGCGGGGATGGAAAACGTGGATTTATTAACGAGTGCATGGATAAATTCATTAACTTTGACATAGATGAGACAAACTACGCTAAGCAGA
>JAEEGJ010005394.1_pt1 | contig 40322 bp, 28 predicted proteins | sample 8958761 | NCBI WGS metagenome assembly JAEEGJ01 (sample SAMN16246546, study PRJNA631951) | gut metagenome | biome: gut microbiome; feature: rumen; material: RS-attached | host: Bos | place: Iran: Karaj | collected 2018-10 | reverse complement strand
AAGACGCAGATACCACATACAATCAAGTGCTCTTTGAGGGGACACAAATCGAACGCTACTATCATTATGGCATTGATGCAGAACTGCATCCTCTGACCCTTTTGTTGCCGAACTTTTATTTCGTCGATGCGTATTGTCGTGGCGAATTGGGCATGAGAACCGTAACTGAGCAGTATAAGCCTGATTACGATGGTCCTTCAACCGAGCCAATCCGTAATAACTTTCTTTACGGTGGTAGCGTTGGCTTAGCCATCAACCCGTCGAAGTATTTCGGTGTCTTTTACGAATTGGCATTTGACAACCTAAATAAGGAATACAAACCCAAAACAGACGAAATAAAGGCCAAAGCCATCCACCGCTTCGGTCTCAACGTACGATTCCCCGGGCCGAAGAAATGGCAAAATCCAAAACAATGACCAGTGACAATGACTATGACCACTTTTACTTAATGGTAAGTTTTTTGACTTCGTTTAAGCTGACATAGTCATTGTTTATATTTGTAAACTTATTTTTCTCATTTGCTTAAGAATGTAAACATACAATTTTTCAACTTTAATTTCGTTGTGGAATGAAAAGAAAACAGATGGCAACGGTGCTCCAAAAACCAATTATTATATTAGCTTTGTTATTAGTAAATAGCATGCTCTTTCCCCAAAACAACCATAATAACCTTACACCATGGTGCATAAAACCCTATTATGGCAAACAATACGATAAAGAACTTGACCATAACTATTCTTGCATCGGTTTGGAAGCATTCTTTTTTCTCTCCCAATCGATTAACGTGGGGGCCTTTGTAAATGGAGGGACATTCAAATATAGTATGACTTTTTATGAAGACAATAATTTCATTTTATATGATGGAGAATGTCGTGACTTATTTTGGAAATACGGTATCAATTCTGAATTCCATCCGATTCCCTTGCTATTCCCCAACTTTAGAATCATCGATGTCTATCTTGACGGACACATTGGTTTATTTATCTTTACCTCAGATTATTGGCCTACAAAATACAAATTCCTTTATGGCATGGGTATAGGGTTAGCACTAAATTTATCGAAACATTTTGGCTTGTTCTATGAAAGGAATTACGATAATGTAAACACAACATTACAAAAGAATAATAAAGAAAAGATTAAAGCAATGAACCGATTTGGTCTAAACTTCCACTTTTAATATGAAAAAAAACATTATCATTTTATTCCTTCTCGCGGCGCTCGCCCTCAGCGGCTGCCGTGGTACGACAGCCCTACAGACAATAAATCAACATTTTAACATGAAAAATTCATTCATTCTTTTCCTTTTTGTTGCGCTTGCCTTCAGCGGCTGCCGCAAACAGGTCAGCAATTATGACCGCCCCGATTTTGACCCTCAACCTACCTTAAACGCTGTGTTGCAGGAAGGCCAGCCCGTGTATGCGCAGATCTCTCTTGCACAATGTCTCGACTCAGTGCATCCTGCTCCTTGCACTGATGCTGAAGTGCTGCTTTATGTTGACGGGCAGTTCACGGAAATACTACAACATGAAGGCAAAGGCCTTTATGTCGGCGAAACCACCACCGAGGCTTTGCACGAATACGCCTGCAAGGTGATCATTCCAGGCTACGATACGCTCTTTGCCCAAACCGAGATGCCTGAAAAGCCGGTGGTGACCCATGTGGAGATCATGGAAAACGCCACCGTCAACGACGAAGGCAATCCCTGCGCTGCTGTGTTGGTCACATTTAGTAACAATCCTAATCGAAAAACCTATTTTAAAGCCAATATAGAGGCTATGTTTAAGTATCAGTACGACGCTGGCGGTTGTGGCACAATCACCAGCCATGTTGGCACTTCCATCAACACTGACGACCCAGTGTTGCTAAATGAAGGTTCCAGTTTACTGCTGTTTAGTAACGAAATCATCCGAGACACGGTTTATACGCTCAAAGTAAATACGAGTATCAATGGCTATGGCTTCAGTGGACAAGCCACAGGAACATACACCCGAACAGGCTATGTAGTTGTAAGTATGCATGGCGTTTCCGAGTCGGCCTATCGCTATCTGAAGAGCCAAGACGCTAATGGGGAGCCCGATGCCTATACCAATCTTTTTCTTGGCACCATCACTCCCATCAATCTTTATAGCAATGTAGAAAATGGCCGTGGCGTATTTGCCGCCATCGCTCCCATGACCTGTGACACCATTTTCATCAACCCCGAAGACTAAGCGCCATGAAAAAAATGTTTTTGATGATATGCCTTTTGGTTTCTCTCTTTGCCCAAGCCCAACAAACCCACCTCTCTGGATTCGTCAGCGATGCCAACGACGGCGAGCGCATCATCGGTGCCAATGTCTTTCTTCAAGACCGCACAAAAGGCGTGGCCACCGACCAAAAGGGTTATTTCAACCTCGCCGTGGAGTTGCCTGCCACACTTTGCATTTCGTGCATAGGCTATGAAGAAAAATGCATCAAGGTGGACCTAGCCGACAAGCCGCTGCAAATTCATTTGCAACCTTTGACCGAAACCCTTCAATCCGTCGAAGTCAATGCCACCCGTATCGAGCGAAAAACAAACTTCAACACCTTGACCCTCAATGCCAAGAGCATTGACCAACTGCCCACACTCGGCAGTCGCCCCGATATCATCAAGGCGGCACAGCAGCTGCCTGGCATCGAAGCGGCCACCGAGGCCTCCAGCTTGATGATCGTGCGTGGCGGCAATCCTGGCGAGAACCTTTATTTACTTGACAACGTTCCGCTCATCTATGTCAACCATTTGGGCGGCTTCATGTCGGTGTTCAATTCCGAGATGATCAACACGATGGACATTTACAAAGGCGGTTTTCCGGCACGTTATGGCGGCAAACTATCCTCTATCGTCGATCTCACTGCCAAGAAAGGCGACCCGACCAAGCTGAAAGGCTCGCTCAGCGCAGGTCTCACCGACTTGGCTTTTGCCGTGGAAGGTCCTGGCGGTTTGAAAAACTCCAGTTTCATCGTCACGGGGCGCAAAACCTTGACCGAAGCTCTCCTTTATGTCGCCAGCCAAATCAGTAAGGAGCAGGGCGGACAAGACTACAACATTGCCTACGGTTTCCACGACATCAACGCCAAATACACCTGGTCACCCGATGCCAAAAACAGCTTCGCGTTCAATGTTTACGAAGGCGATGACTATATGCGCATCTGGAAGAACAAAAGGGAGAACGGCGACATCGAGCGCAACAGCATCGGCAACATCTGGGGCAATCTGCTTGTCTCGGGACAATGGAACAGCGCGGTCAGTTCACGGCTTTTTATGGCCAACACATTGTCGTTCACGCAATATCGCCTCAAAAACAACATGAAAGCCTACCTTAAAAACCCCGTCGACACGGCCGATTTCTTCATCAAAACCGCTTCACGTGTCAGCGATGTATCGCTCCGCTCCGATTGGAAGCTCTTTGTCGGCAATGCGTACACCTTGGAATATGGTCTGCAAACTTCCTATCTCAACTACCGTCCCAACCACTTCATCAGCAGCTTTTCAGAGGCCAATTTGCCTGACGTTTCGAGCGTGTTCGACAATTCGCTGTATTTGGACAACAAACTGAAGTTTGGTACTTGGTTTAACGGTTCTATTGGTTTGAGGGCGAATAGTTTTGTGAACAAAGGTTATCATCATCTCGCTTGGGAGCCGAGGCTGAATCTCAGTTTCAACATTGGGAAGAGCACCATTAATATGACCGCCATGCGCGTCACTCAGAATGCCCACCTGATGATGACGCCAGGCTCCATCATGAACAACGAGGTGTGGATTCCTGCCGACGCGCGCATCAAGCCCGCCACCTCCGACCAAGCCTCTGTCGGCTGGCAGCGCGACTTCTACGAACGTCACATCAGCGTGGAGTTGGATGCCTACTACAAGCTGCTCCGCGATTTGGCCACCTATCGCGAAGGTTACAACACCCTCCTCGGTGACTCTGACTGGCGCAACAAAGTTGAGGCTGGCGGTAAAGGCAAGTCGTATGGCATTGAGATGATGACCCGTTTCAACTTCAACCGCTTGGATGGCTATGTGGGCTATACTTGGTCACACACCACGCGGCAGTTTGACCACATCAACAACGGCAAGGAATATGTGTTTGAGTATGACCGTCCTCATTCCGTCAATATCAATATGAACTATCAACTGACGGAGCGTTGGTCGTTGAGCGCTTTGTGGACCTATCAGACGGGATTGCCTTATACACCCGTCATCGGGGTGCAGAACACGCCTGTCATCACGCCCGAAGGTGAGGTGTATTTCGAGCAAGCCAACATCTACGGTGAGCGCAACAGTGCCAGAATGCGCGACTACCACCGCTTAGACTTGGCAGCCAAGTTCAAGACGAAGAACGAGAAAGGCCGCAAAGCCGAGTGGACCTTCTCCATCTACAATGTGTATTGCCGACAGAATCCATACTATTACTACTACGGCGACAAGAAAGGCGACCCGTTGTATTGGAACCAATTCCCCGACGATCCACAACAGCTCTGGCAACGGAGTTTCTTCCCGATTATTCCGTCGTTTTCTTATAAGGTGTGGTTTTAAATCATCCATTTTTCACTTTTTTTCTATTTTTGCGCCCAAATAGCAAAAGGAGGAAAAAATGAAAATCGCAGTGGTAGGAGCCACCGGCTTGGTCGGCTCGAAGATGCTTCAAGTGCTTGACGAACAGAAGGTTCAGCTTGATGAATTGATTGTCGCCGCCTCGGAACGCTCCGTGGGCAAGGAAATCGTTTTCCAGAGCAAGACCCATAAAGTAGTCAGCGTGGATGATGCCATCGCTGCCCGCCCCGACATCGCCATTTTCTCGGCAGGAGCATCGGCATCGAAACAATATGCGCCGCGTTTTGCCGAGCAAGGCACCTTCGTCGTCGACAACAGCTCGGCCTGGCGCATGGAGAAAGACGTACCTTTGGTCGTCCCAGAAATCAATGCCGACACCATCACCAAGGACACCCATATCATCGCCAATCCCAACTGCTCCACCATACAGATGGTGATGGCCTTGGCGCCCATCCATAAGGCCTACGGCATCAAACGCTTGGTGATCAGCACCTACCAAAGCGTGACTGGCAGCGGCATTAAGGGTGCCTATCAACTCAGTCGGGAAGAAGATGCTCGACGATCTGCCTATAGCACTATGCCCGGTGCATTCCCTGCTAGTGGCTATCAATACCCCCCTGCTTATCCGCATCAAATCTACTATAATGTCATCCCGCAGGCCGGTGACTTCGTCGACAACGGCTACACCACCGAGGAGGAGAAACTGGTGAACGAAACACGCAAGATCCTGCGTGACGACCATATCGCCATCACCGCAACGGCTACGCGCGTACCCGTCACGGGAGGCCATAGCGAAGCTGTCAATGTGGAAACGGAAAGGCCATTTGAAATCGACGATGTCCGCAAACTACTGGAGGCCATGCCTGGCGTCATCGTGAAGGACGACCCTTCCAACAGCATTTACCCCATGCCCCTTTATGCCTTTGACAAGGACGAAGTCTTCGTGGGTCGCATCCGCCGCGACTATAGCATCGCCAATGGTTTGAACTTTTGGGTTGTCAGCGACAACATCCGCAAAGGCGCCGCAACCAACGCGGTACAGATAGCTAAATACTTAATTGAATCAAAACTTGTTAATGCGGAATGAGGAATGCGGAATGCAGAATGCAGTTCAAGCTCCATTCAGCATTCATCATTCATCATTCATCATTTATCGATGAAGGTTTATAGAAACATAATAGAAGCTAGAAATATTCCCCACGCCGTGGTCACCATCGGCACCTTCGATGGCGTCCACCTTGGCCATCAGGCCATCTTCAACAAGATGAAGACCTTGGCACAAGACATTGGCGGTGAGACTGTTGTTGTTACTTTTAGTCCCCATCCGAGGCAGGTGCTCAACATCGACAGTTCCAACCTGCGTTTCCTCTGTACACCAGAAGAGAAGCTGAAGAAATTCGAGGAGTATGGCATCGACAACGTGGTCATCATCAACTTCACCAAGGAGTTTTCGCGCACGCCCTCAGAGGTTTTCATCAAGGACTATATCATCGATAACATCCATCCCGATTATATCGTAGTGGGCTACGACCATCACTTCGGCAAGAACCGCATGGGCGACTTCGGTCTGCTCAACGACATGAAACTGAAATACGGCTTCAAGGTGGAACGCGTTGCCGCACAGGACGTTGAGAATATCGCCATCAGCTCCACGAAGATCCGTAACGCCCTTGCCACGGGCAACGTGAAGCGGGCCAACCAATTGTTGGGCTATACCTACTCCGTCACTGCCGAGGTCGTGGTGGGCAACAAAATAGGGCGCACTTTGGGCTTCCCTACGGCCAACCTTGAGTTACCGAGAGAGTACATGCTCATCAGCAACCGTGGCGTGTATGCCTGCCTCGTTGACTACGAAGGCAAGACCTACAAGGCCATGGCCAACATCGGGCACCGCCCCACCATCGGCGACCGCAGCGAGGACAACCCCATCATTGAGGTCAACCTATTCGATTTCGACGGTGACCTCTACGGCAAACAGATCCATGTGCGTTTCATCGACCGTATCAGAGATGAAGAGAAATTCGATGGCTTGGATGCGTTGAAAGCCCAGTTGGAGCAAGACCGTGAGAAAGCAAAGCAAATCCTAGCATGAAGATCCTACTTCTAGTCATAGGAAAAACGGATGAGGATTATCTCATCACCGGCATCAAGAAATACGTGGGCCGTATAGGGCATTATGCCTCGTTCGAGATGAAGGAGATCCCTGACCCGCGCAACCGCAAGACCCTCAGCGAAGAACAACAAAAGAAGGCTGAGAGTTTTTTGCTTCTACAGCAGTTGCAACTTGGCGACCAAGTCATCCTTTTGGATGAAAACGGCAAGCAGTTTACCTCGGTGGAGTTCTCCGAAAACCTTGAAAAACAGATGGCTTCGGGCGCCAAGCGCTTGGTCTTCATCATCGGCGGGCCTTACGGTTTCGCGCAAGAGGTGTACGACCGCGCCAACGCCAAGATGTCACTCTCGCCCATGACTTTCAGCCACCAGATGGTGAGGCTGATTTTCGTCGAGCAGCTTTATAGGGCCTTCACCATTCTGAAAGGCGAACCCTATCATCATCAATAATAAAAACAGCAACAACATCGTTTAATCATTATGAAAACCATCAAAACCATACTCATCCTTTGCGTGGCACTGTGCTTCGCCACCTCCTGCAAAAAAGAGGTCGACATGACCTTGGTGCAAAAGACCCTTTTCGAAAACGCGAACATTAGTCAGGTCTATGTCTTCGACTCTTGGGAAGTCACGATTGTCGCCGATGACCGCAGCTATGTGGAATTAGAGTACTCCGCCTATCTGGAGCCTGGGCTCCAAGTCGAAATTGAAAACTCAAGGCTTGAAATCGGTTTCACCAGCAACGTGAATCCCGTACCAAGTTCGGTTTTCAAAGCCACAGTGCATACAACGGAAAAGGAATTCTTTGCTGTCAGGGCCGAAAACTCCTCAGTCATCACCATGGAAGGGCCTTTCGAACTGGAAAACTCCATAGATATCGAACTGATTGATGCCTCAGTGTGCAGCGGGTTTAAAGTTTCGGCCGAATCCTGCTCTATCCTTGCAACAAACGCTTCGCAATTACTTGGTGTGGATTATCAGGGGAAAAATTGTGTGTTATTGGTTACCAAAAGTTCTTCCTGCAAAGGCAGTTTTAACGTCGAAAATTCTTTCAACGCGAGTGCGCTTATCTCCTCGCAAATAATCGTTTTCGGCGGGGCGATGCCTTCAGCATCCATTGAGGTTAAGGAGGAAGGGACCATTAATATGGTTCAGGCCGAGGTAAATGACATGAAAGTTCATCTGGAGGGTGCATCGGAGGCTACCGTCAATGTCACGGAAACCATACGTGGATTCATTCTTTCGAGCTCTACCTTGTATTATAAAGGCCATCCTCAGATTGACGTCGATTGTTCCGAAGATTCACAACTCATCCATTTCTAATTTTGGCCTGAAATTTGCTATTTTCGACCCCGTTGCATCGAAGCAACATGAATTTTTACTAATTTTGTAACCAAATTAAAAAAATCGAAATGAAAAAAGTAGCATTGTTATTCGTCGCCGTCCTGTTTGCGACTGTTACCTTTGCCCAGTCCAACCTGCCCATCGACGCCAAGACGGAGAAGATTTGCTTCCGCAAGGTCATCAACACCGTAGGTTCTGAGGATGAGGTGTTCAACCGCATCTACAGCCAGTTCATGAACAGCTATTACAAGAGCCCCGCCACCATCCTCAACCAAAACGACGGTCGCACCATGAAAGGCAAGCACCAGTTCCAACTCGACAACGGCGAAATCGTCAAGTCGAAATGGCCCTGGATCACCTATTACTTCACCATCGAAGTGCGCGAAGGCCGTGTGCGCTACACCCTCACCGACTTCATGCAGAAGACCCAATCGAACCATCCCTGCGAAGAATGGATGAACAAGGAAGATCCTTTGTATCAGCCTATTTGGGACAAGTATCTGGAGCAGATTGCTGCTTTTGCCGAGGATTGGGGCAAGAAGTTTGAGGAAAGCCTCGTCCCCGAAAAGGTGATCGAAGAAGAGGAATGGTAAACTAGGCTATGGCCACTCGCGAACGCATAAAGAAAGGTTTTTCGAAACTTCTCAAGGAAGAGAAGTTGAAGCTTATTGCCAACTATTTTGAGAACCCTGGCGAGGTCGTCAACCTGCTGAAAAGCTATTGGCATCCTGACTCTAAGCAGCAGCAGCTCTTTGACGAGTTCAGCGAGAACACCATCACCAATTTCTTTATCCCTTACGGCATTTCACCCAACGTGACCATCAACGGCAAGGACTACGTTGTGCCCATGGTCATCGAGGAGAGCTCTGTGGTGGCTGCGGCTTCGGCTGCAGCCAAGTTTTGGGGCGAACGGGGCGGCTTTCACGCCGAGGTCATCGACGTGCGCAAGGTCGGACAGGTGCACTTCGGCTGGAGTGGCGACAAGGAAAAACTAGTGGCCCTATTCCCGAAAATCGAGAAACGTCTGTTGGCCGACACCGTTACCATGACCGAGAAAATGCGGAAACGTGGCGGCGGCATCCTTGGGATGAAGCTCATCGACTACACCACACAAATTCCTGACTATTACCAGATTCGCGTCGAATTTGGCACAGGCGACGCCATGGGTGCCAACTTCATCAACTCCGCCTTGGAACAGTTCGGACACAGCTTGCAGGACTTCTTCGCTGAGCAACAAGACCTGCCCGAAGAGCTCCGCAAGGTGGAGATCATCATGACCATCCTGTCGAACAACACACCCGACTGCCGGGTGAAAGTCTGGGTGGAATGTCCCGTGGAGCAATTGGACGGCATCGACGAGCACCTTTCGGGTGCCGAATATGCCAAGAAATTCAAGAAGGCTGTCGACATCGCCCACATCGACACCGACCGCGCCACCACGCACAACAAGGGCATCTACAACGGCATCGATGCAGTGGTCATCGCCACGGGCAACGACTTCCGCGCCGTAGAGGCGGCGGGCCATACCTTCGCCTCGCGCAACGGCCGCTACGAGAGCCTTTCGAGCGTCACCCTTGAAAACGGCATCTTCCACTTCGAGCTGGAGGTGCCGATGGCCTTGGGCACCGTGGGCGGCCTGACCAGCCTGCACCCTCTAGCCAAGAAGACGTTGGAACTCTTGGGCAATCCCACCGCCAAAGAACTAATGATGATTGCCGCCACGATGGGCTTGGCCAACAACTTCTCCGCCGTGCGCTCGCTGACTACCAAAGGCATCCAAGCCGGCCACATGAAGATGCATTTGAACAATATCCTCAACCAACTCAATGCTTCGGACGAGGACAAAAAGAAAGCGCGGGAATACTTCAAGGACAAGACCGTGTCGTATGCAGGCGTTGAACAATACCTTGAATCCTTGAAAAAATGAGCCTTTACCAAGCCCACGGAAAATTCCTTTTGACAGGTGAATACCTCGTCCTAAAAGGCGCGTTGGCCTTGGCTCTGCCGTTGAAATTGGGGCAGACATTGTCTGTAGAGACGAGCCATGGCACGTCTCTACAATGGGATGCCTACAAACCTGACGGTCCTTGGTTTTCAGTCACCTTGAACCCTGAAAACCTTGAAATTATCGATAGCGACGACCAACCCAAAGCCGAAAAACTCAGACAAATCCTGCAAGCCGTCAAGCAATTGAATTCCAAGGCCTTTGAAGGCAACCATTTGATATTCAACACCCATCTCGACTTCGATCCCAATTGGGGTCTCGGCAGCAGCTCCACCTTGATTGCCAACCTGGCACAATGGGCGAATGTCAATCCATACGAACTGCTGAAAATGACCTTCGGTGGCTCGGGCTATGATATTGCTTGCGCCACAGTTGAGCGACCCATTTACTATCAAGTAAAAACCAAGGTCCCTGAGCCCGAGGTTGCTGAGCGACGTCGAAGCATCGAAGGGCCGACACCAACAGTTGAACCCATTAACTTCACTCCACACTTTGCCAACCATCTGTTTTTCGTCTACCAAGGCCAAAAGCAAAGCTCGTCAAAGGAAATCAAAGCATTTTTGGAGAAGACGGATCCCATTGATTTACAAAAAGATATTGAGGCTATTTCGGAAATCAGTCGTGCCATACCGAAATGCCAAAGTTTGGACGAATTCGCTATGCTCATGCAATGCCACGAGCGCATCATCAGCCGCTGCATCGGGCAGGAGCCCGTGCAAAAGCGTTTCCCCGACTTTGAAGGCGTATTGAAATCCTTGGGCGCATGGGGTGGCGATTTCATTTTGGCCGCCACCGAATGGGACGAAAGCCAAGTGAAAGCCTATTTCAAAGGGAAAGGCTTAGATGTGGTATTTGGTTACAAAGAACTGGTACTCAATCCGTAACAGCAGAAACCGTCATCAAACAATTCCTACAATCAAATTCGAGGCGGAAGGTGTTCGCTCCGTTGCGGATGAATAATGGCGTGGCCTTTTGTCCCGTCTCCTTGCTGCACATCCCATTGGCATAACGGATGCAATGGTGGCAGGTCATGAGGGCGGTAGGGATTTCGTCGGGATCTGTAGAGACGTTTCGGTAAACGTCTCTTGATTCAATGTCAACGTTGGAGACGTTTCGGGAAACGTCTCTACAGGGCCGGTTATTCAGATGGTTTTCAACCAATTTCTCTGTCAATCTCGCCACCAAATCGCGTTTCATCTCGCCAATGACAGAGGCGGGTATCAAACGAGGTTCGTTAAATCTCAATTCCAGATTAATGGGGTTGAAAACCGTGTCACCCCATTGCAGGGCCTTTTTTCGGATGTTTTCGGTGGCCTTTTCGGGGTTGTTGGCGGTGATTTTGTCGCATTGTATGCCTGTAGAGACGCACGGCCGTGCGTCTCTACGCAAAAATGCGAACAATTCATACCCCGTTCCCGTTTCCGACAACACCAAATCGATGTCCATCTTGCGGTTACCAGTTGATGCCTCCACCTGTTTTTGCCATTCGATGTCGAGGTTGCGGTAGATTTTTGCGCCACGGAAGGCGCCGTGTGGCCTGTTTGTAGAGACGGTGTGCACACCGTCTCTACCGAGGTTTACCACATCAGCCCGCAGACCCACCAATTCATTGTCCTGGTTCAAAAAACACAGGCCGTCGCCATTGCGCAGGGTTTTGTCGGTATCGATTTCCATTCGGAGGGGATTGCACCAACTGACCTCGCCGATGTATTCGCCCATCGATTTCGGAGTGAAAGGCGAACCAATGCCTTTTTGTCGACCATTGATGAAATAGTCGGTGAAGCCTCGGTTGAAGGATTTCTCTGGATTGATATCAAATGTGTAGCTGCAACGACCGTATGATGCCGGTTCCAAATCTGGGCGACGACTGATGATCTCATCCAGTTTTTGGCGGTAAAAGGCCGTCACATTTTTCACATAGTCAGCATCTTTCAGTCGACCTTCAATCTTGAAGCTGGTGATGCCCGCATCAATCAATTCCTCCAAATGGGCGCTGTTGTTGAGGTCTTTCAGGCAGAGCAAGTGTCGGTTTTTGATCAGCACCTTGCCGTTCTCGTCAAGCAAGTCCCAAGGCAAGCGGCACGGCTGGGCACAGGCACCACGATTGGCGCTGCGATTGCCGATATACTGGCTGAGATAGCACCGGCCGCTGTGGCTGACGCAGAGTGCGCCATGCACGAAAAACTCCAATGGCACAGTGGTCTTCTCACGAATCTCCCTAATTTGTTTCAGACTCAACTCACGACCAAGGACAACTTGTTCGAAACCAAGCTGTTCCAATTGCTGCACCTTCTCCACCGTCAGGTTGTCGCACTGTGTGCTGGCATGGAGCGGAATGGGCGGCAGGTCGAGGTTAAGCAGTTGCATATCCTGTACAATGAGCGCATCAACGCCAGCGTTCCAGCAGTCGTATGCCATCTTTCGGGCACGTTCCAACTCGTTGTCATACAGCAAGGTATTCAGCGTCACATAAACCTTGGCATCATACAAGGCCGCGTGGCGGCAAAGGCGTTCAATGTCTTGAATGCTATTGGAGGCTTTTTCGCGTGCACCGAAGTCGGGGCCACCGATGTAGACGGCATCGGCGCCATGATTGATGGCAGCCATGCCCACCTCCACATCTTTGGCAGGCGAGAGCAGTTCTATCTTCTTCATATTCATGCTGCAAAATTAAGGAATTTCGAAACGATGACGATAATTTTCCTATTTTTGCAGATAATCCCATCACGAAATGTCCAGCAGAACAAAGGTCATACTATTTGCCTTAACAGCCATACTGTTGTTTCTCTTTCCGATACAACAAACGACTGGCCTGTTCAAATTCAAGAAACTGGCTGGGGTTACAGAAGAACAGCCCAAGCCTAAGTTGACTGTCGAGCGATGGAAGGACTATCAGTTCCAAGAGGGTGTTGAGGCTTACCTACAGCAGCATTATGGATTTCGTGAACCTTTGACGCGCCTTTACAACCAATACATTTGGGACTTCTACGGAAAAACCTTCGCCAAAGACAGAAGTTGGGTCTTCGTCAGTGACGACGGCTGGTACTACGAATCAGGCTATGTGAAGGAGTACTACGAAGGCAATTCCTGGGGATATGCTGAAGATAGTGTACAGATGGCGCAAATCCTTGGTAAAAAAGCACTAATGATTTCGCAAGTCCAACAAATTCTCAATGGGCTCGACATCCATCTTTTCGTATTATTAGAACCAGGAAAAGAGCAGATTTATCCCGAACACATCCCTGCAAACACCAAATACCACCGAGAGAAAGTCTTCTCTGCTCATGAATTTCTTCATCAGCGATTTGAAACATTAGGTATCAACTATATAGATGCTGGAGAATGGTTTCAGCAAATGAAAGACACTGCCGACTTTCTCCTCTTTCCCCAGACAGGAACACATTGGAGTAACCTAGCCTCCATGTATGTGGCCGACAGCCTGATCCGCTATATGGAGGATTTAGGACATATCAACATCCAGAACTTCAGCATTGGGGAAAAATATGTCAGAACCAAAGAGCCCGACGATGACTTGGAGCAATGGTTGAACCTGATACGACCCTTGAAAAGAGCGCCAAACTATTACGCCAAAACCCGTCTCGACAAAGACCCAACAGCCGTGACGCCCAAACTCATTACCATAGGCGATTCTTTCTATTGGAACTTGCTCAACCACAGCCCATTCAAGAAAATATTCGGTGCCTATCCCTATTGGTATTATTACAGCACCGCTTATTACAATGGTTCCTATGAAAGTCGCGTCGACGACCTCAACCTGCTTGAAGAGGTGCTTTCAGCTGATTTCATCATGCTGGCCTACAGCACACCGCAACAATATGATTTTGGCAACGGTTTTGCCGAACGTTTCCTTCTAGAATGGTGCTATGACGAAGAAGAAACCGAGCAATTGAAAAAGGAAATGAAGGACCGCATCCTCCTTAACCAAAAATGGATGACATCCATCACAAAAAATGCCGAAGAGCTCAATATCCCAGTAGATTCGGCTTTGACCATGGAATTATCTTATCTCATCGAAAAACATCCCGATGCCTGCTTTTCTGCCTTGAATGATAGTGTGCCCATCAAACGATCAAAGAGAGCGGATCGACTTGTAATGCCTCAAAATTAAGGTTTTTCGGGACGATGACGATAATTTTGACTACGTCGATTTAAAAATTCGTATTTTTGCAAGTTTTAGGACTTTTGTCCCTATGAAGAATGTCATCAAGATCATATTATTCGCATTGACAGCCTTGCTTCTCTTCGCATCCATGTTTCAAAAAACCACTCATTTGTGGGATTTCAAGAAACTGAATGGCGTTGAAATACCTGCGCCCATGCCCAATATGACCTTCCATAGTATTAGTGATGGCAGTTTCCAAGACGGCACTGAAGCCTATCTGAAACAGAACTTCGGGTTTCGCCAACCTTTGATTCGGTTTTACAACCAATATCTTTGGGATTTCTACAAGACCTCGAATGGCAATAAGGGAATCCTCACTTTGGGCAAGGATGGTTGGCTTTATGAGCCTTGGTCGGTGGAAGACTATTATCAAATCTATTACCATCAGCATTTCTCCGATGTCGACCAATTGACGGAACAACTGGCTGAAGAAGCCAAGCGTGTGTATCAGCTGCAGCACATCCTTGAGCCATACGGCACGCATCTTTTCGTCTGTCTCGTTCCTTCGAAAGATCTGCTTTATCCAGAGCATCTGCCTGAAAACCAAGACACAAGATATGATGATGAACCTAAAATGTCGGCACGGTATTTCCTCAAGGATGAATACACTCGCTTAGGTGTCAATGTGCTCGATTTGGGTGATTACTTCCAGCACATGAAAGACACCGCCGATTTCACAATCTTCCCGAAAACAGGAACGCATTGGTCGAAATACAGCTCGCTCTTTGCTGCCGACACAATGATCCGCTACATGGAACACTTGGATAGCATCAACATGCGCAATCTGGTCATCGGGCCAAGGGCACTCCAAGACGCCCAAGAAGCCGATACCGACCTCGAGAACCTGCTCAACCTGATCAGACCGCTTCCAAGACCCCAGTATTATTATGCCACAGCAACTTCCGACAAGGACACTACGGCGGTGATGCCCAAAATGATTGTCATCGGCGACTCGTTCTGGTGGAACATCATCTACCAAGTGCCCGTACAAGAGATATTCTCCGAATTCCCCTATTGGTACTATAACAGCAGCGTATATTACGATCCCACTTACCAATCGGTAAATGAAGTCAACTTGGCGAACGAACTCCTTTCCTCCGACTTCATCATCCTGTTCTACAGCTCAACACAACTTTACAAGTTGAACAACGGCTTTACGAAAAAGGCCTTGCTCGCCCTTTGCTACGACCCCGAGGAAATCGAAGCTGCCTATGCGAAACTGGAACAGAATATCCGTTCCGATTCGGCTTGGATAGGAAGTCTGGAAAAAGCAAGCGAAGCGCAAGGCAAACCTTTGGACGAACTCGTCCACAACGAAGCGCAATGGATCATCGACACCCATCTGGACTATTCTTTCCCCGCCTTGAAAGACAGCATCCCCACCAAACGCTCAAAATGGGTGGAATCCTATCTTGCATCGGACTCATTGGCCTTCATCGAGCAAGAAGTGAAAAAAAACATCAGAATCATCAAGGGCAACGAGACTCAGATGGAGGCGATACGTGAGAAAGCCAAACAACAAGGCAAGACCTTGGAACAAGCCATTCGTGACGACGCCCATTGGATCGTCAATTACCAAATCCAGCAGGGCACCTTAAATCGGACCGAAGCAACAAAAGAATCGAACACAGAAATAGAAAACCATGGTATTCAGTAGCAATGTTTTCCTACTTTACTTCATGCCAGCCTTCTTTCTGGTCTACTTCCTCACACCGAGGAAAGTCAGGAACTACGTGCTCTTATTGGCCTCGCTCATCTTCTATGCCTGGGGCGCGCCCGAGTTCATTATCCAACTCGTCGCTTCCACAGTAGCCAACTTCTTCCTGGTCAAATGGATGTGTAAGACCGAAAAAGCCGGCCTAAAGAAGCTCCTCTGCGGCTTATCCATCATCATTCCCATCGGACTGTTGTTGTTCTACAAATACGGCAACTTCACGATGGAAAACTTGAACGCCATCCTTGGGCTCACGGGACACGCTCCGCTCACTTGGAAACGCATCACGCTGCCCATCGGCATCTCGTTCTTCTCGTTCCAAAGCGTAACCTACACCTTGGACACCTACCGTGGCGTCAACAAGCCGATGGAGAAACTCACCGACTTTGTGCTGTATATCACCATGTTCCCGCAATTGATTGCTGGTCCTATCATCCGCTATTGCGACGTGGCTGACCAAATCCGCAGCCGCGAATCGACCATGGACGACCGACTGCAGGGCTTCTACCGCTTCATCATCGGTCTGTGCAAGAAAATCCTCATCGCCGATGTCATCGGAGCCCAAGTAGATGCCGTTTTAGGACCGGCCAACTTCTCGCTTTTGGGTGCAGACCAAATCTCCAACATCTTTACTCAGGTGGCCAATCTGGATAGCACCACGGCGTGGATTGTATCATTAGCCTATACTTTCCAAATCTACTTTGACTTTGCGGGTTACAGCGACATGGCTATCGGTCTCGGCCGCATCATGGGCTTCAAATTTCCCGAAAACTTCGACAATCCGTATACTTCGCGTTCCATTACCGAGTTTTGGCGCCGTTGGCATAAGACCTTGGGCGCCTTCATCATGAACTATCTTTACATCCCACTCGGCGGCAACCGAAAGGGCAAAGGACGCATGTACTTCAACCTATGGGTCTGCTTCCTGCTCTCAGGCTTGTGGCATGGTGCCTCATGGAACTTCGTCGTTTGGGGTGCACTCCACGGCTTCTTCATCTGCGCCGACAAGCTCTTCCTTGGCAAGGTGATGAAAAAAATCGGCAAAATTCCGAGCGTCATCCTCACCTTCCTCACAGTGAACCTCATCTGGGTGTTCTTCCGCGTCGAAGACTTCGGCTTGGCCTGGCTGCTCATCAAGCGAATGTTTGCCTTCGATTTTGCTTTACTGCCTTTCAGTGCCAACGCGCAACTCTACGTCACAATGATCGTGGCGGCTTTCTTCTCCTTCCTCACACTTACCAAATTTGGACAAAAGGTTCAAGAAAAGGTTTATTTCAATGACTTCACCAATGGTCAGCATATCGCCGTATGGATTGTGGCCGCATTCGCTTTCGTATTCTGTGTGGCTGCACTGAATGCCTCCAGTTTCAGCCCATTCATCTATTTCAGGTTTTGAATCATGGGAAAATTCAAGATAAAATATGATCTGATCTTGTTTGCCCTGCTGATGGTATTCCTTTTCGTTCCTATCATCCAGGAATGGGGGGACGTCTTCCCCGTGAAGCCTTTGAAGGGCGTCTTTGAGCCGACACCCAAGCCCGAGTTGACTTTCGACAATTACAAATCCAACAACTATCAGACGCAAATTGAGAAATACACCAGTGAGCATTTCGGACTGAGAGAGCCCGTCATCCGGCTCTACAACCAATATGTATGGTCGGCCTACAACAAGACCTATTGCAACTTCATCGTACCAGGAAAAAACGGCTATCTGTATTATGCCTTGGCCGTCAACGAGCATTACGGCACCGAACTGCCTAAGCACTACAAAACCAACGAAGATGCCGTGAAAGATGCCGATGCCGAGCTTCGACAAATGAACAAGCTGCTCCACGTGTTGAAAGACTATGGTATCGAGTTTGTCGCCTTCATCGCACCCGACAAGCCTGAAGTCTACCCCGAATACCTCCCCCGCCGCGATGCCGACACCACCACCATACACCTAACTGAGTACTATTCACGCAGGATGAAGGAAATAGAGTTCCCTTTCATCAACATGACGGACTGGTTTGTCAAAATGAGAGACACAGCCTCGTTCCCACTGTTCCCAAAGACCGACTCACATTGGCGTTATTCGTCCATCTATGGCTTTGATTCTCTCTTTCGCTTCATCAACACTCTGGAAGGCGAAGCCAAATTCCCCAACATCCACATCGGACCGCCGGTCGCATACGAATCGGACAAGCTGGAAGGCGATGAAGAGACCTTGAACCTCATCTTCCGCATACAAGGCGACAAGACCAAATACAAGTCGGACATCACCGTTGAGCCCGACAGTACCCACCGCAAACCCAAAGTTTTATTCATCGGCGACTCGTTCATTTGGAGCATGGCTGAATTCATGCCCGCTTCCAAGATACTGGCCGACAGGGAGGTCTGGTTCTACAACAACACTGCTTTCATTGGTTTTGAAAACCAATCGACAAGCGTGAAAGACATAGACCGCCTAAGCCACATCCTCAATGCAGATTATGTGGTGTTCTATTCGGCAGGCCACCAATGGTGGGAAGCCACCTACGGCTTTGCCAAGGATGCGTTATTGCAATTCTGCGTGAGCGACAGCCTAATGGAAGCCACCGTCTCCGACTTGTCCAACCGATACCGCAGCCTCGACACTTTTGCCAACCTAACGGATGAGGAATTGCGCTCAAACATCATCTGGAAACTAAAGAACGACCCCGAACTCATCCCAGGCCTTGACGGAGAGGACATGCCCACCATCCGCAACACCAAACGCATCAATGAAGCCCGAACCATCAACCAAATACGAAACGACAAGGGATGGTTCAATGCCCTCAACATCTATGCTTCCCAACACGCCCTACAAATCGACGAGGTGTTACGCGAAGAAGCCTCGCGTATTGGCCGAGGTGCCCCCCCCTTGCGCGCTGAGATCAACATCGACACTGCTTCTTTCATTAAGATGAAAAAACATGAGATCATGGAACAATGGAAACTCAATCCGGAAATGACAAAGATGATACAAAAGAAAGCCAAGGAAAGAGGCATTGACTTCGAGGATATGCTTGAAAAAGACGTCCAATGGGTCATCGACCAGAAAATCGAGAAAGGCGAACTATTCCAATAACAAGATTAGACACACAATATGGTATTCAGCAGCAACATATTCCTACTCTACTTCATGCCCATCTTCTTCCTCGTGTATTTCATCCTGCCGAAGAAGGTTCGCAACTATTTCCTACTGCTCGCCTCGCTTGTATTCTACGCATGGGGCGCGCCCGAGTTCATCATCCACCTCATCGTTTCGGTCATCGCGAACTTCTACCTAGTGCGATGGATGAACAAAACCGAAAATCCAGGGCTAAAAAAGCTGCTTTGCGGCATCTCCATCGCCATCAGCATAGGATTGCTCTTCTATTTCAAGTATGGCAACTTCACCATGCAGAACATCAACTCAGTGTTGGGTTGGTTCCATGCCGAGCCGCTGCAATGGACTAAGATTCTTTTGCCTATAGGTATCTCGTTCTTCTCATTCCAAAGCGTCACCTACACCTTGGACACCTACCGCAAGGTGAACGAGCCGATGCAACGGCTGAGCGACTACATGCTCTACATCGTCATGTTCCCGCAACTGATTGCCGGCCCCATCGTGCGCTATTGCGACATTGCCGACCAAATCCGCAACCGCGAGTCGCTCTATACAGACAGGTTGCATGGCTTCTATCGTTTCGTCATCGGTCTGTGCAAAAAGATCCTTATTGCTGATGTCATCGGATTCCAAGTCGACCAGATCTTGGGTCCTTCGAACTATGATGTGCTGACCTCTGCCCAATTGGCCGACATTGCCAACAAAATCGCAACCATCGACTCGACCAGTGCTTGGATAGCCATCTTCGCCTTTACCTTCCAGATCTATTTCGACTTCGCCGGTTACTCCGACATGGCCATCGGTTTGGGCCGCATGATGGGCTTCAAGTTCCCCGAGAACTTCGACAACCCATACGTTTCCACTACCATATCAGAGTTTTGGCGTCGCTGGCACCAAACCTTTAGCGTATTCATCAAGAACTATCTTTACTTCCCCTTGGGCGGCAGCCGCGTGAAGACCGAAGCCCGCAAATACTTCAACCTGTGGTTCTGCTTCCTCATCAGCGGCTTGTGGCATGGAGCAGCGTGGAACTTCGTGGTCTACGGCGCCCTGCAAGGCATCTTCATCTGCGCCGACAAGCTGTTCTTGAAGAAGTTCAACGAGCGATTGGGGCGGATTCCAAGTGTGTTCTTCACCTTCCTCATCATCGTGTTGACGCGCTGCTTCTTCCGCATCGAGCGCATCGACCTGTCGTGGATGTTCATCAAACGCTTGTTCGCCTTCGACTTTGCTCCTTTCCATTTCGGCGACAACCCGCATCTCTATGTGACCATGATCGTGGCTGCCTTCTTCTCGTTCTTCACCCTCTCGAAGTTCGGCTTGAAGGTACAAGATAAAGTCTACTTCACCGAATATAACCGTCGGCAGCATATCATCGCGTTTGTAATCAGCATACTTGCCTTTATCTTCTGCCTTGGCGCCTTGAATGCCAGTGGCTTCAGCCCGTTCATTTATTTCAGATTCTAACCATGAATAAGCAACGGCATCATATTATCCAGTTCGCCTGCATCATGGCATTGCTTGCTGCCATCATGCTGCAAGGTTTTACACATGTAGTTCCGACAAAGCCATTGAGTCCCTATACCGATAAAGTCAAAGTTGAGAAACAAGATTTGAATTGGAAAAGTTACCTTGACGGCTCCTATCAGGAGTATCTTGCCCAACAAGCCAGAAAAAGCACTGGCTTCAGAAAGTTTTTCAGTCGGTGCTACAACCAGCTTGCCTACAGCTGCTTCGGGAAAATCGCCAATCCGAACGTAATTGAAGGCAAATGTCATGAGTTTTTCTTGAAAGGCAATATCGATGACGTCGCTGGAAAACTATTGTTGGCAAGCTACGGCACTGTTGACTATGCCAAGGTGGTCGCCCAAAAGAACGTCCAAGAAACGCTTACCCTGATCGATAGTCTTCGCCAACACGGTACTCAGTTTCTGTTTGTCCTCTGTCCCACCAAGCCTGCAGTCTATCCAGAGTATTTGCCCGAGGCTTACAAAGACAGCGTGTCTGATTTCGTTTTGGCAGAGTATTACGCCCAACTCTTCAGGGAAAACGACATCCCGCACATCGATTTCTACAACTATTTCAAAACAATCAAAGACACCTTCCCTTATCGGCTCTATACACGAACGGGGTCTCACTGGTCAGAAGCCACTATTCCTTTTGTGGCTGACTCGATACTCAGAAAAATTGAGACTTTAACAGACTACCGACTTCCCTCCGTTGAGGTCATCGACCCCAACCTCAGCCGCGACTATTCCGACCAAGATGGCGAACTTGAGACCCACATCGACCTGCTCTTGCCCTTGTGCAAGCCCAAGGTTTCACGACCAGTATTCACCTTGCAGGACACCATCGGCAAAGACCGACCCAACCTACTAGTCGTAGGCGACGGTTATTTCACACCCTTGCAAGGTTCCTGTTTCGTCAATGCCTTCAAACAATGGGACTTCTGGCTCTATAACCAAACCTCCATATCCTCAAGACCTGAGTTGAACTGGAAATACCTCAACCAGCTCTTTGGCACGGCAGAGACTTTGAAACAGGCCGACATCGTGATTGCACTTTACACCTCCAACTACCTGCTCAACTACATGAGCGGCTTTACCCAATCTGCCTTGGAGCTTTATGCCAATGGCGGCACACAAGAACAAGAAGCCATCCGTTCCATCATGGAGTCGATCAAAAAAGACCCGGAATGGTTTGGAGTCATACAGCAACAAGCCCGAGAACGCGGCATCAGCGTAGAAGAAAACCTCAGGTTGAACGCCGCGTATGTCTTTCAAATGCAAAAGAACGAACAAGATAACAATAACCAACCCTAAATAAGAACAACTTATGGTATTCAGCAGCAACATTTTCCTTTTCTTTTTTCTGCCTATCTTCTTGATAGCCTATTTCATCACACCGCAGAAATTCAGAAACTACACACTCCTGCTCTTCTCCATCGTGTTTTATGCCTATGGCGCCCCCGACTTTGTGTTTCTGCTTGTCGGCGAATGCGTTATCAACTATTTCATCGTCAGGGCAATGGGGCGTTGTAGAGACGGTGTGCACACCGTCTCTACAAAAAAGAAACTGCTCTGTGGACTATCCGTCATCATGGCCTTGGGGCTGCTGCTCTATTTCAAATATGCCAACTTCTTCATGGAGAACCTCAATACCATCTTGGGTTGGGCACATTATGAACCCGTGGATTGGATGAAGGTGGCCTTGCCTATCGGCATCTCGTTCTTCACTTTCCAATCCATCACCTACACCATCGATGTGTATCGTGGCACGACACCGCCCAGTCAAAAGCTGACCGATTATGTGCTGTATATCATGATGTTCCCGCAACTCATCGCAGGTCCAATCGTCAACTACAACAGCGTGGCTGCACAATTAGTCTCGCGTACAAGCACAATGGAAGACCGCGTGGTGGGTTTCTACCGCTTCGTTATCGGTTTGGCAAAGAAAGTGCTCATTGCCAACACTATGGCACTCTACGCCGATCAAGTGTTTGGCATGGCATACGGCGACTTGGCCACGGGCACAGCTTGGATTGGCATCCTCGCTTATACCTTCCAAATCTACTTCGACTTCTCAGGCTATAGCGACATGGCTATCGGCCTCGGTAAGATGATGGGATTCCGCTTCCCCGAGAACTTCAACGACCCCTACACCAGCCGCAGCGTCACCGAGTTCTGGAAACGTTGGCATATCACCTTGGGCAACTTCATCATGAACTACCTCTACATCCCGCTTGGCGGCAACCGCAAGGGCAAGGGACGCATGTATTTTAACCTGTGGCTCTGTTTCCTTCTTTCAGGACTCTGGCACGGAGCTTCGTGGAACTTCGTCCTTTGGGGCGCCTTCCACGGCTTGTTCATCTGCGCCGACAAGCTCTTCCTTAAAAACGCCCTAAAAAAGATAGGCATGCTACCCTCCGTCGTCATCACCTTCTTCCTTGTGGCCATGGGTTGGGTGCTCTTCCGCGTTGATACGGCTGCCGATGCAGGCGCGTTCTATCAAGCATTGTTCGCTTTCAAAGGCGGCTTGACGGTGGCTGGCGACGCACAATTCTGGTGTGTCTTTGTCCTTGCCGTCGTGTTCTCCTTCCTCACTCTTGTCCCCTTCGGACAAAAGCTTCAAGACCGCATTTTCGCCGACAGCTACTCCAAACCGCTCTCGTGGACCATGTTCGCCATCACTTTGGTCTTGTTCATCCTCTCCGCAGGTTCTTTGTGTGTTTCCGATTTCAACCCCTTCATTTACTTTAGATTCTGAGCCATGAACAAGAAACCGCACTTCTTCATACAATTCGTTATCATCCTTGTGGCATTTACTGCCATCTTGCTTCAAGGCTTCACCCATGTCATCAAGATGAAACCTTTGTCGGGCTATGTCCCCAATGAGCATCCCGTGAAGTTGTCGTTCAAGACCTACTACGATGGCACCTTCCAAAACTACCTAACTGACCACGCCAAGCGCAACAGCGGCTTCCGAGAGCCTTGCATAAGAATCTACAACCAATGTCTGTTCTCGCTTTTCAGCAAGCCGACCAACAACACCCTCGTTCCTGGACTCAACAAAGAGATGTATCTCCAAATCTATCTTGACGAAATCAAGGGCAAAACACTGAAAGACTGCTATGGCTCGGAGGAATACTTCAAAACGAAGGCACAAAAAGACATCGAAAAGACTTTGGTGCTCATCGACAGCCTGAAGCACCACAACACCGCCTTCCTCTTCGTGGAAGCCCCTTCCAAAACCTGGGTCTATCCCGAATACATGCCACAAGAATACCAGGACTCCATCATGCCGTTCTGCGTGCAGGACTACTACACCCAACTCTTCAAAGAAAACAACATCCCGCACATTGATTTCCTGAGTTATTTCAAGTCGTTGAAAGGGCAGACGAAATACCCCTTGTACACTCGCTTTGGCACGCACTGGGCCGAAAGCACCATCCCCTTTGTGGCCGATTCGATTCTATCGAAGATAGGTAGCCTCATTGGACAGGAGATGCCGCACATCGTTTGCGTCGACGAGAATCTGACCACCAAATACTCGAAACAGGACGGCGAAATCGAAAGCCTGATGAATCTACTGCTGCCTATACGCAAGCCAGCCATGCCTCAGCCCATCATGGCATTGAGCGACACCAATCTACGCAAACCCAACATCCTCGTCATCGCTGATAGTTATTTCATACAGCTGCACGAGTCAACTTTTGCCGATGCCTTCGACCGCTGCGAATATTGGAAATACGATGACGAAGTCATCACCAAAGACATCGAGTTTTTAGGCAAGGTAAGCGACTACCTTGAAGCCTACAATGTCATCGACCAAGTCGACCTCGTGATGATTATCACCACTTCCGTGTATGCTTACGACTACATGTTTGGCTTCTGCGAGACCGCCAACGAGGCTTTCATTGACCGCGATGGCAAACGAAGGCAGAAAATGATCGAAGAGACCATAGAGCGCATCAAGAGTGTGCCCGAATGGCTCGAAAGCGTCAAGCAGCAGGCCATTGAGCGTGGTGTCGACCTCGACGAAATGCTTCGCCTCAACGCCATTTATGCCATCGAAATGGACAAGCAAAAACAGCAAAACTAAATGGGAAAGAAGCCGAAATACGACCTTGTATTGTTCATCCTGCTCATGGCGTTGGGATTCATGCCCATGCTGCAAGGTTGGCTTCATCTATTCCACCCAAAACCGCTCAATGGCGTTATGGTAGCAACGGAAAAACCTAAATTCGACTTTGACAGGTACCGTTCAGGAGCCTACGCCAAGCAAGCGGAGGCATACACGAGCCAGCACATTGGTTTCAGAGAGCCCATCATAAGGCTTTACAACCAATATCTCTGGGATTTTTACCATAAAACCTATGCGAAGGATGTTGTTGGCGGAAAACAAGGATGGCTTTATTATCCCCAAAGCGTGAGGGACTATTACGGACAAGAACTATTGCGTTGGCATTCCTCCACAGACGAGGCTAAGGAAAAATTCGACCAAGAAGTGAAATACCTCAATTGGGCTCGCAACATTTTGAGAGAAAACGGTGTTGAGCTTCTTGTCTTCATGGCTCCCGAAAAGAGTTTCCTCTATCCCGAATTCCTCCCCGATGGCAAAAAAGACACGACCACCTTCAATGCCAGTGACTATTTTGCACAACGTTTCGAAGAAACGGGATTCCCACACATTGAGATGACCCGTTGGTTCCAAAAGATCAAGGACACAGTCGACTATCCGTTGATTCCCCAAGCGGGAGCGCATTGGATCTTCCCTTCCGTCTATGCCGTCGATTCGTTGTCGCGCCTCATGGGCGAATTGAAAGGCATTCATCTGCCTAAAATCAAGATAGGAGAAGCCTATCATACGCGTGACCGAGATCACGACTACGACAACGACCTTGAGCTTCTCCTCAACTTGGCATTTCCCATGAAACACCAGTACGGCTACTATCCGCGACACAAGGTCAGCATCGAACACGACTCGACCTGCGTGAAGCCTAAGGTGCTTTTCATCGGCAATTCCTATTTCTGGTCGATGAATAACTTTGTTCCCTTTCAGGAGATGTTTGAAACCACCGAGTTCTGGTTTTATGCCTCCACAGCTTACTATGGCAAAGACCTGGACCAAACCGTCAGCGTCACCAAACTGAATCTATTGGAAAAGCTGTTGGATTTTGATTACATTGTTTGGTTCACAACGGGCAACCAGATTAACAAAGGCACCGAAGGATTTGCCGAACGTGCTCTTGTAAACCTTTGTTTTAACGAGAAAGAAATCGCTGAAAAACGTGTTCGCCTCATCGATAGTCTTATGTGCGATTCAGCCACAATCGCATCTTTCGGGACACCCATCACCGATAGCAACTACAGGCAAAAGCTTTGGCCCATTGCCGACCAAATCATGTACAGCCACTCTGAACGCTATTTCCCAACATTGTGTTCCGACACCCTCCCAAAGATACGCAACCCGAGAATCAAAGAAATCCTGGCCATCAATGAGATAAAGAAAGACTCCGCATGGATGTGGAACTTGTCGACCTACCAAACGATCATCCAAAATGCAACGCTGAAGCAGGTACTGCTCATGGAAGCCCACAACATCATTGACGGAAAGCCCTTGCTGCGCGACGAAGCCGATATGGCCTTGCGCAGCGCATATATACAACGGTTGAATGTCGAGAAAGAACGGGTGCTCCTATCGTGGCCCGCCATGACAGACAGCCCCAAGGCTAAAGCGAGACTCACCGGGAAAACTTTCGAAAGCCAACTGCACGATGACGCCGCTTGGATGGTCCACGCCTTGTTCGAAAACGGCACCATGACCTTCCCCGACAAAGACGAGCTGGAACGACTAATTAGGCGCTACGACTATCTGGAATCGCCTGCCTTCGACAGTTTGGTGGAGACCATAAGACAACAAATGCTGGCCAACCCTGCTACTGTTGAAGCCATCAAAGCAAAGGCTGCCTCGAAAAACCACACCTGGGAAGAGCAGCTACAACTCGATGCCCGCTGGGTGGCCAACGACAAGGTAATGAGAGGCCTGGTGGATTATTGACCCCACCTACATCTTCACAATCTTCGTGGAATAAGCGCCGACACGCATGACATACACACCGGCAGGCAAGGCTGGATGAAGGATGATTTCGTTGCTTCCTTCACAGTCGCCACAAGTTGTGGCAAACACCTTCCTTCCCATCATGTCGTATATGGCAATCTCTTTGCTTTCTTTCCGCTCCGCGTTTACTATGATGTGTATCTTGTCGGAAAACGGATTGGGGTAACAGAAAAGGGAACGTATGACCATATTCTCATCCACGTCCATAAATCTAGACCACTCTTGAGCGTATGTCTCTTCACGGTTTATAAGAAAATCGTCAGTAAGGGTACAAGCCCAGTTCCAAAAGTCAAAATTGTCAGGGTTTCCAAATCGAAACGATTGGGGTCCAATTTCAGGAGTCAGCAATTCTTTGATGTGAAAATAGTACCTAGACATATTCTCATAAGTCAATACTTCACGACACAATTCCGACATCCTGCTTTCAAATGCAGAAACAAACCTTTCGTTTTCAAGGCATCTCCTGAACAGGCGCGTGGCTTTTTCACTGGAAGGCCAATTAAAGTTGCCAGAATAAGTTGCGTTGCCGAAGACATCAAGGGGTGTGGGGTTGCCATACGAATCAACCCCGTAACTATTCAAGGCAGCGTCGCCATCAAAGAAGATCCAACGCCATCGGCCCCTGTCCATCTTCCAGCAGCGCATATTATTTGACGGCCAATCGTTGTTGGCGACAAAGGTTTCAAAGATGATGTAATCCATGAAGTTGTCAACGTCAATCAGGGAACCCAAACGTCGATAGTTCTGCTCTTGTGAAAGGTCTGTCGTATCAAGCCAATCCATCAATTCGGCAAATTCCTCATTATTGCCTTGCGCATTTATTGGTCCACCATGTTCGGCAAGGCCATTCCAGTTGCCAACGATATTACAATGCTCGATGTCAATATTGAAATGGTCCTCCAAGAAACGCTCGTCCATCTTTTCCTGCAAAAAATAGATACCCCAATACTCGCCGTTAAGGAATAGGACGACTGGCCTCGATTGTCCCGCCTCCAAACCCATATCCAATGCGGTCTGGCAGCAAATATAGTCTTGAATGCTGGTATTGGGATAAAGTGTCGAGAAGGACTTGAGGACCAGATGTTTGAAACTGTTGTAGGGGCAGTCTTCGAAAAACCTGTAATTGAAGCGTTTCTTTCCATACTCCTCGCGGGCATAGATTTTCAAACCCTTCTGCGGTTGACGTCGTGCACGATTGCCATGGGCTCTAAGTCCACAAGGCTGGTTAATCCCATTGTTATTGGAATAATCGCGGTATTCCACATTCACCAAACGTTCCCATTCGATGCCCTTCTGATAATAATTACCCGATTGCTGGGGATTGAGCGAATCAAAAAACACTCCAGGCACCATGATTCCCCTCTCATAATCAAACAAATCCAAAGAGTCGGCACAAAGCGAAACGGCGGGCAACCCATGCGTGTCGCAACCTAAGGCACGAATGAAATAACTATTGGTTGTCACGGCACTCACGCAACTGTCGTTTTCATCAAATGCTGCCGCCCGAATCACGATGCAATGCTGGATGCTGTCGGGGACATAGACCAAGTTGTCGGGAGAGATTTGTATGGTATAAATATCTGATTTCGAATAATTCGATCCGTCCAACACAATGGGCTCCTCGTAAAGTGCCGATTGCGCCGTTGGGCGGTTACCGTTAATGGTATAGCGGATATGGTTTTGCGGATTGGTGTTGAAGAGTTGCAAAGCAAACACTTCTTCGTAGAACCCACCCGAATCCGAAAAGACAACCGTATCGTTTTGTGCCTTGGCAGAAACGAAGGCAAAGACAAAAAACCATATCAAAAGGCATCTCTGCATTACGTAGACCTCCTAATATTTGACAATTCGCTGGGTAAGTGCCCCTACCTTCAACACATACACACCTGCGGGCAGGTCGGTTTTAATCGTGATTTCGGCATCGCTTTCGGCATCGCAAGCCTGCGAAAACACTTTTCTTCCCAGCACATCATAAATGACCACCTCATGCGCTCCACCGTCACCGAATGGATAACGCAAGCGGACTTCATCAGCAAAAGGATTGGGATAACATGAAACATTCGTTGAGGCGATTTCTTCAACGTCAAGATAATGCAGGAGCTCTTCCTTGTAATACTGGTCACGCTGTTGAATAAAGCCATAGGCTTGTTCCATATCCTGCTGCCATCGGGTCACATTCCTGGGAAAACGGAAGCGTTGGGCTTGCGACTCTATTTCGCCTTCGACTGCGCTTGCGTATCCGTCGAGGACCGACTTCATGTAATCATAGCTGAAACACGATTCGCGCAGTTGATAGTAACGATTGCGGAAAGTCCTCACAAACCATTCGTTTTCACGAAAATGGTTGAAAAACACGCTATTGCCGCCTTGATGTTGCGCAAAGTCGATGGCATTGAACTCGGGGCGGGTAAAGCATCCGTCGCCATCATAGAAAATCCACCTGAAAGGCTTGCCAGCTTCGGGTTGCCAGATCTTCACATTATTGCCAGGCCAATCCAAATTGGCCGAAAAAGTCTCGAAAAGCACATAATCCACAAAATTTGACATGTCGACATGCTCAAAAGCGTAAGCTGAGTCCTCTGGCTGGGTCAAGTCAGCCTCGTTTTTCATCCAATAATAGAGCGAACGCCAATCCGTCAGGTCGCCATAATAAGGCACGCCCCAATATTTGATCATGTTCAACTTCTCCAAGTCGGCATTGAAATGGTCTTTCAGATACCGCTCGTCCGACGACTCTTCCAAAGTATAGATGCCCCAATACTCACCGTTGATGAAGACCACCACCTCGCGTACCGCCATGGCCTCGATGTCGAGGTTGGCGGCAATGGTTTGCGAAAGGTACTCCTGACCGCCCGTTTGCAACCAGTTGCTGCAACGGAAAGGATGCAGGATCAAGTGCTTGAACTTGACGATAGGCGAGCCGGGAAAGAAACGGTAGAAGAAATGCTTCTTTCCATACTCCTCGCGGGCATAGAGCTTCATGCCCTTCTGCTGAAACCAACGTGAGGCGTTGCCATGCATCCGCAGACCACACAACTGGTTAATGCCTCCGTTGCCAGACTCGTAGAATTCCAAATTAATCTGACGTTCCCATTCAATGCCCTTCATCCTATAATTGCCCGTATGCGTCGAGTCGGCAGGATCGTATAGGGCACCTGGAATGAAGATGCCTGTCTCATAATCGAATAACGACAAGGAATCGGCCATGATCGACAGCACAGGCATGCCATGAAGGTCGCAGTCGAGCGAACGGATAAAATAGGAGTTGCTGACCACCTGGCTCACACAACTGTCATTTTGGTCGAAGGCAGCCGCACGAATGACGATGCCTCGTTTCACGTCGTTTGGCAGATAAAACTGCGACGGAATGGTATTGTTAATGGTGTAGATGTTCGACTTTGAAAACATGGAAGCATTCAACGTCATGGCGCCTTCATAGCGGGGTGACTGTGCTGTAGGGCAGTTGCCGTTGGTGGTATAACGGATATGGTTTTGCGGATTGGTATTGCTGAGTCTCAAAGCGAACACGTTGTCGTAGATCCCGCCTTGGACCGAAAAGAGGACCGTATCGTTTTGGGCTTTAGCACCAAAAACGATCAACATGGCGAATAGTATGAAACAGAAGCGTTTGCGCATAACATTGCAATAACGTTGCAAAAATACAAAAAAATGTAGAGACGCAGCGTGCTGCGTCTCTACAATTGATTTCATTAAAATCTATCAATTAGATTTTTTCCTCTTCCACGCGCAGCGGCTTGGGTTCGCCTCTGCGGATGTCGAGTTCGTTGATGAGGTTGGTGGCACCAGCGTATTTGTCGATGATGAAGAGCACATAGCGCACGTCCACGTTGATGGTACGCTGCAGTTTGGGCTCAAAGTTGACGTCGCCGCTCATGGCTTCCCAGTTGCCGTCGAAGGCGAGGCCGATGAGTTCGCCCTTGCCGTTCATGATGGGGCTACCAGAGTTACCACCCGTGATGTCGTTGGTCGACAGGAAGCAAACAACGAGTTCGCCGTTGTCGTCAGCGTATGCACCGAAGTCCTTCTTCTCGATGAGTTCGATGAGGCGCTTGGGAGCGTCAAACTCGTAGTCGCCAGGCACATACTTCTCAAGGATACCGTTAGCGGTGCAGATGTAGTCGTAATGCACGGCGTCGGCAGGCATGTAATCCTGCACCGAGCCGTAGCTCATACGCATCGTCGAGTTGGCATCGGGATAGAGGCTCTTGCCAGGTTGAGTGGCGGCGTAGTACTCGCGCAGACCCTTCACGAAGACGTGGTCGTTCTCACTCACAGTCTGCATGGCCTGACGATAGGCACCCACATTTTGCATGATGGCTTCCATCATCGAGGTGTTCATGATGTAGGCATAATCCTTACCGATCTTCTTGGGGCTGGGCTTGGCCAAGAAAGCCTTGATGCTCTCAGGAGTGGCGAAGATGGACTTGGTGTAGACCTCCTCGGTGAAAGCGTCGATGTCGCCCTTGAATTTCTTGTCGATGATGCTATAGATTTCAGGCAGTTCATCGGCCTTGAAGGCGTTCTTGTAGATCTTCAACATCTCGGCAAAGGTCTTCTTCTCCACCTGTGGGTCGGTCTCGGCAAAGAGCTCGTCCACATTCATCTGTTGGAGCATCATCAGTGCCATGGCTTCGGCATCCTTGTCCTTGTCCATGTAGGCTTGATAATAGGAACCGAACTGTGCAGCGATGCCAGCGGCACCCACGTTGGCAACAAAGTTAGGATAATAGATATACTTGGCCACATTACCAAGGCTCTTGTAGGCCTCTTTCAGGTTCGGCAGGGCGTTCTTGTATTCGGTCTTGTTGTTCTTGTTCACCCAGTTGGTGAAGTCTTTCTCCAAGGCAACCTTGCTCTCGCTGACCTTGTTCTTGCGGAGCATCTTGCACTGGCCGATGAAGTTCTTCCAAGTGTTGGCTAAACCAGCGTGGTTGTCGGCATACATCAGGTTGATGTGTTCGTCCACCTTCATGTATTCTTCCATCACTTCGAGTTCCTTGCCAAAAATGTCGATAATGGTGGGATAGAAAGTGTCCACATTGTAGTCGATACCATAGCTCGACATGTAACGCTCGGTGCTGCCAGGGAAGCCCCAAATCATGGTGAAGTCGTCCTTCTGAACGCCATCGAGGCTGATGGGCAGGTGGTGCTTGGGCGTCAACGGCACATTGTCCTTGCTGTAGGCGGCAGGTTGACCGTCCTTGCCAGCATAGACGCGGAAGATGCTGAAGTCGCCAGTGTGACGAGGCCACATCCAGTTGTCGGTGTCGCCACCGAACTTACCAATCGAAGAGTTGGCCACGCCAACGAGACGCACATCCGGGAACACTTGATAGACAAACATGTAGTACTCGTTGCCCTCAAAGAAACCCTTGATGACGGGGTTGTACTTGCCATCTTCCGAAGCAGCAGTTTCCAACTCCTTGATTTTCTTACGGATGGCAGCCTGCTGATCCTGATAGTCCATATCGTCGGTCACCACACCGAGGATGTCCTTGGTGACATCTTCCATGCGGATGAGGAAGCTGGCGGTCATTTCGGGGGCGGGCAGTTCCTCGCCGTAGTTCTTGGCCCAGAAGCCGTCGCGGAGATAGTCATGTTGATCGGAGCTGAGTTTTTGGATGGCGCCATAGCCACAGTGGTGGTTGGTGAAGAGCAAACCGTGTTCGCTCACGATTTCACCTGTGCAGAAGAAGCCACGCGGTTGGGCTTCGCTACCAAGACCCACGATGGCGTCTTTCAGACTGCTGTGGTTGATGCTGTAAAGCTCTTCAGGGGTCAGTTGAAGACCCATCTTCTGCATGTCAACATAATTCAGGCGCTCGACGAACATCGGGAGCCACATGCCTTCATCGGCATACACGCGGCCAACCGAAACGAGGATGGCCATTGCAATGATTCCTAATACTTTTTTCATTGATTGATGATAATTTATTATGATTTGAAAAATTAATATGCTTTATACTTGTCACCCGTCTTCTCGATGAGGATGCGATAGTACTCTTCGCTATATTTCGGGTGCTCGCTCTTGATGGGCGTGTACTTCTGTCCGGGTTTTTCGGGCTGGGCCGTGTTCAGGTTACCGTCCACATATTTCATAAACAGCTCATGATAGAACTGTTTCCACATCTGGGTCAGCTTGCTGGCCTGGTTGCAGGAGAACTCGGTCAATTCCTTCACTTGAGCCTCTCTGCCTTTGATGGTGTTGACACGTTCATCCAAGGCAGGGATTTCCTTTTCCACCCAGCTGGTCTCCAACTGATGCTGACGCTCACGAATCTCGGGATGGATATAGTTGTATTTGGTATAGGCCCAGTTGCTCATCTGGTTGAAGGTCCAGAAGGCGGAGGTCTCCGACCACTCGCTCATCGAGCCATTGCCTTCGCGGAAGCACTCGGGAATCTCGGTCATGCAAGTGTACATCGGGCAGTAGACGCAGTTGTCGGTGTCGTCGACACCAAACCAAATGATGCCGCCGATGGGCCATTCCAGATAGCCACGGCTTTGGGCCACGAAGCTGAAGCCCGTCTGCTGAGTGGCAGTGGTACGCTCGTGCACGTATGTCACGCCGTCGACTTCCCAGTCCATGGGACGCCAGCGATAAGGGCAATGGAATGGACCAGCGCCCACGTCTTGCGACATGTCGAGGTCAGTGCCTTCGAGGTGGTCGCGCATGAAGTCCATCATGTCGAGCACGCTCACCTTCTTGTTGGGCTTCACCCAAAGAGGCATGCGGTTAGTCGGGAAGTTGTCGGGGGTCTGGCACATGCCAGCCTTGTAGGGCTGGGCGCGCTTGATGTCGCGACCCGTGGCATAACCCCAATAGTCCTTCATGTTGTCGGTTACTTTGTTGAACATAGCCCACACGCGCAGGTCGCAGAAACGGGCACCATCGAAAGTGACAGGATTGTAGACATCAGAGAAGGAGAATTTGTCGTCTGGACCATCATAGAGCTTGGCTTGCTTGGCAAAGCTGATGACATCGTCGGCATAGACGCAGTCAATGTTCGGGTCTTTCAGCAGCTTGTCGATGTTCTTGAAGGTGATGCTGGTCTTGCACTTGCGTGAGGCCAAGGGGAAGGTGGTGATACGCGCTTGGTTGGCGTGACCGCTCACATAACCATCGGGGATACGGCGGGCAACCCAAACAGCACCTTTGTTGTGTTTGCCTTTGCCAATCATCTCAAGGATCCAGCACTCTTCGGTGTCGGAGATGGAGAATGACTCACCTTCGCTGACGTAGCCGTAGTTGGCTACCAGTTCGCCCATGCATTTGATGGCTTCGCGGGCGGTCTTGGCACGCTGCAGCGTGATGTAAATCAGGCTACCGTAGTCGATGATGCCGGGGCCTTCCCAAAGGCTTTCGATGCCGCCGTAGGTCGTTTCACCGATAGCGAGTTGCCATTCGTTCATATTGCCGACCACGTTGTAGGTATGAGCCACTTGGGGGATTTGTCCACGGAACATGCCGCCGTCCCAGTCGTAGACGTCAAGCATGGCGCCAGCGGGCCAGTCTTGGGCGGGATAGTGATAGAGTTCACCATACAGCACGTGACTATCGGCAGCATAGCTGATCATGCAGGAGCCATCGGTCGAAGCACTTTTGGTAATCAAGAAGTTAGTGCAGGCGTTGGCTTTTCCGAAACAAAAAACGAGAGCCAAAGCCAGGATTGCAGTGAATACTTTTTTCATAGGATATTAGATTAATCGATGATTACAAAATGGGGCTACAAAGATAGTAAAATGTTTCTTTAGGAAATGCTGATTTGCATAATTGTTTTTTGACTATGGCTTATGACAATGACTATGACCGCTTCAACTTCGATGAAAAGGTCATAGTCATAGTCAACGGCCATAGTATAGAAAAAATCTTTAAGATAATAAAAACCAACAATATATCCGACAGCAAACGACTACAAACGACTACAGTCGACTACAAACGTTTAATCAACGGCTTTATCTTGACAGGGGTTGCACTTTTGCAGTGGAAAAAACTAATACCCCACCACAAAAATGAAAAATATTCCCTACTTTAGCCAAATGAACGTAATCCAAAGCATGGCGCAGCAAACCTTTACTAACCAGAAACTTGAGTTCGTCGAAGAACTGGTGCTCTACACCGACGCCCACATCTTCCTCACAGGAAGAGCGGGCACAGGTAAGACCACCTTCCTGAAGAACCTGCCACTGAAGACCTACAAGCGTATGGTCGTGGTGGCACCCACTGGTGTGGCCGCCATCAATGCGGGCGGACAGACCATCCACTCGTTCTTCCAACTGCCTTTTGGGCCGCAACTGCCTGAAAAGGCATTGGGCAAAGGCTACAATGCAAAAACGATGGCCGCGCAATACCAAAAACTCAACAAGAAGAAAATCAACCTGATGCGCAGCCTCGACCTGCTCATCATTGATGAGATTAGTATGGTGCGCGCCGATGTCTTGGATGCCATCGATGCCGTGTTACGCCGTGTACGCCGTTCGCAGAAACCCTTCGGTGGTCTGCAACTGCTGATGATTGGCGATGTACACCAGTTGGCACCCGTGGCCAAGCCCGAGGAATGGGAAGTGCTGTCGCCCTATTACGACACACCCTATTTCTTCGGTAGCCAGGTACTGAAAAAGACACCCTACGTCTGCGTGGAACTGGAGCATATCTACCGCCAACACGACGATGACTTCATCTCCTTGTTGAATAAGGTGCGCAACAACCAAATGGATGCCGATTGCGTGCGGGTGCTCAATAGTCGCTTCAAACCGGGCTTCGTGCCCAATGACGAAGAAGGCTACATCACCCTGACCACCCACAACTACCAAGCCGACCAGATCAACGAGTCGAAACTTGATGCAATCAAGGAGAAGTCGCTGGTTTTCAAGGCGGAAATCCACGGCGCCTTCCCCGAAAACACCTACCCCACCAAGGAAGAGCTCGAGCTGAAGATTGGAGCGCAGGTGATGTTTGTCAAAAACGACCCAACCCCTGAAAAGGCGTTTTTCAATGGCAAGATCGGACGGTTGGTGGGCTATGATGAGAAAGAAGGCACCGTCACCGTGTTGAGCGATGGTGAGCGCATCACCGTGCCGAAACTGAAATGGCAGAACATGGAATACACCATCAATGCCGATAATCAAGATATTGAAGAAAAAGAAATCGGCAGCTTCACTCAAATACCCCTGCGTTTGGCTTGGGCGGTCACCATCCACAAGAGCCAAGGTCTCACCTTCGACAAGGTCATCGTTGACGCTGGACAAGCCTTCGCCCATGGACAGGTCTACGTCGCCCTCAGCCGTTGCACCTCACTCGAAGGCCTCGTGCTGAAGACACGCATCAGTTCCAACGCTTTGGTGAACGATTTCTCCGTCAACCAATTTGTGGAACAACTTCCCGAGAAAGAGCCTACCCAAGAAAAAGTCGACCAGCTGCGCCATGACTACGAGCTGGAGACCATGCTCGAGCTCATCGACTTCGATGGCATCTACAAAGACTTTGGCCGACTGATGAAGGTGCTTTACGACAATGACACCCTCTTTGAGCACTCGTTGATCCAAAATCTCTCGCAGCGGCGTAACAAGATTCATGAGGAACTTTGTTCTATCGGCATCAAGTTCGAAGGCCAAATTCGGAAACTACACGACCAAGCGCCTTCATGTGAGCAAAATCCAGCCTTGCAGGAGCGATTAATAAAAGGTGTGGCCTACTTCGATGAGCATTTGAAAGCCACCGCCATGGGTTTGTTCGATTTGCCTTTCAAAACCGACAACCAAGCCGTTAACGAGCAACTCACCGAAGCCTTGAAGTTGCTCAAAGAAGACATCTACCTGAAAGGATGCTGTTTGGAAGCTTGCAAAGAGGGTTTCACGGTCAGGGAATACCAAAAGACCAAGTCGGTGAAAGCCATCGAGGCAGAGAAAAGCGGGAAGAAGAAGGTGGAAATCAAGGATGATGTCATGGACAAGAGTCCGCTCTATAAAGCTTTGTCGGCATGGCGGCTACAAAAAGCGCAAGATGCCTCCGTTCCAGCTTATACGATAGCGAACAACAAAACACTCAAAGCCATCGTCCAAGAAAAGCCCACAACGCTCTCCGAACTGCAAGCCGTAGTAGGCATGGGAATCAAACGCGTGAAAGCCTATGGTGCTGAGATACTTGATATTGTATTGCACTTTTTAGGCGAGGACCTAGCAACCACCGACATCGGCATAATGCCCGAAGGACCCGAAAAAAAAGAGAAGAAACAAAAAGGCGAAACCTACCTCCTCACCAAATCGATGTTCGACAATGGCATGTCAATCGAAGCTATCGCCAAAGAGAGAGGTTTTGTCACCAGCACAATTTACAGCCATTTGGCGCATTTGGTGGAGCAAGGTCTGATTGATGCATCTCAATTTATTGACAAAGAAAAATATAATGAAATCTTGGACTATTTCGAATCAACCTTCGATCCCAATCTCATAGCAGCCAAAGATGTACTCGGCGAAGAATACCAATATGGAGAAATCAGAGCCGTCCTCGCCGAGCTCCAACGTGAGCACTTCTTTGACAACCCACCACAAGAGGAGAACTAAACCAAAGCGTGTCGAAGACACGCCATCCTATTTACCCCACATGCAGTGTGGGGCTACACACACCACTAGCATGGGGCTACACACACCACCCCATCTACCCCACATGCAGTGTGGGACGACACAGACCATCCACCCCACATGCAGTGCGGGGCCCAAAACACATCACCATGAGCTACACAACATCATACTACCACATCGTCATCCGCACCTACCGCAGCGAACCCACCATCAATGAAGAACACGAGCGTGAGCTATACGCTTACATCTATGGCATTGCAAAGAATCTGAAATGCCAAACCTACCGCATAGGCGGCATCGCCGACCATATACACATGTTCGTATCATTGCCGTCATACTTATCACTGGCCTCATTCGTGCAGCGGGTGAAGACCGACAGCAGCAAGTGGCTGAAAGCAAATCCTCACTTTCCACGCTTTTGTGGCTGGGGACGAGAGTATGCCGGATTCAGCTATAGCTTGCGCGACAAGGACATGATCGTAGGCTACATCAAGAAGCAAAAGGAACATCATCGTAAGAAGACTTTTGCCGAGGAGCATCGAACTTTCCTGACGGAGAATGGGGTCAGTATCGACGAGCGATACTTCCTGCGAGATGACTAGTAGCGTGTCTTCGACACGCGGCGTAGAGAGACGAGCAGTGTGGAGAGCAGGGCGGTGTAGGACGCACGCCCCCACACTGCGAGTATGGGGATAATAGGATAGCGTGTCTACGACACGCAGCTCATGCTGAAGCAGGACCTATTATCCCCAACATAAGACATAGCTGCAAAAAAAGGCACTCCACTACACGCCACATGCCCTCCCGTGTCGAAGACACGACATCCTACTTACCCCACACCAAACGAAGTGCAGTGTGGGGCCCAACAAGACACCACACACCACTCCAACCGCGTGTCGAAGACACGCTACCATCACAAAACAAGCGCAAAAAAACTTGTAATCAAAAACACCAACACCCTGATTATCAGCATCAACTTATTGTAAAAGTTTGTAATCGCTCCTTCTCATGTAAAAACGCCCAATTTTAGTTATACTTTTGCGTTTGAAAAACGAACGCAAAATGAACTGCCTTTCGGTCATGATTAAAAAACGCTTTTTGCTCTTACTCGGAGTGGTCATGCTCCTCCCCTCTTGCAACACCAAAAGCAAGTCGGAAAGGATGCAAGCCGTGGTCGACGAGGTACGCACCAAATACAAGGCCTACGAGGACATCAGCCAGGACGACCAAATCTTTGAGGCTTACGACTACTTTGTGAAGCAAAAGGATTATGACAACGCCGCGCCTGCCGCCCTCTATAGCGGTTGCGTGCGCCAAGCCAAAAAGGAATACGAGTCGGCGATGAACTGCTACAAGGAAGCCGACAAGTACGGTCGAATGGTTGGCGACTCGGTCAGTGCGGCCTTCGCTCAATATTATATAGGTGACCTGCTCAACGCGAGTGGCAACGAAGCCGAAGCCATCGACAACTATAAGGTCGCGGCCGAGTTGTGGGGCGACAGCCTCTCGCGCAAGGCCAAATGCCTCAACGCTGTGGCTATGATGAACATCGTAATCGACGAGTACGACAGTGCTTTTGTCTATCTCGACCAAGCCTTGCATTTGGCCCAAACCTCCGAAGATAAGATCACAGAAGCCTCGGTTTGGAACAACTATTCCGTTGCCTATCAGCTTCTTGATAAATACGACAACGCCAAAGAATGCTTGCGGAAAGCCTTACCCCTAACCGACCAAAAACGCCGTCCCATCGCCTTGCTCAACCTCGCCAAGGTACATCTGGCATTAGACGAACGCGACTCGTTGGAATACTATAAGACACAGATGCTCAATGCAATAGAGGAAACAGACATCAATCCCGAGACGCAAGCCGCCGTATATGGTTTCCTGATTAAGGACGCTCTTGCCGTGGGCGACTATGAAAGTGCCTACCAGTTTGAAAAACAGCACGAACAGGTGGCTTTGGACATCCTCGGCGACCAAACCCAAAGCTCCGTCCTCGAAATCCAGAAGAAATACGACTTTGAGGCACAGGCCAACCAACACAACCGTCAAATGCTCTCACGGCAAAGGCTAATCATCGTGCTCACCATCGTCCTGATTGCGGCCTTGATTTTAGTCACCATATTGATTCTCAACGCTTTGAAAAAGAAGCGCATCGAGGCCGAAATCAACGCGAACTTGCTGGAACTGAAAAAACGCAACGCGCAACAACAGCAAGAGCAGACTGCAATGCAAGCACAATACGATGAACTACAGAAACAAAATGCGCAGCAAAGCGAACTACAAGCAGAATTCGGCGACAAGCTGAAAGATGAATACCTACAGAAATGCAACATCATCCGCTGCTTCGAAGTGCTGTCACGCGACAGGAGCAACCCGATAGCTTTCAAGGACTTGGAGAAATCGCTCTTTGACGGCGAAGACCATTGGGCAGGTTTCGAAGCCGCTTTCGAAGGGGTGCATCCGGGCTTCATCGCCTTTGTGCATAAGCAATATCCCGAATTGACTGATTTGGAGTTCCGCTATTGCCTACTCTCGCACTTCAAACTCTCACGGCAAGAGTATGCCAATGTGCTCGGTTGCAGCGTCTACAATGTTGACAAAATACGCGCTAGCCTCAACAACAAAATGAAAGAAAATGTTTAAAACCATGAAATACAAAACTTTAATCTTATCTCTTTGCACCATCATTACTTTGATGTTTGTTTCGTGCGAGAAACAAAAGCTCACGATGGATTATGTTTCAGGCGATGACAAAGACAAAATCGATCTGAAAGGCTCAATGATCAAACCCGACATGCGTTATGTCAACATTTACGCAGAATTGGTGGACAATATCGTATACGTTTACTTCAACGAAACTGTCGAAAACTGCGCCATGACCCTCACCGCGAAAAATGGCGACGTGCTCTTTGCCCGAAGAGTGAGCAAACAACAACCTGCCACGCTGCGCATCTTCATAGGCGATGAGCCTACAGGCGACTACAAACTCTATATCACTAACGAGGTGGACGAAGCCTCGGGCTGGTTCCACTTTGAAAACCCATCGGCAATTAA
>JAEEGJ010005393.1_pt1 | contig 40345 bp, 22 predicted proteins | sample 8958761 | NCBI WGS metagenome assembly JAEEGJ01 (sample SAMN16246546, study PRJNA631951) | gut metagenome | biome: gut microbiome; feature: rumen; material: RS-attached | host: Bos | place: Iran: Karaj | collected 2018-10 | reverse complement strand
ACTTAGCCTGAAGCCCAGCCTTGGTAAAGCTGTTTACTTTCATCTTTGATGACTTCAGGAAGCGTTCAACAACACGAAACAACTTCTTCATTTTTGCCCTGTCAGCATAGGTGAAGTCATACTGCGTCACGGGAACTGCCATATCTGCTAACAGGTTGTCAGCCGTCAGAAGCGCCTTTGTCCCTTCATCACCTGCAGCGATTACGATCTCATAGATAATCGCCTTCAATATTACTTCTTTCTGGTCAGTCATAATATCATCCTATTTAAACTTTATTCAAGTTCATGCAACTTCCTATTGGTTCTCATAATATCTTTCTTGTTCCCAAATTGCAATAGACTCTTTTTCTTCTGAGAATCTGGCTTTCATCAGGCCATCCACAATGATATATGTAGGTGGCCAGGCAGGGTCAACAAGCAATCCGGGAGGAGATGTGATTTCAAACACACACCATCCACAATAGTAGCAGAAGAAGCGGATGCCATACAGGTCGTTTGCAGTAGCAAAAGCCTTGGCAATCTTAGACTCCTTCGTATGGATGCTTTTCCCTTTCTTGACGAATACGAAATCAAGGTTGTATGGCAATCCCTCCGTCAAACCATGATGTTTCGAAAAGTCCATGCGGTAACGTCCATCCTTTGCCACGACTTTCTCCAAGGCATCCATGACTGGCCACCAGTCCATTTCCTTGAAGTCCATTTTTAAGACTTTCATGCCTAACTGGGAAACACTTGTTTCAAAAATAGTTTCGCGTGACAGTAAGTATTTGAACATCTTCTTTGCCGCATCATAATAAAACTTATTCCGAGAAATCTCGATATTCTCTAACTGTTGACGATTACCATGAGCCTTAACATACGGTGTAAACACCTCATCCAAGAATTCATCCAAAGTGTAAACCCGATCTTCCACACACGCGAACCTAACGGGATAAGGAACTTTATAATATTTCCTGAACTTCAAGTTCACCAAGAAAGATGTCATCAGACTCGGAGCCCCCGTTGTTGTGACAACATAGGAGAACCCCGCATCTTTCAGTATATTCACAAGAACGCCTATATTCTTATGTTCTCCACAGTTTACAGAATACGGCAAGACCTTATTCTCCTTTGCCTTGTAGTCGTTCTCTGTTCTGTAATATAATTCAGCCCATCCGTCCATTTAAGTCTATTTTATACGATTACCCAAAAAGTAAACAGCATAAATCCAAGGAACATCTTCATCACCTTGTTTGAAAGAGAGGTCTTGGTCATCTTCGTCACGGTATGCATCCCAACCAAACTCTTTGACCTCGAACTCCATTACATCGTTTCCATGAATAAATTCAATGTTAGTGGTTTCCTTTAGATCAAAGCTATCTTCTACACAGATGACATCTATTGTATTAGGATCATTAATATCAATGAGGTATTCTTTGGGATTTGACTGTAGGCTGCTCCAGTCAGCATCGCCAACATATACTGTTAGCTTTTGGCCGCTCATGACAGGAAATTTAGCTTCCACTTTATGTGCAGGAGGTAAGTTGTTCTCGTCAAGTGGATAATCAAAAAGGTTTAGCTTGCCTTTCACATCTTTGATAGGTTCATCAAAGAGATAAGCATTTTCTAATTTCCAATGAATCTGCCCTTCTCCAGCCCAGACAGAATCACTCTCCGTAGTAAAGCCGACAACATCGACATAGCCGATGATGGCCGACAATGGCATATCTTCAAACTCTGGCACAATACCGAACTTTCTAAGATTGCTGATGATAGAGATTTCTTCAGGCAGAAGATATTTCAAGTCATAATCCTTTGGAATTTTCTTGCTGCTGGCATGTATCAAAATCCTTCCTGGCACCTCTTTTGGTTGCCATGTCCTGTTCTCTATGTCCTTGACCCCACTACATATAAGCGAAGCCCAAGGCTGCTGTACTGATAATGTCTTCATATTCTCTGTAGGTTTTTGGAACTATATCACACTTCTGTTGTTGAACTAATCGTCTTCCGATACAGGATCTTCATACCATTCGATATCTTTCAATTTCATTATCATATCAAAGACGGCATCAAGAAGTTCTATAGCTTCTGTCTCAAATAGGATTTTGCTACCATCGGGTAAAATGTACCTTACCTGCGCCAGCTTTCCTCCACATTGTGGGCTTAACTGCAGATCGAAAGTAAGATCCTCTTCTATCGAATCTGTTCCTGAATGTTCAATAACTCCAGGTAATCCTTCTATCATTCTTCCCAGTGACCATGCGGGGATAAAATCTACGCCCTCTTCCCGGCTAATGAGTTTTTTGTCATTAACCATATGATAAGGATGTACGTCTACAGCCCAAAAGTATTCCATCAGTAAGTCAGGCTGAGGGAAGTTACTTAATTGCTTTAACTCTAATGACTGTTTGTCGTCTGATGCCTGTTTCATTGGATGTTGTTTTTTATTCTTATCTCAAAGCATTTAAAAGTTTATTAAGCCTCATTTCGTCTTGAATCAGAACTGCACGAGGTGCACTACCTTTAGCGGGACCCACTATACCTGCCTTTTCTAACTGATCCATTAGTCTGCCTGCGCGATTGTAGCCAATGACAAATTTTCGCTGAATCAAAGAGGTGCTTCCAGATTGGTTAATTACAATCAATCGAGCAGCATCATCGAATAGAGGATCAAGATGATTCATATCTACTTCTCTTGAGAACTCAGACTCTTCTTCTGGAAGAGTGTATGGGAAACCATAATCTGCCTGTACCGCTATATGATTGACTATAGTCCTAATCTCTTCATCAGAGATAAAACCACAACGAATATGATATTGATTTCCATTATACATATAGATACATTCCCCTGGTGTACTTATCTTGTTAGCGGTACCAGTTCCTAATATTAGTCTTGATTCTGACATTGACAATAAACTAAAAGCAATTCGGCTTGGGAACTGTGCCCTTATTGCAGGAGAGACGATCTCTTTTGTAGTTAACTGAGTACAAATAATGAGATGGATACCTACAAGCGCACCAGTTTGTGTCAAGTTAGTCATCCACAATTCCATCAACCTGGCATCCTGCTGCATAATATTTCCGAAATCGTCAATTATTGCCACAATATATGGCATATAATAATGGCCATCAGTAGGATCGAGTTGTCTTGAACAAAACATTTGATTATATGATACAATATTCCTTGCTCTAGCCTTCTTTAACAATTCGGTTCTTTTCTCAACTTCGCGAATAAGTGCTGCCATCCGAGCGCCAATATCCGAAAGATCATTGACGATACATTTTTCGTCACTCAGTAAATCGGTTGAAACGAGATAACTATTAGTCAACTTTTCATAAAATCCAAATTCCAACCCTTTAGTGTCAATTAGTGAGAACTTCAATTCCGAAGGATGTTTCTTGAAAAGCAAAGATGCAATCATTCCATGTAGCGCCACTGATTTCCCTTTACCAGTTGTTCCTGCCACTAATATGTGAGGCATCTTAGCCAAGTCAAAAACGAAGGTTTTGCCATTCTTGTCTGTGCCGAGTGCTATAGGCAATTCTTCAGTACAATTCTGGAATTCAGGAGATGATAATGTATCTCGAATCCCTAGTACACCTAAAGTTTCTGGTATATTTGAAAACAATGAGACTGTTGGCAAATGAAAATATGGCAGATCTTGCTTGGGATCAAATGGCTGAGTGGGTAATGGCTGCTGTGTTGGAGTTGCTGTAGTGCTCTTTTTTGCAGTAGCTTCATCAGTATCAATATCAATGCTTATTGTTTGAGTTGCTGGTTCATTGAATGCGGTATTCGATACCTGTCTTTGCCCTGTTTGCTCAACATACACCGGCAACTCAGTAACTTTGTTCAGTCCATACCCAACGCAACTGACAATATAGGCAACAATACTTTCTTTTGCACCGAAATCCTTAATATACTGGGCGCAAAGGCTACGTGACTCTAATTCCCAATTGGTAAGGCTTAACATCTTACCAATATATCCTTCGTCCTGCATATTCCGAAAAACATTCTTCAATGCAGGAATATCCTTCAATAGATTGTAGTCATTCAACATGTTAATGAAAGCTCTCTCACAAAGGAAGTTACTGCCTCTTTCTTCTGCTATCATCTTGACAGCTTCAGGCAGAGATTTAGGGATTACAATTTCTTTCTCCCCTGTGACAAGCTCTTGCTTTTCTTCCAACCTTTCTGAGCCAGAAGTGTTATCATCAGAGATGTTCTTCTTTGAACTGAACCAATTGAATAAACCCATGTTATATGCTATTATTGTTGATATAGTTTATTATTATTCTCACCTCCCTATCCATCATCGGTACTGGGACGATGCTATAAGAAGTAAAGTCTGGATGTAGGACAACAAGATTCATCCTTTTTATCTTGATGCCATAGTTCTTCTCCAGCATATATCTATAGAGATTCTGTTGAATGCAGTAATGTGAGTAAGAGGTATCAGGAAGATGTTCCAAACCATTGATGCCATTCGACCACTGATTAGCTTCCTTCGGATTTACCTTGTTGCTTCTTTTCCAATCATAGATTTCGTATGTGCCGTCAGGACATGAGCAGATCAAGTCTATCGTTCCTGCCATACGGGCATCTTTATCATAAACACACCATTCTGTCCTGAAGGGCTGATAGGTAGTAGCTTTATCGAAAGCCTTGAAATATGACCATTCCCTCGAAATATCTATACGTTTGTTCAACTGTATATACTTTCCTATGTATTCCACATCGCATTTGAAGGTCAGTGGCTCAATCTTGTCGTTCAGATAGTTCTCTATTTGTTTGTGGAGAAATGTTCCTGCTTGGCTTGCAAATGCCCCTTTAGCATCCCATTCTTCCCGAAGTTTAGCAGCTTCAGTGAGGTCACCATGACTCTTCCTAAGACTTGCCTGTTCAGCATTGAAGGGGTTAAAGAACATAGCTATAACTGAACTGACTGGTTTCATCTCACCCACACCTATCACGGTATAGGTATGACTATCTTCTTCAAAAGAAATAAGCTTATCTTGTGGGAATGTTATATCAGAGCCATTGATATTCTTCTTGATTACTTTCTCTACTGGCGAGGGTTTCGCCGAAACCTGTCTTTTAGCTGGGTTTGCCCTACCTGTAGCGAAATATTTCTCGATACAATCCATAAAAGGAGTCATTCTTGTCTGGAATCCAAAAGCATTACGATAAGTAAAGCTAACACACAATCGTCTCTTGGCACGGGAAAGAGCCACATAGAACTTACGTGCATCTTCCTTTCGGTCAATTTCGGCCTGTTTCACTTCTTCATCTGTATAGCGATAAGGTGCTCCAAGTATCTTATTGACGATATAGTACGGATATGTGCCGTCATTGGCTTCCAAGATGACAACATTATCGAATTCCAGTCCTTTACCTTTATAGACAGTCATAATGAAGATCCTATCGTGGATTAGGTCTTCTGAATTCACCAAATCGCCCTCGCTGATACTGGCTGTCATATCATTGATGTGACGGCTAATCTGGTCATAAATGGTTTCTTCATTCTCATAGTCCACCCATTCCGACTGGACGAACTGGAGGAACACATTGAACTTTTCGCCTAAGTCCTGTATCATCTGCATAGAAACCATATCGTCGTAGAGACTCTTCAGTTCGTCGGCAATAGTTCTTCCTATTGATTGCACTGGCTGGAAAAGATGGTCTCGCAGATTCTCGAACAATGGTAGCAATGGCATCATCTTAGCAATAACATTCTTCACTTTGATTTGTGAAACGAAAGCCTGTTGCTGTGGAATGATGGCCTGTGATTTCTGGAAACAGTAGTCAACCAATGCTTTTGTTGCTGCAATATCCTCATCGGCAAGGTGTGAGTTCTTTCCTTCCAGTTTTAACTCTTTTAGGAGAAATACGAGTTTATACATGCGAAGGTTAGGCTCTACGCATTTAATGAGGCGTAGCGAATCATAGATGTCGAATGTGACTTGTTCCTGCAGCGTTCTCTCCACATTCTTTTGCAGGATCTGATAATCGTAGTTCACGTTGTGTCCGAGCAGCGGACAGTCGCCGATATAATCGACAAACTTACGTAAGCCCTCTTCCCTGTCAATATGAGGATTGTTGGCATAGGCATCAATCAAAGGATTGTCAATGTCACCGAGTTTCTCAGGAATCTTTTTGTCTGTGTGCAGGAGTATATTGAAGTCGGTGCCAGGAACTCGCTGACCTTTGTTTACCTTGAATGCTGCAATCTGTACAATATCATCTTCCAGCACATTAAGTCCCGTTGTCTCTGTATCAAAGAACACGAACTCTTTAGTCATGTATGCCTCATTGAAGCGGGCTACGTATGACTTGTCTGTCAAAAGATCTGATGGAGTCATCATCAGTGTCTTTAGTTTAGCAAGGAAACCTCTGGCACTGGCTCCTGTCCTGATGGCACCGATGCCATGCAATAGTCTGGCCCAAGCAAGATTGTTGAACTCATTGGCATTGACACAGAAGAACGAGGAAAGCGTTTTGTATGATTTCGACTTGAACATGTCAGTGCCGGAAATCTTGAAATGGGTGATGCCCTCACTATTCAGCTTTTCACTTATTCTGTCGGCAGTGTCATTAGTAGGGACAAGGATTGCTACGCGTTCATCATCAAAATTCAGATAGTATTCTATCATCCTTGTAACTCGTTCCTCTTGATCTTCTGTAGAATTATTGCCCGTCAAGATCAGGTCAAGTCTCTCATGCTCAATATCGCGAGTGGAATGAGGTAACAATGAAGGGTCAACATCCAGCTCTTTTTCTGCGTATTCATTAAATATATCAAGCAAATATTTTGGTGAACGGTAGTTTGTTCCCAAGGTCATGATATGGCCTAAACAGCGTTTCTTCAAAAGTTCCAGTTGGCCTAACTTGGCACCAAGAAACGAAAAAATAGCCTGCTGCTCATCTCCAAGATACATCACAGTAAACTCTTTCGATTTATCAAGAAGTTCGTCAATGATGGCAGTCTGCAAAGCATTCAAGTCTTGAACCTCATCAACTTGAATCCAGTGATAGCGTTTGTATTCATGAGCAGTATCATTCCTCAAACCCTCGTATGCAAGAATAAGGATGTCGGAAAAACTGATGATATTGCGCTCCTTCTTATATTGGTGATATAACAGCGCATATTTCACCATTGCATTCAACGAGTCTATCTTGTTGGGGTCAAAGTTCGCCTTCTTGGCTACCTGATAATAACGATTGTATTCATCAGGTAGGAAGATGGCCGATGTAGGATGGCCAAGTTCACGCTGAGTAATATAGGCATCGATATTGTCAATAAGCGAGACCTTCATCTTATCGGCACTCCCTTTCTTATTCAAGAACAGAGTTGGGTCAAAACTTAATAAGATATCAGCAAGGTCATCTTCATCAATAATTGACGAATTCTCCGGCACGATGGCATTGTTATAAAGAAAGTTCGAGCAATATCTATGCACATTCCCGACAAAGATGTTGCAGGCTTCCTCACCCAATTTTTGCTTTACCCTGTCTCTCATGCCTCTCGATGCACGATTAGTGAAGGTGAGACAAAGCATGTCATCAAAAGCCACACCTTGCTGCTTCGCTCTAACGATGCGTTCTGAAAGGATGTCAGTCTTTCCACATCCTGGAGGTGCAAGAACGAGGTAATATCCACCGCTTGCATTGATTGCATTCAACTGTTCCTGATCGTATATCTTCGTCATCACCTATAGATTAGTTGCAGCCAGTCTTAGTCCGACGAGCTTATTCTTAAACATTGGGTTCATGCTAAAACGTTTACTAACTCGGCAGTTCATAGCCTTGTCATCCCAGCTACCGCCCCTATATACTTTCCCTTTACCCGATGACGGACCTTTGGGATTAACTCTTACTCCGTTATTCGCATACGAATTGAAATACCAGTCACTACACCATTCTGAGATATTGCCACACATATCATACAGTTCCAATTCGTTGGGCAATTTGGTTTTTACGTCATGACTCTGCGACAAGCTGTTTTCTTTGAACCAGAGATACTCATCCTTTTTATCATCACTTGTTCCTGCATACTTCAGATGCTGTGAACGGTATCCACCACGGGCTGCATACTCCCATTCGGCTTCTGTAGGAAATCTGAACTTCTTTCCTGTAAGTTGATTGATCTTCTGAATGAATTCCTCACAATCTTCCCAAGATACTCTTTCCACAGGCAAATTATCACCAATAAAATGGCTTGGGTTATCCTCCATCACAGTTTTCCATAATGCCTGTGTAACTGGTGTGTCGGCCAGATAGAAACTGCTGACAGTTACCTGTATCGATGGCTTCTCATCAAAGGCTGCATACATACCCTGTTCTGGTGTAGCTCCGATGTCAAACGTTCCACCCGTGACATTGACCATTGCAAAAGACTGTTCACCAACTGTAATATAGAGTTTGTCGATGGAGTCAACTTCATCATCTTCAGCGATTTCATTTGGCAATTCGCCCTGCCATCCCAAACCGTAGCTGACACAATCAAGAACATACATGACATGCTTTTTCTGATAACCTTCCTGCGTGAGTTGCATAGAGATATTGTTCATCTTCAGCATCCTTTCTGATTCTGTCAGTGAGTCAAACTCTATTATCTGCTTTCCATATCCCATCTGAAGAAGGGTTTGCATGACACGTCTTGTAGCCCTAATGTCAAAGGCATGGAAATCAGAGAGGAAATTTAATAGTCTTTCCTCGGCTATCAAATCTCTACCGTACTGATCGAGAATGGTATGTATTGCCTTGTATAGTTCCATATTGTATGTTACATTGTGTCAATTTGTTCTTTTAACTTATTAAGATTATATTTATATAAACCACCGTACTCTTTACTTTTGTCTATTCTGTCATATAGTTTCATAGCCACGCTTTTACCTAGAGGTACTGCTCCATACGCAATCAAGGACGCAGCATTAAAACAGGCAAAGTCAGAATTGTATTTAATGAAGATATTATATGCCTTTTCAAATTCTTTTTTGCTTGCAAGTTGTGCGGCATAAGCAATTTGTCCTATTTCAGATTCGCAATAGCCTACCCATTTCGCATCATCACGGTCAAAACAATAACCTCCCATACTATCACGGTCAGAACTTTGCTTACCCCTATAATAAAGGTCAGGATAAGATTTGTTTATTGGGAAGTATGTCCAATATGTAAGACCGCAGTAATAATCTAGGAAACTATTTAATTGATCCATAGTAATATAGGACGGTTCACATGAAGGAATGTTGTATGAGTTCTGAAAGAAACGATATTGCCTGCCATCATTCCTACCTAATGTTGGAGGCATAGCAATGTTTTTCTTCCATATCACCTCGATTCTTCCGAAATTCTCCTCAGTATTTCCTGTGGGTTTTAAAGCAGTAGATTCTAATCCCAATTGAAGAACATCCTTGATTTTGACGATTATATGTATTCCAGTGCCACTTATGCTGTTAACTACCCATTGATAATCAATAGGTAAACCTAATACTGATAAATACTTTTTTATACAGTCTTGTAATCCAAATTGTGTATTAGAATGATCACGAGTACAAAATATGTAGTCTATATCTAATGCTACAATATCGTTGTAACCAGTAAAACAACCAATCCCAGTTGATTTACTTCTGTCTATTGCTTCAATATTTGTTTGATTATGTACTATTTCCTTATTCTTTTCGCATTCTAATGTTGGATGTTTGAATGAATCTATTGGCCTTCCATTCGAATATTGTGTATAATCATAGAATCCAGTGTTTTCATACCAGCTAGTGTATCTATCACGGACAGAACCTTGTATGTCATAGGTGTTAAATCCCATATAAAAATACATTAATGCATAGCATTTATATTTGCTATCATTATTATTTAAAACAGTCTTGTTTATAACATTTGATTTGATATAATCTATCCAACCTATTCCATATCCTAACGAATCAAACAAATAATCTGCAATATCTTCTTTCATCCCATAGCTTTCGCAGAAGTCATGCTTAAACTGGCTTAATGTCACATCTCCAGGCTTGTTTGAAGCTTTGGCATTAAGAATCTTCACACCATATGTATCTAAAATAAGACCTAACGTGTTACGTAATGCAGGAACCTCATATTTGAATGCTGAAATATCGCTCAATATATTCAAAAGTCGGCGACCACCAATAACGTTTTCGCCGTATGTTTTAATTATATTTTTAATGATTATATGTATTATCATGATCACATGTTTGCTATTTGGGATAATAGATTCATAATGAACCAAGGATCAAAACCTTGCATTGTCATGCGTTTCTGATTGGCTCCATCCTTGTGAACCTCTATGCCATCGGAGTATGGGGTGATACCAACAATCTTGTTGAACGGCACTTTCACGCTCTTCATCTGCGAATAGAATATCAGGTTCTTGTTAGTAACATAAAGTGAACCACTGCCCTGAAATTCCATAGAACTATGTTCTACAGGATGGCCCTTCATACCACCAGTGCGGTAATAGACACCCTTCATTACCCGGAAACTCATGCCGCTACTACGGCCGACCCATTCCTTGGTTATTTTCTCCTGATAGAGGCTAACACCGTTGTAGGTCCAGAGAATTGTCTCACTTTTGCCAAGAATAATTGGAGCGACCATATTAGTTCTTGGAATGACACCTCGTTGAACACTCTTCAAGATAGATACCTGGCCTAATTTGCTGATTTCGCTATTCTGATATTGTGCAGGCAGATTATTGACAGGCAATGCAAGATAGTTGACGTATTCATCTATCTTTTGCTGCTCATCATCAGTCAAAAATCCGTCCTTAAGAAAATTTGTGGCCGCCTTATTTAACACATATAGGTAGGCATCCTCGATATTCCTTTGGGTCATAGGGAATTTACCCAATACCTTCTCACATCGATGGTGAGCTGTCTGGAGAGACAACTGATCAGTAAAATACTCTACCATAAAGCCCTTCATAAGTTTCTTGGTGAATTCATCAACGGCACCATCCTTGTTAATCTTACTATATGAAACACTAACAGCCGCCAGAAACTCGTCCATCAATTTCATCGACGAAGGCGAAAATGGACGATGAATACTTGCAGTATACTGCCTGATTTGCTGGTCAGACACGCTACAAACATCTTCCTCTGACAAGAAGGCATCGTTTGCCAGTCTGACTTTTCCTCGTTGAACATCTACAGCAGTAGCCCTGCCAGTAAAGTAAGAACTGACGATAGCCTCGAAATCCTTTACTCCCTGTTCGTGCTTGTCCTCACATTCCTTATGGGCTTTTGAGAACCATCCTGCATCCTTTCCGCAATACTTACAAGTACTCATTTCGTTTTCAGTTATTCAAATAATTATAGATTCACTCAGAAGTCAACTCAAATGAAGAGTCGGTCTCAAATGGAGAGGTGTCTGCATCAAGATTCTTTAGGCGATTACGATACTTGGTTATCTCACCTTTTAGCACAGCCATACGCCTTTTGATTCTTACTGCCTGATCAGCAACGCGAGTCAAATCTTTCTTGGCGTACTCCAGTTCTATCTGGTCTTTCTTTTCTAACTTTTCGGGATTCCCTAAGTCTTCTATCTTTTTCGTTAGCTGAAGGACCTTCTCGCCGACCTGGGCAAATTGTTCATCAAGCATCTTGCCTTGATAGTCAGTCAGGGCGAAAAACATGGCTGATAATGCGGTATCATCATATACACATGCAACTGACATGTCATCTTTACTACCGCGCTTACTAATAATGGGTAGAGATTTCTTCAGTTCATCAAGAGCTTTTTCATTTCCTTTACGGATAATGATTTTGAACAGTTGGGTATAGAAGTTATACAGGTTGTCACCATCACCATAGGAATCGTCCATGCCGTCGGAACCGAGGAAAACTGCTCTTGGGAATGATCCGTCACCTTGATAGCAATAGCGGAACTCTTCAAGGACATGAGAATCACAGAGCGAAGTAGTCTTGTTCAAGAAACAACGTTCGTCCCATGGAATCGGCTGTCTGAATTCAATTCCATTGCCTTCATTGTGTACCGTCACAAATTTGCCATCTCCAATATGGAATGCAAACCAGTAAGTAGGTGTCTGCACATAAGCCATCAGGGTACAACCATAGATTTTTTCAAAGGTCGCACTTGGATCTTGCTGTTTAGCATGGAAATCATCTTTGTACTTCTGGTCAACATGTATCTGCTCCCATTCGTCTAAGTCCCGTTCACAAGCATCCTTGGCTATTCTGTCATTCCATTGGCTAATAATGGAAGAGAATAGCCACATCAAGGCTTTGTGAGCATGATTATCAATTTCATGCTCTTTGCCATCATTGGTGCCATAGTCGGTAAAAGGCTTATCTTCAAATACAGACCTTTTACCCTTGACCGTAAACGAGGAGTCTTCCATACTATCTACGAAAGAGCGAATTGCTTTTTTGGCAATCTCTACAGCAAACTGCGAACCATACTGGCTTCGGAAATACGGCTCACCACCATGGCCATCACAGACAATGGCCATCGACAATGATTCGCTACTTTCCGCCCAGGCACAGTCTTGACAGGGCTTCTCCGTTGACTTATGGCTTTCCCCTTGGCAATAATGATATAAACTATCCATATTGCATCGGGTTTAAGTTTAATCCCACTCGTCGTATGAATCGCCCTTTGCAGGTGCAGGAGCAGCAGCGGTCTCAGCACCATCTACATCAGCTGCAGCCTTGTTGATTTCCTCAACAACCTGATCTTGCTTAGTGGTATCGGTTGCAGTGGTACTCTTACTACCAATTTGCGATGAAGTGATAGCAATGATACGAATCATCTTCTTCAGGGCATCGATGTTGTGGACTGTAATAACGGCTTCCAATGAGCCAGTGAAGTCCTTCAGCACATTCTTGTCAGCATCGTCACCGATAGCGATGGCCACCTTGATAGCACTCTTGAACCAGCTGTTTCCTTGTAATTGAGCCAGACCTGCTTGGAAGTTGTCAGTCGGGCCACCATCAGAAAGCAGAATAATTGCCGGAGCGAAACATCCACTTGGTGAAGACATAAAGCCTCCGTTACGAGACAGCTTCTTGTTTAGTTCCTGACAGGCCTCGCCTAAAGAGGTCAAGCCATCGGCATCAACTTTCTGCCAGATAAACTCCTTGGCATCCTTCGGCTCATCATACAGCCAACGTGTACCAGTTGAGAACTCCAGTGCTGCAACATTGATTTCTGCATCAGGATTCTCATCAGAAATCTCACCAATCATTGGTAAAACATTCTCGATGGCATCATTAACGCTACCAATTTTTGAACCAACCATACTACCAGAAGTGTCAATCACAAAGAAGAGGGTCATTTTTCTTCTTGGAATGCTCTCATTGTCTAAAAGTCCCATAATCTTACTATTTTAAGTTATACATTTAATATTATAATATCTCACCTTTAATTGCTCCTGTCAGGCTAACTTTCAGTCCAGCCTTGACAGGCATCATTTGATTAGGCTCAATGGCCTTTAGTTTACCACTTGGTGTTTCTACCGTCCAGTTCCCGTTAGTAATATTCTTCAACTGTACGGGATATTTGTCACCAGGTACTGTCACCACCTCAATATCAGGCTTGTTATCCAAGTCAATATAGACTTTTGTCTTCGGAGTTAACAATATCGTTCTGTCTGTTAGCTTCAGAGAACCAGGCAATGTAAACTGCTTACCGCAGCAGATACACTTTGGAGCTGCTACATCTTCGACAAAGGTTTCCATCCCACACTGAGGACAGACAACTAACATATCACGAAGTTTCTGAATAGTCAGCTGCCAACTTCTCTCCAGCATACGTTTCTGTGGATTCTTCAAACAATCCTCGCCAAATTCACGCTTAAACGTATCTCTCAGCAATGCAGGAAATGCTTGCCAACGTTTCAAAACATTGTTATGCACACCGCGAACAGGACGATTATCGCTATTCTTCTCGTCATAGATGAAAATCGCATCACTGCCATAAAACTGCTTTTCGTACTTCTCTGTCATGCAAGGGCAAGCCAATACTCTTGCGCCCTCAAATGGATGATTGCCATAAAACAACATAAACAAAACTACAGACAAAGAAAACCTGTCAGTCTGTTTGTTTGGCAGCGTCTTACTTGTTACCACTTCAGGGGCCATGTATCTTGCTTTACCAAGAATACCAGAATTATCTCCTTCTGGGAAAACATTATCGTTATCACAAATAAGCACATCACCCGTTTCAGGATGGATAAAGAAGTTTCCATCATTCAGATCCTGATAGCTCAATCCTGCGAGATGGAGTGCCTTAAATCCCTCACAAATCTTCATGGCTGCATTCACAATAGCATCAAAACTCTTGAACTGAGCTCTTGCCAACAGATAGTGACCGAACTCATAGTAGCCTTGTGGACGCAGTTTCATAATATAGCCGAAAGAGCCATGCTCGACCTTAGTTATATACTCTGGCCAGAGAAAAGCATCCGAAGGTGCTCCCTTAGCAATATTCTCCTCCAGATTCTTATAGAAAGGAATTCCAGGATGAGTGTTGTACCATTTCAAAGCCATTTGTTGGCCACCAACTTCAACCTGATAGACAGTTCCTTGTCCACCTTGGCCAAGCATCTTCACAATTTTGGCAGAAGAGCCATTAGAAAGGCTCACTTTGTCTTTTGGTTTCAGTTCTTTCATCGTTATATCTTTTTATTATTAGAATCCACCACCTTCGAGATCAACTGCTTCTGTCGGGCGCAGTGTACTTGAATTGCCACAGTTAGGACAGGTCACAAACTCCTGGCCATGATAGCAGACAACTTTTTTACAGCGGTTGCATATATAAAACTGCTTAGAGCCACAATGCGGGCATCCGTTAAAATCAGGATCATACATCACAGCACCTCGGACACTGGTCTTATCATATCCTTCCCTTTTAGCCTGGTCTGGATTGATTTTGAATGCCCATGTAAAGGCATAGCATCCGTTTTGCGGGTTAACTGTAATGCCGAAAGGCTTCTTTGTCTCCTCACACATCGCCATGATGGCAAACGCTTCTTTACTTAACTTAGCCATAGGCGCTATGCATTTTTAGTCTTCATATAAGTCACCATAAACTCCTTGCACTTACGCTTATCTTGTCGTGAGTTCGCAATGGAATAGGTGTTATATTTCTCGTAGATGTCAAGGCCACGGCCAAGCTGAATCGTCCAGCCTGTATCAGTCTTGATACAGCGGTCATGGAAATCCCTGAACTTGTATTCAAACTCAATGCCGTATGCCACCAAGTCATCCTTTATGTCATCCAACTTGTCAATGAGGTCAGGAATCTTTTCCTCTTCCTCGTTGGTAATTAGGTTAATCTTCAAGTCATCGACAGGACGTGTATCTATCAGCATGGTTACAAACTCCATAAAATTCTTGATTTGCCATGAAGCACGGATATAGGGGTCTTCAACAGTAATCTCATTAGCATTGGCGAGGTATGGAGCAAATAGTTTCTCGTAGGTTACACCCGTCTGTCCCATACGGAAAGATAGATTTTTCTCCTGAAGCATCGGAATCCTTGGACGTTTGCCTGGTTCCCTTGTCTCGTTGCCATCATCTTCCTGTGGGGCTTCAGGCATGGCTGCAGCATCTGAATCAGTCAATTGCGTAGGTGCCACATTAACGGGGACAATAAGCGCATTGCTGACTTTCTCTAAGGTCTCGACATTTATTTCCATGCCATTCTTCAGGTTAATATACTTAAAGAATGCAGGTTCTGCTTTGAAGGTTTCATCAATTACATACAATTGATCCTTTACACGCTTTCTGCTCTCAGCAGCAAAATCCACTAACTCAAATGCTTCTGCATCAGTCATCTTTCCATCAGGATAGAGTAACTTCATCATCCCAGAGAAAGTCTTACGGATGGCCAGATGGTCACGCTCTGAAAGAGAACCGTCAAACTTAGCATATTCCTTCAGAATACCAGTCCAGTCCTTATTACGCATCTCATGCAGCACGGCAGCGATATAGTCTGTAATCAATCCATAACCCTTCGAGAAGCTATCCTTTTTCAGCATCTTGATTTCCCAACCGGGATTATACAGATGGATTCGGTCAAGGAAAGCGCCCTTGATGAAGGAAGTCGGAATAGATTCAAATAAATGGGTATTCTTAAGCATATAAGGCACCGTGTGCTTAGTGTTGCCCACAAAGCTCATCGACGCACTGGCCTCATGGGTTCCTTTACCTCGGTTGAATGACTTGTTGGCAAGATAGTTCTGCATGGTGTCAATCAGCACAGCATCTACGGCACGGCCTTTCTGCTGCTCGAACTCATCCCATGCTACTACATCCCAATAGCCTACAAGTCCTAATTCCTCTCGCTTACCAGACATCCTTACGAACAGTCTGGCGGAAGTCACGTCACCACCACTCACCAGAACACCGTATGGTGACAGTTCCTGGAACACATGGCTCTTACCAGTACCCTTCGGGCCTAGCTCCACAAAATTGAAGTTATTCTCAACATGTGGCAGCAGACGAGCCAAAGTGATGAACTTCTCACGGCGGTTCATTGGTTCTGGATTAAGACCTACAGTGTGCATCATGAAATCAATCCATTCATCCGTTGTAAAATGCTGTCGCTGGTCAATGAAATCCTGCACATCAATGTTTGAAATCTGGATTGGTTTCAAGGTCTGGATATCCCAACGAACCTTAATATCCTCGCCCTGCAAATAGCCAATGGTAACGATACACCATACGCCATTTCCAGAAAGCAACTTGGGATTAGCCTTGACATACTGAGTACCAATAGGAACATGGGTCAGTCCGAGATTAGCAAATTCCGCTTCATACTGGTCTGCCTTTTCGTTCAGCGTCACTGAAATCTTGTCTATGACACGATAACGGCCTGCCTCACGAATTTTGCCCTTAACAGATTCAGACTCCGCACGATGTACGTAGTTGTTCTGAATTACCTGTTTTACTTTTTCCAGACCCTGCTCGATAGCTTCTTCATCGTCAGTCGCACAATATTGGCCTAACAGATACTCCAGCACATAGGTTGGAACAGGTAAGCCGCCTTTCACTTGGAAAGCAAGGTCTTTTCTCACCACTTTGCCTATAAAGGCACTCATTATCTTCTGCTGTAGTGTCATATTATTAGTATTTTAAAAATCTTGTTCAATCATTGTATTATTCTTCACGGTCTCTTTAATCAGCGGATTCAGCTTGTCATCAACATCATAGATGCGCAGCTGAAGAACGCTCGAAGTGACTGACTTGTTCAGATTCAACGTTACCTCAAACACACGGTTATTCAGGTTAGCAGAGTCTGTACTGTTAAGTAACAGTTCCTTCTCGGCAGTTACGGGCTCGTCACCATTGAATACCTGACATACGACCTTACGCTCCATGACAGTCATTGATACGGCCTCAGACTGAATCAAATGGAACTTCAAACGGCTGCTGACCATATTCAGGTTATGACTCATCAGCGAAACGCCCACCTTTTCAGTTTTGTCTGTCCTGCGTTGACTGCTCTTGATGACAGGAATTAGCATTTCCTGAAGCGTCGCACCTCCATGAGCAAAGTTATAGCCACCAGGGGCTGCCAGTCTGTTGGTGCCGATAGGAACAGCCACATATACAGGTTTAGGTGTCGATATTCCAGACACCTTATTCAATGGCATCTTGACAATTCCTTCCACCTGCATCATGCTTTCAGTTAAATAGTATCTCGTTTTCTTCTCGATACAAACCTCATTGATGCTGTGCTTATCCTTCTCCTCAAAATGAATATCATTGTAGATAAAACCGTGATCTGCCGTTACTATTACATTTACGACATTCCATGTGGCATGAAGACGTTTTACCAGCACAACTAGTTGATTGATAGCAGTCCTGCAAGAACGTATAATCTCAAACGGATTCTGGGGGTGGCTGTTTTCATCAATCACATCGTGGAATATATAGACGAGCGGACGCTTAAATAATTCACGGTTACTTGTTATATCACCATTCATCACATCCTCATATTTCACGCAAACGGCTCCTTCTCTATATCTTGCCAAATGGGCAGTGCGCTGCTCTGTAGTAATAAGAGGTTGCCCATCAACTGTCATTTCTGCACCTTGTAACTCCAATGTACGATGTGGCAGGAGTGCTGTTTTACAGTATTTAGTCTCAGTAGGCAACATGGCCTTGTAGGGTAATAACTTGGCTATATGCTTCTCTTTTGACAGCTCCTGCATCAGTTCTGCTGCAACCTCATATCGCAAGGCATCTGAGATGATAACCACTTGCTTGGCACTTGGTTCACTCTCGTTATTATAAAACTCCTCTTGTTTTCCAATACTCAGACTTTCAAACAGCTCCTGGCGCTCCATGACGCAGGTCAGCCACTCCAGATTAAGTACGTTAGTCAACTTCGCATATTCCTGATCTAACTGGTTCTTGGCATCGTTGATGGTCTGTTCGATGGGATTTTGCTTGGTAATCAGATCATGATAGGCCTCCAGAGAATGACGGTAGAACATATCTGCAAGATAAAGACCATCGTCTTTGTCGATATACTTTTGTACATATTCCTCTGGTGAATTCAGTTTCATTGTGCCAATAGTTTTGACCTTCTCATAATAAAGGGCAACCTGTTCAATGAACTTGATTACTACCTGTATGTCAGACTGTGCAGAGAATTTCAATGCCATGTTACGCATCCTGTCATTCACTTCGTCAGGCTCTGTCATGAGCTTCTTTTCAAGAATCTCTTTCAAAATGGGCCAGCAAAGGGCTTCTGGCAGATAGTTGTACTGAGCATCAATGCCATATACACTGATAATCTCCTCTTCCTTGATGTCCTTGCCGAGTTCTGCCATAGCCAGAGTGAACTTCTCTGACCATTGACGGCTTTGCAGACCATATTCATAAACTTTGTTCTGGCCTTCAAGCATCATGGGGTTCTTAATCTTGTATTGCTTGTAGTTGTCGCCAGGAGCCACATCCAGCAGCTGAGTGATGCTGTTATATTTCAAACATTCTGCAACCTCCTTCATCTTCTGCTCAGAGTTGGGATTATAGGTTCTGTCAAACAGTCGCTTCAACTTAGCATCGACGGCTTTCTTGGCATCTAGATTCTTGGATAAACGATGGAAAAAGTCGTTTCGTCTCTTCTCTTCCGACTGCATTCCAAGCACAAGCATACGGACAATAATTGGCTCCCAATCCAATAGTTTCTTTTCACCAAGATAAGAAGAAATAAAAGCACGGCATACCAAGTCCTCGCTGAAGGTTTCTGGAGTAAGATGGCCAGCCAGCATAGTGCTGATCTTTGTTGACTGCATTTCGCTGACATTACTCTTGATGAACAAACGGAACTTTTCTGGCAGGTTATACTGCTGCATGAAACTCTCGTAGTCATCCTCTTTGAACTCCATGTTAGCTTTAAGCATATCCAGCAGTGGGAACTTTAGCATCTGTTCCTCCGTATGCGGATATGTGCCATCTGTGAACAGCAGGACAACATTCTTATCCTTCCAAGTATTCTCAATTGCATACTTGATGTTAAACCATGCCCCATCGAACACCTTATATATATAGTTGTCCTTCCATTCTGCAAATTCTAACTCCGTGAAGTTAATGTTCAACTTATCGAAGATGAACAGAACGTGCAGTTGCGGGTTTCGTTCGAAATAATTATATATTCTTTCCTGTACCATATTCTTTGTTTTAGAAGGATGCAACGGCCCTAACATGACCCCATCCAGATTTTATATCTTCTTTTTGGTATGCCTGTAGTATATATTCTTCAGCTAACCCCATGTGATATTTCCATGCAGTGTTCCTGCCATATATAGAGGATGTGGCAAATTCCTTACTTTCTCGTGTCCCTGCGAATTTTAAATAGTACCAATACTCTTGCCAATTGTCATGCATGTTATTATACATTATTCTCCATTGAGCTATGCAAGGTAAATACCATCCAGACGTTTTCCCATATGGCAGACTCGGCTTGTAATTTGCTGCCAACATGAAGGGAACAAACTCTGGGTTGTTAACAACACAATCAAGATGTGAAAGTAGATAACCATTGTCTTTCCCAGCTCCCCAGTCAGGATTGTGAAGAGCATAATTCAACAATTCTTGAGTTGGCACGCCCCATGACGTTACCTTTTGACTGTTTGGAGCATCCGCATTATTGATAGCAACAATTTGGCCATGAGTCCAACCCAGCTTCCGTTCTTCGGGACTAGTTTTTAAACTGAAAACTCTTCCAACGACCTCTTTTCCCTTGGCTTCCTTATGTGAATAAGTTCCATCTTCATAGAAATAGTCACCTATTCTCACATATGAATAATCACTTAGAAATAGTGATGGAATTTTGTGATTCACATCTGTCACCTGATTCTCTCGAATTTCCACAACAGCAGAATACTCAGTACCCTCACTTGTCCGAACTGTGAGTTTCCTTTCACCAACCACAATATTACTTACGAGTAAAGGAGTCACACCAACATCTTGCCCATTTATTATAATAGTTGATCCATAAGGTTGAACGTTAACCTTTAGATTACCACATAATGCAATTAACGAAGGAATATGAATTTTTTCCTTGTCAATCCCTTGCAATGTCACAACCTGTTTTTGGGTATAATATCGATGTTTCCTACCCTCAATATCATAAGTTCCTTCATCAACAAGGCCTTCCCACTTTCCTTTACCATAGCAGATATCATTAATATAAATCTCGGTATCAGCATCTGCAGCTTCTATTGTGAGTTTAACAGTTTTCTGTTCTAATTGAAGTATAACTTCACGCTCAACTTTAAAATTACTCGTTATATCGACGTTCCCACTCTTTGTCTCATATAAGTCTGCCTTAACCTCATAGGAATGCATGCCAACAGGAAGTTCAACGGCCATCACGCCATTTGATACAAATTGTTGTGTACCGTCAATATACACTTCTGCATTGGCTGGTTTTACCTTCATCACAAGGAACTGCGTATCGGAGATATTCTGATACGTTACAGAATTAGTCTTATTGGTGTTTGTTCCTGATGATGTGCCACTATTAACCTTCTTTGGCTGTGGGCCAAGAGGCTTTGCCTGAGTTTGAGATGCGGTTTGTGATTGGGGTAATGTGGGAGTATTGTCAATCCAGTCGAGACCATACACCAAACATTCTATCACATAGTCAACCAAAGGCTGCTGGAAACCATTTCGTTTTGAGATCAATTCGGCGTATGATTCCAGTTTATTTCGCCACTCTTTACCCTCTGGCTTGCCAATAGTCTCATTTGAATTGAATAGGGATGATAAGAAAGAGCGTTTTTGCTTACCCAGATCGAGAATTTTCTGGCTATAGCCGCCTGATACAATTGCCTGTATGATGGTTTTTGATGCCGGAACATCAGAATATGCGCCATAGTCGAGCAAGATGTTTATCAACCTGCTCTCTGTCAGCACATCGAAACCAAACTGTTCGATGGCATCATGCATTGCTATATGTAGCGACTTGGTTTCCATTTCTATCTATTAGCCAATTTTTATAATCTTCCAGATTGTCTGATCGTTCTCCTTATCATATCCAGTTTTCTTAAGAGTAATGGATTGACCAGCTTTTATGCTATCCATTGTGGACGCAGGTGTAAAATAACGACGAGGTACAGACGTTTCTTTTCCATTAGGGAATCTCACTATCATTTTTCGTCTCATTCCTTTATTGGACTTGAACCTCAAAATAGTTCCCGTCAATTCCATACCGTCGATATATGCATCTTCTAAATCTCCATGTGACAATTTTTTATTTAGTCCTTTGCTATCGACAACTCTAAGCAAATATTTGTTTCTGATAATATTGCCAAATGCCAATGAAGTACATTCGCCTACAGAATTCAGTATTCTATCAAGAGTCTTACTTGCTTGTTTTAATAATCCCTCTGGTAAGACACATGATACAGAAGCGATATTAAAATAGTAGTTGCTGCCATCCTTCTTTATATATTTGCCAGTAATGTTAATTGGATAATCATAGTTTTGATTGAGTTTTATAACTTCTTTATCATTGATTACACCTATCAATCTACTTCTAAAAGAACCAATTTCATTATATCGGTGTTCAATGATTACTTCCCCTTTATCATTAACGATACCCCATTTCCCTGCGACTTTTGTTTTCTTTAAACCGTTATGAAGTTGAACAATTTCTTGAGAAACCTCTTTACCATAGACATCTATCGCACTTTCAACATTTGCAAACACTGTCTTCGCAACACCGTTATTCAATTCTCCAATAGAATCAAATGCAGTCTTTAAAAGGAAAGATTGATCATTTACATTATATATACCCCACTTGCCGTTCTCACGTATCCTATAGAGATTCTTGGCCCAAGGTAAAATTTCCTCATAATGACAGGGTATAATGGTTTCTTCTTCATCATTAATAATACCCCATAGCCCAAACGATTGCACGATATACAAACCGTCCAGTTGTTTTGTTTTAGACGTATATAGTTCTCGACCAGTATCATCAATGTAACCAGAGACAGTTAACCACCCTTTAGTCGGATGAGATTTGACGGCTGTAGCACGTGAGTTCGACAATTCATCAATCTTATCATACTTACACTCGGTAAGAAGGTTGTCATTTATATCACACAACCCCCATTTTCCATTCTTCCTAACTCTGTAAGCCGAATTATCCCAATATTGAATAGATTGATATGTATTTGGAATTAACACCTTACCAAAAATGTCTGCAACACCCCACAAACCATCTTTGCAGAACATCACCCGCTTGTTAATAGGATCATAATCAGCATCATCACCTGAGATTCTACCATCCCAGTCAACAATCTTCTCGCCATAGTAGTTAACAACACCGAGCATGTTATCTTGACGAACAGCATAGAACCCATTATACAGGTCTTTTGGCTCTTCTGTAAAAATTGGGGGGATAATCACAGTCGTATTGAAACGAAATCCCCACAAACCCATAACGCAATATGGAGTTGCTTTTGTGTCGCGCTGACGCATTGTAGCCTGTGCTTCCTCGTAATTGGAATCGCGAGTCCACTTGTCTTCTATAGATTTCTTTAATTCCTCACGAGTCATCTTTGTTGCCAAATATGCCTCACATGCATCAGGATGCTTTGCAAAATACTCCTCGTTGGCATCATAATGATATGGCTTACAATACTCATCATCGTAAATGAGATCTCCTATATTTACCAATTTCCCATTTGCCCCCGAGTTTTCAAGTCTGAAATACCAGGCATCATCTTCATCCAGCCAATTGCACTTTAAGTATAGCGTCCCATTTTCTTCACTCGTTGACTGTGCTTCTTTATCAAATACAAAAACATTGCGATGGTTATCAAACATAGTGTTTTTGTAATTCAGTTTGCGCATATAGTCATAAGAAGAATCACTATCGCTACCAAATACCCATATAATCTGAATATCATTCAATCTGAAAAATACATCCCTATCAACAATCGTATCAATATCATGGCTTTTCTTCTGTAGCTCAATTACAACCTTTCTGTTATTATGCATGAATGAGATATCAGGTCTTCTCCATTTCATATATGGAACATTACTACGTATAATTTCATCAATACGCACGTCTGTAATTCCCATTTCCTCACTTGCGGGTGAGGTAAGAGCGGCAAATATTTTTTCTTTCAATTCACGACTTTTCGGTTTGTAATCGCCCTCAGTTTCGTCAGAACTAATCTCGCCGGTATCCAACAACATCTCCTCAGAGTTGTCATCTTTTGAACTTTTTGAAAGTTTAATCCAAGGGCAATAACGATCTCTACTTGCATGAATAAAGAACAATGATTCATTTCCGTTGTAGGTTCTATGAGCGATTTTGACACGGCGATGACAAATGCCACATGTCCAATAAGGAACACCACTGAGTTCCGCCTCTGACATTTTTCTTCCGACTTGTGCAATTTCCTCCGCACTTCTATTAAAGAATTCATCAGCATAGATTTTCTGACCGTTCTCATCAAAGACGTATTCAATTGAACGCTGTACAAGCCTATTTGAATCATTAGTAATGGGTGGTAAGTCAACAATACTACCATTGCCCATATCAATAGTTTCCTCTTCCTTACTCTTTGTCGATTTCTTTACTGTAGATTTTGCAGCAGGAATTATTTCAGGCTTTTCATTGCCTTCATTTTCTAGTGGTTGCTCATCACTTACATCAGGTGTAATTAGGCTAGTTTCTTCAATAACCAGTGAACCTTCCTCCGTAGATGGCATGTCCTGATTATCACCTTCGGGGAAAACATTATCTATGTCTTCAGTTACTTTATCAGGTTCAATATTATCTTCTCTAGGCTTATCCTGTAATGCTAGTTCTGATTCAAGTTCTGAGAGTCTCTTCCCCAAATCGGCATTGTCTTTTTCCAGTTTGCTATTTTTACTTTCTAAATCATGAATAACTTCTGAAAGAGAATCTTTTTCGATTCTTACCGATTTTAGTTCGTCACATACTTCGTTAAATCGCGTTTCACCATCATGTTTCTCTATTGTTAAAACTTCAATTTCGCGATTCTTTTTCTGTATAGTCTCTTCATTCTTTTGAATCTGAGCTTCAAGTTCCCTAATCTCATCAGGTTTGACAGTTGGAGCATTAGCCAGTTTTTGTTCTAAAGAACTAACTTTCTCATTTAATTCTTGGTTACTGGACTCTAATGATTGCTTTTGATCATTAATATGTTCTATTTGAGATTCCAAATCTTTCTTCTCATTTGTCAAAACTGATAGCTCTTCTCTTAAACCAGGAAGTTCCTGATTTTCTAGATTTAGTTTCCCGTTTTCTTCTTTCAAGGCCTCCATTTCTTCTGTGAGAGTATTTATCTTCTTCACATGATTCATTATGGTACCTTGTTTACTCTTGTTTTGAGCATTTAAGGTTTCAACCTTGCTGTTTAGCTCGGTAATCTCATATTCTTTAGAGCTAAGTGTTCTTGTAATTTCTTCGACATCATGTTCTTTCTCTTTTATCTGCGCAGACAATTCCTCAATTTCAACAGCTTTTGATCTTACAGAAGATGCTAGTTGCTCAATTTCTTTTTCCTTAGAAGAGACAGAGGATGTTAAACTATCGATTTCATTATCCTTGGTACGAAGAGTTGTTGAAATCTGTTCGTATTTATAGCGCATGGCAGATAGGTCTTCATTGGCCTTGGCAACATCCTTTTTTGCAGTAACAATTTCTTCTTGTTTACGTTCAACATCTGACATTAACGCATTTTTATGCTGGGTGACAGACGACAATTCTCTTTTGGCATTGGCCAAAGAGGACTTAAGTTCTTTTTCGCTTTTAAGGATGTCATATCCTACAAGCTTAGTGATTAGAAATTGTACAAATCCCATATTCTTGATCAAGTTTAATTCACACCAAATAACATCTGTCCAAGTTCTTCTTGCCTGACTTCCACTCGTTCTGTCGGGAATATTGTAGAGGTTGCAAGTGAAGTTTTACGAGAGAGTAATTCATCCAAAGTCTCATCGAAAGATTTGAATTTCTTGCAAATAGCCATAGGATAATAGACATAAACGTCTTTATCTTGACCTATTCGATAAGCACGATCTGTTGCCTGACTTTCTTTAGCTGGGTTCCAATGACGGCTATAGTGTATCACATGATTTGCAGCTGTTACATTTAGTCCCATACCTGCCGCAACAGGCGACATTATAATCACATTAAATCCATCAACAGCTTGGAATTCATCAATACTTGCTTGTCTTGATTGCTTTCCTGATGACAGTCGTGTTACAATCGATGGGGTATCACCATTAATTATCTTAGTTACGAGTCCGTATCTTTCCAAGCAAACTCTTTGAAGCATCTTTTGTGTCTCTTTTCGCTCTGCGAAAATAATAACCTTTTCATTTCTCGACTTTATTCTGTCCAAGAAAGGTATTGTCGCCTGAAGCCTTGCAGATGCCTCTACAAGTTCATCGTATTCGTGATTCTGTAGTGTTGAATCATAGAGATATGGATGTTCCGAAATCTCTCGGATATCCATAATAGTTAATAGCATGTTAGGCTGTTGTCCACTTACATAATTGTTAATGACATTTCTATATGTACTTTCCTGTACAGAGGGCATTTCAACCTGTTGCTTAAACTCATGTTTCTCAGGAAGATCCTTTGCAGCATCCTTCTTCAACCGTCTCATGAAGTAAACACCTAATTTCTCATGAACTTCATTGCCAAGAGCTACAATATCGGTATCTTCTTTCTTCAGCGGGTTTTGATAGTGTGCCGCAAATGCCTTAGCATTGCCTAACAGTCCAGGAACACAGAAATCCATGATACACCATAGGTCAAGCAGAGAGTTCTCAACAGGTGTACCTGTCATGGCAATCTTGAAATTGCTCTTTAGAGCCTTGGCAGCGTTTGTTACCAACGTCCCTGGAGTCTTTATCTTTTGTGCTTCATCCAATGCAACAATATCAAATTCAACGGCGCAGAAGTTCAATTGAGCTATTCTGAGGGATTCATAATTAGTCAAGATAATGTCCATTTTCTGCATCCGATCTACAATATCTCTAGTGAATTTGCGAGGTACGTCTTTTGATGTTAGCCTATTCACATACAACCTAGGTTCCATGAAGAATCTGTAATACTCATTCTCCCAATTTTCAAGAAGAGACACCGGAGCAACGATTAAATATGGCTTATGATTAGGATACTTTCTCGAATGCCAATCCATAAAATATAATATCTGAAGAGTCTTTCCAAGTCCCATGTCATCTGCCATAAGACATCCACTGGCCTTGCTGTTATACATGTGTTGTAACCATGCAACACCCTCTTCCTGATGCTCTTTCAGACTATATCCCTCCTGCAAATAGGGATTCTTGAAAAGCGTGTATTTATCACCCTTTTCAATGACTCTTTCTTTAACGGCAAAACCCACTTCTTCGGCATTCTCCTCAATAATCAGCACTTTCCGGCCACCTTCTTCTGACTTGATGGGTTTGTCTGGACTCTTTAATTGCTTTTCTGCCGTATCTGCCAGGAACCGTGCATCCTCAATGTCAATCTGAGCATTTTTGTAGTCAACAATATGCTTGTTACCTTCCTCTGCAATCTTGATACTCTCTCTTAAGGAATCAAGTTCTTCTTCGTTGCTAATGTTTATCTTTGTCGTTCCATTCTCTGGGGTTTCAACAGTTGCACCAGCAATCCAGCAAGACTTATAAGGGCAGATGAATGGATAGAACTTTGGTTTATATATACCAATTTCAATTACTCTATCGCTATATAGTTCACTCAGATCAAAAACATCTGGGTCAAAGTATTCTGTTGGATGTTCTGTAAACTCTTTAATCTGTTCACGGGTTTTATGCTTACCTCCAGTCTTTTTCAACTGTTCCAGATTTTCCTTTTGGATTGGATCGAGAACTACACGAACCCTTTCACCATTTTCTTTTTGTAATGGATATTGTCCTTGAACCTTTCTACCTCTTTCGAAGTAATTCTGGAACTTCTTGTTTTCTTCTATATCAAGAGCTGGCTCTACAGTAAAGCCTTGTTCATCACTGCCTACTTCAATCTTTATCTTGTCTGGAACATATACATTCTCATTTTCAAGATAACTGTCAAGATTGCATCCTGCTTCAATTGCCAATTCTTTAATTTCCGCAAAGGCCCTTAAATTGTAATCTGTTGTTTTAACATTATCATCTTCTGCATTAAACGACTCAACCTTCCTTAATAGCTCGTATTGTTCTTCCGAAAGTAGATATTTGTCATTACCACATATGACAATATTACCACCCCTTTCATAATTTAGCAGATCTCCATCAGGAACATGGGTAAGGAATTCTAACTTATATTTGAAATCAGAAGTGTTCAACATGCCATCACCACGCAAACGAAGAGCTTTATTATATGTTTCAGGCACGCCCAATAGCATACGGTCATCTGCATCAATTAGATAAATGTTCTCGAATGGTACAAGACATCCATCTTTTGAAGCTTTAGCATAACCATTATCCACAAGTGTTGACAATGGCAGATAATAAATTACATCATCTGTGGCCTTCCACTCTTCGAAATGGAGGTCATGTCCATTGTAATTTACCGTAAACAGTAGTCCTTTGCTATTTAAACACTGATTCAACATATTTCTATTGTAGTTTTATCGTCATAAAATCATTTTGTCTTAGATCCTGCTTGTATAGCAGTCCCCCTCCACCTTGTTTCAGATAACCAACAGGAAATTCCTTTCCGGCAAAGGCATGAACGATAGAAAACCATCCATTATTATTTGGCCGTTTAATCCAGATATTTCCAATCGCTTTTGTTCCATCCATCAAGCCTCGAAGATGAACAAAACGTTGTCCCCTTGATACATTAACATAATAGCCACGATTATTGCATACAACCCTGCAGGTATCATTGAACACCCATTTGCTTGAAAGCATCCAGGCAATCTTTGTCTCATATACCGCTTGTTTCGCTTTCGGAATAGGAGTTACAGGTGCCGAAGTCGTTGGAGTTGGCTTAGCTTGTTCAAACAATGATTTCTGTATCGTAGTCCTATTTACTGGCTGACTTGTCGGCTGTGGCCTTGCAGTAACTTTTTGCTGATGTTTGGGCGTTTCCACAACAGGCTTTTGAACAGCGACAGTAGGCTTAAGAATAGGCTTCTCCTTTGGCAATTCCTGAGCAACAAAGGTCTCGTCATCTTTAGTCTCAAAATATGACATAGCGGTATTGTCATTTGACAAAACCTTATCTCGCATCCAATTCGTTAAGCGGGTCTGCCAATATCCCTGATGTGTCATCCTACCTTCTTCGTTATAATAGTGACCACCCCAATCATAGGTCTCAATAAGTAACTGCATTGAAGGAATCTTCAAATCATTCGTAGAATTCATAAACCGAACACCATTTCTAAGGAACTTTACCTGATTATGCCCTTGATTATATACATAAAGGGCACCTGTGTCAGAAAACTCTACCATAACCTTGTTCTTGATACAAAGGACAAGTGCAGATGTCTGTGAATAGTTGGAGTTCGTTTCAATAAAATGGCGAAGGAACATTGTATTCGTCCTGGGATCATTCTGCAATGCTCGTTTTGTCATGGTAGAACCTACAATCTTGAATCCGCTTACAAATTGAACGTATTTCAGCCAAAATACTTTTCTGTCTCTGTCTTGAACACACACTTCAAAGAAGGTCTCTATGATTCTTCTTGCGAACCATAAATTAACCAACTGCATAGCATGTTTTAACCTAAGTGCTTCATCCGAAGTTGCACCAGGGAAAGGTGCCCAAGTTGCAGCAAGTGTCACATCACCCAGAATTCTGTTGATAAACTTGCTTATCTGAGTTTGCTTAACAGCATCTCCGCTCTTATCAGCCTGCACTACAAGATTGGCAAAAACAAGTTTCTTTGTTCTTGTATCGGTATGAATCTCGAATATCTCTTCTAACATGTCAATATCGACATCCACCTTCTCACAGTATTTCACAATCACATCGGAATAATATGACTGTGCAAAAGATGATGGTCTATTGCCTATTATTTGAGGTGCCTCTCTCACATCCTGTTTCTTGCTGGTCAGCAGGACTGACAACCTTGTTGGTCCAGCTTCATCAAAGAAATTGGCATGATTCTTATACATTAAATATCTTCGATTGCTGTCAGAATACTGCTGTAGCTTTTTGGTTATCAATTGACAAGTATTCTTTCTCAGTTCTGGTTTAATCATATTCCATGAATTCAGAACATAGAACACAAGACCGTTGAAGAACATATTCTTCCAGCCTTTATCAAGCAGAGTTAAAGCATAGTTATAAACGGCATCTTCATTCTGGAGTTTCATTAGATAGTATGATACAATACGAAGTTCTCGCATAGTCCAGTCTTCCATCTTAGTTTCTCCTGAATGTGATGCTTCTACCACTTTGTATAATACCTCGTCAATAGACTGCCGTGAAACTGTTATACCCTCATTGGCGAGCATACGGCTTTCTATCTCCTTCAGTTTACGAAGATTCTGATTAATGACCTTCTCAGTCTGGTGGTCATCAATCCTGTTCGCCTGAAGGTGGAAATCTTTCAGCACGTCCTGATTTATGTTCAAGAGAGTATAAGCGTCTGCCATCAATGTTTTATTTTACGTTTATCAGCAATATCTTCAAGTTGCTTTTCAGCATTCGTTCTTACACGAAACTCGACACGACGAGACAAGTCTTTGTCTTCCTCGCCATTTTTTGTCAGAATCAGATGACTGGAGGACAGCCCATTTGCAGTTACCAAGCCTTTTAACCACACAATATCTTCGTCTTTCATCAGACTGAAACAGTATTGCAGCACGGCTCTTGTCCTGTCCTGAGACAGTTCCATATTTGAATAATATCCGCCATTACTATTCGTATGGCCTTCTATTCGTATCTCTTCTATATTGTCTTTATATTGAGGTCTGCTAAGGACACCTATATACCTTGGGAAGAAATCGTCAAGAATCTCTTTAAATTTAGGTTTCAGGACATCCTCACCTTCATCAAAGAGCATTGAAGGTTCCTGAAATCTGATACAGAGCGTTGAGTCGATAGTCGCTCTCCAGACAGTCAGATCTTTCTTGAACTCTTCCTGAAGGTCAATATAGAGCTGAGTCTTTATCTGGTCATACCGCTTCACAATCTCTTCGTCTTGCTCGGCTTTTTCCTGAACTTGCAAGAGTGCGCCCATCAACAGGAGGATGAAGATAAACAGCAGACCTGCCATCAAGTCTCCAGTCGATAGAGAAAAAGCATTCTCTTCTTTGCTCTGGTATGATACTTTATCCTTCTTCATTACTTCTTACGTGACAGTATTTCATTAAGCATTTCAACGACCTCATTCTGCTGCTGTATAGTGCTTGACAAAGCATCTGTTGTCTGAGTAAGGTTCGTTGTATATTGATCAAGATACTTCTGAGTAGTTGCCTGAACAGTACGGCTGTATTCTGTCAGACCAGTTTGTAACTGGCTGAAAATTCCGCTTAGTCCCTGTTTGATAACCTCAAACTTCTGAGCATATTCATCAGTCATCTGGCCAGAATTCTTAAGCATTTCGGCCACTTGGTCTATGCCTCGCTGGCTTGATAGCTGCAACTGATTCAGTTTCTCAGTGTAATCACTCTGTCCCTTGTTAAACAATTCAGTTGCCAACTTCATATCGCCACTAATGGTTCTCAGATTACCTGTGCTGATACTGATTTCACCCTGTGCCTGCTTAAAGCTATTCATAGTGCCTGTTACATACTCGTTCATCTTCTCCAAACGATCAAGTCCACTATTAAATGCTTCAAGCAGTTTCTTCGTCTGCGAAGTGGTATCTTCCTGTAATGCAAGAAGGTCTGCTTGTTTACTATTCACGTCATCAGTAATAGACTTCATGGAGTTTTGAACAGAAGAAGACAGACTGACTATGGTACTATCAAGGAATGAACCTAGTTTTTCTGTTGCATCTGTCAACTTTGCAACCATCTGATTACTTTGCTCCTGTGAACTTTGGGTTATACTGTTCATAACCTCCTTCACTTCAGATATGGCATTGCTAATAGAACCTGTAGCAAAAGCAATTTGCTCCTGCATCTGCTGCATGGCAGCTGAATTAGCATTTGCAGATGTCTTACTGATTTCTGATATGGCATTCTTAACCTCATCGATGGTGACTTGTAAGGTATTTGAGATATTCTCCATGTTCTTGGGGAAGTCACCCATTGTTTGTGAAGCAGTACCAAGTTGCAAAGCAAGTGCTTCAAGTTGAGATGTAGCAGAACCGGAAAGGTTCGATTTAAACTCATCAATGATGGCCGTCATGCTTCTCTTCAGTTCATCAACCACGCTTTCCATCATACCAGAGGCAGGTGATGCTACTGTTGATGCCATTTGGTCGATATGTTCTACAACAGACTTTGTTGTTGCATCAACGCTTTCCATAAGAGGCAGAATCTTCTCCTGCATCTGGCGTGACAGAACTTCATCAAATCCGTTGTTCAACTCCATAGCAAGATCTGTCGAGAATGATTTAAGCGCCTTTGATTGTTCAGTATTCTCGGTGAGTATTTCACGTATGGCATTTCCTATTGTAACATTTTCACCAGTTTCGTTTGAATACATCAACTTACTGTCAAGTTCTGTCTTAACAGCGCTTATCAATGTCTCTACTAAAGCCTTCTGATTCATTTCAAAGAGCGAATTGTCATCGATATAATATTTTTCGTCCAAATGCTCTGTAAACGAATAAAGACTTCTATGCATTTTATTACGCAGTGTCTTGTCAAACGCAGTATAAACCAAAGAACAGAACATACCTAAAAGAGAGGTACTAAATGCTGTACTCATACCGCCAAGCAGATTCTGAATACTCTGCTGAATGTTGCTCGAATCAGAACTGTCAAAGCCGGCAATACCGAAAGTTAATCCAAGGAATGTTCCCAAAAGTCCAAGGCCAACCAACGTTCCTGAAGCCGTATCGAGCATACGAAGATTAAGTTTATGAGCTTTTGATACATTGTCATCGTTGAAATAGTTGGCAGACGGAATGTTTGTTTTAACACCTTTGGGAGTAGTTATATTGATACTCTTCTTGTAAATTCCACCTAACTCCTCCAGAATTGTTTCTTGAATGGATTCAATAATATTATCAGAACTTAGCAGAGTCTTAATAAGTTTATTTGCGCTACTAAGTTTCCTAAGCTCAACCATGAACAGGATGAACACCAAGGCAATGATTGCCAAAGAACCCCATGTAATTATACTAGCCATTTATTTGTTTTTTTATTTTTACTTTACCAATTATTATTTTTGTTCCCAATACACCACAATTCGTTTGATGTCGCCAACTTTATTATAATATTTAGGTCTTATAAAACATTGGGCGACTTCAAATATACCTTTTTTCTTGCCTACATAAATTACCTCTTCAGTCATCATCCTATCTTTTTGGTCGTAAAACAGCACATGAAACGCGATGGCTTTATTATACTCCACCTTTATCTTTCCGTCTATCTCAAATTTAGGGAAGATATTGCCATACTGATCTAACTCTACGTACGAGTTTATTTTCACGCCCAACTCCTTTTCGAAGTCCGTCTTGAACTCAACTATACTTCCAAGATATTCCTCTGCGGCTTCCTTGTATTTCTGCTGTGCTGCATTACTCAGCCGTTCCACCTGGCTATGAGTCTTGTCAAGGCTTACTCCTTGTATGGATGAAACTTTTGTTGTTGGAGCTTTTGTCTGTTTTGAATTAGCAGCAGTTGGGGTCGTTGCTATTGATTGAAATGTTGGGGCGTTCTTGGTATATCCCAAACTATAGGCAAACGACTTGATGACATACGAAGCATTCGCTTCATTGAAACTGGTTGCTGTAATGAAGTTGCTAATAGTGCGTTCGCCCGTCTTTGACCAGTCACGCATATATAGTAACTGATCCATATAACCCTCGGCTATAAGGTTCTTTATGATTATTTTGAACGTCCTCGATTCCTCAAACGCATTATAATCACTAAGCATATTGATGACATTGGCTTTAGTAATTATCTCCTTGCCAAAGTCACTGACTACACTTTCTATCGCCTCGTATAATTTCATCTTCTATTGATATTACTTTATCTTTGCAAGTACGTCACCGAACTTGTCGTAGTTGACTACTACGCCGTCGTCGAGGTCGAAAGCGATGGCTTGTTCGGCTACGACTTGGAGACGTTCGTGATACTCGCGGCACTCATCAAGGGCTTTCTGGAAGTTCTGGAGCTTGCGGTTCTCTGTGGTGGAGAGGGTGGCACGGCGGTTCTCCAGTTCACCTATCTGGTTTTGAAGGAACTCGATGTAGGGCAGCAGGTAGTTGGAGCGGACACGCTCTGCGGTGTAGGCATTCATGCGGTGCATGTAGGCCAGGCACTTGAAGGCTCCCTTGCTTGAAGAGAACAGCCAGTAGATAGGACGGTTCTGATACATCTTCTTGTGATCCTTCCAGAAGTCCTTCTGCACATATTGATCTATCGAGGTTCCTAACTTCTGCTCGATGTAGTTCAGGTTCTCCGTCAGCTTATCCTCGCCAAAGGTGATGCGGACAAAATCGGAGATACGGCTTGATAGGTTATCGTCGAAGGGTGAACTCTGTGGTAGCACAGGAATCAGGCCGTCATCATCGATATACACCTGAACACCACCATACCAGTATTCCTGCAGTTCCTTGTCTGTGGGATTGGGATGGGCAATATGCAAGCCCTTTGTGCCAAGTTTATAGCGTCCCATCCATACACCAACGGCGTAGGAGATAAGTTGCTTCATCAGCACGTCCTCATTCCAATGAAGAGTATAATCGTTGTCGCTGCCAAGAGTCTGAACGAGATTAATCTCTCCTTGTTGTAGAATGGTGATCTCATTCTTGGGTACTTCTGGTGATAGTTCATCCTGCAAGCCGTAGATGTCGATGAACTGGCGGTTCAGTTCCTCTTCGTTCAGATGGAGCTGGTTGAAACGTTCTTCCCAAATGGTCTCGAACTGTTCTACAAAGGCTGAAAGCTTGAATGAGGAATCCAAGTTGCCGTTGGCAACGATCTCGTTGCGAAGGGCAACGAGGGGATTGGCCTCGAAGTCCCAAGAGGTCTCATGAGAGTCCCAATCTTTTGTTGATATTTCTATGTTCTCTTTTGTCAATAGTTCAATCTCCGATGCATTGTTTATAATAAGTGGAACCTGTCCAACTGACCCGGTTTCAATTTTGTAGGAAGGACAGAGAATATTAATAAAGTTTCTACCTACTACAGAATTTAAACATGCTAGCAGATAATTGTCACTAACTATTTCATTAATAGAGTGAACATATGGACTCACATCAGTAGACATCATGTGTGGCGGATTATATCTACCAATAAAACCATTTTTCCCAGAGGAAATAATATTATACACATTTCCTTCCAATAACATGTATTGTAAATTCTGGGGTCTGGACAATAGCTTGCCATCTTCATCTCTATAGTTCTTTATTTCAAAGCCGTCATTTTCCCAGTTAACCACATATTCTCGATTACCAGCCCATTTTCTAAAGCCCCCTCCTTTATTGATGGGAATCCATTTCTCTCCTTTATCCAGAGTATCTCGATTGAAGTCTATCACATTTTTGTTTATTTCACTCCACAATCTGAGGAATAAAGTATCTTTTCCTGTGGCAAGTCCTTTCTTTACTACAGCAAACTCATTGACTTTAGAAGACTCATGGAAATGTCTTACAATAGGATTGGGTAACCAATACAGTAATTTGAAATCTGGGAAATATTGTATATCCGATAATGCAAATTGATACGGATTTGAGATCGATTTCAAGAAAGTTTCCTCTTTTTGAGGACCGGATATTTCTTTAAGATTGTAGAATAATCCACAATTCGTTGATATCAACTTTGATATGACAAAGGTAACTGTATTTACTACTTCACCTGACATCTCAGGGAATGCACCTGTACCTAATTCTATCAAAGTGTTTATGGTAGCAGTTTTTATTAGATGATTACGATAATTTGTGTAGGTAGACTTTGAAGTCCAAGGGAATTGATTAACCATAGCAAACTTACCTTTTTCTTGGAGTAAGTTCATACAAACATCCATAAAAACTGTACATAAATCATGATTAGTTAATGGATAAGTTGTATTCACGTATTGCTGCAAGTCACTATCAAACTTACTACTATTTAAATACGGTGGATTCATTACAAGAACAGAATATGTATCTGTTAGTATAAGTAGTAAATGCATTGCAGGCATAATGCCCTCTATCGTTTTTGGCACAAAACCTTGCCTCTGCCAATAGTCCATTGTTTGGCGAATGGCCAATTGTGTTGACTCTGCCAAGTCGAACTTCATGATAGAACCAAGAGAATCAGCATCTTGCATCAGTTCGAAAGCAGCAATGAGTTCTTTGCGAACCTGATTGGAAGGTGTCTCACGGAAGAATTCTTTCAGCCTGTCTGATACCTGTTCTTGCGGGATAGGTGTGGGCATATCCAATACCTTTGGCAGAATATGGGCATCAGCAAATGAAGAATCCTTCTGACAAGCCTTTAGCATCAGGGCAAAGGTTGCCAACTGCTTGGCGCGAGTATCAAGGTCAATGCCTCGAAGGTTGTTAGTGAAGATATATTCCACAGCTTCCCTACGGCTATAGCCTTCATAGATATAGAGGTCGTAAAGCAGGTCGAAGCACTCATTGAGAATATGGCCTGAACCGCAAGCGAGGTCACCGACGAGAAGATCTGTCAACTCCTTATATTTATAGATAGCCTCCTTGGGAGTTGGTTCAGACGGTTCTACGAGGTACTGCCACTTAGGTTTGAATTCAGAGGCAGCACTTGGATTGTTATCAAGATAGATGCGGCCAATGGTGTTCTGTACCATATACTTCACAATCCAGTTGGGTGTGAAGATCTGTGTGGCAGCAGGAATCTCATCGGCTTCGAACTTCCCTTTCTTGGCAAACACTTCGTCCTTGCGCTCAGAAATATAGAACTGGTAGAGCCAGCCAATCAGTTCTGGAGAATGGAAATCTTCATCCGTAATGAACTCCGTATGGTTCAGCAGGTCGATAAAACCTCCTTCTGTCAGAATATCATTGGGTAACAGCAATTCCGTATAATCGGACATAGCGCCAAAGCACTTGAAGAGGATGGGATTATCGTGGCAGAAAGCCGTTACAAGAATGGCAAACTGCTCTGTGGTTTTAGAGTCGTCATCCAAAAGTTCCATCAACAGTTGTCTTTGGCGTTCCTGCATCTGAGGGATGCGCCCCATACGGGCTTCATCTACAATTCTTGGTGTGCGGGCAGCATCCACATACTCCAGAACTGGCTCAATGAGCTGGTTTTTCATCAGAATACGAATAGCAACAAGACGGTTGAACCAGGTGTAGGCAGCCTCTTCATAGACTTCCTTGATGCCTTTTTGCTGTACTCGCTTGTAAAGAGCCTGCCACTGATGGTAGAAACCTTCTGTCTGAAGCTGGCCATTCCAGAGCGAGCCACCCTGCATCAGCTGTGGATGCATGTGCTCCGGCACGTTACCGTTCTTATCGAACCCTAACGTGATAATCTTGGCGGCAATACCTGCCTTTAACTTATTTCGTGCCTCTGTGGCGAACTTCTTTATTCTATTAGTATCCATTAGTTTGCTGTTTTCTATTTATATCCTTATTGGTAACTATTTGTTCCCACGTTGGGAACTAATTGTTCCCTTACCGGGAATGTTTTGTTCCCAGGCTGGGAATAATTTGTCTGCTACTTGATGATCATCACTCCATCACTATCAACCATCAGCTTCAGCAGCTGTTCACGCAGTCCATCGAGGTAATGATCCACATCCTCCTGTGTTGACAAAGGCATCTTGGTCTTTGTCTGAAGAGTAGCCTGGCGAATCTTCTTTGTAGGCTGTGGTGGCACAGGCTGAGGAGGAGTAGGTTTCGTAGGATCAGCAGGTGGCGTTGGAGTTGGTGTAGTGGGCTTGGCAGCATCAAGAATCTTACCAATTTGATCCTGATAGAATGCATCTGTGTTGACGTTGTTTTGCAGTACAAGGATGTTATCAGGAGTAGTCTTTGACATGATAACGTTCTCGCGGCTTGCCAAAATAGTTACAGGAACATTCTGCTCCTTGGCCACCTTCTCCAGATAATCGAATTGCTCGTTATAAGCAATACGTATCTTCTCACGCAGCCCTTCACGAACTTCATCAAGACTTGCCTTTAGGTCACGCATCAGTTTGAGGTAATTGCGGAGGTTCTGAATTGGCCAAGGGTCATCCTCAATCTTGACAAACTCAGCCACCTTTTCCTGTTCCTCGATTGGAACGAACGGGAAGTTGTATTCATTGTCCTTGGCAAACTGGCGCAACTGGCGATAGTTTGGCAGCTGGTCATGGGTGAACTGAGCCACCTCCTTGCACTTGTCAATCAGTTCGCGAGCCTCCTGCTGTTTGTCGATGACAGCTTGGAAGAAGGTCTCAGGGTTGCGCTCTGTTATCCATGCGTCAAAGATGTCGATGGCTTTATGTATAGGCTCTGCAAAAGCATAGCTGCCAATCTCTGACTCAATCTTACGATAGCCCTCACGCTTGTTGAACAGACTGTTGGGATAATCCTTCTCACGAGCCAAACGGAAAATCTGAGTACTGTCATTCGTAGAGAATGCCTCCGTAACACCAAAGATATTCTTCCATGCAGCAGTGAACTTGTTAATCAGTTCCTGAGAGATGGCCTTGGCCTGACGCAGCGTGAACTTGTTGGTTTCCTGAATCAAGCGGCTGGCCACAAGGTTTGTCTCAACATTAGGATTGTTGGAATAGCTATAGTCACGAGCATGGCGACGCACCAACTCATTGACGATATAGAGCGTACAGATGGCATCCCATCCGTAAGGTGCTTTGCTAAACTTGCTGGTTACATCTGCTACGTTCACCTCGGCAAACTGCTTATTTAGGTAGATCTCTACCTCATGCTCAGCATCTGTCAGTTCTGCATTCATACCATCGTAGTCACCCGGATTGACAGGACGAAGGATGGCCTTCTTCAGTGCCTCAGTAGTACGAGGCATATCTGCACGATCTACCAAGTTACCCTTAGTATAGATGCCTGCCAGATGCTTCTGAATGGCATTGTGGAATCGTTCGTTGCCGCGTTTGTTGCCAAGTTCCACATCGTCAACCACACGCATACCGCTGATAACAGGACAAGTATCGAGAATCTTATGGAACTCTGGAGCTATGATAGTATCGAACTGCTCCTTGGCACGTTTCTCGAACTCCTTGCGGGTATTGGCATTCTCATCACTGGTAGCAGGAGTTGACATGTAGCGATTCACCTGACAGTACCAGTAGAAGGCATTCTTCAGTTTCTTATTCTCGCTAAACTGCGGGCCAACATAGTAAACGAGCTTGTTTTGGGTGTTGCTGAGAGCTAACTGCTCAGGACTGTCATAGTCGGTATCCATAGCAAACTCTACGACCACATCAGGCGAGTTACTGAGGAACTGTCGCTGCTTGATGGATGCTCCAACTGCAAAGGTACGTGTGAGATACTGCTCTTTGTTCTTCAGAGTAGAGAGGTACTTAAAGAAGATTTCTCGCAGCATCTCTGCCTGAGTGTTGTTATCAACGCCCTGACTCTGAATGAGCTGTGCCACCTTCATTTCTTCCTCGCTATAGAAGCTATAGGTTTCGAGTGTACCGTTCTTTCCTGGTTCACGACGGATGATATTGTTATCACAAAGATAGTCGAGAATTTTCTCTACCTCGTTCTTGATAGTCAGACGAGGGGTTTCACAGTCGTTTACCAACAATGTTGTCACATTGTCAATGTTGGCAGGGAACAGCAGCTGGTCTGTCTGTGAGATATTACAAATCATGAAAAGAACGTTGGCCACACGGACTGCCATCTTGGGATCATGCTCATACTTGCGAGCCATGCGGATGGCATTGTCAACGGCTTTCTGACCACGAGCCTGCAGGCCTTCCTCGAACATGTTGTTATACAGTTCGTCGAAGGAAACGAATTTGCCAACCTCTTCATCGGCATTGTTCTTAGCGGTGGAGTGGATGACCTTGATGATGCTTCGCTCATTACCTTTTACCTCCTTGGCCACATAGCCAAGGTTCAGGAAGGAGTTGAACACCTGCATGATGAGCTTGAACTGGTAAGGTACGAATGGGTAGTAAGCTACGAAATCGTCCTTTGACTCGTAAGCCACATAGCTGTTAGGTAACTTGAACTGGAGTCCGAAAGCAGCCTTTTGCTGGTCGTAGAGCTTTTCAAGAGTCGGCATAACGCCTTTCTTCTTATCAAGAATACGCTTCTGAGTAATGACTTCGGGTTGGGTACCTTTCAGCGATACTTTCACCTCAAAGCGTCCTTTAATCTTGCCTTCCTTGTCTTTCTCCTCTGCAATGTTGCAATCGTCGAGTACTTCGGACAGGTCTTGTTGAGCAGTACAAGCCACCCAAACCTTATTGTCACAAGCCTCTGAGAGCTTGGTGATGATTTCCTGCAGGTTCAGATAGCGGTCACGTTCCTTGTTGATGAACTGACTTACCTCATCGGCCAGCATAATCAAGCGGTAATCATCGCCCTTGTCCTTCAGATAGGCTGCCAACTCAGAACTGAAACGATCAATACTGATATTGGTGTCACGCCTCAAAATGCGTTCACGGATGCTTTCCTTATCAAGAGTCGGAGCCAGTTCACAAGCAATATCGAGCACCATGCCCAACTCATTGTCAATCATATCGGCTGCTTCGCCTGGATCATTCCAGTCACCACCTTCTTCGGCAATGCGCTCCTTGAACTGCTCGAACACGCCTTTTTCCTGCAAAGGCTTTTCGAGG
>JAEEGJ010005392.1_pt1 | contig 40349 bp, 31 predicted proteins | sample 8958761 | NCBI WGS metagenome assembly JAEEGJ01 (sample SAMN16246546, study PRJNA631951) | gut metagenome | biome: gut microbiome; feature: rumen; material: RS-attached | host: Bos | place: Iran: Karaj | collected 2018-10 | reverse complement strand
AGGACCGATGCTCAGGATGGCGATGTCGGTGCCGTCTTGAAGCTTCCGCCCCGTTCCCACTTCTATTTCTTCAAACGGACAGCGCCAGTCGGTCAGCACGCCGCAGCCTCTGGGGTAGCGGATGACGAAGGTTCCCTTGCCGGGCAGTTGGGCAGTGTACATCAGTCGCCGCAGTTCGTGCTCGTTCATCGGCGAGGCGATGGTGAGATTGGGAATAGGTCGTAGAGCTGCCAGGTCGAAAGCTCCGTGGTGGGTGGCTCCGTCTTCGCCGACGAGTCCGGCACGGTCTAGGCAGATGACGACGGGCAGGTTCAGTATGGCCAAATCGTGAATGATGTTGTCGTAGGCACGTTGGGCAAAGGCGCTGTAGATGTTGCAGAAGGGCTGAAGTCCGTCTTTTGCCATTCCGCCAGAGAAGGTCACGGCATGGCCTTCGGCTATTCCTACGTCGAATACCCGTTTGGGCATCTTCTCCATCATGATGTTCATGGAGCATCCTGTGGGCATGGCGGGTGTCACGCCTACAATGTTCGGATTCTGCTCTGCAAGTTCCAATAGTGTCTCGCCGAATACGCGCTGGAATTTGGGCGGTTTGTTGCTGCTGTCGGAAACGATGCGTTCGCCGGTGTCAACGTCGAACTTGCCCGGAGCATGCCAAACGGTGGCTTCGTTTTCTGCGGGCTTGTAGCCGTGTCCTTTCTGGGTATGCAGGTGCAGCAGCTTCGGACCTTTCATGTCTTTCAACTGGCGCAGCAGTCGCACTATCTCCTTGACATCATGTCCGTTGAATGGGCCGAAGTAGCGGATGTTCATGCCCTCGAAGATGTTCTGCTGGTGAGAGATGGCACTCTTCAGCGCATTCGAGAGACGGATGATTCCCTTGCGGCGTTCCTCTCCGAGATAGCCCCTGCGGTTCAGCCATCGCGATGCCTTGAAGCGCAGTCTGTTATAGGTCTCGTTGGTGTTCAGGTGAATCAGGTATTCCTTCATGCCGCCCACGGAGCGGTCAATCGACATGTTGTTGTCGTTCAGGATAATCAGCAGGTCGTTGGGAGAACTGCTCACGTTGTTGAGACCTTCAAAAGCCAGTCCGCCACTCATGGCACCGTCGCCGATGACGGCTACGACATGCCGCTGGTTGGCAGCGGATTCTTCCTTGTTCTTTGTCTGTTTTGCGGCAATGGCCATGCCAAGGGCAGCCGAGATGCTGTTGGAGGCATGTCCGCAGGTAAACGTGTCGTATTCGCTCTCAATGGGAGAGGGGAAAGGCATCAGTCCGTGAAGTTTGCGGTTGGTGCTGAACAGCTCGCGCCGCCCAGTGAGAATCTTGTGTCCGTAGGCCTGGTGCCCTACGTCCCATACCACCCGGTCTTCGGGCGTATTGAAGACATAATGTAAGGCCACGGTTATCTCTACAACGCCAAGACTTGAAGCCAGGTGCCCCGGATTGACCGAAAGCTCCTGCACGATATCCTCGCGCAGTTCCTTGCAGAGTTGCGGCAACTCATCAACGGAAAGTTTACGCAAATCTTCGGGCCATCTGATGTTGTCAAGTATGTTGAATTTCTTTACTTCCACTTAATAATTGTAAACTTTTGAATGCAAAGATAATCAAAAATTGATTATGTGCCAAGTAAAAACGCTTTTTTCTCTCTGAATGTTGCGATTGCCGATTTATTTTGCTATCTTTGCCAACAAAATTACTGACAGATGAAGAAAAGAATGATTTATTTGGCAGCAGCCTTAGTGATGGCCGGCAATGCTGCTGCCCAGCAGAACCAGGGAGGCATTTCCCAGCAGATGCTTCAGGAAATTGTGAAGGCTCAGCCTGCCACTGCTTCCCAGAAAGCTATTGCCAATGCCATTGCCAATAACAACATCGACGACCTTGCGCGAAGCCGCGAGTCGCAGTTCCCCTTTGACAAAAACTTCTGCATAGAGACTCCTCAGCAGGACATTACGAACCAGAAACAGTCGGGACGCTGCTGGATGTTCAGCGGACTCAATGTTCTGCGTGCAGACTTTGCGAAGACGCATAAAGATTCTCTCAGAATAAACTTTTCGCAAGGCTATTTGTTCTTCTATGACCAATTGGAGAAGGCCAACCTGTTTTTGCAGGGAATAATTGATACAGGAAAGAAACCCATCGAGGACGAGCGTGTGCGTTTCTTCCTGCAAAGTCCCATTGGCGACGGCGGAACTTTCTGCGGCGTGGCCGATTTGGCTGAGAAATATGGACTCGTTCCTGCCGAAATCTGTCCTGAAACCTTCTCTTCGGAGAATACTTCCAAGATGCGGACGCTGATTAAGAGCAAACTGAGAGAACAGGCTTTACAACTTCGCGAATTGGTGAATAGCGGAAAGTCTGCTACTGCTATTCGCAAGGAAAAGACCGCTATGTTAGCCGAAATCTACCGCATGCTTGCACTTACCCTCGGTGAACCCGTTACAGAGTTTACTTATGCCTTCCGCAATAAAGACGGGAAGCGAGTAACCGAGCCCAAGCACTATACACCTCAGTCCTTCTTCCGCGAAGTGGTGGGTGAAAAGCTTAACGACACCTTTATTATGGTGATGAACGATCCCCGCAGACCTTATCACAAGACGTACGAGGTGGAATATGACCGTCATACCTACGACGGACATAACTGGAAATACCTGAATCTGCCGATGGATGACATTGAGCAGCTTGCCATTGCCCAGCTGAAGGACGGTCATAAACTGTACAGTTCGTATGACGTGGGTAAGCAGCTTGACCGCAAGCGCGGCTATCTAGATTTGGACAACTATGACTATGGTTCGCTCTTTTCCACCTCTTTTAATATGGACAAGGCCCAGCGCATCTCAACCTTCGACAGCGGTTCAACGCATGCCATGACGCTCACCGCCGTAGACCTTGATGCTCAGGGAAAGGCCACTAAATGGAAAGTTGAGAATTCTTGGGGCAGCGACAGTGGCGTGAAGGGATGTCTGATTATGACTGACCGCTGGTTCCGCGAGTATATGTTCAGGTTGGTGGTAAGCAAGAAGTATGTTCCCGAGACGCTGCTGAAGGAAGCTGAGCAGAAACCTGTCATGGTGATGCCCGAAGATCCGCTCTTTTCGGCAGATGAATGATGATTAATCTATTTTATCCCTATAATGTTTAACTTTTTAAATCACTACAATTATGAGTAACTACAAAATTATTGATGTAGAGGGCATAGGTCCCGTCTATGGTGAAAAGCTGTTGGCTGCAGGAATCAAGGATACCGACGCTTTGCTGGAGAAATGTTCAAAACCTGCTGGCCGTAAGGCACTTGAAGAGGAAACAGGCATCAGCGGAAAGCTCATCCTGACTTGGACCAACCACTGCGACCTGATGCGCATCAACGGCGTTGGACCTCAGTTCTCTGAGCTGCTCGAGGCTGCCGGTGTGGATACCGTGAAGGAACTGAAGCATCGTGTTCCCGCTAATCTGCAGGCAAAACTCGAAGAGATTAATGCAGAGAAGAATCTCGTGAACCGTGTGCCCGCCTTGGCAGAAGTGGAGAAAATGATTGAGCAGGCCAAGGAACTGCCCGCCGTGATGGAGTATTAATCACATCTGAACAGTTTAGAACAATAATTAAGCGCAGCCTTTGAACCGCCTGTCTCCTTTAGCGGGCAGGGCGATAGAGGCTGCGCTCTATTTTATGTCTGTACACTTTGGCATTTCGGTACCTATTATTTTTTATGAAATGGCCATATTGAGGATGTTTTTTGTTTGGAAATAAACTATTTTTCGTGGGAAAAGTAAAAAAATCGGTTTTGAGGGTTGGGAAAAAGACACTTCGATTGTCTTATAGATAGAAAGATTAGAAAAAGAATGCCCAACAGAGAAGACGCGATGGCGGCGCTGTTCCGCCAGCACTACAACGAGCTGCTGCGCTGTGCGCGCATCATGCTTCACGACGATGAAGACGCCCGCGACGCAGTAGGCGACGTGATGGCGCGCCTGATGACTGCCGAGTTGCTTCCCGATGAAGACCGGCTTCTTGCTTATGCCAGGAGCAGTGTGCGATTCGAGTGCCTGAACCGGCTCAAGCGGATGAAACTGCACGAACGTATGCGGCGTGCGTTGCCACTTGACGTCAGTGAGCAGGCCGACGACCGCGGGGAAGAAGAGGAGCAATACCGACAATATCAGGAATTCGTCAGCTCGGAGCTTTCACCACAGATTCGCCGCGTATTCCAGATGCACTATGGTGAGCGACTGAAATATCGCGAGATAGCTCAGATGGTGGGCGTCAGCGAGGCTACCGTCTATAAATATCTCTCACAGGCAATCTTAAAACTGAAAAACCGATTCAACCCATGAAGAAAGAAGAAAAACTGGAGTTGCTCCTGAAGATTCAGAATGATCCGGAGCAGTTCACGGAAGAAGAAATCCGGCAGTTGATGGAAGACGACGAGTGCCGTCAATTCTACGAGCAGATGGTCAGGACGGCCGATTCCGTCTTTGCCGATGACGCCATGTTCTCCTCAGAAGATGGTGTGAACACTGCCGAAGAGCGAAGCTTGATTCCACTAATCCGCAAAGTGGCGGCAGCTCTCGTTGGTATCTTAATGCTCTCAGGCATAGCCTATGCTGCCATTCATTACACTAGGAACCGAGAGGCTAAGCAGCAGACGGAGTATGCCGTAACGGAACAGTCCACCAATAACGTGGCCAAGGAAACGACGATGTCGCCGGACAGCTCGGTGACGGTTCAGCCTAAGACCTTCGAGAATGTGCCGTTGAAAGACATCGTTGAGGAAATCGCTGCTTACCATCATCTGAAGGTTGAAGTCAGAAATGGTGAGGCTGCCGCCTTGCGACTCTACTATCCCTGGAACCCACAGATGGCGTTCCGACAGGTAGTGGAAGAGCTGAACAGGTTCGAGAAAGTGCAACTGACCGTAGAGGAAAACGTAATCGTCATAGAGTAAGCCATGAGAAACGCATTGTACATTCTTTTCTTGTGTTTCTGCATGACACAAGCACAGGCGCAGCGTCTCACCAAGAGCTATACCGAGGCGTCACTTTCCGATGTGCTCATTGATTTGAATAAGTCGCAGCACGACAAGCGCATCAGTTTCATCTACAACGAGTTGGAGGATTTCACCGTGACCACAGGTTTCCGTAACAGCACTGTTGACAATGCCGTTCGCGAGGTGGTGGGCTTCTATCCGATGAAGATAACTATGAACGACAGTCTTATTACCGTGGAATGCATCCAGAAAGAGGCGCAGAAGGTAATTGGACACGTCATCGACGAACATGGCCAGCCTGTGGAGTTTGCCAATGTGGCCCTGCTAAGCTCTGCCGACTCGGCATTCATCAATGGTGGTGTAACGAATCAGAACGGCGATTTCGTCATTCCCTGCCGTCCGGGACGAATGCTCATCCGCGTCACCTTTGTGGGCTATAAGACTCATTATCAGTCATGTACAGTGGGCGAAGTGGGAAATATACGACTGAAAAAAGATGCCATCGTGTTGCAGAATGTCGTGGTGAAAGGCGAGATTCCTCAGTATAAGATGGTTCAGGGCGGCATGGCGGTCGACGTACAGCACTCCATCCTCCACGATGTGGGCAGCGCCGAAGACCTGCTCTCGATGCTGCCGATGGTGCAGGGCCGTGACGGAAAGTTCGAGGTTTTGGCCAAGGGTGAGCCCGAAATCTATATTAATAATAAAAAGGTACGCGATGGCATTGAACTGAAACAGTTGAAGTCGATGGACGTGAAGAATGTGGAAATCATCACGGCGCCAGGTGCCAAGTATAATGCCGAGGTGAATGCCGTCATCCGCATCAAGACGCTGAAGCCCCAGGGCGACGGATTCAGTCTGATGGCTACCAGCCAGACGTGGAAGAACAACAAATGGAACAACTACGACGACCTCACCTTGAAATACCGTACAGGCGGATTGGAGGCGTTTGCCACCATAGCACTCGACAATAGTCACTACAGCGCAGAACAGGACCTTGAGCAGGAACTGCATATCAAAAAAGACAAGTTCGATGCTCAAGTTGAGCTGCCTATCAGGAGTAGCTGGACGCAGTTCCAGTACAAGGCAGGTGTGAGCTATGACTTCAATACCGACCATTCCATAGGACTGAGTTTCTCGTCGCAGAAGCTATTCTACAATAAGTTCAAGACAGATATGGAGCAAACCTATCAGAAGAATGGGGCTTTCTATGGTGACGTCCTCTTGAAGACAGATATCGACGAACTCGATAAACCTGTTTGGGAACTGAACTCATATTATGTGGGAAAGGCAGGAAAGTTAGGCATCGACCTGAATGCCACGATATTGCAGAGAATAACGGAAAACCATCTTAACCAGCAGGAGTATAGTAAAGAACTTGGCGACCGCACCATCACTACCCTTAACATGGAAAACCGCCGTATGATGGCAGGCAAGCTGGTGCTGACTTATCCCGTATGGAAAGGCGTTCTGAGTGGCGGATCGGAGGCAACACGCACGATTAGTTATGGTCGCAATGTCAATCAAGAAGACATTATACCAGAGGCTGAAAACGAGATGAAAGAAAATAACATTGCCGGTTTTGCTGAGTACGAGATGCAACTGGGTCTATGGCGCCTGAATGCTGGTCTTCGCTTTGAACATGTAAAAGCCGATTACTACTCGTTTGGAGATTGGCAGCAAGAGCCCAGCCGCACCTACAACGACTGGTTTCCCAACCTTTCAGCAGCATGGCAGAAAGACAAGTGGAGCGCACAGCTCAGCTACAGCAAGCGTATCACCCGTCCGCCCTACAATATGTTGAGTTCTGTAATCGTCTACGACAGCCGTATGTTCTATGAGGGTGGTAATCCGCTGTTGCGCCCTTCGGTACGTCAAAGTATTGACTTCAACCTGACCTATTCGTGGCTGACCTTTGTCACGGGCTTCACCCGTGAGAACGACCTCTTCACCCATATCTGTAGAGTGTACGATGAAGAGCAGGAGATAGGCATCTTCCAGCCCGTCAACTTCGACCATCAGGACCGCGTCTATGCCACTCTCGTTGCCTCGCCGAAGCTTGGCTTCTGGCAACCCACCGCCACGCTGCACTACTACCAGCAGATGTTCGATGCCGAAGCGTATGGCGCGCCAAAGAAACTGAACAAGCCCGAATTCAGTTTCGACCTGAAAAGTTGGTTCGTCATCGACCCCACGGCGAAGGCATTGGTGCAAGTCAGCTATACCGGCAGCAACCATTGGGGATTCATGTATCGCGGCAGCAACTTCGCGGTGAACGCCCGGTTACAGAAATCTTTCCTAAAAGGAAACCTTTCAGCTACGCTCTATGCCAACGATATCTTCCGCACATCCAGGACCAAAATGACAACCTATTATTCCATTGGCAAGACGGTGCAGGATGTCTATACCTATACGCAATGTGTGGGACTTACACTGAGCTACAACTTCAATGCTGCCAGTTCGAAGTATAAGGGAACAGGTGCAGGTAATGAAGAGAAGGGCCGGTTGTGAAATAATTATAATTGTTTTGCTAATCATATAATAATGGACTAACTTTGCACAACTAATATGTTGAACATGAAAAAAAGATTCAAAACTAATTTTCGGGGTATCATGCTCCCCCTTCTCGTACTTGTCGCCATGATGGGGCGAGCTCAGGTTAATTCTACCACCGCCTTGATCGGCTCATGGTCGGGTAAACTGAATGTCGGTTCTGCATCGCTGACATTGGTGCTTCACGTGGAACAGGCCGACGGCCATGTTGTGATAACACTCGACAGTCCTGATCAGGGAGTTAAGGGTATTGGTACTTTTAAGGAATTCCTTTCTGACGACTCGCTGGCCATCAAGGTGGAACAAATAGGAATGACCTATCGTGCCAAGCTGAAAGACGGAAAGCTCAATGGTACGTTCTCACAGAACGGTATGAAAATTCCCTTGGTGATGACAAGAGGGGATGTGGCTGAGGTGAAGCGCCCGCAGAATCCGCAGCCGCCGTTTCCCTACGCGACAGAGGAGGTGACATTCCACAACGAAGCGGATGGAGCCACCTTGGCTGGTACGTTGACTTACCCTGTTGGCTATGGCAAGCAGTCGAAGAAGAAACCTATTGTTGTCTTGTTCGTATCGGGTAGTGGACAGCAGAACCGCGATGAAGAGGTTTTCAATCACAAACCGTTTTTGGTGATTGCCGACTATTTGGCTCGTCAGGGCATTGCCACTCTACGTTATGACGACCGTGCTACAGGCAAATCTACTGGGGGCGAGGTAAAGAAAGGCACCTCGGAGGACTTTATGCGTGATGCCTTGGCTGGACTTGAGTTCCTGCGCCAACAGAAAAAGTTCAGCAAGGCAGGAATGCTCGGTCATAGTGAGGGCGGACTGATTGCCTTCATGCTTGGTGCAAAGAAACAGACCGATTTCATTGTTTCCCTGGCAGGTCCTGGTGTGAAGGGTGATACGCTGTTGACCGCACAGAACAACCGCATTCTGTCGCTGTCGGGATTACCTGCTACGATGACTGTGGAGAAATATCGCCAGCAGCAAGATGTTCAGGAGATACCCTGGCTAAAATGGTTCATTGACTACGATCCGACAAGCAATATCCGCAGCACCCGCTGTCCGGTGTTTGCTCTGAACGGTACTCTCGATTGCCAGGTCATTGCCTCGCAGAACCTTACTGCCATCCGACAGCTGCTGCCCAAGTCAAAAAAGAATCTTGTGAAGGAATATCACGGACTCAACCATCTTTTCCAACACAGTACCACAGGACTTCCTGCTGAGTACGGGCAGATTGAGGAAACCATTTCGCCCGAAGTATTGCAAGATATTGCCCAATGGCTCAACTCGCTGTAAAAAGCGAAGTTGTATCTGACTATCTACAGGGATTTTACAAAACAAACAATTCCGCTTTTCCTGAGAAAGGCGGAATTGTTTGTTGTTTTTATTTGGTGGAGGAAATCCTTACACCAGATGTTCGATGAGGTCGGCACGCTCGCCGGGGAGCATATCGATGACGGGAATCTCGATCATCGTGTAGCAACCGGGCTGCTGCTTCATAGAGGCACGGGCCACATTGACCAGCACCTGACCAGTCAGGGCGGGGTTGTTGATGCTCATGTTGAATTCCAGGCGCTGGTTCTGCGTGATGCCGCTTACGCCCTTGCGCACCAGATTCACACCATGTCCCATGTCGCGGACGGCATCCACGCTCTCCACGGCAAATACATGCGTCTCGTCGTTGGCGAAATAGGGGTCGGCCTTGATGGCTGCCGTCACGTCTTCCAGCTTGGCACCGTCTTCCAGTTCTACATAAACCATGCGGCGATGGATGCCTTCTCCCAGAGGAATGGTCATCGAAAGGGCATTCTTAACGCCAGCCTTTGAGCGTACGCAAACCGAGTGGCCCATCGACATGCCCGGACCGAAGTTGGTATAGCTCAGGCCTTTCGGGGCAAGGCTCTGCATCAGCGTGCGCACGATAGAGTCGCTGCCCGGATCCCAGCCGGCTGCAATCACGCTCACCGTTCCGGTCTTCTTGTTCAGTTCCATCAGACGCTCGCGATAGCCGCGTATGTTGGTATGGATGTCGAAAGAGTCAACCGTGTTGATGCCTAGGGGCAATATCTGATTTGCATATTCCTCACATGAACGGGTGGGAGTGGCCAGAATGGCTACGTCGACGTCTTTCAGTTCCTTGATGTCCTTCACCACGTCGTACGATGCCAGTTCGGCCGGCTTGTTTTCAGCACCATTGCGGCGCACGATGCCTGCTACCTCGAAATCTTCGGAAGCCTCCAGTGCCTGTAAGGCATATTTTCCGATGTTGCCGTAGCCCACTACGGCTGCTCTGATTTTCTTCATATATTCTTACGTTTTAATGATTATCCTTTAAATAACAGGTGCAAAATTACATAAAATCATTAGAACGGCAAACGTTTTGCGAGATTTTTTAACTTTCTGCTTGCATTTTGTTTGCCGTTTCAGAAATATCGCATATCTTTGCAAAGATTATCGGATAATAGTTGAAGAAAATGATTGGAACCATCGTCAACACAGCCACCATCATTGCAGGCACCATCATCGGTTCGCTGCTTCATCGTGGCGTAAAGGAAAAATACAAGGAAGTGCTCTATACCGGACTGGGACTTGCCTCGCTTGCCATCGGACTGAATGCCACCATCAGCCATTTCTCGCAGTCGGAATATCCCGTGCTCTTTATCATTTCGCTGGCCATTGGCGGTGTGGTGGGTACGGCCATCGACATCGACGGGCGGTTCAAGCGACTCATCGACCGGATGAAGCGCGATTCCGGCGACGGCAAGCGGCTTGCCGACGGGCTGGCAACGGCCATCCTGCTCTATTGCATCGGTCCGTTGTCGATGCTCGGTCCGGTCATTTCTGCCTTGAAAGGCGACCACACCTTCCTCTTCACCAATGCCACGCTCGACTTCGTTTCGTCTATGGTGTTTGCCTCTACCTATGGTTTTGGAATGGTATTGGCTGCTCCTGTGTTGTTCTGTTGGCAGGGCATGTTCTGGCTTGTGGCCCACATCTCGAGTACGGCCGTCAGCGATGCCCTCATGGCCGAGCTGCTTATTGTGGGCGGACTGCTCATCACTGGCAGCGGTCTTGCCCTGCTCAACCTGAAAGACTGCAAGACGCTCAATCTCCTCCCGTCCCTGCTGGTACCCGTCATCTGGTTCCTGCTGAAAGGTCTTATTGGCGCCTTTTAGCTTTCGCTGGGGCTGAATAATCCGCAAATCTCCTTTTTGAAACTATAGAATGGATTGGACGGGGCTATTATAAACGCAAAAAAAAGGACTTTGAAATTAATCAAATACCCCTCTTTACTGAATTTCCATTGTTGAGACCTGATGATTGGGTCCCGTCAGGAGGTGACGTCTCTTAGCGAACTTCGATGTGCTCGAACTTGGCCATCAGGTAGCAGAATACAGCACCTAATACAAGCAGACCACTCATGATTGCAGCGATAATTGATGTTTCCATTGTTCTTTATATTTTAATTGGTTCTTGATTTCAGGTGCAAAGGTATAGCTAAAATAGCAGCTGTGAAAGATTTGATAATGATTTGTAACGCATGTGGCACCTCAATAAACACGAATTGCTGCTATCGAAATTATCGATAGCCGTGAAAAAGCCCCGTTATTTGGGAGTTTAGGAGTATAGGAGTAGGGGGAAATTATAGCCGGCAGGTCAGTCCCAACTTGGTTTCGAAGGTGTTTGCATGCACCGTGTCGTAGTATTTGTAGTGCGTGCGGCGCCCATAGTAGGCAGCCGAGAGCGTGATGGACCACTGCCGGGCCAGGTGCATCTCCATGACGGGATTCACCACCAGCAGCATGGCGTTGCTCCGGTCGCCCTGCACGTTCAGGTAGTGCAGGTCTTCCACGTTCTTGAAATCGGTTGCAATGTCTTCCTGGCTATAGCCCTTCCAAGTGTATAGGCGGAAGTATTTGGCATTGAGGATGAAGCGCCCGAACTTGCCGAAGTCGAGCTGCGTCTTCGACTTGATGCTGAATCCACTGCCCATGTTGTAGTCGCGCTCGATGACGTTGAAATAGTCGCTCTTGGTTCCGCCGAGCAAGATGCCGCTCAGGAATACGCGCTGTTCCAGTTTCGACATGGCTCCCATCTGGGGAAGCGAGAAGATGAAACCGGGACCGAAGCCTGCAGCTTCGCTGATGCGGTAGGGGGTGAGCTCCGAACCGTCCTCGATGGGCTTGGCATCGTAGTAGTTGAAATGCTGGTAGAAGCCGAACTCGCCTGCCATGTCCTTCTTGTCGAGAATTGGCGTGCTCCACAAGCGTCCCACAATCTGAAGCGAATTGACCAGCGGCTGTCCGCCGCCGAAAGCCATGTTCGACTCGATGTCGAAGAAGTCGTAGGGCGTGGTGTGGCGGTCGCTATCGACAGGCGTACCATACGTAAGGGTCAGATTGACGAATGGCGCATGGATTCCGCGGAACAGGGCTCCGTCGTCGGCCAGATAGCGCCAGCCAACCGAAACCGAGGCATCTACGGGAGACTCGTCGTAGTCGTGATAGCGGTAGTGGTCGCTTCGCACGCGCCAGGCATCGCCGCTGATGATGCGGTGCAGTCCTTGAATGGGGTTTACAATGGCGGCGCCAGCCTCGCGCAGGAAGCGGCGGAATCCCCGGGCGCGGTCATCGAGCATGGTCAGGCTTAGGCGGTGGGTCATCTCACCGATAGCCATACCTCCACACGAGGTGGCAATGATGTCGTTGATGGCCGGCGGCTCCGTCTCGCCAAGGAACTCCCACATGGCCGAACCTGCCAGTGCGTAGGGAGCCGATTCCCAGAAGGTCAGCCCGTTCGTGCGCGCTGCATTGAAGTAGAGGTTGCCGTGATAGGGATGGGCAAACATATTGGTGATGAAGAAATCGTTGTCCCACACCATTCCGTCGGTGAAGTTGCGCTTCAGCGTGCGCAGGGTGGTCTGTGCGAAATCCGAGTTGAGCGCATAGCGGTCGAACAGTTGCACGCCCACGTTAATGCCCGTCACCTCGGCAGCAGCCTGCCAGTAGCGTTTCTTCACGGGCAGGGCCATGGTGGAATCGCTGACAATGAACGACTGTCGCTTCTCGTCCCAGGCCCGTTTCCAGGAATCGTGCTGGTTGCGGGGCTGGCGGTAAGTCAGTCCGAGTTCTATCAGCGGACGGTCGCGGTAGGTCTCGTTGCGGTCGTAGTAGCGTGTCAGTCCCCATCCCACCGAGGCAAAGGCGCCTATCTTCTCCGTGATTTTATAGTCGGCATTGATGCGGGCCTGCAGCGAATACAGGCGTTCGGGCTTGTCGGTCGAGTTCCGGTCGAAGGTCTCCACATGGTAGTAGCCGAGGTCGCCGCTCAGACTCCACTTGGGCGACACATGGAAATACTGTCCCAGTCGGTAGAACACGGCACCCGAAAACTTGGAGTCGAGTCCCATGAAGTGGGTTCCCACGCCAACGACATTGTATGTGCTGCGGTTGCGGAAGCGCATGGCGATGTTCGCCTTGGTCGATGAACCGCCATACATCATCAGGTCGATGTCGGTCTTGGGATTGACGTTCACCAGGCCAATCTTGTGCCCAAGACTGTCGTACGACAGGTTGACAAGGCCTATCTGCCAGCCCTTTGGTCGCTTGCGGGCCACATTGAACGCACCAATCTGCAGTCCGTTGAGCGAGTCGGTAAAGTTGACGGCACCCCACTGCCAGCCGCCCATCATGGCCGACGAGACGTTCAGGAGGCCCGACAGCTGCAAACCGCGGTCCATGCCGTTCGTGATGTTGCTGACACTGCTCAGTTGCAAGCCGTTGAATGTGTGCGCCGAAGCGTTCGAAACGCTCGACAGCTGCAAACCGCGCCCGCCATCGGCTGCCACCGACGAGATGGCACCGAACTGAACGCTTTTCACCGTGTCCTGAAAGCTGACAATGCCCACGGGACTCTTCTGCGCCTGAACGTTTATGGCAGCCATCAAGGCGACTGCGACCATCAATCGTTTATTCATTTCGTGTCAACCGCTATTACATTGCTTTTCTTAACTGTTAGCGTATTTCTTTGCCAGACGGAACTGGTGGCGATATACAAGACAGGCCATGCCAAGATAGGCGGCAGCCTGAATCCAGAGAATGCGGAGCTCGGGGAGAACCTGACTGATGCTGGCTCCCATGGAGTTGACGCGGATGAAAGCGCGCACGCCGAAGGTACTGGGGAAGAGCCACGAGACGCCCTGCCAGTAGCTGGGAATGCTGTACTGCGGCCATGAAACGCCCGTCAGGAAAAGCAGGGGCACGGAGACGAACACCATGATGAGCATCACATTCTCGCGGTAGCGCACCAGGCACGAAACGGTCATTCCGAAGAAGATGCTGGCCATGGTGTAGGGCAGGAGCAGCCAGAACAGGTTCCAGCCCGTGCCCAGTTGCGGGAATGAGAACATGTGGGGAACAGCCATCGAAAGGTAGGCGGCAGCCACGGCTCCAATCATGCCGTAGCAGAGAGCCTTGCCCCAAACGATGCGGTAGGCGCCGCGATAGTGCGGGTCATCGTCGGGGATGAGCTGACCGTTGCGGTGGCGCTCGCGGGCTGTTCCGGCTGCCATGCCGATACCGAGGGCGATGGCCTGCTGAAGGAGAACCATCAGCACGCCGGGCAGCACGCACGAACCATAGCCTCCCGAGGGATTGAACATGGCCACGCCGTCGACGGCCAGTGGCTGAGCGGTGATGGCATCCTCGCGCTTGGTGTAGTTGCCTGCCTTCTTGATGTTCAGTCCTGCGCCGAGACGACCGGCCTCGATCATGGCAGTCTGATAAACATTCTTGTAGGCGAGCATGAGCGACATGTCGCAATAGACGCTGACGGTGGCCTGTTCGCCGCGGTTGACGCGCTCGGCGAAGTCTGAGGGGATGAGGTAGATGCCGCGGACGAGCTGCCGACTGATAAGCGAACGGGCTTCGTCGAGGTCCTCGGCGTAGTATTTTATCTGCACATCGGGCGTGGCGTCGCAGTCTTTGATGAACTGTCGCGAAAGGGCTGAGTGCGACTGGTCTACGACCACCACCGGCGTTTCGTGCAGCGTCTCGTTGTTATAAATCCACGAGTAGAGCAGCGGATAGCCCAGCGGCACGACGACGAGGAACATCAGCACGCCTTCGTCCTTGATGACTTTAATCATTTCGTTCCGCCAGATGTGGAGCACATCGGTAAAGTGCTCGCGTATTCTATTAAGGAATGTAGACATAATTCAACATTGCGTTTTTAACTTTACGAAGAACAAACCAGGGCAGCAGCGTGAAGGCCACGAGTGCCACGAGGTGGAACCAGACGTCGATAACGGGGAAACCGTTGAGCACCGTTGCCTGATAGATCATCCAGTAGTGACGCAGGGGGAACAACCACGACATCGACTGCAGCGGCGGGTCCATTCCCAAGATGGGGAAAGCCGAGCCGCACATCGACAAACCAAGTACCGACCACAGCGAACTGATACTCATCGACATGCGCAGCGAGGGCATTATTCCGAATGTGAAGATGCCGAAACCGAGCGAGGCTGCCACCTGCAAGAGGGTTAGTCGTACGATGCTCCATGTGCCGCCGAGGCGTGGGAAATGGAGCACGTCGAAGATATAATACTGGTAGGCGAATATCACGAGCAGGAAAACCAGCGCGTGGACGATGTACTTGCCAATCATGGCCACGACAATGTTACCGTCGGCGCGGGCGAGCCATTCCTTGCCTGTGTCGAATTTCATCTCCATACCGAGTGAGTACGACGAGAGCAGCGCCATGAAGAGCATTAGGATGCCTGGCACGAAGACCGTGGTCAGACTGTAATTGTAGCTGCCCTCTGGGTTGGCTATCATGTGTGCGTCGATGGTGACGGGCTGCAGCGCGGCCTTTATCTGTCCTTCCGTGGCACCCTTGGCGCTCAGCGTGGCCTTTCCCACAGCCATCGAACCCAGCGTTCCGATGGTCTTCAGGTCTTTCGATGCCATTGAACCGGCCGTCATGCACGTCATCGTGTAGTAGTATGAGATTTTCGGCTGCCGGCCTGCCATCAGCTTCGCCGCCGTGCCCTCAGGGATATAAAGGTAGGCATAGACCTTGCCTTCCTGCATGGCGTTGCGTGCCTCGGTAACATTGGCAAAGCGATACATCACGCGCGAATTCTGCATGGCATCGAGGTTGCGCACCAGACCGCGCGACGTGGCGCTGTTGTCCTGGTCCACTACGCCGATGGGCAGGTCCTGGGGGATACCCTGGTCGAGCATCGTGGTGAAGAAGAGCACCAGCATCACCGGGAACACAATCATGCAGAAACCGTAGATGCGGTTCTTGCGCACAATGATGTTGAGTTCGCGCAGCGCAATGTCGAGGATTTGTCTGAGATATTTCATTGATGATTCAATTATCTCTTAACACTTATCATTTATCACTTCTCACCCATCACTTCTTGAGAATCACCGACATACCGGGACGGATGTCCTTCATGGCCTCCGTCGGACGAGCCTTCACCTCGAAGGTCTTCTGGTCGTACTGGCCGCTGGCCTTGGTGGCCTTCCATACGGCGAACGAGCCTTTGTCCTTCATCGAAGTGACCTTCATCTTGGTTTCCTTGTCGATGGCGGGAACGCGGACGGTGATTTCCTGGCCCACCTTGATGTCCTTCAACTGGTCTTCGCGGATGTTGAACGTAGCCCACTGGTCGTCCATCACGGCAATCGACATGATGGGAGTACCGGTACCGACGAGCTCGCCCACCTTCGGGAATACATCGGTTACCTCGCCTGCCATCTGGGCTATCTGAACGGTCTCGCGGACATAGCCCTGCACCTCCTGCACGGCACCACGGGCCTGACCTGCCGTTGCCGAAGCAGCGCGGCGTTCCTCGGCGCGGGCACCGTTCACGGCCATGTCATACTGGCTCTTGGCGGCCTTTACCTGAGCCTGAGCCGACTTATACATAGCCTCGGCCTCGTCGAATTTCTGCGCACTGACCACCTCTTCTTCGTAGAGTTTCTTCATGCGGTTGTACGACTTTTCGGCAATCTCCAGTCCGGCCTTTGCCTGCTCCAAGAGCTGTGCGGCGGCCTGTACCTGTTCCTTGCGGGCACCGTTCTGTGCCATCTGTGCGATGGCCGAAGCGGCATCGGCGGCATTCCGTGCCTGCACCATCTTAGCCTCCACCTCGGGAGCCTCGATGATGGCCAGCGTGTCGCCTGCCTTCACGAGGTCACCCTCCTTCACACGGAGTTCAAGGATACGGCCGGGCACCTTACCCGACACACGGTATTCCTCGACTTCCATCTCACCCTGTATCACTTCCGGGTCACGGCCAAGGGCCAGGAAACCGATGAGTGCCACGATTGCAACTACTGCTGCGAATCCTGCCACAGCCAGCAGGATATTGTTATGCTGTTCTTTTGCTTTGTCTGCCATAATTCTATTATTTTTTTCGTTATTTCATTATTTCGTTATTAAGCCGTTTTTTTTATTGAAGTGTGCCGAGGGCCTTTTGCAGTTCCACCTCTGAGAGTTTCACTCCGATCTCTGCGTCAATCTTCTGCGTCTGGGCCAGTTGCCAGGCGGTCTGCGCCTCCATCACGGTGGTGAACGAGGCTGTTCCCTCCTTGAAAGCGAGGTTGGCCATGCGCAGATTTTCATCGGCATTGGCAACGTTAGCCATTGCCATCGTGAGTTTCTTCTGGGCTTCGTTCACCTTGAAGTTGCTCTGGTTCACCTGCAGTTCAATCAGTTCGCGGGCCTCTTCCATTTCCAGGTTGGCTATGGTCGTGGCTCCCTTCGAGGCACGCACCTTGTGCTTCACGTCGCCCCAGTTCCAGATGGGCACGCGCACCAGCACGCCTACGTTCCAGAATCCTCCGAACTTCTTCTCAAAACCGTTGAACGTATTGGGATTCGAAACTGCATAGCCGCCCGTCACCAGCACCTGCGGCAGATTACCAGCCTTCAGCATGTTCGTTGTCTGCTTGGTGAGGTCCACCGTGTTCTGCAGCACTTTCAGTTCCGGTCTGCTCTGCATGGCAAGACTCGGTCCGGCAGCAGCATATCCTTCACTCTTCACGTTTAATCCTTCAATTTCCTCGTCGGCCAGCGTGATGTTCTCATTTACCGGCAGTCCGCAGAGTTGGCAGAGCAACATCTTCGACAAGGCCAGTCCGTCGGTGACCTGCGTGAGAGCCATTTCGGCTTCGTTCACTCTGACGCTGACGCTCAGGCCGTCGCCCTTGGTACCCACGCCCTGGTCAATCATTTTCTGCACGTCGCTCTTCAGTTTCTTTACCAGCGAGACGTAGCTTTCGGCCAGTTTCTGCTTCTGGCGCAATGACACCACCTGCCAATAGGCCTGGTCTATATTATATAAGGTGCCCTGGCGCTTCAGTTCCAGCGAGTTGGCTGCCATCTCCACGTTGATGTCGGCTATCTTATTGGCAGCCGTGATGGCTCCGCCCATGAACACGGGCTGCGTCACCGTAACCGCGCCGGCAAACATATTGTGCGTATCGGTACGCATGGCGTTCACCAGTCCTGCACCAACCTGGTCAAGGCTTCCTGCGAACTGCGAAACGCCCTGGGCCAACTGAGCCTGAGCTGCTGCAGGCAACTGCGATGCTATCGAGCCAATGGTTCCCGACAGACTAGCAGCAGCATTCGTGCCGAGGCCATTCAGCGTTTCCTTGTCTTCTTCGCTGAGCATCGAGATTTCTTTGCTCATCCAAACATAGCCGCCCATGGCGTTGACGTGAGGCAGATACTTCGTGCGCGCCGACTTCTGCAGGCTTGCATTCACGTCCTGCTTCACCTTTGCCACGCTCATTTGTTTGTTGTTCCTCAGTGCCATTGCCCTGCAACTGTCGAGCGTCAGCAATCTCTGAGCCTCGCCTGTCAGCGGCAATAGCATCAACAGGCCGAGCCCGAGTGTCCGGGCCGTCAAATTTGTCTTGATTCTTTTCCTGTTCATTTTTTATTTATTGTTTATTTTAATTATTCTGTTCTTTATTCGCTCTTCATTTCTCCATTTTGGTATTTTGTCCGGTATTCCAGCGGTGTCATTCCCGAGTGCTCCCTGAAGTACCTGCCGAAGAACGATGCGTTGGGGAAGTTCAGGTCGTTGGCAATCTCCTGCATCGTCATGTCCGAAAAGCGCAGGCGGCGCTCGATGGCCTTCATTGTGAAAAGCTGTATCATGTCGCTCGGGCGGCGGTTCATCGTCTCCTTCAGAATGGTCGAGAGATATTTGGGCGTGATGTTAAGCTGACTTGCAAAATCATCCACCTTGCGTATTTTCCCGTCGCTCTGTTCCAGCATGTAAATGAACTTGTCAACAGTCTTTCTTTTATGGAATCCCGAAAGTTTGTCCGTCTGCATGTCCTGTTTAGCTTCCTCCAGCTCGCCGCGGCGCAACATGGACAGAATTTCCAGCATCATGGTGCCGGCCAGCGTGCGTACAATGTCAGGATAGTGCACGGGCGAACGGTCTTTCATCCGGTTGCACAGCAACTGGAAATAGTTGTCGAGCAGCGTGATGTCGTCTTCAGTGAGATGCACTACGGGATGCTGCTTAAGATAAGTTATGTCGGACAGACTCGTTCTGGCGTAGGGGTTGGTGTTCCATAGTTCACCACGCGTAAACCATATTTGCCTGCAATTGAAATTCGATGTAGTCATGAAATTGGTGGCCATGCTGTGAGCCATGTAGAGGAACAGGTCGCCCTTTTGGAACTGAATCACGGCACCGTCGTATTCCAGTTGTGCCTTGCCTTCAGTACAAATAAATACGATACCATGTTCCTCCAGGCAAATCTGACCAGCGGGTATAGTGGCAATGTTCTCCATTACCACTAAATCGTTGCTATCGTCTATCCGATATGTGTCATTTCCTTTTCTTGGAATTAAGTTTTGTATCTCCATTAATGTTCAAATTTGCTTTTTCTGGGTGCAAAAGTAGTCTATATTTTCTAATTATTGCTGTCTTATATTTCTATATATATGTCCGTTATCGGATATTCTTCTGAAAATATCCAAAAACGGACATTAATTTAGAATTATCGGACAATCTCTGATGATGAAATTTTCCTGTTGTAATTGAGAAACTATATACTTTTTTGTTTGTATTCAGCACAAAGTCGTCGTTCTTTTCCTCAAAGGAATAGTAAAATTCAACTAGTTTTATTTGCTTTTGTCCTCACTAAATCGTATCTTTGTGGCGATTATGGAACTAAGACAACTGAAATATTTTATCCAACTGTCGAAGACGCTGAATTTCTCAACGGCAGCCAGGGAACTGTTTATCACCCAGAGCACGCTCTCGCACCAGATTCTGCAGCTGGAGAACGAACTGGGACAACCGTTGTTTCACCGTAACAGTCATGAGGTAATGCTCACCGAGGCGGGGCAGACGCTTTTGCCGCTTGCCCAGCAGACGGTGAATGCAGCCGACAACTGTCTGCTCAGGCTGGACGAGCTGAAGAACCTGATGAGTGGCGAACTGAATATCGGCGTCACCTTCTCCTTTGCCTGTATCATGGCAGAGACGCTGACGGCTTTCCTCCGCCGTTATCCGAAGGTGAAGGTAAACGTGAGTCAGTCGAACATGGCCGACCTCATCCGACGGCTCGAGAACCACGAGTTCGACTTTGTGCTGGCCTTCAAACCGCTGGAGAACAATCCCCGCATCGACAGTCGGGTGCTGTTCAGCCATCAGCTTACTGCCGTCGTCAACGAGCACCATGCCCTGGCAGCCCGCCCCAAGCTGACGCTGGAGGAGCTGCAGAACTACGACCTGGCGCTTCCCCTGCGCGGAACGCGAGCCCGCAACGCCTTCGAGCGCATCATCGCCGACACGGGCTATCACTATAAGGTAAAGGTGGAGATGAACTACGTTTACCTGCTGTTCCGCCTGCTCCGGGAGTCAAACTACGTCACCATCCTCAGCGAAAGCACGGTGATGGGAGAGTATGGCCTGCGCGCCATTCCCATTGAAGGAATGGATACAGAGAATAACCTGATGTATGGCTGCATCCATCTGTTGCGCAATGTCTATACCAAGAAATCGGCACAGGAGTTTATCCGCATGCTCGGCGAGAGCACTTCTGTTCTCCGCCAGACTATGTTATAGACTTCCTGCTTGTAAAAATTATTCTGAATTTTCGGGGGTAAAACTCGCGAATTCGTCAGCAAATGGACAATGGGGCGCAAATTCGCGAGTTTTGGACGGTTTTCTCCAAGTAGTTGGAAACCAGCGATCTACGGAAAACGACGATAAATAACAGGGGCGAAAAAGCGATTCCAAAGGCAAATTAAAGGGTTTTTGACCATTAATTAGACTTTAATTTTCGGTCAAATGAAGTCTATTTGCCGATTAAAAGATAATGATTTGAAGAAAAATCTCTAGATTTTTTTCTTCAAATCATTATTATTTGCCTGACCGAAGCTGATTATTTCGGTCTGATTTCCCGATTTTTCGGTTTCCAAGCCTGTTCTGTTTTCTAGATTGGAAAACCGTGTTGTCGGGATTTTTGATATTCTTCTATTTTCTCAGCTCGGTATTGATGCTGTCAGCATTTCCCGTGGCGGGATTCAGCCTGACCTTTGTTTCCATCTTCTTGCTGAACAGTTCGCCCATCATGGGTTCGGTGCGTCCGAACTGAGCCACATAGGTCTCGAAGTTCTCGAGCAGCTTTTCGCCCTGGTAGAGTTTCACGCTGATCTTGCCCGGGAGGTTCACCCAGATGCCGGCATCGTCTTTTATCTTCTCGTCCTTGCCCACGGTGGTGGTGTTGACAGGCACGTTGTGCTGGTTGACTACCGTAATATAATAAGGTACGCCCGAAAGGTCGTCGGCATCTACGATTCCGAAATACTTGGAGAAACGGAAGAGCACTTCCTTCTCCACCTCTTTGTCGGGGACGAATTCAACGGGGATTTCCAGCGTGTCTTTATCGGTGATGCCGTTGAACATCTGCACGAGCGCGGCTTCCTGCGTGTTGAGGCTGTTCAGCATGATGCGCATCTGCTGTCCGTCGGTAGGCATATTGTCGGCCTGACCGCGGGTAAGCTGTGTGCGGCTGTCGCGTATGTCGTAGATCTCGTCGGCTGCCAGCTCTGCCATCTTGGCCTTGCTGCCGGCACTGAGGATATCCTGCGAGAGGAAGTCGTTGGGATTGAGCCGTGCGGGTTTGGGCGCGGGCTTGAACGAATTGTCGGGAGCCGGCGGGTTAGGACGGTCGTTGACGGCCAGGAGCACACCATTGTCGTCCTTGTAGATCGACATGATGCTGTGCTTGGAATCGATGCTGGCCGTGAACAGCTTCGAGGTGTCGGCTATGCCATAGGTGGACAGGCGGATGCCGAGAATACGGTAAGTGGTCTCGGGCTGATTGCCGGCCGGCTGTTTCAGATAGCGTTCTGCATACTGGCTGAACTCGCCGGGAGTGTAGTTAGTCTTCTCGGTGAGGATGGTGAACTTCAGTCCTGTCTTAGGCAGGAAATAGCTGGTGCCGTTTATGTTTTGCGGTTTGTCAGCATAGGCTGACAGGAATGTGCAGCAGAGCAGCACGGCTAAAAGAATGTTCTTCTTCATATCTTTTGTCTTCTGTTTTATCGGTTTGGTGGCTGTCTTAGTCGTAAAGGCGCTGGAAAGCCTTGGGGAGGAACCGTATCAGGTCGCCTGCCACGATGCTCTCCATGCCCAGTTCCCTGGCAGCAAGGTCGCCGGCCAGTCCGTGCAGATACATGCCTATGATGCAGGCATCGGCATGGGCGTAGCCGCGGGCCAGCAGTCCGGTGATGATGCCCGTGAGCACGTCGCCGCTACCGGCGGTGGCCATGCCGGCATTGCCGGTAGAATTGAACATCACTTTCCCGTCGGGCAGGCAGAGTGCCGAATAGTGGCCCTTCAGAATGATGTAGGCATGCAGGTGCTCGGCCATGTCGCGCGCCTTTGAGAGCCGTTCGAAGCTGTCGGCACATGAAGAGCCGTTCAGCCGGTCGAACTCCTTGGGGTGGGGGGTAAGGATGATGTTCTTGGGCAGTTGCTGCAGCCAGGCGCGGTGGTTGGCCAGCATGTTCAGTCCGTCGGCATCTACTACGATGGGTGCCTGCGTACGTCGGATCTGTGAGATGAGTGCGATGGCCGTGTTCTCCTGCTGGCGCAGTCCGGGCCCGATGGCCATGGCGTCCACGTCGTCGCTCTCGATGGTTTCGGTGAAGTATTTCTCGTCGTGGTCGGTCTCCACAATGGCTTCGGGCACGCTGATCTGCATGATGTCGTTGTTGCGCCTCGGTGTATGGATAATCACCTTTCCGGCACCTGAGCGCAGACAGGCCTGCGAGGCAAGGATGGCTGCCCCCGCCATGCCGTAGCTGCCCGCCACGATGAGGGCGGTGCCCATGTTGCCCTTGTGGGCATATTCGTTGCGTCGGAGCAGTCGGGGACGTATGTCTTTTTCCTCTACGATGGTGTATTGCGCATCAATCTTGCTGAGTCCTTCTTCGCTCAGACGGATGTCCAGAATGACCAGCTTGCCTATGAACTGCTGGTTTTCGGGGAACAGGAAGGCCAGCTTCTTCAGCTGCAAGGTGAAAGTGACGTCGGCCTTGATGATGTTGGCCCTCACGTTGTAGGTGTTGTCTTCGGTCATCAGTCCCGACGGGATGTCGATACTGGCGATGGTCGACGGACTCTGGTTGATGTATTTCACCAGCGATGCAAAGCCGCCGGCAAGCGGCTTGTTGAGGCCCGAACCGAAAAGTCCGTCGATGACGAGCGTATTGGCCTCCAGTTTGGGCGGGTCGAATTCGTCGGTCACTTCCACGAATTCCTTTATCTTGCGGCTTTCGCTGAGTCGCTTCTTGTTGATGGCGCAGTCTTCCGAGAGTTTGTTGGTGGTGTTGAACAGGTAAACCGCAACCTTGTAGTTCTGGTCGCCCAGCATACGGGCCACTGCCAGCGCATCGCCGCCGTTGTTTCCAGGTCCGGCGAATACCACCACAGGCTTCTGGTTGTCCCACATCGAAGTGATGGCGCGCGTGAGCGTCTTGGCTGCGCGTTCCATAAGGTCGATGGAGCGTATCGGTTCGTGCTCCATCGTATAATGGTCCAGATCGTGGATCTGATTGCTGGTTAAAATTTTCATTTGCTTGCAAAAATACAAAATAATTGCCAATGATAGCAATTGTTTGGCAGAAAATTAGTAATTTTGTACCAAATTTTAATTTCTAAAGCAATGGATACGGTAAAAATTAAGGATAAAACGTTCAGAGTTTCTATTTCTGAACAAGAAATCAGTCAGCGTGTGAAGGCGGTCGCTGAACGTATCAATCACGACTTTGCCGGAAAGAATCCCCTTTTCCTGGCTGTGCTGAACGGTGCTTTTGTCTTTGCTGCCGACCTGATGCGCGAAATCACCATCCCCTGTGAAATCTCGTTCGTGAAACTGGCTTCCTATCAGGGCACCACTTCCACGGGAAATGTGCACGAGGTGCTGGGCATCAACGAAGACCTTACCGACCGTGTCGTCATTATCGTGGAAGACATTGTTGACACAGGACTTACCATGAGCCAGATGGTGGAGAGTCTGGGCACGCGCCATCCCGCCGAAGTGCATATCTGCTCGCTCCTGGTGAAGCCCGACAAGCTGAAGGTTAATCTCGACCTGGAGTATGTGGCACTGGAAATCCCCAACGAGTTCATTGTGGGCTATGGTCTCGACTACGACCAGCTGGGCCGTAACCTGAAAGATATCTATACTTTGATTGAAGACGATAAAAAACCAATAGAAAAAATGAAGAACATTGTTATTTTTGGTGCGCCCGGTTCAGGAAAGGGCACACAGAGCGACAAGCTCATCGAGAAATACGGACTGGAGCATATCTCCACGGGCGATGTGCTGCGCAGTGAAATCAAGAACGGTACGGAACTCGGAAAGACGGCCGCCTCGTATATCGACAAAGGCCAGCTCATTCCCGACGAACTGATGATCGACATTCTTGCCAGCGTGTACGACTCGTTTGGCAAAGAGCATGCCGGTGTCATCTTCGACGGTTTCCCCCGTACCATCCCGCAGGCAGAGGCCCTGAAGAAGATGCTGGCAGAGCGCGGTCACAAGGTGGCAGCGATGATTGAACTCGACGTTCCCGAGGAGGAACTGATGAACCGGCTTATCCTGCGCGGAAAGCAGAGCGGCCGCAGCGACGACAACGAAGAGACCATCAAGAAGCGCCTGAACGTCTATCACACACAGACCGTGCCCCTGATGAAATGGTACGAGCAGGAAGGCCTGCGCCATCCCGTGAACGGACTGGGTGAGCTGGACCGCATCTTCAGCGACATCTGCGAAGTGGTTGACGCTTTGTAGAAATCCGGCAAAGAGCCCTCGCCGGGTTCTGAATTGACAAATTACGAAAGTGGCAATGGACGATGAACCCGTTGCCACTTTGTCTTTACGGACATATTATCAACTATTTTTTTCACATCCGACGTCACCTTTTGCTTTCCCAAACTGTTTTATAAATGAATCGGTTCAAGAAAACAGAAGTCTAACAAATAAAACATAAAAGAATTATGGAGCATTTAGTTGAAATTTTAGTTCCCATTGCCTGTGGATGCGTACTTCCCATCGTGGCCATTCTGCTGGGTGTACGTCAGAAGATGAACGAGACCAACAAGCGTACAGAAATCATACTGGCGGCTATCGAGAAGAATCCGGACATGGATGTCGAAGAACTCGTGGCGAAAATCTCGCCAAAGAAAAAACTGCTGAAGGAAAAAATTCTGTCGAAGCTGCAGGTGGGCATGATTGCCACGTTGCTTGGCATTGGTCTGCTGGGCGGTGAGTTGTACCTTAGCATATTTAAAAACAGCTCAAGCCCTATGGGCGTTGTCGGCCTGATATTGCTGCCTGTTGGCATCGCTTTCCTCATCAGTTACTATACTGGCAAGAAGCTGCTCGCCAAGGAAATGGAGGCAGAAGAGCAATTTCTGAAAACACAGGCTGAGAACAAGTGACGCGCGAGGTATTCATAGCATTGGTAGAGCGTGAGCAGGAGGCACTGAGAGGTTTCTTGCTCGCCCTTTGCTGTGGTAACAAGAGCGATGCCGACGACCTGGCCCAGGATGCACTGGTGAAGGCTTACCTCTCGTCGGCTGGCTATCAGGAAAAGGGAAAGTTCCGCTCGTGGATTTTCAAGATAGCCTACAACACTTTCCTTAATCACAAGGCAAGCCTGCGCACCACAGAAAGCATCGAAAAGGCACGGGAACTCGTCAGCAGCAATGCTGCCGACCGCAGTTTTGAACACCAGAGCCTTTACCTGGCCTTGCGCACCCTTCCGCCCAAAGAACGCTCGGCCATCACCCTCTTTTATCTCAATGGCTATAATATCAAGGAAATAGGCTTGATAACCGAGACATCGGAAGATGCCGTAAAGAAACAACTCTCAAGAGGACGCGACAAACTGAAAGAAAGATTAAAGATATGATAAAAGATAAAGCCCTTGAGGAACTTTTCCTCGCCCAGAAACCTGCGTTCGGCGATAATACCGACTTTATGGCCAGGCTTACCAAGCGTCTGGATGCCGTTGAATTTGTAAAGCAGCATCAGGAGGCCACGCTTCGGCGCTATAAGCTGGCCATGGTGGCCGCATTTGTGGTTGGCATCATCAGCGGTGCTATTACCATAGCGTTTGTGCTTTCCACACCGGCCGACGTTCCCCTTTTCACCTTGAAAGTGCAAAACGGCTTCTTGCTCTGGTTTGCTGATAACTCTCGCGTCATCGTCGCAACGGCTCTCGCCATGTTGATGAGCGTGGGAATCATCAGTATTATTAATAATGTAATAGACATTATGAACCTACGCCGACGCTTAAGTGTCTCTTCCGCGTCGGTTCTATAAAAGGATAACGTCTAAATCATCGGGAACCACCACGTTTCCCGAGAAAACGGTTTTTGCTTCGGCTGTGTAGCGCTCCCGGCGCGTGTCGAGCGTCTTGTCTTCGGTATGATATAGAATAAGGTTCTTAACATGCAGCCTTTCTGCATCCCTGGCAGCATCGATGACGGTACTGTGATGCTTTTCGTAAGGGCGGAATCTTTCGCGGTCTTCATACAGGCAGAAGGCCTCACTCATCAGCCAGTCGGCTCCCTCGGCATACTCCCTGCATTGTGGACAGAACGGTTCGTCGCCGAAACAGCAAAGGCGCTGGTCGTCGGGCAGTTTTGCCGTGAATCCAAACTGGCGTTCGTTAATGGACTGGATGTCGAAGCATTGCAAGTGCATACCGCCCACTTCGAACCGGTCTCCGTCTTCCAGACAATGCATGGTGACCAGCGTTCCCATGCCTTCGGTCATTACCGGCGGCAAGATGCGGTTGCAGATATCCTTCAGCAGGTCGAGCACCTTGCCGTGACTCCATACTTGGAGCCGGAAGCGGAATTGCAGGGCCATGCGCATAATCCATACGCATCCCAGCAGATGGTCGGTATGGGCATGGGTAACAAATAGGTGGTGAATATCCTTGAAGTTGATGCCCGCACGTTCCAGCTGCGTCAGTATTCCGTTGCCCCCGCCACCGTCCACCAAGAGCATTTCCCCATCAAGCTGGTGAAGCGTGAAACAGGTGCTGTAGCATTTCGTGGCAAGTGCATTGCCCGTGCCGAGTATTGTGATATAGTTGCGTTTTTGCTTGTCTGTAACCATTAAATCGTATCTTATATAATAAGGTAAAACGTCATTCTCACTTCTTCCGTTTCTTCGGTTCTGGCAGCGCCTTGCAGGTCTCGCTGACAAGCGCTGAGAGATAGTCGCGGTCGTCAACGTCGGCTATATAGAAATAGTCCTTGGCACCCTCGTAGGGCGGCCGAAGCTCTACTTCCCTGAGCAAAGCGCGGGCATTCTCGGTGGGTTTCAAGTAGAAACAATTATCGCAGATTAGTCCGAATATCTTGCCGTCGCAATAAATGCCATAGTCACCAAACATTTTCTTGGTCACTATCTCGCCTGAGCCGCTACACTGTTCGGCGATATATTGCACAAAGTCTGAGTTACTTGCCATATAGAATTAGAATATTATTTGGGTAGTAGATAACGACGTCTGAGATAGTCAATCCATTCGTCTTTTTTCTCCACATTGAGATATTTTTCCATTAAATTGAACAGTCTGTCATAACAGATAGGTATACAGGTGGTCTTGGCTTTGTCTGTCAATAACTTCTGATAGGCTGGCATGGCATCAATATTGAAATGATTATTTTCCCGTGGAAAGAGGGTGATACTGGTGAATTGGATAATATCACCATGAAGCACCATAGATGCACCAAGTATGTGATTACGCCAAATCTGGCGAAATGTATTCGAAATGAGTGTGTCAGGTTTTACATCTGCGCAATAATATCCGCTTTCTTTTGTCGCTCTTTCATAGGGTAGGGCGAGCCGGGTGTTTCCGCTGTTGTCTTTTACGTTTTTGTATTCCCGTGAACCAGGTATTAGTGGGTATTCCTTTTCTGTGTATTTCACCTCAATGCCAATGCCACAAGGCCGGTTGTCTATGTCCTTATAGGGAATGTAAACATCGAAAGCAGTATGATCGTCTAAATAATCTCCAATGGGTTCAGGGTGATGCTCTATCAAGATATCAAGAACTTTTTGGATGGCATTCGTATCAAGAACTTCGTTGAACAGATTTTTGCAACCTTCAAAATCCTTCTTCATGGGGAAGAAAACATTATACGGTATATGTTCACTGCGCAGCAGATTTGTAAGCATCTGTCCGCTGGGTGCCGAAGAAGTCTGTGGAACAGGTTCCCTTAGCTTTTTAAGGATTTCATCTCGGAAACCTTCAAAGAAGATTAGTCCCTTATGGGCATCTGACGATGTAAGTACATTGGGATATTTATCGAATCCCACACCAAGTTCTTTTTCTCGAAACTGGATTTGATGTTCCCTGGCTTTCCTTTTAAATGCCTCGTATGATGGTCTGTAACGTTTATGAATTACAGCCATAACAAAACTCTTCATTTGTTCTTACGGCTACAAAGATACTAAAAAATGCGAAACTTTTGGCAATTCTTGTTGGGAAAGTGACATCTTGCTTTAAAATTTGCAATAGTTCTGCCCTCGATTTTCCGTACCTTTGGCTTCGCCGAAGGTACTTGCGCTCGACAAAACAAATTAAAAACCGATTTTAATTTGCATTTGTTCTCACTTATCCGTACCTTTGCACACGAAAAAGAAAAACGATATGGCAGAATCTAACTTTGTTGATTACGTCAAGATTTATTGTCGCTCGGGTAAGGGCGGACGTGGAAGCATGCACCTAAGGCATGTGAAGTATAATCCCAATGGCGGTCCCGACGGCGGCGACGGCGGCAATGGCGGTAGCGTTATCCTGAGAGGTAACCATAACTATTGGACGCTGTTGCACCTGAAATACCAGCGTCACGTGAAGGCCGAGCATGGGGGCAACGGCGGAAAGGACAAATGCCATGGCACCAATGGTAAGGATGCTTACATCGACGTGCCGTGCGGTACGGTGGTGTATAATGCCGAGACCGGAAAATATGTCTGCGACGTCACCTACGACGGACAGGAGGTGGTTCTGCTGAAAGGTGGCCGTGGCGGTCTGGGCAATTTCCAGTTCCGCAGCGCCACGAATCAGGCACCTCGCTTTGCCCAGCCGGGAGAACCTATGCAGGAGATGACTGTCATCATGGAACTGAAACTGCTGGCCGATGTCGGACTGGTGGGATTCCCCAATGCAGGCAAATCCACATTGGTGTCGTCGCTCAGCAATGCCCGTCCTAAGATTGCCAACTATCCCTTCACCACCATGGAACCTTCGTTGGGCATCGTGGGTTATCACGACAACAAGTCGTTCGTGATGGCCGATATTCCCGGCATCATCGAAGGTGCAGCCGAAGGCAAAGGACTCGGACTGCGTTTCCTTCGCCATATAGAGCGTAATTCGTTGTTGCTCTTTATGGTTCCCGGCGATACCGACGATATCTACAAGGAATACAACATCCTGCTCAATGAGCTGCGTAAGTTCAATCCTGAAATGCTCGACAAGCATCGCGTACTGGCCATTACCAAGTGCGATTTGCTCGACGAGGAACTGATGGAGATGCTGCGCCATGAACTGGAAGAGAAGCTGAAAGCCGACGGTGAGCAGATTCCTGTGCTGTTCATCTCTGCCGTTGCTCAGACGGGACTGAACGAACTGAAGGATGTGCTTTGGAATGAACTCAACAGCGAGAGCAACAAACTGCAGACTATCACCGCCGAAGACACACTGGTGCACCGCGACAAGGAAATGTCGCAGTTTGCGCGTGAGCTGCTCGACGAGGGCGAAGACGGCTATATTCCCGATGAGGATGAAGACGATATTGAAATCCTCGACGATTACGAAATAGAAGATTTTGATGAGTAACCCGCAGTTGCTTTACTACAGGATGGGCGAGAAGGTCACGGCTTTCTCTTCCACCCGTCATGGTGGTTGCAGCGTGGGCAACTACTGTTCCTTCAATGTAAACCATTATTGCGGCGACAATGAAGGATGCATTGCCCGGAACATGGATTCCTTGAAAAGTCTTTTAGGCGTTGGTCAGGTATTTATGCCCCATCAGGTGCACGGCACTGAAATCCTGCAAGTGAAGCAGGCTGAACCCTGGAAAGGAATGGCCGACGACCTTGAAGGCGTGGATGCCCTGATTACCGATGTCACGGGCGTTTGTATCGGCGTGAGCACAGCCGACTGCATCCCCGTTCTTCTTTACGATGAGGCGCATCATGCCGCTGCTGCCATTCATGCCGGATGGCGGGGAACGGTGAAGCGTATCGCGGCGAAAGCCGTGGAATCAATGCGCGATAGTTTCGGAACCCATCCCGAAGAACTGAAGGCGGTGATAGGTCCCGGCATCAGCCTCGATGCCTTCGAGGTGGGCGATGAAGTCTATGAACAGTTCCAAACGGAGGGCTTTCCGATGGAAAGGATTGCCCGCCGCTATCCTGCCAAACTTCCACCCTTTGGGGGGATTGAGGGGGGCTTCAAATGGCACATCGACCTTCCGCTCTGCAACCTTATTCAGTTGGAAGAAGCGGGCGTTTGCCAGATTGAGCTGAGCGGCATCTGCACCTGGCAGCAGTCGGATGATTATTTCTCTGCCCGCAAGTTGGGCGTAAACTCTGGTCGTATTCTTACTGGTGTTGTGCTGAGATAATATCCCTTTCTTCCGTATGCTTTCCCTTCAGCAACTGAGTCTTTATCCTTTCCTCAAGTTAGTCATTGCTCTAATCTTGGGAATGTGGCTGGCCTCAGCCGTGGATATTCTTCTCTCGTGGCAGTGGGCGGTTGCTTTTATTGCCATGCTAATCGTGGCATTGCTCGTCAGGCGTCCTTTCCTGCAGTCCCTGTTATTACTCGTTTCCGTTTTCCTGTTGGGTGGAACATTGATGACTCGTCAGCTGGAGGACATCGGCGACGGTTATGCTGCCGAGGAAACGGTTTTCGATGCGGTGGTAGCCAGTCAGCCGGTCATGAAGAAAAAGGTGATGCAGATGGATCTTTGGATTACTACTGCCTCCAAGCCTGTCAAGGTAAAGGCTTCCGTCTTTCGCGATGGCAGGGCGGAAAGACTGAAGCCCGGCGACGGCATCAGGGCAAGGGCACCATTGGAAAAACCGGCCAATTATAAATATTCAACATTCGATTACCGCACTTATCTGCTCCGCCACGGCTATCGTTCCACGGTTTTCCTGTACATCACCGACTGGCACATTCAGCGAGTTTCCTTACTCGGACTGTCTATGCTGCAACGCACCCAATTGGCCGTTCTTCAGTGGCGTCAGCAATTGATAGTGCGCTACCGTTCTTTGGGATTATCCGATAATCAGCTGGCGGTGGTTTCAGCCATGACGCTGGGCGACCGCTCTTTGCTTACCGCGGAATTAAAAGACGACTATTCAGTCTCTGGCGGTGCACATATCCTGGCCCTTTCGGGCATGCATCTGGGCATCATCTATATGGTGCTGGCTTTGGTCTTGGGCGTTCGCCGTCCCAGGAATACCTGGCGTTTCTTCTTTTCCTCCATCCTGCTGATGGCAGCCATCTGGAGTTTCGTCGTGTTGGTTGGCATGTCGCCTTCAATCATCCGTGCGGCGGTGATGTTGACCCTCCTGACCTTTGTGCAACTGCTCAACCGCCAGGCCATATCGCTCAACACGCTTGCCTTTACTGCTTTCCTCATTTTGGTCATCCACCCCATGTCGTTGTTCGATGTCGGTTTCCAGCTTTCCTATGCGTCCGTGGCTGCCATCCTTGTTTTCTACAAGCCCATCTACGGTTTGTTCTGCAGCGATTCCATGGAAAACCTCACGTATCCCGTCCGCTTTGGCCGGATGTTATGGGGATTGCTCTCCGTTTCCCTGGCCGCCCAGTTAGGCGTGGCGCCGCTCATCGCCCATTATTTCGGGCGCATCCCCGTCTATTTTCTCATCACCAATCTGGCAGTAGTCCTTTTGGCCACGCTCATTCTCTATTGCGCCTTAGGCCTGTGGGCATTTGCCTGGCTACCCCCCGTCCAGTCATTCTTTGCAAAAGCCCTTTCTCTGCTAGCAGAGGGATTAAACGCCACCCTTCACCATATAGCTTCCCTTCCCGGCGCCAGTATCGAGCCCGTCAGCCTGAACACCATCGGCGTCATAGCCTGCTATGTCCTCCTCTTCTCCCTCTACCTTATTTATCTGATTCTTCGGAAGTCGGACGGGCATTCGTAATTAAATATCAGTTGGTAGTGCATGTGTAAAAATTATTCTGAATTTTCGGGGGTAAAACTCGTGTTTTACTCACGAATCGGACTGCGGGAGGCAAATTCGTGAGTTTTGAGCGGTTTTCTTTATGTTGCTGGAAACCAGTAATCTACGGAGAAAGACAATGATTGACAGGGGCGAAATTAGGATTCTAAAGGCGAATTATCAGGCTTTTGACCATTAATTAGACTTTAATTACTGGTCAAATGAACTCCATTTGCTGATGAAATGATATTCATTTGCAGGAAAAAATCTAGAGAAATTTCTTCAAATCAATATTATTTGCTGAACGAGTGCTGAACAATCGGCCTGAAAACGGGATTTTTTCGTTTTCAGGCCGATTGTTTTTTCCTAGATTGAAAAATGGCGTTGTCATGATTTTTTAATCATTCCGTCGCGTTCTTCTAGGCGTTGTTCTTTTATGAGTTGGGCGATGGCGTTGTCGAGAACGGCATCGATGCGACTGCCACGATGACTGAATCCCAGCAACTGGGCGGCCACGCGCTTCAGGTCGTCGGCAGGCAATGAGATGCTCTGCTCGGTGACATACACGAGGGCTTTCTTGATTTCGGCCATCGGGATGTCCTTGATGTCACGAGACTGAGACCCACCCCGGCCCTCCCTGTTAGGGAGGGGGAAAGTTGGGGCAGCAGGTGCTGCTGTTAAAGGTGCTACTTTCGGCGCTGGCTCGAGTTCTGCGGGCGCCTGTTCCTTGTGGTTGCGGATATCTTCAATCTTCTTCTTGATGCGCTCTACTACGGCCTCGTGGTTGGCATACCAGTCCACGGCCCATACGCGCATCAGGTTCCAGTTGAGCCGGCCAAGCACGGTGGGCTGTACAATCTCACGGTCGCGGGCGGTCTTTGTTTCATGATAGTTCTTTCCGTCGCAGAGGATGCCCAGCAGATAGCGGTCGGTTTGTTCGGGGTCGACCACGGCCACATCGACCTTGAAGTCGGAACTGCCCACCATGGTTTCCACTTCGAATCCCTGCTGGCGCAGTTCATCGGCAACGAGAGAGGGAAGACCTGTAAGAGGAGAGAGGGGAGAGGAGAGAGGAGAGCTGGACACGTTCTGGGCATTATTGATGATGGTGCCCGTCTTGGCAAACTCGAGGAAGTTCTTGAGTCCTTCCACGCCCTTGGCCTGCGAGCGCTTCAGGTCGATCTGCTCGGGACGCAGGGTGGAGAAGATAATCATCTCGGAGCGGGCACGCGACACGGCCACGTTCAGGCGGCGTTCTCCGCCTTCGTTGTTCAGCGGACCGAAGTTCATCGACACATGACCTTTGCTGTCGGGGCCGTAGCCCACGGAGAAGAGGATGACGTCGCGCTCGTCGCCCTGCACGTTTTCAAGGTTCTTGATGAAAATAGGTTCCTCCACATTGAAAGCCAGTTGTTCCAGCTGCGGATTCCCGGAAAGGCGTTCCAGCAGAATGTCTTCGATGAGGTCCTGCTGCACTTTGCTGAACGACACGATGCCAATGCTTTGCTTCGAGAGTTCGGCATCCGACAGACGGCGCACCACTTCGCTGACGATGGCCTCGGCCTCGGCACGGTTCGAACGGGTGCGGCCCTTGTCGTAGGTGCCTTCAATCTGCACCAGCTGTACCTTGCGCGAGCGGTTGTCGGTGCTGGGGAAGGTGCGCAGCTTGCCCTCGTAGTATTGGGTGTTGCTGAAGGCAATGAGCGATTCGTGGCGCGAGCGGTAGTGCCACGAGAGATAATGACCGGGCATGGAGAGCGTGATGCAGTCGTCGAGAATGCTGTCCATGTCGTCGATGTCGGCCTCTTCCTCGTCGACGCTTTGCGACACGAAGAAGCTGGTGGGCGGCATCTGCTTGGGGTCGCCCACACAGACCAGCGCCTTGCCGCGGGCAATAGCTCCGACGGCTTCTGAAGTAGGCATCTGCGAAGCCTCGTCGAAGATGACCAGGTCGAACTTCTCGCTGTTCATGTCGAGATACTGGGCCACCGAGAGCGGCGACATCAGCATGCAGGGACAAAGCTTGGGCAGCAGGGTGGGTATCTGGTCGATGATTTTGCGCACGCTGGAGCCGCGCCCGCCGTTTGAGATATTGCGTTTCAGGATGCCCATCTCGGAATTGGCCACGGCGGCAAGCGTCTGCGAAGGCACGCGGGCGGCCAGCCGGCAGTAAAGTTCCTGCTTGGTGAGTTCCTGGAACAGGCGCGTTTCCTGCCGGTATTTCTCAACGATGTCCTCGAAGACAAGTCCGTTGAAGCGCGACAGTTCGCTGTCGTTTTCCACGATTTCGGTGGTGAGCAGGTGATAGATGCGCTTTTTCAGGGCTTCGGATGTCTCTGCAGGCGAGGCATTCGTGGATTCCATCCAAGCGGTCACGGCCTTGAGTCCCTCTTGTTCCAGTTGCTGACGGCGGTCGGTCCACAGGGTCCAGTCCTTCAGTTTGCCAAGGTTGGGCTGCCATTGGCGGATGTGCTGGCAGAGCGTTTCCACCAGCGAATTGCTGTCGCCTCGGTCAACGGAAATCCAGGAAAGCAGCTGGCTGCATGTATCTTTCAGCGGACGGATGGTTGCCGAGAGTTGTCCGATGCGGTCTTCGGCCATCTCGTCGAGCAGCGTGTTGAGCGTATCGGTGAAGGCGGCATCGTGGGCCATGCAGTAGTCTTTCACCTTTTGGCGGAACGATTTCTGTGCGTTCATCAGCGGTTCCACGTCGGCCGGTTGCAGCGTGCTGCCGAACTGACGGAAACGGTTCATGAAACTGCGGCGGGCAAAGAAGCGGGGCAGGAACCATTTCCCGGCAATATGCTTCCACTCGTCGAGAACGCCGTTGGCGTCTTGCTCCACGAAAGTCCTACGGTTCTGCGTGGGCAGTTCCTTCATGCAGCGCTCGGTTTCGAGCACCCAGTTCAGGTCTTTGTCGGAAAGCGTAAGCGTGAGCGGCAGCTTTGTCCGAGCATCGCTTACGGCTTCGGCCTGTTGCAAGAGGGTGCTGAAGGCAGCATCCAGCCGCGAAGAAAGGTCGCCTGCAAACTGCTTGGGGTTGAGACCCTTCAACGGATGGGTGTTAGGATGGCCTGTAACATCGAAGATGGTGGCCAGGTCGTTAATCATTTCTTTCCACTGGTCCAGCTTCTCCTTTGTGATGTCGGCCGACTTCGGCATCTGTCCGGGCAGTTCTTCGCCACTGGTGGTGAGATAACCAGCCAGACAATCATAGAGCGATAGCCCGTTTGACTGCAGCCGGTGAAGGCTCTCGGTGGTGGAGTTCAGCTGCTGGCGGTGCTCGTAGAGCTTTTCCGACATGGCCTGGAATTGCTCAGGCTCCTGCGTATGCACCACGTCGAGCGCCTCCTTCATCTGCTGCAGGAAATGGCTCTTGGTGACTTTGTTGGAATGCAGTTCCAGGAAGAAAGGTGACAGGCCGATGCGCTCGAGTCGTTTCTGTACCACGTCGAGCGCTGCCTTCTTCTCAGCCACGAACAGCACGCGCTTCTCCTGATAGAGCGCATTGGCAATCATGTTGGTGATGGTCTGGCTCTTGCCGGTGCCCGGAGGACCGTAGAGGATGAAACTCTTGCCTTTTCCGCTCTCGACGACCGCCTCCAGCTGCGAGGAGTCCACGTCGATGGGAATGGCATAGTCGGCAGGCTTCGACTCTTTGTCAATCTTTCGGGCGTCGGCCATGTCTTCAACATCGGTCAGCGCCACGCGTCCCTCCATCAGACTTTTCACCACCTCGTTCTCGCGCAGGTGGTCGGCATTGTTGTGAATGTCGTTCCACATCACGAATTTATTGAACGAGAACAGTCCGAGGAAGGCCTCTTCCATGACGTCCCACCGGGCCATGTTGCGGATGGCATCGCGGATGGTGCTGATGATTCGTTTCACATCAACGCCGCTCTGGTCGGTGGGCAGCGGATTAAGCGCTGTCAGATTGATGTTGAACTGTTGTTTCAGCAGTTCAAGTATGGTGATGTTGATGATGGTTTCTTCGTCGCGCGTCCGGATAAGGTAGTTGCTGTAGGACTTGCGGATGATGTCGACGGGCATCAGGATGACGGGGGCAAAGCGGGGCTGCTGGCTGCGGTCGTTCTCGTACCATTTCAGCATGCCCAAGGCCACGAACAGCGTGTTGGCGCCGTTCTCTTCGAGTGCGTTCCTTGAACTGCGGTAGATATTCTTCAGCGCATGGGCCAGCTCGGTCTCCGAGAGATACGAGGTGAGCCGGTGGTTGGTCTTGATTTCCTCTTTCACGACGGGCGCCAGGTCGGAAGCCTGGAACTTGCTGTCGTAGATGCCGCTCTCGGTGGGGGAGAGCAGTTTCCCGGGGAAGGCCTGTATCATGTAGTCCTGTCCGGCCTGCATGTTGTCTTCCAGCGCTTCCATCTCGAAGGTGACGAAAGGAATGACGCGCTGCGAGAGGCGGCAGTTGATGAGGTTGTTGCGCAGCGAGAAGTCGAGCAGCTTGCGTTCCCACAGCGTCTGTTTGGTAACCTTTCCCTTCTGTTCGTCCAGGTGAAGCGAATAGTGGTCCAGATGCTCGATGTCTTTCGTCACGGTGTCGTGCTCCACGCCGTCGTTCACGAACCCGCTGCCGTCGGCTAGGCGCTGGGGCAGGGGCTTGATGCCGTCGAGCCGACAGTGGCAGACATCGACGAAGAGCACGAATGCCCGTTCGTCGCGAATCTCCTGTTCGGCTTTGGTAGTGGCATCTTCGAAGCTGGCGGGCGACGATGATGTGATGTTGGTGGTTTCCACAAGCACCACGTTGTGGATGCCGTCGGCCGACTCCTTGGTCAGCGAGGTGTAGTCGTCGCCGATGTTATGCGAATAGCAGCGTTCGTCGAGCCATGCCCCCACAAAGGTATGCCCTTCCTGGATGATGATGAGGGGATGGATGCCGATGCTCTCCAGGCACGAGGCCATCAGTAGCGTCGTGTCGATGCAGGTTCCCATCTTCTCGTTCAGCACCTGGTCGGCCAGCCGGATGCGCTGTCCGGTCTTCACGAAGTTGGCAGGCGGTTCGCTATAGACAATGCCCTGTGCACGAAGTGCCTCGTAAACGGCGGCCACCTGATAGCGCACGCGGTTGCGGTCTTGTGTCTGATAGGCATCGAGCGACGAGCTGCCCGTCCATTTCTCCAGATACTTCGCCGCCGCCGTATTGACAGCTGTCAGCGCAGGATGGTTGGGCGTGACGAATGCAGACAGCAGTTCGGGCATCACGGAGAGTCCGGGCCACTGGTTATAGGGCAGCATTGTGAACTCGCAATCCAGGCTTGCCACGGTCTCGCCGCCAATATTCACGGTCAGCGTGGCATGCGTGGGAGCGGCTTCGGTGATGGAAGCCAGCACGTTCATGTTGGGCTTCATCTGCAGCTGGTCGGTGCTCATGGCCTGATGGGCTTCCACGGTGTTCAGCACGGCAATGCTCTGCGTCAGCAGTTCGCCTTCCATGCTGAGTTCCACCTCGGGCCATGCGCGGTCGTCGTCGTTCTTCACAATACACTGGAGGCAGGCTTTCACGCCATTAACCACCATCGAGTAGTTCAGTTCGTCGAGATATTCCAGACGCAGCGAACCATTGTATTTCCCTTCAATCTGCTGTTTCTTCTGCATTTATTATTCTAGGAGTTTAGGAGTTCAGTAGTTTAGGAGTTTAGGGATTTGGGAGTTTATTTCATTATATTGTCGAGCCAGCCAATCATGCCCACAAGAGTGGCGTTCCAGTTGATGGCAATCTCATTGCTGGCATACGAAGCCATGTCGTCGGCATACGATTCGTCGGGTTCCTTCGACGGATATTTTATGCTGCCGTTGGCGTTGTCCTGCTGTCCGGGATTAGGTCCGCCCACGAGCAGTCCGGGCATGGGAGCCTTGATTCCGTCGGCCTCAGAGATGCGCTGGTGCGGATGCATGGGCGACTTCAGTCCGAAGCCCGTCACATAGCAGTAGCCCGTGGCGTTACGGCCCAGGATGTAGTCGGCGCATTGCATGGCGGCAGTCAGGTATTTCTGCTGGCCTGTCACTTTGTGGGCAAAGAGGAAGGTCATGCCGTTGGCGCAGAAAGCTTCGGCCAGACAGCCCCATCCGAACTCCTTGGCATTGTTGCCGGTGGGAGTCTGGAACGATGAAGTGGCTGTGGTGGCCAGTTGTTTGTCGCAGTAAGTGAGCATCATCGCCTTCATCTTACCGCTCATTTCGGCATTGGCTTCGCTATGGATAATCCATTCCCACTGTGCGATAGGAGCCACATAGCCCCATGCGGGAACGCGGAAATCGCCAGGAACGGTGGATTGTGCATCGGTGAGGAAAGCACTTTCTCCGGTCAGGAGATACAGTTCGGTAGCTGCCCAGAACTGTTCGTCCTTAGCACTGAAGTCGCCGTAGGTACCCGTGTTGACGGCAGGCTGGAACTTCTTGTTCATGGCATCCTGGTTATAGAGTGCCTTAGGGTTCTTCAGTGCCCACTGATAGGCCTGGCGGGCAGCTTCTGTTGCCTGGCGCGAGAAAGTGGGGTAGTCCTTAGAGTCCTTGAAAATGCGGGCGGCAAGTGCCATCAGGGCAGCAAAGTCGTAGGTGGCCGTGACACTCTTCTGCACCACATAGCGCTGCTGGTGGCAGTCGGTAGGCATTACGAAGCCTTCGAAGTTCGGGGTGGTCAGTTTGTGATATACACCGCCATCGTTGGGGTCTTGCATGGTGAGCATCCACTGCATGTTGTACATCAGTTCGTCGAGCAAGTCGGCCGTCTGGTTATTGCTCTCGGGGATATTCGTGTTCAGGGCATCGTAGTAACCGCGGTTCTGCTCGTACGAAAGCAGCATCACGGCAACGGAATAGGCCGAGTTTACGATGTATTTGTTGTAGTCGCCGGCATCGTACCAGCCCAGCGGCGATATGATGTAGCTGCCGGCAGGACGTTCGGCCGAGGCTGCCGAGGGGTGAATCATCACGCGAGTGTCGGCATGTCCCAGCGGACGGGCGTATTCGCCTGCATATTGTTTCTCAATCGTGGTGCCCGAACGCATCAGGTAATACGACTTGATGGCAGAGACGGTCAGGTCGCGCAGCGCGTGTTCCTTTATATAAAATGGTTGCTCATGGCCGTCAACGCTGAGTATATACTGGCCGGGGGCGGTAAGGCGACTGAAATCCACCACGGCGCGTTTCTTTCCCGACCATGGCGAAGTGGATGTTCTGCTGACTTTCGCCTTGAGCACAGTCTTGCCCGTGGCGGCGTCGCGAATAGAAATCTTACCGGGTTTGGCCGTCTCTATCACAGCTGTTTTTTCCTGTTGTGGGTACATGCCTGTCTGGTTCAGGCGGATAGTTTCGTCTGCTTGTGCCCAAACTGCCGATGAGGCGCCAAGGGCAATGATGAAACTGAGAAATCGTGTAAACATGTTAATAAGGGTTTTAGGTGTTTGGTAGTAGGTGATGGTTATAGGGTGATGGGTGTTGGTGGTTTGTTGGGGGAGCGTATATTGGTATCCACCAACACCTAACACCCAACACCCATCACCTTGCAAATCAACGATGGCGATTAGCCCGCTGCTGACGGTATTTGGCTTTCTGCATGGCAGAGCCGCTGCCGTGGGCACCGGTGATGTATTTCTTTTTCTTGGCTTTCGTCTTCACCTTGCCGTCGTCCTTCTTTTCGCGAGCGCCGCGTCCGAACGAAATGCCATTCTCAAGGATGGATTGAAAATCGTCTTTCATTATGCATTAAGCATTGAATTAGTGATGGAACAAACGAACACCCGTGAATGCCATGGCGATGCCATACTTGTCGCAAGTCTCGATGACATTGTCGTCGCGAACGCTGCCGCCGGCCTGGGCAATGTATTCCACGCCGCTCTTGTGGGCGCGCTCGATGTTGTCGCCGAAGGGGAAGAAGGCGTCGGAACCGAGGCTCACCTTAGTGTTCTGGGCAATCCATGCTTTCTTCTCTTCACGGGTGAGCGGTTCGGGCTTTACCTTGAAGAACTGCTGCCAGGTTCCCTCGCGCAGCAC